>Ga0194132_10000081_pt1 | contig 173436 bp, 154 predicted proteins | sample TA2KigOf80mmetaG_FD_148612 | JGI IMG/M metagenome (GOLD analysis project Ga0194132, IMG submission 148612) | Freshwater microbial communities from Lake Tanganyika, Tanzania - TA2015054 Kigoma Offshore 80m | ecosystem: Environmental > Aquatic > Freshwater > Lake | place: Tanzania: Lake...
CTCGGCGGCAGGACGCCCGACGAGGTCTATGATATCGACATGGAGCCAGAAAAATTGGCGGCGTAATCAAACCCAGAATCCATCTTAGCCAAGCCGCCAAACTGTCCCGGAAACCGGGACCATCTCTCTTCTTGGCCGGCCCGCGTACGACGACCCAAAGTAACGCGGTCGGTTCAATCCGGGCAAGCATCTACAGCGTAGGCGGCCACAACTTGGTGACGGGATCTCGCATCACAGAATATGGTGCAGCGCAGCAATTTCAAGAGGCATAATATAGTTCTTTCGTTAAATTCCAATTGATCCAACTCATGAAGAGAGCCTCCCTGGGAACAATCGCTGTAACGCTGTAATTCAAATCGGCTTCTTGTCGATCTGGCCGTTGGCGCGCACGAACCAGTATTCGTTCGCGAACGACTTGCCGGCGATGCGGTCGGCGAGCCAGTCGGCGACCAGAATGGTCGGGAACGGCCCCATGTTCGCCGCCGGCACGTTGCCGACCGAGTGGCGCGAGTCCTGATAGACGACCATGCGCTTCGGCCCCGGCACGGACTTCACGAGGTTGACCGAGTTCTCGGTCGGCGCGAGCTCGTCGAATTCGCCGGCGACGCAGAGATACGGCACCTTGATGCGCTCGGCGTGGCCCTCCCAGGTCATGCCCTGGCGCATCTTGTCGAACTCGGCCTCGTCGGTGATGCCGGACATGTACATGAAGCGCTTCTTGAAGGTCGGTGAGGCCTCCTCGAAGATCGTGTGGCAGCCCGGCTCGTGGCACACCGACATCACCGCGCAAGCCGAAATGCGCGGCTCGTGCGCCGTGGCGATGGTGCCGAACAGCGTGCCGAAGCTGGTGCCCGCGAGCACGACCTTGCTCATGTCGATCTCGGGCCGCTTGGCGAGGAAGTCGCACACGGCTTTTCCGGTCGCGACCCAGTTGTCCATCGTGAAGTAGATGCCGAGCATCGGCGCCTCGTACTGGCCCGGCCCGTCGATCGCCAGCACCGCCATGCCGCGGTTGAGATAGCGGTCGCCGTAGAGCGCGACCTGGATCTCCTTGTAGCTGTCCATGCCGGGCACCGAGATCACCACCGGGATCTTGCCGCCCGAATAGTTCGGCGGCAGGTGCAGCCAAGCCGGCAGCGCGGTGTCCTTGAACGGAATCCACACCGCCTCGACCTTGTGGTCGGCGAGCGCAGTGTACTTGGTGTAGCACTCGCGCTTCTTGAGATGGCACGCGACGTTGGGCTCGTCATTCTGGTCGTAGGGCCACTGCGCAGCGCCCCAGTAAACCGCCGCCATGAAGTAGTTGTCGCGCGCGGTGACCATGTTGCCGCTTTCCTCGGCGGTCTTGGCCTTGGCCTCGCGGCGGCGCGCCACCGCCTCGAACGCCGGCGCGATGTCGGCCATGCGCTTGACGCGCTCGCGGACGCCGACGATATCGGCGGTTCCTTCGGGTCCGCAGGGACTGGAAATGTAGATCGAGCGCGGCTGGTCCCAATCCACACCGTTGGCGCGGACGATGTTGTCCAGCACCCAGCGCTGCTCCTCGAAGCGGCGCACATGCGGCTCGCCGCGCTTGTCCATGATCGGTTGCGGGATACGCTCCATGACTTCCTCCCTCGCGTTCCTGAAACGGCTTCTTGACCGGCAGATTAGGAGAAAGCCGCACCGGAATCGACATGCCGTCCGGCATAGCGGCCGGGCTTTTGCGGCTTCGTCCGCTGGGCTACCGTGGCGCCGACAAACCATATCGCGGGAGACCGAGCATGACCGGCAAGACTGTCAAAATCCGAGCGAGCGGCGGCGGCGAGTTCGATTGCTACCTGGCCGTGCCGTCGGCGCAGGAGCCTGTCCCGGCGGTCGTGCTGGCCAGCGCGGTGCATGGCGTCGATGCCGACATCGTGGCGCTGGCCGAAGAGTTCGCGGGCCACGGCTATATCGCCGCCGCCCCCGACCTGTTCTGGCGTTCGGTGCCCGGTCCCTTGTCGCATGACGATCCACGCTGCCAGCCGCGCTCGCAACCGCGGCTTGAGAAGATCGCGGCCGGCGAAGCGGACATGGCCGATGCGCTCAAGCACCTCAAGTCGTTGCCGCAGTTCAACGGCCGCGCCGCGGCGATGGGCTTCTGCTACGGCGGGCCCTATGCGATTCTGGGACCGAAGCGGCTGGGCTATGCCGCGGGCATCTCCTGCCACGGCACCCAGTTTCTGGACTATCTCAAGGACCTCGACGGCGTCACCGAGCCGGTCTGCATCATGTGGGGCGACGACGACAGCCGCGCGCCGCCGGAGGTGCTGGACGCCTACCGGCCGGTGCCCGCGCGCATGAAGAACGTCGAGGTCCATATCTTCCCGCGCGTGCAGCACGGCTACATGATGCCGGGCAACCCGAAGGCCTTCGACAAGGCCGCACGCGAATTCTCCATGGCGCGGGCGCTTGCAATCCTCGGCGGATTGCGCGGCGGCGGCGCGGCATTACGCAAGGCGTCGTAGCCGCGACACGTAGAGGTTGCCGCGCGGCTTTCGTTGCACAGCCGGGACCGGAGCCCATCCATGCGCCGGATTGCCGCCTCAAACGGCGGCCGGATGCGCTATGATGCCCGTTCAGAACGATGGCGCGCGCGCGGCAAAGCCGCGGCAATCGACGCGCCGAACGGAGGGAGAGCACGCCATGGTCCGACTGCTGACGACTATTGCCGCAACGCTGCTTGCGGGCGCCCTGAGTCTTGCGCCCGCGACGGCGCAGTCCTATCCGCAGCGCGCGGTGAAACTCATCCTGCCGTTCGGGCCGGGCAGCGGCGTCGACATCAGCGCGCGCCTCGTCGGCGACAAGCTGTCGAAGCTGTGGGGCCAGCCGGTCATCGTCGAAAACCGGCCCGGCGGCGACGGCATGGTGTCGATCAACGCCTTTATCAGCGCCAACGACGACCACACGCTGCTGATGGTCCCGGCGTCGACCTATACGGCGCATCCTTATACGCGCGAGAAGCTGACCTACGACGCCGAACGCGATCTGGTTCCGATCGTCAACGTGACCACGATCGTAATTGCGCTCGGCGTGCCGACCGCGCTCAACGTCAAGACGCTCAAGGAATTCGTGGAGCTGGCCCGCGCCAAGCCGAACACGATCAACGTCGCCGCTGCCGCCGGGAATTCCGACCTGATCCTGACGTCGTTCATCAAGACCCAGAACCTGCCGGTGACGCGCGTGCCCTACCGCGACATCCAGCAGGCTCCGAACGACCTATCGGAGTCGCGCATCCAGCTGCTGATGTCGTCCTACGCGACCATGCGGCCGCATGTGCAGGCGGGAAAGGTCAGGATCCTCGCGGTAACGAGCCGCCAGCGCGTCGGGATTGCGACCGACATTCCGACGGTGGCGGAGGCGGGCTATCCGTTCCTCGGCATGGACAGCCTGATCGGCATGTACGGGCCGCGCGGCATCGCAAACAACGTGCGCGAAAAGATCGCCGCCGATGTAAAGGCCGTCATCGACGCAGACCCGACGGTTGCGCAACGGCTCGGCGCCACGGGACAGGTGGTGGACATCCGCAGCGCCAAGGAGTTCGCGGCGGGCGTCAAGGAAATCCGCGACCAGCTCGCCGGCATCGCCAAGACGCTGGGCATCAAGCCGGCATCGCAATAGGCGGCGACGCGGGAGCGGCCGCATGAACGACATGAGCAACGTCACCGCGCGGATCGCCTACGACGATCTGCGCGAGTGGCTTGCGCGCGCCGAACTGCTCGGCGAAGTGCGACACGTCACAGGCGCGAGCTGGCAGGAGGACATCGGGCTTGCGGCCGAAGCCGTGCTGCGCGCCGAGAACGGCCCCTGCGTGGTGTTCGACGAGGTGCCCGGCTGTCCCAAGGGCTTCCGTGTGCTGCTCAACATGTTCGCCGGCACGCGACGCAACATGACGCTCGGCTTTCCCGATCACCTGACGAAGTGGGAGCTGAGCGACGCCTTCCGCGAGGCCTATCTGAAGGACCGCAAGCCCATCAAGCACGAGATCGTCGACGGCGGGCCGATCTTCGAGAACGTCATCACCGGCGACGCCATCGACGTCACGAAATTTCCCGCGCCGGTCTGGCACGAGAAGGACGGCGGCCGCTACATCGGCACCGGCACCTATTCGATCACGCGCGACCCGGAGGAGGACTGGCTGAACGCCGGCGCCTATCGCGCGCAGGTGCACAGCAGGACCACCGTCGGCATTCTCATGGCCGCGGGCCACCACGGCGCGATCCACTACGAGAAGTACCGCAAGCGCGGCGAGCCGATGCCGGTCTGCATGGTGCTGGGCGGCGACCCCTTAAGCTTCTTTTACGGCGGGCTTGAAGCGCCCTACGGCACGTTCGAGATCGACGTGGTCGGCGGGTTGCGCGGCCGGCCGATGCAGATGGTGCGCGGCAAGGTGACCGGGCTGCCGTTTCCCGCGCAGGCCGAAATCGTGCTCGAGGGCTACGTGTCGCCGGACACGCGCGTCGTGGAAGGCCCGTTCGGCGAATGGACCGGGCACTACGCCGGCGGCGCCAAGCCCTGCACCGTGCTCGACATCAAGGCGATCTACCATCGCAACGATCCCATTCTCGTCGGCGTGCCGCCGATGGGCGCGGGGCCGGACGAAATGGCGCGCTACCGCGCGGTGATGCGGTCGGCGACCATCAAGCAGAACATGACCAACGCCGGCGTGCCCGACGTTCAGCAGGTGTGGTGCCACGAGATCGGCGGCGCGCGAATGTTCCATGGCGTGTCGATCAAGCAGCGCTATCCGGGTCACGCGGTGCAGGCCGGACATATCGCGGCGCAATGCGGCGCGTCGGCCTATGCGTCGAAATACATTGTGGTGGTGGACGAGGACGTGGACGTGACCAACCTCGATCATCTGCTCTGGGCGATGCTGACGCGCACCGACCCCAAGGAATCGATCCAGTTCATCGAGGGCTCGTGGGATTCGCCGGCCGATCCGCGCCTGCCGCCGGACAAGCGCGCCAAGGGCGACATGACGCATTCGGTCGCGATCGTCGACGCCTGCCGGCCGTGGGCCTGGCGCGACCAGTTCCCGCCGACCAACACGCCGAGCCCGGAGGTGGCGAAGAAGGCACGGGAAAAGTTCGGGTGGCTGCTGGACGGGAAGCCTTGACGCCCTACTCCGCGGCTGTCTTCGCCGCCGCGGCTGCCTGCTCTTCGGCGTAAAGCCGCGCCACGATCCGCCGCGCCTGGAGCCCGCCGGCATCGGCGTTGATGTCGGTGGTCGGCGCGGCCGGATCGAGGTCGATCAGCTTTTGCTGCGCGGTGAACACCGCGACGTCCTCCAGGAACGCGGTCTTGATCTGGGCGAAGACCTTTTCGGTCGTGTCCTTGTTGTGCGGATCGAAATCGTGCGCCTGGCCCCAGAAGTAGTGCGTCGTGGTCTCGGTCTCCGGCGTCATGGCGTTGAGGTTGCGCATCTCGATGCCGCCGACGCGCCTGCCCTCCGGCGCGCCGGTGCCGGTCGGCGTGCAGCCGACGTCGAGGCGGATGAACGACGGCGGCAAGTAGTCGATGATCTGCCAACGATCGACGTTGCCGGTGAAGCCGCCGATCTTGACGAACGCCGGCGGCGCGGGCTGGTCGATGATCCAGCGCGTGACGCGCACGCCGTTGGGCGTGCGCTCGACCTTGACGGTCGCGTGCTCGACCAGCGCCATGTTGCCGATGGTGGTCTCGTGCACGAACGCGAGGTGTGTCAGATCGAGCAGGTTGTCGTTGACGAGCTGCCAGTTGCACTGCGCGTAGAGGTAATCCTGCTTCGCGCCCCAGTCGGGATCGTCGAACCAGTGGTAATCCGTAATCTTTTCCGGATCGGCGAGCGCTGGATCGCCCATCCAGATCCAGAGCCAATGATAGCGCTCGACCACAGGATAGGTTCTGACTTTCGCGCTTTTCGGGATCATGTCCTGGCCCGGCACGCGCACGCAGGCGCCGGTGCGGTCGAAGCGCAAGCCGTGATAGTGGCATTGCAGCACGTCATCGCCGACGAGCTTGCCCATGGACAGCGGCAGGCGGCGGTGCGGGCAGCGATCTTCCAGCGCGACCGGCGTGCCGTCCTCGGTGCGGTACATGACGACCGGCTCGCCGAGGATGACGCGGCCGAGCGGCTTGCGGCCGATCTCGCTGTCTGAGGCCGCGACGTACCAATGGTTGCGCAGGAACATGGGAGGTCTCCCTCGCACGGGATCGGCCAAAAATACGGCGCGCCCCGAAGGGGGTCAATTCGAACCGGAACAGATCGTTTGCTACCGAGCCATGCCCGCTCGCTCCCGCGCAAGCGGGAGCCCCGTTCTTGAATACACTGCTGGGTCCCCGCTTTCGCGGGGACGAGCGGCCAATCGATTCACGACAACTGCACCTTACAGCATCTCCTTGATCGCGCGGATCAAGTCGCGGTCGACGCTGATCATCGCGCCCTCGGCCGGCAACGCCAGCGCCTCGCGCTCCTCAGGCGGCAGCGCGCGGCCCTGCAGGATCACGCGGCCGTCCCTGGTCAGGTAGATCGACGAGGCGGCACGGCCGTCGTCGCCCCGCCACACCAATTCGACGCGGAACTTCACGGCCATGGGGGTCCTCCGGCTTCGGCGCGGCGTCACGCTAGGGCCGGCTGCGAGGCTTGTCCACGCGCCCCCGGGCCAGCGAGTCGATCCGGGAAACGCAAACGGCGGCGGGATGAACCGCCGCCGTCCGAGGATCGCCGCCTCCACCCGGATCGGGAGCGGAGGCGGCAAAGTCACGATCAAACGAGGTAGTAGTCCGCCGTGTCGACGAACTTGAATTCCCGGGAGTCCAGGTCGTTGTAGTTCACGTTCTTCAGGGTGATCGAATCGTCGCCGATGTGGATCACCACGTCGTCGCCCGTGTCCTCCCACGTTGTCTTCGCCTTGAAGTCGTCGAAGTTCTTGAACTCATTCTTGTCGAACACGAGGTAATCGCGGTCGTCGCCCACGGCGTCGAAGTCGGTGATGGTGTCGTGGCCGATTTTGCCCGTGAACACGAAGCTGTCCGAGCCATTGTTGCCGTTGCCGACGCCGCCGGTGAACACGTTGTCCTGGCTGTTGCCGACGAACGTATCGTTGTGCTTGGAACCGATCACATTCTCGATGCTGATCAGAAAATCGCCCTCAGCGTCGCCGCCGCGGCCATAGCCGAACTGGAGGTACTGACCGGCGAAACCATAGTTTCCGCCATCCAGGTTGACGTAGACGCCTTTCGAGGAACTCTCATAGCTGGCCGTGTCATTGCCGGCCCCGCCATGAATAACGTCGGCGCCGCCGCGGCCTTCGATCACGTTGTCGTTGGCATCGCCCTTGAGATAGTCCTTGTGCTCCGTGCCTACGATGTGCGCGGTCTTTTCCCGATTCGACATTGTCCTTCTCCCTAGATTGTCTGGACACGATGTTCGCGTCCTTCATGCGCACGAGGATGCGCGCGCGACGGCGGAGGGTCCAACGAGTAATTCCTGTCTCAGTAATCGGAAAAATCGATTGCGAGTCGCATCGCGCGCTCCGCGCAAAAGCGAAGCGCCGGCCTCTCGGCCGGCGCTCGTTTCGTGCCGCTGTGCGGAGCGATGTCAGATCGCGTGTTCGCGGACCTCGACCAGGGTGAAGAGCACCGCTGCCTCGACCGGCCGCACACCCTCTTCCGTGTTTACGCCGACCACCAGGACCGGGACGACGTGGAACGTGTGCGACTTGCTGCGGACCGTGCCGAGCACCTTGCCCCTCACGTAGGCCAGATCGGCCACGCCGCAGGCGCCGGGGTCGTTGGCTTCGATGTTGACCTGGCGGATCGTGGGCTTGGGCTTGCCGTCGAAGAGCTGCCCGAGCCGCTCGACCTGCTTTTGCGTGTCGCAGATCATGATCGCGCCGGTCTCCACCTCATGGGCCTGCGCGGGCAGACCGACGATCAGGGACAACAAAGCAATGCGCAGAGCGGACTTCATGGCAGCCTCCTTGACCTATCTCTTTCGGTTCGTTGCTTGCTCCAGTCCGAACGCGACCATCGCGTCCTCATGCGCAGGAGGATGCGGCCGTGGTGCCTCAAGGGTCCAACGAGTAATTCCGGCCAGAGTGATCGGAAAAAACGATCATCGCGCGAGGGGCGCCGGGGCGGCTAAAAGGCCCGCCGTTCCGCGGCTTTTTGAGGTTCGGCCCGCATGGCGGACGGCGCGGCTACGGCTTCGCGGCGGGCCTGCAGAGCTTCAACAGCTCGTTCGCCAGCAGCCGGAATTCGGCGTTGCGCCCGGTGCCATGGCGCCAGACCAAGCCGATCTTGCGGGCCGACACGTCGGACTGCAGCGGGCGGGTGACGAGGCTCGTGCCCTGCAGCACGCCGGCCTCGACTGCAAGCTCGGGCAGCAGCGTGGTGCCGAGCCCGTTGTCGACCATCTGCACCAGCGTCGGCAGGCTCGTCGCCTCGAAGCCTTCGGTGTTGCGGCGGTCGGCAATCCGGCAGGCGCTGAGCGCGTGGTCGCGCAGGCAGTGGCCGTCCTTGAGCAGCAGCAGGTCGTCCGCCAGCTTTTCCGGCGCGATGCGCTTCGACCTGGCGAGCGGATGGTCCGCATGGAGGCCTACGACCAGCGGGTCCTCGAACAGCACGTGGGTCTCGACCGCACCGCAGTCGTAGGGCAGCGCGAGCAGCAGCACGTCGAGCTTGCCGTCGTTGAGCGCCTCGACCAGCCGCGCGGTCTGGTCCTCGACCAGGTAAAGCTTGAGCTGCCCGTAGGCGCGCCGCAGGTCGGGCAGAACCCGCGGCAGAAGATAGGGGCTGATGGTCGGAATGGCGCCCATCCGCAGCGTGCCGCACAACGGCTTGCGCGTGGCGCGGACAGCGCGGGTGAGTTCCTCGAACTCGCCGATGATCTTGCGCGCCCGCTCGACGGTTTCGATGCCGAGCGGCGTGAGAACGACGTGCCGCGTGGTGCGGTCGACCAGCGGTGCTTCCAGGAGACTCTCAAGCTCCTTGATGCTGGCGCTCAGCGTCGACTGGGTGACGAAGCACGCCTCGGCGGCGTGGCCGAAATGCGCGTGATCGGCCAGCGCGATCAGGTGGCGCAAATGGCGCACCGACGGCAGATGTTCCATGGCCTGCAACTCGCCCCCACGCGGCCAGGCAGCCTCCCTTGGCCCGGCCGGACCGTTCCCGAAAGACTATTCGTCCCGCCGACCGACGTGCAACGCCAGAGCTTTTTATTTTGACGCGTTTTCTTTACGCGAACCGGTATCCACTTCGCTCGAAAACGCTCTCAGAACCGATAGAACCTCGCCGGATTGTCCACCATGATCCGCCGGCGCATGGTTTCGTCCGGCACCCAGATGCCGAACCAGTCGACGAGATCGCCGTCGTTCGGATTGACCTGATACTTGTTCGGATGCGGCCAGTCGGTGCCCCACACAATGCGGTCGGGTCCGGCCTCGATCAGCGCGCGCGCCATCGGCTGCACGTCGTCGTAGGGCGGCAGGTCGGTGCCGCTGACGCGGTTGGCGCCGGAAATCTTGACCCAGCAATTGCCGCCCTTCACCAGTTCCAGAAGCGCCTGGAAGCCCGGCGCATTCACCGTCGCGGTCGCCGGCTGGTAGGCGAAGTGCGCAATGGACATGGGCACGGTGTGCTTCTTGAACACCGGCATCAGGTCCAGAATGTCCTTGCCGGGGAACAGCCATTCGATGTGCCAGCCGAACGGCCTGATGCGCGCCTCGAGTTCGCCGATGCGGTCGAAGCCGATCGGCATACCACCCTTGTTGTCGGTGTTGAGCCGCACGCCGCGCGCGCCGGCCTTGTCGAGCGCCTCCAATTCCTTGTCGGTGATGTCCATGGTGATCGCGACCACGCAGCGGGCGCGGTTCGGCGTCTCGGCGTTGAGCGCGTTCATGCCGTCGAGGATCGCCGAATTGTCGGTGCCGTAGGTCGAGGGCTGGGTGAACACGACGCGATCGACGCCGAGCGTCGCGTGCAGGTGCTTGAGGTCGGCGAGCGTGGAATCCGGCGGGTTGTAGCCGCGGTCCGGGTTCATCTTGTAGCGCGCGCGCTCGAACACGTGGACGTGGGTGTCCACCGAGCCCTTGGGCAGGACGATCTTCGGCTTGCGCGGATTGCGGTCGGGGGCGATGCAGTCTCGGATAGCGGATGCGTTCATTTCTGCTTCTCTACAGCCTCGAAGTTGGTGGCGAAATCCTGCGGCACAGCCGGACCCCACATGTAGAACGAATCCTCCGCCGGGTGGTCGGCGTCCTGCCAGTCCTTGTCGACCGGGATGTAATCGATGTCGCAGGAGTATTCGGCGTAGGAGCCCCAGGGGTCGCGGACGTAATGGAAGTAGTTCGAGCCGAGCACGTGGCGGCCGAGCCCCCAGCCGTAGGCGAAGCCCTTGTCGGCCATGAAGTTGGCGCCGACGCCGATGTCGTCGATCGAGGCCACGTCCCACGAGCAATGGTGCAGGCCCGGCCCGTCCGACTTCACGAACGCGATCATGTGATGGTCGCTGCCGTGGATGCCGTGCATGAAGGCGATCACGTCGCCGGAGCGGTCGGAGAGCCGCATGCCGAGCACGTCGCGGTAGAACGCGATGGTCCTGGGGATGTCGCGGGTGAACAGCAGGATGTGCGCGAGACGGCGCGGCCGGGTGCGCGGCGCCTTGCTGCGCGCCGGCGCGTTGGCCACGCCCGGCTTGCCGCCGAACGGACCGACCTGGGTCTTCTCGCTCGGCGAGGATTTTTCGGCGACATGCAGCTCGATCAGCGTGCCGTCCGGATCGCGGAACCACAGGCCGTTGGTCTCGAAGCCCTTGGGCGGGTCGAGGCGGTCGATCCGCATCGTCTCCAGCCGCGCCTTGAACTTCGGCAGATCCTCCTCGAAGCAGCCGAACGACACGTAATGCAGCTTCTTGCGCGGACCTTCGGCGACGCTGAACCAGCGATGCGGGTGATCCCTGGTGTAGAGGCCAAGGCTGCCGTTCTCCTCCCTGGTCTCGAGGCCGAACAGGCCATAGAACTTCTCGGCATCGGCGGCGTCGGGCACGACCAGCGTGAAATGATCGAGCGAATGCACGCCCAGCTCGCCCGGGCGGCGCCGGACCGGCTGGGCCATGGAACGGATCTGGGTCATGGCGGGACTTCCTCAACGCACTGCGGCGGCCGCGGGCGGGCCGCCGGGTCGGGCCAAAAATATGGATAAGCGGGCCGCGAGGCAAATGCGGGCGGGCGGGCCCTTTAGCGCAGCTTGTCCCGCCAATTGCAGGCGTCGGCGATGCGCTCGCGGACCTCGGATACCTTGCCGAGCCGGAATTCGCCGTCGCTGGCGCTGCCGTTGGCGCTGAACACCCTTAAGAACAGCTTGCCGTTGTCCGGCAGCGCGCGGATGAAATCGACCGCGCTCGGGGCGAAGGCGCCGCGGCCGGTGGTCGACACCGTCCAGCGCGTCTCGATCACTTTGCCGTCGTCGATGCGGGCCAGGACCCGCACCGGCGCATTGCCGAGATAGACGAACGAGCCCGGATTGAAGATGACGTCGGTCTTCTTTTCGCGGCAGCGCAGGACCAGCGCCGACTCGCCCTTGACGCCGGCGAGGAAGCCGTTGACCGACGGGCTGCTGTCCAGCGGCGACGGGCCCTCCTCGATGTTCCAGGCGATCTCGATATCGGTGTTGTCCGGAGCGGGACGCGCCACGGGCGCCGGCAGCTCGACCGCGAGATCGTCGTAGCATTTCAGCCGCTGCGCATCGTCGGTCAGCGCGCGGCACGATTTCATCGCGCCCAGCGTCTCCGGCACGGATTGCGCCGGCGCCTGTTGCGGCGCCAGCGTGAGAAAGAACGCGGATACGGTTGAAATCAGAGCGACGCGCATGATTCGCTCCCGATGGCCGCAGATTACAAAGTTCCGTTCAAGATGCAATCAATCCACGGCGCGCGCGGGCGGCACTGCGGGAACGGCCACCCCTCAGGAATCGGCGGCGCGGGCCTTTTTCAGATGTTGCAGAACCTTGCCGCGCAGCGCCGCCTGCTCTTCGGCGCTCCACTTGCGGAAGCCCTCGCCGGACTTGAATCCGAGCTTGCCGCCGGCCACCAGCCGTTCGAGATAGGGCGACGGACCGGGCCGGCTCTCGATGTCCGGGAGCACGGTCTTGTGGATCGCAAGCGTCAAGTCGGTGCCGACCAGATCGGCGTTCTCCAGCGGGCCCAGCACCGCAAGCCTGCGCCCGAACGACGCCTTGATCACCGCGTCCACCGTCTCGGCATCGCAGATGCCGCGCTCGACCAGCGACACCGCCTCGCGCCATAAGGCATGTTGCAGGCGGTTGCCGATGAAGCCCGGCACGTCCTTCTTCACATGCGCCGGCTTCTTGCCGGCATCGGCGTGCAGCTTCATGGTGAAGTCGATCGCAGCCTGCGAGGTCCATTTCGTGCCGATCACCTCGACCAGCGGCACGAGATAGGGCGGGTTCCACCAATGGGTGCCGAGCGCGCGCTCGCGGTGCTTCAACCCGCCCATGATTTCGGTGATCGGCATGACCGAGGTGTTGCTGGCGAGGATGGTGTCCGGCCGGACGTAATTTTCGATCTCGGCGAACGTGCGCTGCTTGAGCGGCATGTCTTCGAGAATGGCTTCGACGACATAATCGGCGTCGCACACGCATTCGGCGAGATCGGCGACCGGCCGCACGCGCTTCACCGCCGCTTCGTCGTCGCCGAGGTCGCGCAGGTTGGTTGCGATACGCTGCAGTGCGCTGTCGAGCGTCGGCCGGTGCGCGTCCGTGATCGCCACGTCATGGCTGGCGAGCGCGAACACCTGCGCGATGCCGTGGCCCATGAGCCCGGCGCCGACCACTGCTATCTTGGGTTTGGCCATGCCGCTGTCTCAGCCTCGTGTCCCGGATGCGGTGCAGCGCGCAGCGAAGCGGAGCGGTGCACCGCTGATCCGGGACCCCGGTTGGAAAAAGCTGGGTCCCGGGTCTGCGTCGCATCACGACGCGCTGTCGCGCTTCGTGATGCGACGCGCCCGGGACACGTGTTGCACCTCAACGCCAAGACATCACCCTGCCGTGTATCCGCCGTCAGCGTAGAGGATGTGGCCGGTGTAGAAGTCCGACGCTTTCGACGCGAGGAACAGGATCGGCCCCGCGAGATCGTCCGGCTCGCCGAGGCGGCCCATCGGCACGCGCGTGAGGAAGCCCGCCCGCACGGTCTTGGCGCGCTCGTCGTCGGCATACATCCATTCGGTCAGCGGCGAGCGGAAGACCGTGGGCCCCAGCGCATTGACCGTGATGCCGGTCGCACCGAGCTCGCAGCCGAGCGCCTTGGTGATGCCGTCGACTGCCGACTTCGACGCGCAATAGGCCGTGTAGCCGGCCGGATGGCCGAGCAACCCGCGTGCGGACGAGGTCAGGATGATCTTGCCGCCTCTGCCCTGCTTCGTCATCTGGCGCGCGGCCGCGCGCGACATCAGCCAGGACTGGGTGACGTTGGCGTCCATCACGTCGAGGAAGTCCTCGGGCTTCTGGTCGACGATTTTCGACACCTTGTTCTGGCCGGACGCGACGACGAGGATGTCGACGCCGCCGAACTTGCCGACCGCAGCCTGAACGATCGCATCGCAGTTGGCCTCGCTGCTCGGGCGCTTGGCAACGGCCTCGGCCTTGCCGCCGAGCGCGGCGCATTCGGCGGCAATCTGCTTGAGCTTGTCGGCGCCGCTCGCGCAGACGACGACGTTGGCACCCGCGGCGGCCAGCGTCTTGGCGGCGACGGCGCCGAGCGCCCCGGTCGCGCCGGTGACGATTGCGGTCTTGCCCTTGACGGAAAACAGCGACAGCGGGTCTTTCAGGAAGTCTTGGGACATGGATTTGCGTCCTCTCAGCTTGCTCGGTCACCTCTCCCCGCAAGCGGGGAGAGGGTCAAGTGAGTCACGCCGGCAGCGGCGCCACCGCGACGAAGATCGTGCACACCTCGTTGGTGCGGTTGATAATCTCGCGGTTCTCGTTCGGGCCGATGTAGCAGGAGTCGTTCTTCCTCAGCACCGTCTCCTTGCCGTTGACGATCACGGTCAGCTCGCCTTCCAGCACGTAATAGACCTTCTCCGGCGGCGAAGCGTCGGGACCGGCGCCGCCGCCCGGCAGGAAGTGCGAGACGCCGGCGATGATCGCCTTGGACACGCCCGCCTCCGCGCCGAACAGGCGCAGCGTCGTGCAGGCGCGGTGATTGGGCGCAACGTATTCCTTCGCTTCACTGAGCTTCTTGGCGATCATTTGAACCTCTTTCCGCTTTCGATCCGGTACTTGCCCTTGGGGTCGACCATCGCGACTAGGCGGATGATGCAGCCGTCGCCGCGATCCCAGTTCCACGGGAAGAACGCGAAGGTGCAGCGCCGGCCGGTGACCTTGTCGAGGTCGCCGCCGACGTTCTCGATGCCGAGAATGCCGTTGCTGAACAGCTTGCGATGCACCGGCTCCCACTCCGGGAAGTCGTCCTTCCAGTCGCGGCCGCCGGACCACTCGCGGTACTCCTCGGCGAGATGCGGATGCAGCGGCCCGTTGCGTTGCGGGCCGATGGCCGTGGCGAGCGGATGGTCGTTGGCCTGGGTGTCGTGGCCGACGACCTTGACCTTCTTCTCGACGAACCAGTCGCCCGCCGACGGCACGAAGCCCGGCGCGCGGCAGAAATAGTCCTCGCTGTCGTCGTAGATGTGGTGCCAGCCGGTGTTGACGATCACCACGTCGCGCGGGCGCACATGCTTGCCCGCCGCCTTCTCCAGATCGTCGTAGGTGATCGGCTCCCATTTCTTCTTCGGGATCGACACCACGATGCCCGAGCCGAAGAAGTGCGGCAGCGGCACCTCGTCGATGAACGGCGTGCCCTGGATGACATGCGCCGGCGCGTCGATGTGCGTCGTGTTGTGCATCGACGTCGTGATGCGCTGCGACAGCACGCCCGACTTCGCCATATAGTGGATGCGCTCGATCTTGACGTCTTCGAAATACGGCCAGTTCGGCGACTGATAGCCGAACCGGTGCGACAGGTTATAGAACTCAAGTCCCATCGCGTTCTTGAGGTTCTCCTCGAACGTCACGCCACGGATCTTCTTCGCCACTGATCTTCTCCCTCGGTCGCGCTTTCGCGCCTCGATTTGGTTCCGCCCGGCGCCGCGCCGGACAACGAAATTCACGCCGCCATCGCGCCCAGGTCCGCCTGGATGGCGCGCTTGGTGGCCAAGAGCTTCTCGGCAATGCGCTCCTGCTGCTCGCGGAAGCGCTGGCTCGGCACCGGCACCGAAATCGCCACCGGATTGCCGAGCGGATCGTGCAGCGCCACGCCTACGGCGCAGATGCCGAGTGTGTGTTCCTCGCGGTCGTAGGCGACGCCGGAGCGGCGCACGGTGCGAATGTCCGAGAGCAGGTCGTCGAGCCGCGTCAGCGTCTTCGGCGTGCGCGCCTCAAAGCTGCGGCCAAGCAGGCGCTCGATCGCGGCCTCGTCGAGGCTGCTGAGATAGGCCTTGCCGTTGGCGGTGCAGTAGAGCGGGAACGACTCGCCGACCGCCGAGACCGTACGCAGGCGGTGCGAGCCGATGACCTGGTCGATAAACACCAGATGATCGCCGCGCACCGACGCGAGGTCGACCGTTTCGCGCAAGTCGTTGGAGAGTTGCCGCAGGAACGGCCGCGCCATGCGGACGAAATCGCTGCGCACGGACGCCGCGAGCCGCAGGATCGCAGGGCCGAGACGCACGCGCCCGTTCGGCGAGGCCGCAACGAGGAGCTCCTCGGCTTCGAGCGACGCGACGATGCGCTGAACGGTGGAACGTGCAAGCTGCACGCGCTGCGCGATCTGCCCGAGGCTGAGGCCGGCGTCTTCGGATTCGAGCGCGCGCAGGATGCTGGCGGCGCGGGCGATCACCTGGACTTGGTTCTTTTCGCCGGGCTCACGCATGGGACATCACCCTCGACGCAACGTTTCCACCCTGGCCGGCGGCTGCTTGCCGCCTTGCATGCCGGGACAGGCTAGCCCAATATCCGGTACAGACAAAAGCGGAAAAATGCCGCAACCGCCGGTACGGCAGCCGGCACGGGAGGACGCGATGGTCAAAAAGATCGCCCTGGAAGAGCATTTTCTGTGTCCCGGCTTCATCGAATACTGGGACCCGACCGTCGCCGGCATGCCCGCGGACAAGCGGGACAACCTCCTGAAACGCAACACGGATTTCGGCGAGATGCGGCTCGCCTCGATGGACAAGGCAGGCATCTCGCGGGCCGTGCTGGCGCTCGCGGGACCCGGCGTCCAGGCCGAACGCGACACCGCGACCGCAATCCGGACCGCCAAGGCCGGCAACGATTTTCTCGCCAAGGAAATCCAGAAGCGCCCGGACCGCTATTCGGGCTTCGCCCACCTGCCAATGCAGGACGCGAAGGCCGCGGCGGACGAACTCGAGCGCTGCGTGAAGGTCCTGAAGTTCTGCGGCGCGATGATCAACGGCCACACGCTCGGCCAGTATCTCGACCACCCTTCGCTATCGCCGTTCTGGGAGCGCGCCGAGGCGCTCGGCACGCTGATCTACATCCACCCGACCGATCCGGTTTCGGTTGCGCCGGTGCTGGAGGGCCATCCGGGCCTGCGCCGCGCCACCTGGGAATGGACCTTCGAGACCGGCTCGCATGCGCTGCGGCTGATCTTTGCAGGGCTGTTCGACCGTTTCCCGAAGGCGCGCCTCGGCCTCGGCCACATGGGCGAGACGCTGCCGTATCTGCTGTGGCGCTTCGACAGCCGCACCGGGCCGGACTTCTACAACGTCGGCCTGAAGAACCCGGTGTCGCATTACATCAAGACCAACATCGAGATCACAACCTCGGGCATGTGCTCGGCGGAGCCGCTGAACTGCGCCATCGCGGCGCTCGGCCACGGCCGCATCATGTTCGGCGCGGATTATCCGTTCGAGAAAGCCGAAGAGGCCGGGCACTGGCTCGACACCGAGAAGCTCGACGAGAACGTGCGCGCGGACATTGCGTTCAACAACGCGGTGCGGCTGCTCAAGCTGACTTAGACACATCAATGCCGCGAGCACGGCGCGCTCCCTCCCCCTGAAAGGGGGAGGGTTGGGGTGGGGGTCGAGGCGCGCAACGGTTCGAGATTGCGCAAAATCGCTGACCCCCACCCGGCAAGCTTCGCTTGCCGACCTCCCCTTTCAGGGGGAGGTAACCGCGCCCGCCGCACCGTCGCGCCAAAATGCGGGAATCCTGCCGCAAGCGGGAAGAGTTACAGGCGTTTCAAGTCACCAGATTTTCGCTCTACCCCTCCGGAATCACCGGCAGCAGCAGGTGCGAGGGCCGCGCGCGGTCGTGATAGACCTTGTGCAGCACCGTCCTGCTCGAACAGATGTGATACGGCACGTACTCGGCATTGGTCGCGCCCGCAACGCCGGTCGGCAGGTCGAGGCTGGTGATGTCGAGACAGATGCGGTGGCCTTTGCGGAACAGGTTCGCCGTCGACAGAATCTGAATCCGGTACTCGACGATCTCGCCGGGCGCGACCTTCTTCGCGGCATCGCGCGTCAGGCGGTGCCACGGCCACCACGGCTTCGAGCGCTTCTCATCGAGCGCCCGGTTCGAGGCCTTGAGCCAGCCGCGCGTCAATTCGCGCTCGTGCAGGTCCTTCGGCACTTCGCGCTCGCCCTCGCGCACGCTCATCACCGACACGTCGGGCCCGACGTCCTTGAGGATGACGATCCAGTTGGTGTCGTCCTGGTCGATGGAGGCGTAAAGCGTCAGCGAAATCGGCCCGGCCACCAGCACGTCCTGCGGCAGCGGATCGGTCATGTAGCGCAGCCGCTGGATCGCGGTGGTCTGCGTCGGCGGCATTTGCACGAAAGAGTCCGGCGGCAGCGTCTCCGCTGCGCTCGAAGGCGCCGGCGTCTCCGGCATCAGGCGCTCCCAGCTCGACAGATAGAGCTTGGTCCATTGCGTCTCCGGCAGCGGCCAATCGCTCGCGGTGCGCCACTCGTTCGCGCCCATGACCCAGAACTTCACCGGCGGTTCTTTGGTGACGCCGGTGTCGATGCCCTTGAGCCAGTGGTCGTGCCAGCGCAGCACCTCGTTGTGGAAGGTGTGATATGGCCGCTCGACGTGCGCGGGGCCGGCCAGCAGCAGCTTCTTCGGCGACTTGATCTCGCGATACCAGTGCTGGCAGCCGTTGAGATGCGTCTTGTAGGTGTAGCCGTACCAGCCGGAGCCGGTGTAGGTCGGCACCTTGATCCGATCGAACTCGGCCTCGCTCTTCTCGACCGCCGCTGCGTTGTCGAACGGATCGAGCAGCATCTGGAACAGGGGCGGCATGTGCTGCCCCTTCTGCGCGATCAGGTTGAAGATGTTCGGATACATCCGGTAGTCGGGGTTGGCCATCGCCTCGCGCCACAGCGCCTCGCGCTCGGGCGGCAGATCGCCGGGCGGGCCCTTGTGCTGGTGCATCGCCGAGAAGTGGCCGACCAGATAGCGGAACATGTGCAGGACGCCGCCGGGATATTCGTCGCGGAAGCCGCCGAGCTCGCCGTAGGCTCCGCGCGAATCGAACGGGAAGATCGCCTTGAGATGCGGCGGCTGCTGCTTCGCCGCGGCAAGCTGCTCGGCGCCGAAGCCCGATATGCCGACCATGCCGACATTGCCGTCGCACCACGGCTGCGCCGCGATCCATTCGATCAGGTCGTAGCAGTCCCACTGCCGCGAGCCGCCGCCCTCGGACTTGCCGACGCCGCGCGGCGAGCCGATCACGTGAACGTAGCCGCGCGAGACGAAGAACCTGGTGTCGCCCGCCTCCAGCGGCCCGGTCCACAGCGGCGACCACGCCGGCTGCGGCGGCAGCGACTCGGCGTAGTCCGGCCCCTGGAAATCCTTGTTGTAGATCGCGAAGGCCAGCAGCGCCGGGAACTTTCCGGACGCTTCGGGGCGATAGACGTCGACACAGATTTTGACGCCGTCGCGCATCGGCACCATCACGTCGATGTCGCGCGCCATGCCGGAAAATTCCGGCGCACGGTCGTAGTCCGACGGCGGACGCTCGCCCGAGGAGCCGAGCACGGGGTTAACCTTGGTCATCGCGTCTTGCCTCGCTGCTTGCGATCCGGAATGGACGTTGTGCGTGCGCCTATGAGACAATGGCAGCATGGACAAGCGCAAGCAGAGTGGCGATGCCGCAACGCCGATTCAGGGCGCCGAGCAGCCCACATCGTGGGACAGCCAGATTTTTGCGAGCAATGCGCCGCTGCACGACCTGTTCCAGAAGCAGGTGCTCGAAGTGCTGGAGCAGTCCGACATGGACGAGCAGGCCAAGCAGGCGATTCTCGTGGCGCTGAACTGTCCGTGCTGCGGCGCGGGCGCGATGAACTACACGGCGAAGGTCAACCGGAAGCCGAAGTAGCCTGTCACATCCACTCCGCTCGTGCCCGCGAAAGCGGGCACCCAGATTTTTCTCAGAAGGACATTCGTACGCTGGGTCCCCGCTTTCGCGGGGACGAACGACCCGCTATTTCACCGCCACCGCTTCGACCTCGATCTTGAACCCATAGTGCAGCGACGGCACCGGCACGACGCAGCGCGCGGGCCTGGCGCCGCCGGTCCACTTGGCGTAGAGCGCGTTGAAGGCCGGCCAGTCGCCGATATCGGTGACGTAGACGCGCACCTGCGTCAGCCTGTCGAGCGAGCTGCCCGCGCCCACGATCGCGGCGGCGACGTTGTCCAGCACCTGCTGCGCCTGCTTCTCGAACGGCGCGTCGTTGAGCTTCGTCCCGTCGGGCGCGATCGGCAGTTGCCCGGACACGAACACGAACCCGCCCGCGGTGACGGCGTGGCTGTAGTGGCCGCCGGGCGCCGCCATGGTCGGGGGATTGGTCGAAATCACGTCAGCCATTGTCATTCTCCTCGCTCAACTGCCTGCCGCATCTTTCGGCGTCATTCCGGGGCGCGAGCGACAGCGAGCGAACCCGGAATCCAGTGTTACACCCGCAATACCCGCCGCCCCTGGATTCCGGGTTCATGCGCTTCGCGCATGCCCCGGAATGACAGCGGAGAGTCAACGCATCGAACGCAGCTTGTCGGTCGCCTCGCGGTCGACTGCGAAGGTCTCCGGATTCACTGCGACGCCGTACTTCTCTCGCGCCGCCTCGACCGACACGTAGCCCTGCCGCACGTCCTCCGCGACGTCCTCCGCCGGGCGCTCGAACGCGCCACCGTAGCCTCCGCCGCCGCCCGACGAAATGCGGAACGCGTCGCCCGGCTTGAGCTGCGCCACCAGAACCTTGGCGTTGGGGAAGTCGGATTTCCACTCGCTGTTCACGCGGAACGCCACCGTGTTGCCGGTCGCCTCGCCGCCGCCGTCGAGGCCCCAGGGCGGACACGCCGAGCGCTCGCTCTGGGTGTTGACCGTGACGTTGGTCAGCGCGCGCGTGGTGCGCGCGATGCCAAGGCCGCCGCGGTAACGCCCGGCACCGCCGGAGTCCGGGATCAGCTCGTAGCGCTCGACCAGGATCGGATACTTCGCCTCGGCCTGCTCGTTCGGGCCGTTGTGGGTGTCGCCGTCGTTCAGGCACACCGTCGCCGACACGCCGTCCTCGGTCTTCTTCGCGCCCCAGCCGCCGCCGAGCGGACCGAAGGTGCCGATGAAGAACTCCGACGTCGCCGGATTGAAGCCGTGGAAGCTCGGCGCGACCAGATCGGCGTGGTGGCCCGCGATCACGCGGTCGGGAACCGCCGGCAGCAGCGCCTTGAACACCGTGTCGATGACAGTCATCGGGAATGTCATCCACCAGCGCATCGGCGCCGGCCGCGTGGCGCTGATGATGCGGCCCGGCGGGATGATGACCTTGAGGCTTCGGAACGCGCCGTCGTTGATCGGATAGTCGGTCGGCGAGGTAATGCACTTGTAGGCAACCTGCGCGCAGCCGTAGCCGGTGGTCATCGCCGAATTGAAGAAGCCACGCACCTGCTTCGCCATGTCGGTGAAGTCGATGGTCATCTCGTCGCCTTTGACGATGACCTTGACCTTCACCGATATGCGTTTGCCGATCTCGATGCCGTCGTCGTCGAGGAAGGATTCAGCCTCGTAGACGCCGTCGGGGATGGTGCGCGTGCGGGCGCGCGCCGCGGCCTCGGCGCGGTCCATGATCTCGGCGATAGAGTCCATCACCGCTTGCTGGCCGTAGCGGTCGAGCAGCTCGAGGAACCGCCGTTCGCCGGTCTTCACCGCCGTCACCTGCGCGCGCAGATCGCCCATGGCGCGCGGCGGCAGGCGCACGTTGATGCGGATGATGTCGAGCAGGTCCTGGTTGACCTTGCCGCGGTCCTGGTACTTCAGGATCGGGATCTGGATGCCCTCGGAATAGATGTCCGTGGTCATGCCGCCAAGCACACCGCCGACGTCGAGCCAGTGCGCCATGCAGCAGGAGAAGCCGACGAGCTTGCCCTTGTGGAAGATCGGCAGCGTGAAGGTGAAATGGTTGAGGTGGCTGCCGGTCGTGTACGAGTCGTTGGTGACGTAGATGTCGCCCGGCTTCATGTTCTTGAGGCCGAAGTGATTGATCTTGGCCTTCACGGTCTCCGCCATGCCGCGGATGAAAGTCGGCAGCCCGATGCCGATCGAGACGGTCTCGCCCTCGGCCGTGAACAGGCCGGTGGTGAAGTCCAGCGCCTCGTAGATGATCATGTTGTAGGCCGTGCGCATGAGGTTGGTCTTCATTTCCTCGGTCACGGCGATGACGCCGTTGCGCACGATCTCGACGGTGACGGGATCGACCTTGCGGGCTTTCTTCACAGCCTTCTTGACGGCTTTCTTTGCCATCACTTCGCTCCCGCAACCGCGATGACGAGATTGCCCCAGGCATCCACGGTGAGCTTGTCGCCCGGCGTCAGCACCGTCGTCGACGCGTGCTCCTCGATCAGCGCGGGCCCTGCGATCCGGTTGCCCGCCAGCAACTCCGCGCGCCTGTAGGTCGGCGCGTCGCGGAACCGGCCGTCGAAGAACACCTTGCGCTTGCCCGCAAAGGCGGACTTCGGCGGCGCAGCTTTGCCCTTCCCGATCTTCTCCTGCGGCGGCTTCTTCATCAGGCCCGCGACCGTGACGCGCAAGCTCACGATTTCGGCGCGCTCGTCCGGCGCCGAGGTGCCGTAGCGCTGCAGGTGATCGTCGTCGAAGTGCTGCTTGATCGCCTCGCGGTCCTGCTTGCGGAACACGCTCAGCGGCAGCTCGACCGTGACGGGATGCTCCTGCCCGACATAGCGCATGTCGAGCGCACGCTTCACCGTGACCTGGTGCGGCCTGACCGACGTGGACGCGATGGCGTCGCGGCCCTGCTTCTCCAATTCCTGGAAAATCGATTCGATGTCGCCGAACGGCGCGTCGGCGAGCGACATCAGGTGCGTGCGGACGTAGTCGTAGCGCAGGTCGGAGAACAGCATGCCGAAGGCCGAGAACACACCCGGCGCGCCGGGCACGATCACGTTGCGAATGCCGATCTCGCGCGCCACCGCGACCGCGTGCAGCGGCCCCGCACCGCCGTAGGCGACCAGCACGAAATCGCCGGCGTCGAGCCCGCGCTCGGTGGTAACACCCTTCACCGCGTAGGACATGGCGGTGGAGGCGATGCGGAGAATGCCGTCGGCCGCTTGCGTGGCGTTCATGCCGAGCGGCGCGCCGACACTTGTGAGCGCGCGCTTTGCCGCCTCGACGTCGAGCGTCATCTCGCCGCCGAGGAATCGGTCGGCTCCAAGGCGCCCGAGCACGAGGTTGGCGTCGGTGACTGTCGGCTCCGTCCCGCCGAGTCCGTAGCAGGCCGGCCCGGGCTCCGCGCCCGCGCTCTGCGGACCGACGCGCAACGCGCCGTCCTCGGCGCGCGCGATCGAGCCGCCGCCGGTGCCGACCTCAAAAATATCCATCATGGCGATCTGCACCGGCAGCGCCTTGTCGTAGCCGCCGATCAGCGCCGCGCCCGTGGTCAGCGGCTCGCCCTTGTAGATCACGCCGGCTTTGGCGGTGGTGCCGCCCATGTCGAAGGCGATGGCGTTCTTGATGCCGAGGGTGCGGCACAGCGCCTGAGTGCCGATCACGCCCGCAGCCGGACCCGACTCCAGCATCCGCACGCATTGAGTCTGCGCCTGCTCGCTCTCGTAGAGGCCGCCGGTCGACTGCACGATCAGGAACGAGCCGGAAAACCCGTCCTTGCGGATGTGCTCGTCGATCTCGCCGACGTAGCGGCGAACCTTCGGCCCGATATAGGCGTTCGCGGCGGCCGTCGAGCAGCGCTCGAACTCGCGGTACTCCTGCGACAGCTCGTGCGACGCGGTAACGAACAGGTGCGGGTGGCGCTCCTGCAACAGCGCCTTGGCGCGCGCTTCGTGCCCCGGGTTGGCGTAGCAGTTGATGAACATGATCGCTACGGCTTCCATGCCGAGCGCCGCGATCCGGTCGCCGAGCGCAATCAGGCCGGCCTCGTCGAGCGGGATCAGCACCTCGCCATTGGCGCGCACGCGCTCCTTGATCTCGAAGCGCAGCGCGCGCTCGATCAGCGGCACGTGCTTCTGGAAATAGAGGTTGTAGGCGTCGGGCCGGTTGATGCGGCCGATCTCGTAGACGTCGCGAAAGCCGTCGGTGGTGATCAGCGCGGTCCTGGCGCCCTTGCGCTCCAGAATCGTGTTGATGGCGACGGTCGAGCCGTGCAGGAACAGATTGGCGGAGCGGTAATCGCTTTCCGCTTTCGCAACGCCCGTGCTGATGCCGTCGACCAGCCGCTGCGGCGTCGACAGCGCCTTGCCGAAATTGAGCCGCCCGGTTTTATCGTCGAACACCGCGATGTCGGTGAACGTGCCGCCGATGTCGGCCGCGAGCCGGACATTGGCGCCGCCTGTGGCGCGCGTACGCTTGCTGTTTGGCATGGATACTCGTTCTTACATCGGCGGCGTGACGCCCAGCGTGGCCGCGGTCTTGCCGATACGTTGCCACGTCCCCTTCGGAATCGGAATGCCCGCGGCCTCGCGTTCCGCGCGAACCGCGTCGCCGCGCTCGCCCGGAAGCAGAATGCGATCGACGCCCGCTGCGCGCGGCAGCGCGGCGATCGCCGTGCCGAGCCGCTCGGCTTCGGCAAGGAACCGCTCGCGGTCGCCGAACGCGCCGGGATCGATGGCAACGACCGAACCGTTGAGGAACGGGTCGTCGCCGATGGCCCAGCTTTCGAGATCGGGCGCAAGCCGCGGCTGCGACAGCAGCAAGCTCGTCAGGCACTCGATCATGAACGACAGCCCCGCGCCCTTCGCGCCGCCCATCGGCAGCAGAGTCTCGACCGCCTTGGGATCGGTGGTGTCGTTGCCGTCCTTGTCGAGACCCCAGCCGGCGGGAATCTTCTCGCCGCGGTCCGCCGCGCCCATGATCTTGCCGTTCGCGACCACGCCGGTCGAGAAGTCGAGCAGGAACGGCCGGCCGTTCGCACGCGGGATCGCGAACGCGATGGGGTTCGACGACACCGCAGCGGCGCGCGTGCCGGGATAGGCCATCATCGGGCCCGACGCGCTCATGGCGATGCCGCAGAAGCCCTTCTCCGCCGCCTGCAGGGCGAAATAGCCGATGGCTCCGGTGTGGGTGATGTGGCGCGCCGCGCACCAGCCGACGCCGGACGACTTGGCGCAATCCATCGCTTCGCTCATCGCACGCGTCAGCGCCACCGCCGACGGCGCGCGGTCGGCCTCCAGCACCACGGCGGCGGTGGACCGGCGTTCGATGCGGATGTCCGGCGCGGGATTGATCGATTTGGCCTTCACCAGATCGATGTAGCGCGGAATGCGGATGATGCCGTGCGAGTCGGTGCCGCGCAGGTTGGCCCAGACCAGCATCTTCGCCCATTCGGCGGCGTAGTCGCGGCTGAGCCCGGCCGCGGCGAAGATCGCGGCGGTGTAGTTTTCGAGATCGGATTTGGAGATGCGGATGTTGTTTTCGGTCATGGAGGGGATTTACACGAAGACTCTCACGACGTCATTCCGGCCGAGTGCGAAGCGCGAGAGCCAGAATCCAGAGCGGCAGACGCCGGGCCGTGAAACCTGGATTCCGGGTCCGGCCCTTCGGGCCGTCCCGGAATGACAGTGGCATTCATGGCGCCTTGGTGAGCTTGTCCCCGGCCACGGTCTTGTACCAGTCGAGGATCTGCGCGCCGTTCCAGTGCAGCACGCCGTCGAAGCGCTTCACGTAGTCGTAGATCGCTTCGAGATACTTGATCCGGTGCGGTTGGCCCGAAATGTAGGGATGGATCGCCACCGCCATGATCTTGGCGCGCTGCGCACCCTCCGCGTAGAGCCGGTCGAACTGGTCGATGGCGCGCTTGAGCAGGTAGTCGCTTTCGTGGTGCTGCACGATCATCATCGGGATGTCGTTCAGCTCCACCGTATAGGGCAGCGTCACCAGCGGGCCCTCGGCGGTCTTGATGACCGTCGGCTCGTCGTCATAGACCCAGTCGCCGATGTACTGCACGCCGGCCTTTTTCAGAAGCTCCGGCGTCTCCAGCGTCTGCGTCAGGCCCGGGCCGAGCCAGCCGACCGGCCGCGTACCGGTGAACTTCTCGATCACGTCCATGGACCGGCCGATCATGCCGGCCTGGTCTTCGCTCTTGTGAATCGGAAGCTGGTCGTAGGCGTGGCCCATGAACTCCCAGCCGTCTTTCTTCGCCTGCTCGGCGACGCGCGGGTAGTCCTCGCAGATGCGGGCGTTGGCGGCGAGCGTCGGCTTGATACCGAGGCGGGCGAACAGTTCGTAGAAACGCCAGGCGCCGACGCGCATGCCGTACTCGTGCCACGACCAGTTCGGCACGTCGGGCAGCAGCACCTGCCCGGTCGGCGCCGGAATCACCTGCCGCGCCATCGGCCGCGAAATGTCCCAGACCTCGTAATTGACGATGGTCCAGAAGATCAGCCGCGCATCGTTCGGCAGCTTCAGCGGCGGCCGGTCGACGATGGCCGAATATTCGGCGCGCTGGCTAGGAATCATGGGGTCGGCCACGGCATCACTCCACTGTCGTTCGTCCGCCGGTCGCGTCCGTCAGTATCCACCGCAACACGGGCGGCGCAAGCCCGCCGGACGCTCAGCGCGACCGCGCCAGCGCGAGCCACACACCGCCGCCGATCAGGCACAGGCCGCCGATGCGCGACACCAGCCGCACGCGGGCGTTCGACATCAGACGGCCCGCGCCGCCCGCCAGCACCGCGTAAGCGCCGTCGGAGATCGCGGCCGCCGCCATCGCGGTCAGGCCGAGCAGGATCACCTGCTGCACGTAATTGCCCGCGGGATCGACGAACTGCGGGATGAACGCGCCGAACCAGAGCAGCGCCTTGGGGTTGCCGAGCAAGACAAAGAAGCCCTGCAGCACGAAACCGCCGCGCGGCGCGGGTGCGGCGCCAGGCGTACCGAGGCCGCCGTTGGCGCGCAGAAGCTTCCAGCCGAGCCAGATCAGGTAAGCCGCGCCGATGAGCCGCAGCCAGTCGAACCATACGCCCATGGTGGCGATGATCGACGTGAGCCCGACCGCCAGCACCAGCATCATCAGGCCGAGGCCGAATTGCGTGCCCACGACGTTGAGCAGGCCCGCGCGTGCGCCGTGCGCGAGGCTATTGGCGACGATCAGCGTCACCGTCGGGCCGGGAATGATCGTGATGACGAAGCAGGTCAGGAGGTAAGCGAGATAGAGTTCGATCGACACGTTCGTCTCCTTCGCATCAGGTCATCAGCAGCACGCCGGACACGACCAACAAACCCGCAAACATCTTCTGGAAGCTCCGCTCGTCAAGCTTGCCGTAGATCGACCAACCGACCCAGGCGCCGAGCAGGACGGCCGGGAACACCGCCACGAACAGCACCGCGCCGGTGCGGTCGAGCGCCACCACGCCGATCAGCACGACGGTTGCCAAGTGCATCGCCACAATGAACGGCTGGAAGATGCCGCGCGCGACGTCCTTCGGCCAGCCGCGGATCTGGGTCCAGATCGCGGGCAGGATACCCGAGAGCCCGGCGAGCCCGCCGAGAATGCCGCCGACGAAGCCAACCGCCGCGTCGGCCGGCTTGCCGCCGCCGATGATGCGCGGCAGCCGTGGCGCTGCGAGCGCATAGACGCCGTACGCCACCATGAACGCCGCCAGCACGACCTTGATCGCGCTGGGGTCGGTCTTGATCACCAGCCAAACGCCGATGGGAACGCCGATCAGGCCCGCGACCACGAACGGCGACAGCCGCTGCATGTCGAGCGAGCGGCGCATCTTCCAGGTCAACCCGGCCTGGATGATGAGGCCGATGGACACCACCAGGATCGTCACATGGACCGGCGCGATGGCGTGCAGCCAGATCGAGCTTGCGACCACACCATAGGCGAAGCCCGCGGCCCCCGTCGCGATACCGCCGAGAAAGCCGCCGAGCCACACGATGGCGAGGGTTTGGAGCGAGAGGTCAGCCCACATCGATCACGGCCGCAGTCGTCCCGCCGCCGGAAATTCGGGCCTTGTCGGAGGAACTGGAAATCATATCAACTGCCTCGCAGACCCCGCCCCGCAACGCAAGTGGATGCGCCCGCATGTCAGACCCACAATCCGCAAAAGCCGTATCGGACGCATTGAACGCGCGCTTCGGCGAGCGGCTGCCGGTCGATGAAAATCTGGCGTGCCTGGACGAGCTGGCGCGGATCGCCAGCCGCCGCGTCCACCGGCGCTATACCGACCGCGCGGTCGAGCCGGACCTGCTGCGGCTACTGTGCGCCTGTGCGCTGTCGGCACCGAGCAAGAGCGACCTGCAACAGGCCGACATCGTGATCCTGAACAAGACCGACCAAGGGACCATCGCCGACCTGATCCCCGACCAGCCGTTCATCCGCACCGCGCCGGCGTTCCTGGTGTTCCTCGCCAGCGGGCGGCGGCTGCCGGAAATCTCAAAGATGCGAGGCAAGCCGTTCCCTAACGACCACCTCGACCAGTTCTTTAACGCCGCGGTCGACGCCGGCATCGTGCTGGCCACGTTTCTTGCGGCCTGCGACGCCGTCGGGCTCGGCACCTGCCCGATCAGCGTGATCCGCGACCACTCGCAGAAGGTCAGCGACATGCTCAGGCTGCCACAACGGGTGATTCCGGTCGCCGGCATGTGCGTCGGCTGGCCGTCGGAAAAGGGCTACATCAGCGCGCGGCTCGGGCTCGAAACCACGCTGCACCAGGACAAGTACGACGAGGGCAACCTAGCCGCGCGCATTGACGCCTACGACCGCCGCCGCGCGGCGATCCATCCGTACAAGCCGCGCGACCCGGCGCGCTGGGGCGAGGTGCCGTTCTACGGCTGGTCGGAGGACAAGGCGCGGCAATACGGCGTGCCGCAGCGGCCCGACTTCGGCGCGTTCGTGCGCCGGAAAGGTTTCAACCTGGACTAACCGTCCCGCCGTGGCGTCAGCCCGCCATTCCGAAAGCGCACGGAATCGGCCTGCAAATTCCTGTATATGACGAGCACCGCCGCGCTGTGGCTCTCGCCGACGTTTCCGAACGCCAATGACCGAACCGCTCGCCAACGCAGCGCCGCTCGCTCGCATCATTGACGCGATTCGCCTCAACGCGCCGGGCATCGCGCTTTCGGCAGCGGTTGCCGTCGCGGCTGTGCTCGCGGCGCCCTACGTCGCGCCTGTGCTGCCCATTCCGGCGATGGTTATCGCACTGTTCATCGGCATCGCGCTGAACGCGCTGGCGTCCCGCCCGCTGTACCGGCCCGGCATTTCGTTCTGCGTGAAGACGCTGCTGCGCTGGGCCGTGGCGCTGCTGGGCTTGCGCATCGCACTCGGCGAGATCGCCGCATTAGGACTGTCGACCGCTGTCCTGGTGATCGTCTCGATGGCGGTGACGCTGCTTTCCGGTTTCCTGCTCGCACGCGCGTTCGGCCAGAGCGAGCATTACGGGGCGCTCGCGGGCGCGGGCACCGCCGTCTGCGGCGCGTCGGCGACGCTTGCGACAGCGACCGTGCTGCCGAACTACCGCGGCAAGGAGGCGGACGTGGCCTTCGTCGTGGTCGCCGTGAACGCGCTGTCCACGCTCGCGATGGTGCTCTATCCGCTGTTCTGCCTGTGGCTCGGCTTCTCGCAGACCTCGACCGGCGTGATGCTCGGCGCGACCATCCACGACGTGGCGCAGGTAGTCGGTGCTGGCTACGCGGTGTCCGAGCCGGTCGGCAACAATGCCGTGATCGTGAAGCTGTTCCGCGTGTTCCTGCTGCTGCCGGTGGTGCTCGCAGTCGGCTACTGGGTGGCGAGCCGTGGCGAGCGCGAGCCGGGCCGCGCCGCCAGCGTTCCCGTGCCGGTGTTCGCGCTGGTGTTTCTCGCGCTGTGCGTCCTCAACAGCGTCATTCCGGCGTCCGGCGCGCTCGCCGGCATCTATGCGCCGATCAAATCCGTGCTGGTGGAGGTTTCGACCTGGGGCCTGCTGATCGCCATCGGCGCGCTTGGCCTCGGCACGTCGGTGTCGTCCATCGCCGCGCTCGGCTGGCGGCATGTGGCGACGGTGGTGGGCACGACGGTCGTAATCCTTGCCGTGGTGACGGCAGGGCTGCTCGCAATCGGATAAGCCGGACTAGGCCTGCCGGCCCTGCAGCGGCAGCGGCTGATCGCCGAGCATGCCGTTCACGATCACCTTGCGCGCGGTGTCGAGGTCGACGCCGTGGCGCTTCATCAGGTCGGACGCATCGGTGACGATGGCGTCGACGTCCTGCTTGATCTTCAGGCTCTTGTAGTGGTCATCCTGGCGGATACCCATGCTCTCGCCAACCACCTCCAGGATATTCAGAACCCGGAATGGCCAGTCGCGCTCGTGCGCGCACAGTTCGCGATGGTCGGAGTGGTAAACTGCGACCAGCGCATCGACGCCAGCCTTGCGCGCCGCTTCGAGCTCGCGCAATTGCAGCTCGGCCTTGTATTTCGGCAGCGTGGCGAGGTTGACGCTTTGGAGGCCGACCGCCGGCACGTCGAGCTTGACGATGCGCACGCCGGGCACCGCCGACAGCAATTCCTCCGCCGCCTCCATCACGCCGGCAATGCCGGGATGCCGGTGCAGCGCCACCGTCATTTCGACGCGCGCGTTCAGGTGCGGCCGCAGCGCGTCGAGGTTGGCGTGCAGAAAACGCATGAAAGGCGTCAGGTCGAACGGCATTTCGGCGCCCGCGCGCTCGACGGTCGGTAGCACGGTCTCGCTGAACTGCATCACGCAGCTCGGGCACCACGCCAGCACCTGTTTGCTTTTCGACTGCGCCAGCTTGTTGATGGTGTTGTTGGCGAAGCGGCCAAGCGTATCGATGTCGCCCGATCGAAGCTGTGCGGTGCCGCAGCAATGCGTGGGCCCGCCCATCACCTGATAATCGGTGCCGAGGGCGTCCATGATGTCGAGGCAGAGCAGCGCGATGTGCGGCGTCTTGAGCACGTTGCAGCCGGTGTAGAACACCACGTCGGGCAATTCGGTGCGCGGCTTCTCCTTCGACGGCCGCTGGCCGAGCCGGATCAGCGCGTCCTCGGACAATTGCAGCCGCGACAGCACGGTGACGTCCTCGCCGACCTTGCGGAACGCGGTGACGCCCTGCTTGCGGCGCTCCGTGGCGTCTTTGTCCGCGCGCATCAGCGCGAGCCGCGTCATCGTCAGCAGGAAGCGCGGGTTGACGCCATAGTCGCAGGCCTTGATGCACTCGCCGCTGGCCATGCAGGCCTTGGCCCATTTCTTCGACTCCTCGGGGCCGTCGCCGAGCCGCAGAACGTCGAGCACGCCCGACACAACCGCCTTCGGATCGGCGCCGCCGAGACCGGCAGGCGCGGCGATCGGGCACGCCTCGAAGCACGCGCCGCATTTGGTGCAGGCGTCGAGCATGTCGCCGACGCGGGCGGAGAGAGCGTCTTCGAATCCGGCGGATTGCATCAAAATAGAATAGCTCAAATCAAGACCGCCCGCGAGGTGGGTTACTGCCGCATCACCGCGTCTGCGGAACCTTCACCAGCTCGAATTCAAAGCTCGTCTGCAGGTCCTCGACCTGTGCCCGCGACAGCCACATCGCCGACCAGCCGAGGCCCGGGTGCTGCATCGCGAACTGGATCGCGCCGCGCCGCGGATCGGCCTTCACCCGCCAGAGAAGATTGTCGCTCACGTGCAGTTGGCCGGGATCGTCCGGCGGTTCCGCCGGATGGACCGGCGTCATGCGTGCACGGACCGCGGCCAGATCGCGGATCAGTGCGTCGACGTCGCTCGCGCCAAGCTTCGTGCCGCCGGGCGACGGCGCCAGCGTTGCCTGCGAGCCATCGGCGTCGAGTTCAATTCTGATCGGAGGCATCGCTCGCTCCCAGCTAGTCCACCGCCGGCACCTGATGGCGCAATTCGATCTCGCGTCCCGCACGCGACGACTCGATGGCCGCGGTGCAGACTTCGAGATTGGCGAGACCCCAGCGGCCGGTGTGGGTCGTGGGCTTGCCCGCGATGGCCTGCGCGAATTCCGCAAGCACCAGGTCGCGCGGGCTTCGGTCCTTCGGCAGTGCGATCTCCTCGCGGCCGCCCTCGGAATAGACCAGAAGCCCGTCCGGCGACTGGCGGATGTCGCCGCGCTCGCAGCTTACCAGCGTCAATCCAAAGTGTGGCTGGTGCGGCGCACTGGCAGGGATCGCGGTGCGCGCGCGCTTGCGCTTGACTTCAAGCTCCTGTTCCGGCGAGGGCGCGGCAGGCGCAGGCGCGCCGTGGAGCAGCCTCGCCTTCTCCACCATGCCCCATTCGCCGACGCCGCCGGTCAGCTCCGCGCCGGAGAAATGGCCGTAGCCGTTGTAGACCGCAGTCGCCGCGGCGCCGTCGGCGAAGCTCAGATAGATCGTGTGCGCGCCGATGGAGCGCCGGGTCTCGTTCCAGTCGAACGTGCTGGCGCGCACGCTCTTCACCAGCCCGCCGCCGATCAGCCGCAGGATGTCGATCTGGTGCGCGCCCTGGCGATAGGTCACGCCGCCGCCCTGCGCCACGTCGAACTCGGCAGGCCGGCGCGGACGCGCCATCCAGTCGGTGAAATTCCAGGTGTGGATCATGCGCACGCGGCCGAGACGCCCGGATACGACGATCTCGCGCATGCGCCTGATGGGAAGATCGTAGGAGTGCGAGTGTCCGACTTGCAGCACGACGCCCGCGCGCGCAGCGGCGTCCACCATCGCCTGCGCCTCCTCGACGCGGATCGCCATTGGCTTTTCGGTCAGCACGTGCTTGCCCGCGGCGCAGGCCTGCGCGACGTGTTGCGGATGCAACTCGGTCGGCGTCGCGACATAGACTGCGTCGAGCGCGCCGCTTTGGAGCATCGACGGCAGATCCGGATACGGCGCAGCGCCGGTTTCCGCCGCGGCCGCGTCCCGCATCGCCGCATCCGGCTCCGCGATCGCGGTCAGCTCGAACGCTTCCTCGCCGCGAATCGCGGGCACGAACGCCCAGCCGGCGGCGCCCATGCCGGCGATACCGATGCGAATCCTGGCTGCCATGCTGGAGTTACGGCCCTCTGCTGGTCACGCTGGCGGCGTGAGAGTAAACTCTGCAAACGCGCCTGAACAGGAGACCGAGCGATGCTGACGGCCGAGCAGAACGAGTTGCTCACGCGGATCGGGCCGGGAACGCCGTGCGGCGAACTGATGCGCCGTTACTGGCATCCGATCGCAGCCGCATCCGAACTCGAAGGCGGCAAGTGGAACAAGCGCGTCCGGCTGCTCGGCGAGGACCTGGTGCTGTTCAAGGATCGCGAGGGCCGGCTCGGACTGATCACCGAACAATGCCCGCACCGTCACGCCTCGCTGGCTTACGGCATCCCGACCAGGGACGGCATCCGCTGCCCCTATCACGGCTGGGAGTTCGCGCGGAACGGCGAGTGCCTGGCCCAGCCGAACGAACCGGAGAAGAGCCAGTTTCGCAACAAGGTGAAGACGCCGGCCTACGCGGCCGAGGAGCTCAACGGGGTGATCTGGGGCTATCTCGGCCCCGCCGAGACGAAGCCGCTGGTGCCGCGCATCGACGGCTTCGTTCGCGAGGGCACGATCCGGATGCTCGGGCGCTGTATCGTGCCGTGCAACTGGCTCCAGATCATGGAGAACTCGCTCGACCCGGTGCACACCGAATGGCTGCACGGCCACACCTGGGAGTTCATCAAGGAGCAGAAGGGCCAGGCCCAGAAGGTCGCGATCAGCGCGCATCACGAGAAGATCGCGTTCCGCGAATTCGATCACGGCATCACCAAGCATCGCCTGCTAACCGGACAGTCGGAGGAGTGCGACGACTGGAAAGTCGGCCACCCGATCGTGTTCCCGAACATCCTGTCGGTCGGCGCCGGCGACGAGCGCGTCGACTCGCGCTACTACGCGTTCCAGATCCGCGTGCCGATGGACGACACGCACACGATGCATCTCTGGTTCACCGCCTACGTGCCGCCCAAGGCGGCGAAGGTGCCGCAGCATCTGCTCGACAAGGTCGTCGCCTACGACGTGCCGTACAAGGACGCGAACGGCGACTTCATTCTCGACAACATCGACGCCCAGGACATCATGGCCTGGATCACGCAAGGCCCGATCGCCGACCGCACGAAGGAGAATCTCGGCGCGTCCGACAACGGCATCGCGCTCTACCGCCGCGTGCTCCGGCGCGAGATCAAGAAGGTCGAGGAAGGCAAGGACCCGATGTTCACCTTCCGCGACGCGGCGAGAAACGCCTGCATCGACCTGCCGAACGAGGGCGACAAGCATCACAACGCCGAGGGCATGCGGAGCTGGATGATGCGCATCCACGCCGCGCATTCGCCGATCACCGACGACGTGTGCCGGATCTACGAGGCGCACAAGCCCGCGCCCAAGCCGCTGCGCGTGGTGGGCTAGGCGGAGCGCCATGAGCGACAACGCCGGCTCCGACCGCCTGCGCGTTCTCGCCGAACAGGCCGGGCTCGGCCGTGCGCTGGAAAAATTTCCGGATGGCGTAAAGGCAGCCGCCGAGCGCGGCCTGCGCCCGCTCGGCGATCATCCCAAAGGCTACGATCCCGTGGCGCATCCCGCGCCGGTGTTCGATCCCACGCTGTTCGAGCGCGGCACATGACCGATCTCGCCTGGCTCGCCGTTGCCGAGGGCTCGGCGCTGGTCCGCGCCGGGAAGCTGTCGCCGGTGGAATGGACGCAGGCGCTGCTCGATCGGGTTGCCGCGGTCGACCCGGCCTACAACTCGTTCCTCGCCGTCACCGCCGACTTGGCGCTCGCGCAGGCGAAGCAGGCCGAGGCGGAGATCGCGAAGGGCGAATGGCGCGGGCCGATGCACGGCGTGCCGTACGCGGCGAAAGACATTTTCGACGTCGAGGGCCTTCCGACCACCTGCCATTCGAAAATCCGCATCGGCCACCGCGCCAGGTTCGACGCGTTCACGATCCGCAGATTGCGCGAGGCCGGCGCGGTGCTGATCGGCAAGACCGCGCTGCACGAATTCGCGACCGGCGGACCGGCCTTCGACCTGCCCTGGCCGCCGGCGCGCAACCCCTGGAACCGCGACCGGCATCCCGGCGGCTCGTCGAGCGGCTCGGGCGCGGCGCTCGCCGCGGGGCTCGTGCCCGCGGCGCTCGGCACCGACACCGGCGGCTCGGTGCGCAACCCGGCGACCTGCTGCGGCATTGTCGGGATCAAGCCGACCTATGGCGCGGTGTCGCTCGCGGGCGTGTTTCCGCTGACGCATTCGCTCGACCACGTCGGGCCGATGACGCGCAACGTGGAGGACAATGCGATCCTCTACCAGGCCATCGCGGGTCACGATCCGGACGATCCGACCAGCACATGGCGGCCTGTCGACGATTGCCTGAAAGACCTGAAGTCCGGCATCAAGGGGCTTCGGATCGGCGTGATCGAGCATTTCTACACCGAGGACGCGAAGGCCGATCCCGATCAGGTCCGCGGCATCAATGCGGCAATCGACGTGCTGCGCCGGCTCGGCGCGCGGGTGCGCACGGTGCGGCTGTCGCCGCTGCCGTTGTGGACCGATTGCAACCGCACCATCCACGCATCGGAAGCGTACGCCATCCACGAGCGCGACCTGCAATCGCGGCCCGAGGACTTCGCGATGCTGACGCGCAACCGGATGCTGCCGGGCGCGTTCGTACCGGCTTCGAAATACATCAAGGCGCAGCAGCTGCGCGCGGCGCTGTGCCGCGAGTTCGACGAGGCGATGCAGGGTCTCGACGCGGTGGTGACGCTGTCGAGCCTGCTCATGCCCTGCGCCATCGATGACACGGCTGCGGTGTTGCGGACCTACGACCAGCAATGCCGGCTGGTGTTCAACGTCACCGGCACGGCGGCGATCTCGGTGCCGACCGGTTTCAGCGCCGACGGCATGCCGCTGGCGATGCAGATCGCCGGCCGCTCGTTTAGCGAGCCGACGATCTACCGCATCGCGCAGGCCTACTGCGAAGCAGCCGGCACTTGCATCGGCAGCGATCCAAAAACCCAACCGAAGTTGATTTCCGCCGCACGCCCCGCGGCGGCAGAGTAGCGCAATCACCCGGAGTGCCCATGACCACCTACCCGCGCGACCGCTTTTCCTATTCCTCGCCGTTCACGCGGCCAAGACTCAAGCTGCCCGGCAAGGGCCGCATGATCGTTTGGTCGGTGGTCAACATCGAGGAATGGGAGATCACCCGGCCGATGGCGCGGCAGCTTTCGATCGCGCCGCAGGGCCAGAGCGCGATCCCCGACATGCCGAACTGGACCTGGTACGAGTACGGCATGCGGGTCGGCTTCTGGCGGCTGATGCGCGCGCTGAAGAAAGCCAAGGTCACGCCGACCATGTCGCTCAACGCCCGGGTCTGCGAAACCTATCCCGAGGCGACGGCCGCCGCGCGCGACGCCGGCTGGGAGTTCATGGCGCATTCCTACGTGCAGATGCCGATCCAGCAGATCGCCGACAAGCAGGCCGAGATCATGCAGCAGTCGATCGACATCCTGCAGAAGTTCACCGGCAAGTTCCCCTACGGCTGGCTCGGGCCGGGGCGCGGGCAGATGTTCGACACGCTCGATCACGTGGCGAAGGCCGGCTTCACCTGGTTCGGCGATTGGGTGCTCGACGACCAGCCGATCTGGGTCAAGACCGCGAACGGGCCGCTGGTCGCGATCCCCTATTCGGCGGAGATCAACGACATCACCATGATGGTGTCGCACCATCACGAGTCCGACGTGCTGTTCAGCCGCACCAGGGACGCGTTCGACCGGCTCTATCTGGAGAGCAAGGAGTCGACGCGCATCCTAGCCATCGGCGTGCATCCCTACGTCACCGGCCAGGCGCACCGCATCAAGTATTTCGAGCAGCTCTACGCCTACATCAACAAGCATCCCGGCGTGGTGCACTGGACCGGCCAGCAGATTCACGACTGGTTCGTGAAGCAGGTGCCGAAGCCGCGCGATTGAGGCTGTGACCCGGCTGTGGGACCCCGGTGCGCCTGCTATAGTGCGCGCAACCACAAACGACGCGCCTTGGGGATTACAGCCATGACTTCGCATCTGCGCCGCCTGGCGCTCATCGTCGCTTGCTTCACGCTCGCAGCGCTCGGAAGCGCCGCCGCCCAATCGGACTACCCGAACAAGCCGGTCCGCATCGTCGTCGACTCGGCGGCCGGCAGCGCTAACGACGCGGCGCTGCGCATCCTCGCCGACCGGCTCAGCCGCATCTGGAACCAGCAGGTGCTGACGCTGAACCAGCCCGGCGCCGGCGGGGGCATTTCCGCACGCGTGGCGGCGGAAGCGCCGAACGACGGCTACACGCTCTACATGCCGGCGACCTCGCCGTTCCTGGCGCTGCCCGGCGCGCCCGGCGTCGCGCCCAACCTGCCGATTCAACTGCCGAAGGACTTTGCCGCCATCAGTATCATCCTGGAGCAGCCGCTGTACATCGGCGCATCGCACAAATCCGGCATCAACACCATTGCCGACGTGATCAGGATGGCGAAGGAGAAGCCCGGCCAGGTCTCCTACGCGGCGACCGGCCGCGGCCGGCTTACCCACCTGACCATGCTGCTGCTGGAGCAGCGCGCCGGCATTCAGCTTCAGCTCATTCCCTACGCCGGAGGACCGGCGCAGGCGATGAACGACGTGATGAGCGGCCGCGTGCCACTGGTACTCGACGGCTACGCGGGCCTCGCACCGGCCATCAAGGGCAACCTGATCAAGGGTCTCGCGTCCACAGCGATGAAGCGGCCGCCCGGATTCGAGAACCTGCCGACCATCGCCGAAACCATTCCCGGCTTCTTCGTCGGCGCCTGGAACGTGATGCTGGCGCCTGCCGGCACGCCGCAGGCGATCGTCCGCAAGGTGAACGCCGACCTGAAGATCGTGCTGGCCGACCCCGACGTCGCCTCGAAGCTTGCGGCCAACGGCGGCTTCGTCCGGCACTCGACGCCGGAGGAGGTCGTGACGTTCGTGCAGAACGAGCAGAAGACCTGGCGGCCGATCATGGAGCAGGTGGCGAAGGACGCGAAGAAGTAGGAACGGAGCGGGAAGCTCTTGCAGATCAGAGCGAGGGCAGGCGCCCCCTCGCCTCCTCGGCGGCGTCTTCCATCGCCATGAAGACCGCGCCCTCTTTCGACATCTGCTCTACCAATCCTTCCAACGCGAGCATCCGGTAGCCGCGGCCGATGACATAGGGGTGCATGGTGATGGTCAGCACTCCCCAGTCCACCGCCTTCTTCATGTAGAGAAATTCGTCGAGCCAGCTCTGCATCACCGCGCGCGCCGGCTGCAGGCCGGGCGCGACCGTCTGCGGCGTGCGGATGAACTCGAAATGCGGGTGGTCGTCGAGCGACCACGAGATCGGCATCTCGATCAGATCGGTCGGCGCGCCGAACACATAGAGCTTGCCGAGCTCCGCCACGTCGCCCCGCCGAGCGCGATAGGGCACATAATCCGCACCCATCAGGCTCGAGTCGTAGCGAAAGCCGTATTTGATCAGGAGATCGACGGTGTGCGGACTGAGGTCCCACGACGGCGAGCGATAGCCGCGCGCGGTGCGGCCTGTGAGCTTGCGGATGTTCTCGTTGGCGCGGACGAGATCAGCCTCCTCCTCGTCGCGGGTCTGATTGGCGTTCGGGATATGCGCCCAGGAGTGGTGCCCGATCTCGTGACCGGCCTCGGCCACCGCGGCGCTCTCCCTCGGCCAGCTTTCGATGGTGAAGCCCGGCGTGAACCACGTGGTCCGAATGCCGCGCTCCTTCAGGAATTTGAGGATGCGGGGCGCGGCAGTGGTGGCGCCGAACTCACCGCGCGACAGCGGCGTCGGCGTCGTCATGCCGCGGGCGATGAAGCCCGACTGGGTGTCGAAGTCGAAGGTCAGGCATACGATGTGGCGGGGCATGGTCTCACTCGTAGGCAGGCGCAGCGGCGGCGACTATAACACTGCGTCGGCAAGGAACGCGCATGGCCACCCACACCATCGGCATCGTCGTCAACGGCGCCACCGGGCGCATCGCCTCGACCCAGCATCTCGCCAACGCGCTGGCCCCGATCCGGGACGAAGGCGGCCTGAGCGCGGGCGCCGACCGCATCGTGCCGCGGCCGATGCTGGCCGGGCGCAACGCCGAGAAGCTCGCAGAGATCGGAAAGCGCCACAACGTGGAATGGGCCACGGACCTCGATGCGGTGCTGTCCGACCCCGCGTTCCCGGTGTTCTTCGACGCCGCGGCGACGCAGCAGCGCGAGGCGTCGCTCACCCGCGCGATCGCGGCCGGCAAGCACATCTATTCAGAGAAGCCGGTGGCGCTGTCCGCCGAGCGCGGGTTCGAGCTGTTGCGCGCGGCGCAGGCGCGCGGGGTCAAGCACGGGGCGGTCGAGGACAAGCTCGGCCTGCCGGGATTGCAGAAGCTCGCGCGCGTCGCCGCATCCGGCGCACTCGGCCGCGTCGTCAACTTTCGCCTGGAGTTCGGCTGGTGGGTGTTTGACGGCACCGAAGTGCCCTGCCAGCGGCCGAGCTGGAACTACCGCAGGTCGGGCGGCGGCGGACTGATCCTCGATATGTATCCGCACTGGCGCTACGTGATCGAGAACACGCTCGGGCCCATGCGCCGCGTCAGCACTGCCATGTCGACCGCGACGCCGGAGCGGATCGACGAGGCGGGCGCACGCTACTCCGTCGATGTCGAGGACAACGCCGCCACGCTGATCGAACTGCAAAGCGGCGCCATCGGCACGATCCTGTCGTCCTGGGCGACGCGGGTGCGGCGCGACGATCTCGTGACGTTCCAGATCGACGGAACGCAGGGTTCGGCCCTGGCCGGCCTGCACAAATGCTGGACCTCAACCAACGCGAAGACGCCGCGCACCGCGCATTTCAACATCGCGAGCGATCTCAACATCGACTACCGCGCGCACTGGGACGAGGTCGCCGAAGCCGGCCCGTTCAAGAATCCGTACCGGATCGGCTGGGAGAACTTCCTGCGCCACGTCGCCACCGGCGCGCCGATGCAGGCCGACCTCGCCGCCGGCATCCGCGACGTGCAGTTCGCCGAAGCCTGCTATCGCAGCATGAAGGAAGCCCGATGGATCGACCTCGCACCGCACTCGTAACCGGCACCGCCGCTGGCCTCGGCCGCGCCATTGCCGCGGCGCTGGCGCGCGAGGGCTACGATCTCGCGTTGACCGATCTTCGCACGGACATGCTGAAGAACACGCTGGCGCATTCGGACATCGCCAAGCGCAAGGCTGTCCCGATCGCGCTCGACCTGCGTTCGCAGGACAGCATCGCGGCGGCCCTCGCCAAGGCGGCCGCGGAGCTGGGCGCGCTCGATCTGCTGGTCAACAACGCGGGCCGTGCGCTGCTCAAACCGGTGGTCGACGTCGCCGACGCCGAATGGGACGACGTCATCGACATCAACCTCAAGGGCGCATTCTTCCTGTCGCAGCAATTCGGCAGGCACTGCATCGCGCACGGGCGGCCGGGCGTCATCGTCAGCATGGCCTCGACCCACGGCATGACCGGCATCGCAGGACGGTCGGTCTACGGCATCTCCAAGGCGGGCCTGATCCAGATGACGCGGATGCTGGCGATCGAATGGGCCGACAAGAGCATCCGCGTCAACGCCATTGCGCCCACCACGGTGATGACGGAATCGCGCCAGCAGCTCCTGAGCGATCCAAAGGCGCGCGAGGCCGCGCTGTCGCGCATCCCGACACGGCGCTTCGCGACGCCCGAGGAGATCGCGGCCGCCGTGGTCTATCTCGCAAGCCCCGGCGCGGCCTCCGTCACCGGGCATACGCTGACGGTCGACGGCGGGCTGACGGCAGTTTGAGCGTCATGCCGCCGCCGACTTGCCGATCGCAGCGTTGACTCGCGGCAGCACCTGCTCGGCCATGAGCTGCATCGAACGCTTGCCGAGCGCGGGATCGACCCAGTCCATGCCGGCATAGACGATCTCGCCGAAGTCGCCGATCTCCTCGCGCAGCGCGAGGATCTGGTCGACCACCTTGTTGACACCGCCGAAGATCACGCAATTGTCCATCACGTAGTCGAGCGTGATGTCGTCGTCCGGCTGGTCCTTGTAGCTCTTGAACACGTACAGCCGCTTGCCGCGCTTCATCTTGGTCCACATCTGCGACCAGTAGAACTCGTACGGATTGTTCGCGCCGGTGCGCGCGTAGCGCTCCGCGGTCTTGTCGTCGTCGGCAACGAAGATGGTGCGCGCAACGCGCCAATCCTCGACCTTCGGCGCGACGCCGACCTCGGCCTTGCCCTTGCAGTAGTTCTCCCAATGTGACTTCAGGTGCTTGGAGAGCAGGAAGTTAGCCGACAGCGGATGGAAGTCGCGCTTGCCCATCAGAATGACGCCGGGCGAAAACGGCGCGACCACCGTGCCGACGATCTCCGGCCGCGGCTGCTGGTACGGCTTGCCGAGGAAACCGACGCCGATCTCCAGCGCCTGGGTGCGGCGGGTCGAGACCTTGAAGCGGTTGTCGGGGAAGTCGATGTCGTACGGCGGCTCGCGCTCCCAGATCGCCAGGATCACGTCAATCGCCTCGGCGAACATCTTGTTGCGGTCCTGCTCCAGGATGTTCAGGGCCTCGGCGTCCGAAGTGAGCGCGCCGGGGCTGACGCCGAAAATGAAACGGCCCTCCGACATGTGGTCGAACATCGCCGCCTGCTGGGCGATCACCACCGGGTGGATCTGCGACAGATTGGACGTTCCGGTGGCAAGCTTGATCTGCTTGGTGTCGTGAATCAGCGTGGCGTTGAACATCATGCTGTTGGTGATGTTCTCGGCCTTGTCGGTCAGGTGCTCGCCCATGAAGGCGTCGTGGAAACCGAGCTTGTCGGCGAGGATGATCGCCTCGCGGTCCTCTTTCAGGGTCTCCGACCAGCTCCGGTCCAACGGGTGAACCGGCATCGTGAAATAGCCCAGTCTCATTCCCAGTCTCCGCTCCACGAACCGCTTTCATTTGCCACGAAACGCCCCTGTCTGTCTCCCTTTGATTGCGCCACCACACCGTGACGGAATTGCTGGGCTTGTCGCCGAAGCCTTGCTTCGGTAGGCACTGGTTTACCCTACTATCCACGGCGGATCGCTACACTCTCGGCCGGCCAGACAGCGGAGAAAATCATTCCATGCTCAAGCGCAACTCCGACAACCGGCTCAACGGCGGCCAGGTGATCGTCGACTACCTGATCCGCGAGAAGGTGCCCTACGCCTTCGGCCTGTGCGGTCACGGCAACATCCAATTCATCGATGCGCTTTACGAGCGCCAGGACGACATCAAGACCATCTCGGTCCACCACGAGAGCGTCTGCGGCTTCATGGCAGACGCCTACTATCGCGTGAAGGGCAAGGCGGTTGCGACCTTCACCTCCTGCGGGCCCGGCTCGATGAACATGCCGATTGCGCTCGCGACGGCGTACCTCGACTCGGTGCCGTTCCTCGCCGTCACCGGCAACGTGCCGACCAGCCAGTTCGGGCGCGGCGCGTTCCAGGAACTCTATCGCCATCACCAGGCCGACTTCCCCGACACCGTCCGCTCGGTCTGCAAGAAGGTCTACCAGCCGACCCGCGGCGAGCAGGTGCCGATGATGGTCCGGCAGGCGTGGAAGACCATGGTCACCGGACGGCCCGGCCCGGTGGTGCTCGACGTGCCGTTCGACGTGTTCCTGGAGTCGGCCGCGGAAGAAACACCGAAGCCTGAGGACTGGTGCGCCAATATATCCTCGCGCTGCGGCGCCGACCCAGAGGGCGTAGTGAAGGCGGTCGACATGCTGCTCTCAGCCGAGCGGCCGGTCATTCTGGTCGGCCAGGGCGTGAAATACGGCGGCGGCTGCGACGACCTGCTGGCGCTGGCGGAGAAGCTGCAAATTCCGGTGGCGCATTCCATGAGCGGCATTGGCGCGATCTCGACGCACCATCCGCTGTCGCTGGGACTTCTCTCGCGCGGCGGCGCCTACCAGGCCAACGGCGCGGCGCGCCAGGCCGACGTGCTGCTGGCGCTCGGCGTGCGTTTCGACGACCGCACCTCGTCGTCGTGGATTCCAGGCTACTCGTTCACCATCCCGCCGACCAAATTGATTCACGTCGACATCGACCCCGAGGAGATCGGCCGCAACTATCCCGTGGCGCTCGGCCTGATGGCAGACGTGCGGACGTTCCTGCGCCAAGTGCTGGAGGAGCTCGCGCGCCGCAAGGGCGTGGCCGACGCCGCTGCGTCGCGCAGAAAGTGGCTCGCCACCATCGACGCCATGCGCAAGGAATGGGAGAAATTCATCGCGCCGGGCTTCGTGGACGACTCGACGCCGATCCATCCGCAGCGCGCCGCAGCCGAAATCGACAAGGCGCTGCCCGACGACGCCATCATGGTCAGCGACATCGGCGTGCACCACAACTGGCTTTTGCAATTCTGCAAGCCCAAGCGCCCCGACAGCTTCATCGGCTGCATGGGCTTCGGCTCGATGGGCTTCGGGGTGGCGGGCGTGCTGGGCGCGAAGTTCGCCGCGCCCGACCGGCCTTGCGTGTCGGTGTGCGGCGACGGCGCGTTCTTCATGCACGCCAACGTGCTCGGCACCGCGGTCGAGTACAATCTGCCGGTCGTCTGGGTGGTGTGGAACAATTACGCCTATGCATCCATTCGTGGATTGCAGCGCGGCTATCTCGACAAGCGCGAGCTTGCGACCGACTTCCGGCATCCGGCGACCGGCAAACCCTACAACCCGGACTTCGCGGCCATGGCGCGCTCGGCCGGCGTCGAGGGCGTGCGCGTCGACCGCGCGGGCGACATCGGCGACGCGGTGCGCAGGGCGATTGCCGCCAATAAGCCGTACCTGATCGACGTCAACATCGACGCCGACCAGAATCCGGGCGGCGCAGGCGTGTGGGAATTGCCGGGACTGGGCGTGAGCAAGGTCGCGATCGGGGGACGGTATCAGCCGTAACCCCTTCACCTCCCCCGCGTGCGGGGGAGGTCGGCGCGCCCTTGCGCGCCGGGCGGGGGAATTTCCGCTAAGCCAAATAGTGGCTAATGTCTCAGTTTGAATTTCCGAGGAAGAAGTATCTGTACAAAAAGGTTGCGTGATGCCGTCTGAGGAACTTGTCGAAACGCCCAAATTTCAAGGCATCGGAGGCGGCCTCTCTACCTTGATCGTGGACGGGGCAATTGCGCCTTGGAACGATGATGTCCCCGGAAGATGGATTGGCCCGCATACGTTGAAAGACGTCGGTAGTTACGTCTCAAAATTTTGCGAGCCTCAGGCTGGCATCTACCGATTGATTGGATTGGATAACAAAGGCAAGCCAGCGGCCTTGGATCGCATCTGCGGTTGCGATCGAACTGGCACACTGTACATTGGACGCGAAGGAAAAAACTTCGCGGTTCGGAGTCGACTATCAAAACTTGTGCGAGCTTTGCGGGAGCCTCGCGGTAGCAGCGGAGTTCGCATCTACAATGATGAACACAACGCGGGATACCGCCTGCGGCATCATCCAATGCTCTCCCTGCGTTTTCCAATAAGCAAGCTTGCGCTCACTTGGTGTTACAGCGCGGAAAGCAAAGAAGCGGAGCGTTGCCTGCTGGATTTCTACTTTTGGTCATTTGGAGACACGCCGCCGCTGAACCGCGAATAGCGTCGCCCCCTCCCCAACCCTCCCCCGCAAGCGAGGGAGGGAGAGCAAAGAGTTCCTCCACTGCCCAAGGAGCAATGAAATGGCCGCCCGCATCCCCGAAGAATCCAAGAACTTCAAACTCGTCGGCCACGATTCCTCCGCGGCCTGGGGCGGCGGCAGTATCGTCGAGTACAACAAGGGCTACGTCTATGTCGGCGCGGTCGGCGGCTCGTCTTTCAACGGCCCGGAGGGCTTCACCGTCCACGACGTGCGCGACCCCAAGAAGCCGCGCAAGGTCGCCGAGGTGAAGGCGCCGCCCGGCGTCCACATGCACAAGCTGCGCGTGGTCGACGGCGACATCCTGTACGTGAATTCCGAAAGACTCGGCGGCGAAGCCGGCCGCAACGCGCGCGTCGGGCTGTTCATCTTCGACATTTCCAAGGGCGGCGAGCCGAAACAGGTCGGCTTCTACGACACGCCGGGCAACGGCCCGCACCGCTTCGGCGTCGACAACAAACGAAAGCTCGCGTTCCTGCCGAACAACGCGCCGGGCTGGAACAAGCGCGTGATCTGGACGCTCGACATCAAGGACCCGCTGCGCCCCGAAGTCGTCAGCATCTGGGGCCTGCCGTGGATGCGGGCGGTCGAGAGCACCGGCGACGAGGATGCCGGCCATCCGCACGAGGAGACCTGCACGCTGCACGGCCCGCCCATGATCCGCGGCAACCGCATGTACTGCGCGTGGTGGGGCGGCGGCATTTCCGTCATCGACTGCACCGACCTGCGCAACATGAAGCTGGTCGGCCACCTGTCCTGGGCGCCGCCCTTCCCCGGCTCCAATCACACCTGCTGGCCGATCGGCGACCGCCCCTATCTCATCGTCACCGACGAGGCGCGCGCCAAGCAGAAATACTGGGACGCGCAGTTCATGTGGGTGATCGACGCGCGCAAGGAGGACAAGCTCATTCCGATCGCGACCTTCATGCCGGAGCGCGAGAAATACTACGACCGGCCGGGCCGCTACGGCGCGCACAACATCCTGGAGCATCTGCCAGCCGAAGGGCCGTGGAAGGACCTGGTGTTCCTCACCTACTTCAACGCGGGGCTGCGCGCGGTGGACGTCAGCGATCCGTTCCATCCGAAGGAAAAGGGCTGCTACGTCCCGGCGCTGGAGGAGGACCGCAAGGCGGTGCAGTCGAACGACATCGGCACCGACGACCGCGGGCTGCTCTATCTGATCGACCGCGCCGGCGCGGGGATGCATATTCTGGAATATACGGGCTAGGGCTTGTGTCCCGGGCGAGCGAAAGCGAGACCCGGGACCCCGGTTTTTGCAGGAAACAGGAAGCTGGGTCCCGGCACGCGCTCGTTACACTCGCTTGGCCGGGACACGCCAGCATTCATCGCGGAAGAACAAATAGATGGACCTCGGACTCAAAAGCCGCGTCGCCATCGTCACCGGCGGCAATCGCGGAATCGGTTTCGCCGTCACGGAGGAACTCCTGCGCGAAGGCGCGCATGTGGTGGTGGCGAGCCTCGATCCGTCGCGCAACAGCGAGGCCGTCGCCAAGCTCGACGGCAAGCACAACGCCCGCGTCATCGGCTTGCCGACCGATCTCAACGACGCGGCCGCCGTCGAGGTGCTGTTCAAGCGCACGCTGGCCGAGTTCGGCCGGCTCGATATTCTCGTGAACAACGCCACCAACGTCTCGCAGGGCAGCTTCTTTCAGATGGACGAGGCCGCCTGGGACCATGCCTTCGACCACAAGCTGCGCGGCACGGTGCGCTGCATCCGGCACGCGGTTCCGCCGATGCGCGAGCGCAAGTGGGGCCGGATCGTCAACATTTCCGGCGGCGCGGCCTGGACGCCGCAATTGGGCGCCATCACCACCGGCATCAACAATGCTGCCGTGCAAAACCTGACCGTCGCGCTCGCCAACGAGCTTGGAAAGGATGGTATCCTTGTCAATGCTGTGGTGCCGACCGCGATTCGGACCGAGCGCCACGACAAGAACATCCGCGACGCCATGGCCAAGACCGGCCAGTCCGAAGCCGAGGTGCTCAAGCCGCGGGTGGCGAAAATCCCGCTCGCCCGGATGGCCGCGGCGGAGGAAGTCGCAAGCGTGGTCGCATTTTTGTCTTCGGAGCGTGCCAGCTTCGTGACCGGCAGCGCCTGGGCGGTGGACGGAGGCGTATCGGCAAGGCTGTGATCGGACCCGGACGAATTGGCGTCAGGGAATGGAAATCAAAATGCTGAAGATTGTCTCCAAATTCCTTGTCGGCCTGACGGCCGCGCTGACGATCGCCACGGCCGCCCCGGCCTCCGAATATCCGGCGCGCCCGATCAGCCTCGTGGTCGCGTTCCCGCCCGGCGGACCGAGCGACGTGCTGGCGCGGATTGTCGGCAAGAAGCTGCACGAACTCCTGAACCAGCCGTTCGTGATCGAGAACCGCCCTGGCGCCGGCGGCAACATCGCCGCCGAGCAGGCCGCCAAGGCAAAGCCCGACGGCTACACGCTGCTGATGGGCAACAACAGCATCCTTGCCACCAACGCGGCGCTTTACAAGAAGCTCAATTACGACGCGCAGCGCGACTTCGATCCGATCGCACTGATCGGCACGCAGGCCAACATCCTGGTGGTCAATCCGTCGGTCCCGGCAAACTCGATGGCCGAACTGATCGCGCTCGCGAAGGCCAATCCCGGAAAGCTGAACTTCGCCTCCTCGGGGCACGGGGCGGCGGCGCACCTCGCCGGCGAACTGTTCAAGGCCGAGGCCAAGGTCAATATCGTGCACGTGGCCTACAAGGGCGCGGCGCCGGCCCTGCAGGACGTGATTGCGGGTCACGTGCAGATGATGTTTGCGACCGCGGCTTCGGTGATCGGCCACATCAAGAGCGGCAAGGTGCGCGCGCTGGCCGTCACGACGCCGAAGCGGACGGCGCTGTTGCCGGAGCTTGCCACTGTGGACGAACTCGGCATCAAAGGCTTCGACGCCACCACCTGGCATGGCCTTGTCGCGCCATCCGGCACCCCGGCCGCCATCATTCGGACACTGCACGGCGCCACCATGACGGCGCTTCGGGACGCGGCGGTGCGCAAGGCGCTGATGGACCTGGGGGTCGACATCGTCGGCAACACGCCGCGGGAATTCGAAGCCTATATCAAGTCGGAAATCCCGAAATGGACGGCCGTGGTCAAGGCATCGGGAGCACAGATCGAATGAGCGCCGCGCGCGGCATCCGGACCGCCGGTCTCGCGCTGCTGCTGGCGCTCGGGGCTCCCGCGGCCCTCGCGCAGGACTACCCGAGCCGGCCGATCACGCTGATCGTTCCGCACCGCGCCGGCGGGCCGAGCGACGTGATCGCGCGCGTCATGAGCAAGCTCCTGAGCCACGCGCTGCGCCAGCCGCTGATCATCGAGAACCGGCCCGGCGCCGGCGGCAACATCGCAGGCGAACAGGCCGCGCAGTCACCCGCGGACGGCTATACGCTGCTGCTCGGCAACACCAGCATTCTCATTACCAACCCGGCGCGGCAGAAGGAAATCGGCTTCGATCCGCAGCTCGATTTCGAGCCTGTGACGCTGCTCGGCACGCAATCCAACGTGCTGGTCGTGAATCCTGCGGTTCCCGTGCTGACGCTGACGCAATTCATCGAGCATGCACAGGCGCGGCCGGGCATGGTGACCTACGCATCGGCCGGTCACGGCAGCCCGTCGCATCTCGCCGGCGAGCTGTTCAAGACCAAGGCGCGCGTCAACATGGTGCACGTGCCCTACAAGAAGCCGGGACCGGCGCTGCAGGACGTCATCGCCGGTCATGTGCAGACGATGTTCGCGCCCGCGGCGCTGATCGCAAATCATGTCCGCGCCGGACGCCTGCGCGCGCTGGCGGTCGCGGCGCCGCGGCGCAGCGATGCGTTGCCCGGCGTTGCGACCGTCGAGGAACTGGCGTTCCCGGGATTCGACGCCACCACCTGGTACGGGCTGGTGGCGCCGGCCGGGACGTCCAAGCAGACCATCGATGTCCTGCATCACGCCACCGGCACCGTGCTCGAAGACCCGATCGCGAAACGGATACTCGCCGGCCTCGGTATCGACGTCGCCGGCAGCACGCCGAAGGAGTTCGACGCCTTCATCAAGGCGCAGATTCCAAAATGGTCGCCCGTGGCCAAGGCCTTCGCGGTTCAATCGCACTGACATGGACGTTCCCGCTCACGCGCCGCTTTGCGCCGCGCCCGACCGCCATCCGCGGCCGCCGCGCACGCCGTTCCCGCCGCTCGCCTGCGACACGCACGCCCACGTCTTCGGGCCGGCAGCGCGCTTTCCCTATGTCGACGAGCGCATCTACACGCCGCCCGACTCCACATACGACGACTATCGCGCGCTGCTCGCCGCGCTTGGCGTCAAGCGCGCGGTTCTGGTGCAGCCGAGCGTCTACGGCGCCGACAACGCTGCGATGCTCGCGGCGCTGGCCGCCTTCGGGACGGGCGTGCGCGCGGTCGCAGTGACAGATCCGGCGATCGCACCGAAGGAGATCGAGGCGCTGCACCGCGCCGGCGTGCGCGGCCTGCGCTTCAACGTCGTCGATCGGCGCGACAATAAGAACGTTGTGCCGGTGGATGCGCTGCGCGCCGTTGCGGCAAAGATCGCGCCGTTCGGCTGGCACATCGAGCTGCTGGTGAACGTCGATGAAGCCCCCGATTTCGCCGCAGCCGTCTCGGCCATTCCGGTGCCGGTCGTGCTCGGCCATTTGGGATATCCGAAGAGCGGCGCGCGAAACTGGACCGCGCATCTGGCGTTCGCCGCGTTGCTGCGGCTGCTCGACGGCGGACGCTGCTGGATCAAGCTCACCGGCCCCTATCGCATCTCGGACGCTCCAGACGTGCCCTACGAGGACGTCGACGCGCCGGCGCGCGCGCTGATCGCGGCTGCGCCGCAGCGGATGATCTGGGGCACCGATTGGCCGCACGCCATGAAGAAGAAGCGCATGGCCAACGACGGCGAGATGGCGGACCTGCTGGAGCGCTGGGCGCCGGACGCCGCCGTGCGCAGACGTATCCTCGCGGACAACCCGGCGGAGCTTTACGGCTTCGCGCCGGGAGAGACAATTTCCTGAAGCCCTCTACTTCTCGACCCGGTCGAGGTTCGCCGTCATGCGGCGGATCGCATTGCGGAACCGGTCGAGCTCGGCCTCCGAGATGCCTTCCCCGCCGCGCGCATTGACGCCGCGCGCGACCGCGAGAAGCCGCGTGCGCATGCGCCGCGCCTTCGGCGTCAGCCGGACCACTGCCGTGCGGCGGTCCTCGTCGCTGCGCGTGCGCCGGATCAGTCCGGCCTTCTCCATACCGCGCAGCGCGACCGCGGTGGTCGGCTCCATCATACCGACGCGCTCCGACAATTCGCGCTGGGACAGCCCGTCCTCCTCCCACAGCACGCGAAGGAAGTACCACTGCCCGCGCGTGACGCCGTGCGGCGCAATGCGCCTTTCCAGGAGACGCTGGAACGCGCGATTGGCGTCGCGCACAAGATAACCGAGACTGCCGCCGAGCGAATAATCGACCGTGCCGGCGCGCCGGGCATTCCCCTTCCCGTTCGTCATGCGCCCAGCGTTCAAACGCATTCCTCCCGCGGCGGCGCGTTGACACGCTTCCGAAGCCGCGCCCATAGTACTTGGAAATCTACGCAATGCACGCCGGATTGGCCTCCGCGAAGGAGGCGCACAGCCGCTGCATGCTTAGCCGATTCTCATGGAGGTGATGCGATGCAGGAAGCCGTCCGCAAGGATAAGGTCGCGCTGGCCAACGAGCGGCCGTCCGATCTTCGCCAGACGCTGGATTGGCTGCGCGCACAGGGCGATCTCGTCGAGACCGACAAGACGGTCGATCCCGACCTTCAGGTGACCGGTCTGCAGAAGCACATGGACGGCGGCTGCCCGGTGCTGTTCAACAACGTCAAGGGCAAGCCGAACCACCGCGTCGTCACCAACCTGTTCGGCGACATGAACGTCATCAATAAGATGTTCGGCTGGGCCGACGACGTAGAGCGTACGCGCAAGCTCGCGCACGCGCTGTCGCACCCGATCAAGCCCGTCGTGGTGGCGCAGAGCGACGCGCCCTGCCAGGAGGTGGTGATCGAGAACCCGAAGGACGTGAACGAATACATGGTGCCGATCCGGCACACCACCTACGAGCCCGAGCACACCGTCGGTTCCGGCATCCGCTGCGTCACCGGCGAGCACTTCGACGGCGGCTCGGACCTCGGATACAACCGCATGAACTTCCGCTGGGGCAACGTCGGGACGTTCCAGATTTCGCCCGGCTCCCACATGTGGCAGGTGGTCAACAAGTACTACAGCAGCAACGAGCGCGTGCCGATCACCATGTGCTTCGGCGTGCCGCCGGCCTGCACGCTGCTCGCGGGCGCGGCGTTCGGCTACGCCATCATGCCGCAGGGCTGCGACGAGATCGGGATCGCAGGCGCGGTGCAGGGCTCGCCGATCCGTCTGGTCAAGGCGCGCACCGTCAACGCCATGGCGCTGGCCGACGCCGAGGTGGTGCTGGAGGGCTACGTCGATCCGCGCGACCGGCGTTTCGAGACCAAGGAGTCCGAGGACTCCGGCGTGCAGGGCCGTCATCACTTCCATCCGGAGTGGGCCGGCTACATGGGCAAGGCCTACAAGGCGCCAACGTTCCACGTCACCGCGGTGACGATGCGGCGGCCCGAGAGCAAGCCGATCATCTTCGCGCTCGGCGTCCATATGCTCGACGAACACAACATCGACACCACCGTGCGCGAGGCGACGCTCTTCGAACTGTGCAACCGGCTGCAGCCCGGCATCGTGCAGGACGTGGTGATCCCCTACGCCATGACCGACTGGGGCGGCTGCATCATCCAGGTCAAGAAGCGCAATCAGATCGACGAAGGCTGGCAGCGCAACTTCCTCGGCGCCGCGCTGTCGTGCTCGCAGGGCATGCGGCTGGCGATCGCGGTGAGCGAGGACATCGACCCCTATTCGATGGACGACGTGATGTGGGCCATCACCACGCGCGTCAATCCGCAGACCGACCTGCTCAACCCGATCCCCGGCGGGCGCGGCCAGACTTTCATGCCGGCGGAGCGCATGACCGCCGGCAACGCGCAGTGGACCGCGTCCAACACGCGCTTCGAGGGCGGCCTCGGCATCGACGCCACGGTGCCGTTCGGCTACGAGAGCGACTTCCTGCGGCCGGTCTACCCGGTCGACAAGGTGAAGCCCGAGGACTTCTTCACCCAGAAGGACATGGAGAACGTCCGCTCGCGCATGACCGGCTGGGTGCAGTCGCTGGCAAGGACGGGGCGGTAACGCGGCGCGCATTAACGTAGCCCCGGCACGGCGGGCAAATGCCCGCCGCAACCCTCAGGGGCGGTCAACGCGGTCAGCTGATCGTGAAGCCGGGGTGCGTCGCGAACGCGTTGTCGATCACGAAATTGGCGCGCTGGCGCGCCGACTGGCGCAGCGCCGCGGTCGTGCGCCGCCCATCGGCATAGAACCACCAGAGATACAGCGCGCCGTACATCCAGGCGCCATTGTAGCCCCAGCTTGAGTCGGCTCCCGAACGGCCTGCGCCGTAGGCGGACCCCGGCGGGAAGTTGGCGTTGTGGGACTTGCCGCCCATATGCCTTGCCTCGTGAACCAGCGTTTCGGCGCGCGCCGGGACGTTCGAACTGTAGAAGAAGCCGAGATAAAGCTCGACGCGCCGCCCGATGCCCAGGAAGCCGGAGAACGCGGTCGCGATGGCGGACCCGTCGCCGCACTTGGCGCGCAGATCGTCGATCTGATTACGCACGTAGCGGCGGCCCCAGTGCAGGATGTTGTTGCTCCACTGCTCGTTCCAATAATCGTCGGCCGAATAGTTGAGCAGCCAGATTCCGCTCAATGTGCGGCAGAGTGGCAGGTTGTTGTTGCAGACCGCCTCGTAGCCGAAGCCGTCGTCCCAGTACTTCTTGGAGAAACCGTGGGCGCTCCAGGCCCAGTCGATGAACGGCTGGTTGCAGATGCGCGGCGCATAGAGATTATCGCCGCTCACGTCCTTGTTCGGTATCGCGGGAATGGTGCAAGTGGCCATGACTCACTTCCCTTTGGGCGCGTCGTTTCCCTGAACAATTGTCTTGCTATCGCCGGACCGCGTATCTGTCCGCGCCGCTCGGTCGGGCAGGTCCGGCGTGATCGGCTTGTTGGATTTGCGTCCTGCGTCGCTAAGGTCGCGCTCCGGATCGGAAATCTGCGTGACCTTGCGGACGTCAATCGGCTTGATGTCGAGCAGGAACTTGTCCTCGGGGCAGAGCCGCTCTTCGATGCGGCCGCGCAGGCTTTCCCCTTGCCTCACTCCCATCAGGCCCTGCACCGCCGCACGCTTGACCGACAGCGACGGCACATGGAGGAAGTCGAACAGCGCGTCGACCGCCTCCTTGCTGCCGTCCGCGGCCAGCCGCGCGACGCCGTCGACCGCAGTGGTGCGAAGAATGGATTCTTCGGCCACGGTGGAGAACGAATGCGGCTCGGAACTTTCCTCCGGAGGGATCGGCGTCAGCACGACGCTGCGGAAAAACGGCAGCGCCGCCGGGTGGACCAGTTCGGACGCGGCGTAGATCAGGCCCCACCGGGTCGCGTAGTCCCTGGCCCGGCAGTGGTTCTCCTGGCGCGCAATTTCGATGATGACGTCGTTGGCCTTCTCGCGAATCGCCGCCAGCGCAATCTTGTAGCGCTCGTCCGCATCGTCGCCCGCGGCGTTGATCGCCGCGAGGTAGTTCATCAAGACTTGCCCCGCGGGACTGAATTGAAATTTGGAGGGACCCGAACCGGGCCTCAGAGAATCCGGCGTATCCGAGCCGGGAATCGGACCAGTCTCCTCGCTCATGGAGAGCTCCTGTCCTGATCGTGCAATTCAATCGGCAGACCACAAACGAGCGGCGGCGTCAGAATGTCGAAAACGAACGTCAGTCAATCGCGCCGGCACACAAGGCCGGCATTGCATGGCGTCACGACCGCGGATCTTGAACGAGGCGTGCCGGCTGTTCCATCCAGACGCGTCTGCGATCTGCCATCCGGGAGCGACGTGGAAATCTAGCAAACGCAATGGGGCGAATTGAAGGTCGAAAGGGTTTCGCGCGCGGGAGATTACTTCGATACCGCGGCCTTCCTCCGGACGTGCTGAGCGCCGGTATAAGACTGCCGCTAAACAACGCGGAAGAAGTTCTGCAATTGCGATTCGAATTTCGGCCGGTCGCTACGGCGGTGCAAGAGCGGAACGATGGAGGACGAATTGACGTCGCTGCGTGACGAGAACCGGCAACTGCGCGAACTCTTCATTCATCTCTCCAAGCCGGTCATTCGCAACCTGGCGGACAGGCGAGAGCGCAAGCCGTCCGGCGCCGCATGCCCGCGCGCCGGGCTCGGGCCTTCATGTGCACGCCGAATGGCTGACAGGCGCGCGGATGCCTGACCTCGGCCGTTCAATTCGCTACCATCGCCGGCAACCCGGACATTCGGACGGGAAATCTCACGAAACTTCGGAGGAAACGGCCATGCTTCGTGCGTCCCTTGTCGTGGCTCTGGCGCTTGTGGGCGCCGCGGCCCACGCCCAGCAATACCCAACGCAATCCGTGAAGGTCATGGTCGGCTTCGCTGCCGGCAGCGGGCCGGACATCCAGGCGCGCACCATCTCGCAGCAGCTCTCCACGGCGCTCGGCCAGTCGTTCTACGTCGAGAACCGGCTCGGCGCGAACGGCACCATCGCCGCGCGCACGGTCGCGCAGTCGGCGCCGGACGGCCACACACTGCTCTATTCCTCGTCGTCGATCACGCCGACGCCGCACATCTACAAGAACCTCGGCTACGACACGATGAAGGACCTGCGGCCGGTCGCGACCGTCGGCATCCTCGACGGCATGTTCATGCTGGTCGACGCCAAGTCGGACATCAAAACGCTGCAGCAGTTCATCGAGCGCGCCAAGAAGGACCGCCTGCTCTACGGATCGCCCGGCGTCGGCAACATCCTGCATCTGGCGACCGAGCTATTCAACCAGAAGGCCGGCATCGCGATGCAGCACGTGCCCTACAAGGGCGCGTCGGAGGTGATGAACGCGCTGCTCAACGGCAGCGTACAGGTGATGTTCGTCACGCCGCCGTCGGTGATGGGCCTCTTGAAGGACAGCCGCGTGCGCGCGCTCGCCTTCACCGGCACCAAGCCGTTCGCGCCGTTCCCCGGCGTGCCGCTGATGAAGGACCTGGTCGCCGGCTACGAGCCGATGGGCTCGTGGGGCATGTTCTTTGCGCCCGGCAAGACGCCCGACGCAACCGTCAACAAGCTCAACGAAGCGATCCGCGTGGCGCTGACCGTTCCCGCCGTCTCCGCCATTATGCAGCGCGACGGCTACGTGCCGGACAACCGCAGCGCGGCGCAGGCGTCGGCGTTTTTTGCGAGCGAAGTCGAGCGCATCGGCCACGCGGTGAAGGCGGCGAAGATCGAGCCGAATTGACGAGCGGTCCAGGCGGGACGCCCGTCATCCGGAGGATGCAAGCTTTAACTGCGGGAGACTACGATGGGGTCGCCCCCGTCTTCTCGATCTTGTCCTGCGTCCTGGTCTCGAAATCGCTCGCCGCATGCCGCTCGTGCAATTGGCCTTCGAGCGGACCGGTGGCGCGGTTGACCATCCGCCCGCGCTTGACCGCAGGCCGCGCGGCGATCTCGTCTTTCCAGCGCGTCAGGTTCTTGTATTCGTGCGTCTGCAAAAACTTGCGCGGATCGTTGTACGACGCGCCGTTCAACATGCCGTTGCCGTACCACGGCCAGATCGCCATGTCGGCGATGGTGTATTCGTCGCCGGCGACGTAGCGGTTATTGGCAAGCTGGCGGTCGAGCACGTCGAGCTGGCGTTTCACCTCCATCGCAAAGCGGTCGATGGCATATTTGATCTTCACCGCGGCATAGGCATAGAAATGCCCGAAGCCGCCGCCGACATAGGGCGTCGAGCCCATCTGCCAGAACAGCCAGTTCAGCGCCTCGGTGCGCTTGCCGCGGTCCTTCGGCAGGAAGGCACCGAACTTGTCGGCGAGGTAGAGCAGGATCGCGCCGGATTCGAACACGCGCTGCGGCGGCGTCGCGCTGTAGTCCATGAGCGCGGGAATTTTCGAGTTCGGATTCACCCCGACAAACCCGCTGCCGAACTGGTGGCCCTCCCCGATCCGAATCAGCCAAGCATCGTATTCGGCGCCGCTGTGGCCCGCGGCCAGCAGCTCCTCCAGCATGATCGTGACCTTGACGCCGTTCGGCGTCGCCAGCGAATAGAGCTGCAGCGGATGCTTGCCGCGCGGCAGTTCCTTCTCATACCTCGCGCCCGCGACAGGCTGGTTGATATGGCCGTAGCGCCAGTTGGTGCTGGGGCATTCGCCCTTTTCCCAGACCCAGACCTCCGGCGGTGTGTAGTCAGGTGTGTCAGTCATGTTGGGCTCTCGTGTGTCGCTCGATGGGCTGGCCGAATGGATAACGTCGCGAGCATGCGCTGTCCAATCATGGCTGCGGGCGTTGTCATGTTCGGCTGCGGCTGACAGGGTGCCTGCTTTCCGTCTATGGTGCGGTCACGCATTGTCGCAGGGCCAAACCCGCCATGGCAGCCAACATCAATCCGAACCCCTTCACCACCCGTCCGGAGATCGACGGCACCTTCGGGGTCGTCGCCTCCACGCACTGGATCGCCACCGCCGTCGGCATGGCGACGCTGGAGAAGGGCGGCAACGCCTTCGACGCCGCAGTCGCGACCGCGTTCACACTGCAGGTGGTCGAGCCGCACCTGAACGGGCCCGGCGGCGACGTGCCGGTGATCCTCTACGACATGCGGAAAGGGAAGCCCGAGGTGATCTGCGGTCAAGGCCCCGCCCCCGCCGGCGCGACCATCGCGCACTACAAGCGCGAAGGCCTCGACATGGTGCCGGGCACCGGCCTGCTCGCGGCCTGCATCCCCGGCATGTTCGACTCGTGGATGCTGCTGCTGCGCGACTACGGCACGATGCGGCTGGCCGACGTGCTTTGGCCCGCGATCTTCTATGCCCGCAACGGCCATCCGCTGGTCGAGCGCGCCAACGCCACGATCAAGACCGTCGAGAAATTGTTCCGCGAGCACTGGAAGACGTCGGCGGCGGTGTATCTGCCGGGCGGCACGGTGCCGGAGACCGGCACGCTGTTCACCAATACGACGCTCGCCGACACCTACGCCCGCGTGCTCAGGGCGGCGGAGAGCGCCGGCACCGGCCGCGAGGCGCAGATCGAGAAGGCACGCAAGGTCTGGTCGCAGGGCTTCGTCGCCGAGGCCATCGACAAGTTTTGCCGTCAGAAATTCATGGACGTGAGCGGCGCGCCGCACGCCGGGGTGCTGACCGGGCAGGACATGGCGAAGTGGCAGGCCACGGCCGAGGCGCCGCTCACTTACGACTACGGCCGCTACACGGTCTGCAAGGCGGCGTTCAGCCAGGGCCCGGTGACGCTGCAGCAGCTCGCGCTGCTGAAAGGTTTCAATCTCGACGGCCTCGACGTGACCGGGCCGGAGTTCATCCACCTCGTCGTGGAATGCTCAAAGCTCGCCTTCGCCGACCGCGAGAAGTTCTACGGCGATCCGAAGTTCGTCGACGTCCCGTTCGAGACCCTGCTCGGCGACGCCTACAACGCCGAACGACGCAAGCTCGTGACCGACAAGGCCTCGCTGGAGCTACGGCCGGGCTCCGTCGAAGGCTTCGGCTCGATCGTCAAGCTCAAGGCCGGGCCGAAGCTCGTCGCCGGCATGGGCGCGGGCGAGCCGACCGTGGGCCGCATGGGCGAGGTGGTCGGCGACACAGTGCATTTCGACATCGTCGACGCGGCCGGCAACATGGTGACGGCGACGCCGTCCGGCGGCTGGCTGCAATCCTCGCCGGTCATCCCCGAACTTGGCTTCTGCCTCGGTACGCGCGCGCAGATGTTCTGGCTCGAAGAAGGCCACCCGGCCTCGCTCGAGCCCGGCAAACGGCCACGCACCACGCTGTCGCCGACCATGGCGCTGCGCGACGGCGACGCGTATCTCGCCTGGGGCTCGCCCGGCGGCGACCAGCAGGACCAGTGGATCACGCAGTTCTTCCTCCGGCACGTCCATGCCGGGATGAACCTGCAGGAAGCCATCGACGCGCCCGCGTGGCACTCCGAGCACTTCCCGATCTCGTTCTGGCCGCGCACGGCGCGCCCCGGCGTGCTGCAGATCGAGCGGCGCGTGCCGAAGGAAACCCGCGACGAGCTTGCGCGCCGCGGCCACATTGTCGAGGTCGAGCCGGACTGGTCGGAGGGCCGGCTTACAGCGGCGTCGAAGGACGGCGTGCGCCGCAAGGCCGCCGCCAATCCGCGCGGCATGCAGGGCTACGCCGCGGGGCGATAGGGCATGATCCCGAAAAGTGGGAACCGGTTTTCGGATTGGATCATGCCCCTATCAAGAAGCGTTCGCCGTCAGCGGTCGTAGCGCACGGCGACCGGCGCCGCGATCCGCCACGATTGCTGAGCCTCGTCGGCAACCTGCGCATCGATCATCAGCAGGTGCTCCCGGTCGAAGGGAATACTGACGATCCGGCAGCTCACCGGCTTGAGCCCGGGGCTGACGCAACGCAGGTTCTCGAAATTGATCTGCTTGTAGTAGCCGTCGACCTTGCGCGCCTCGATGCGCTCGGTCGGGAAGAAAATCGTCCAGCGCCGGTCCTGGAACGTCCAGTTGCAGCTTTCGCGCGCCGAGATCCGGCAATCGCGGAAGACGATGGTCTCCACCGACTCCTTGGGCAGGGCGGTGTGCCAGTTGATGCTGCCCTGTGCGTTCGCCGGCGCGGATGTCAGCACCGCGACCGCGAGCATTCCCAGTGCGACAATACAGTGCATGGGCGGTTCCCGAGGCTGGGACCCGCATCATGACGGCGTTCGAGCCGAATTGCGCGCCGCGATTGCCGCGACGGTGAACCGACCGGCACTTCGTTCGATAAAATACGCCGGGCGGGATTTACCGGTTTGAGCCGACCGGCGGAACATTTTGCGACTCGCGGTCGTACCGGACCGCCCTGGGCGCGTCGATTCGCCAGGTCTGACCGACCGAGCCGGTCGTGACCGGATCGATGAACAGCATGTGCTCGCGGTCGAACGGCACGCTGATGATGCGGCAGGGAACCGTGGCCTGCAGCTCGACGCTGGCGCAGCTCAGGTTCTCGAAATTGATCTGCTTGTAGTAGCCGTCGATCTTGCGCGCCACGGCGCGATCTGCCGGGAAATACACCATCCAGGTGTAGTTCTGGAACGTCCATGCGCACCCCAAGCGCGCGGAAATCCTGCAGTCCTTGAAGGTGATCGATTCGATCAGTTGCTGGGCCGGGGTCGCGTGCCAATCGACGCCGCTCTGCGCGCGCGCGCTCGAAGGCGCCGACGCCGCCACGACGACAACCGCAACCGCCCACAACCGACGCATCATCGGACCCCCGCTACAGGGGCCGATCGCAACACGTTATGGTTACCGTTTGGTTACGAAGCCTGACGGCGGGTCAATCCTTGAGCGGTGTCGGGTCGTCCTTCGGCGGCTCGATGCCGAACGTCTTCGCCGTCATGCAGGTCATCGAGAATGCCCCGATCGCAGCCACCAGCGTCACCAGGCTCTCCAGGCCCATGGTCTTTTCCGCGGCGGCATAGGTCTCGTCGCTCAGGCCCTTGTTGGCGAGCAGTTCGCGCGCCACGGCGAAGCAGGTCCGCTCCCGCGCATCTGTCAGTTTCGGCTCCTGCCGGGCGTTGATCGCGTCGACCGTCGCCTGATCGATCCCGACGTTGAGCGAGGCGCGCACCTGCGCATGCCACGGATAGCGCGCGCCCCAGTGTCGCGCGACGGTGAGATTGACGATCTGGTGCTCGCGCCGCGACAGCGGCCCTTCGGCGACCCTGGCGCGCATGTTCTGCGCCGCCTCGAAGATCTTGGGGACGCGGATGTAGGCGTAATACGGCCCGCCGAGCGGTCCGCCCGCGGCCTTGGCGGCGTCGTAGACGCGCCCCTGATCGGCATTCATTTCCGACCGGTCCAGCAACTTGATACGCGGCATCCGAACCCTCCCCGTGCCTGATTGCGGCGGGAGGCTAGCACCGGGCGCGGCAGCGCGCGAGCGGACGCAACCCGGATTTCGCTTCGCTCCATCCGGGCTACAATCGCCGGCGACGGAGGAACCGACATGAACGAACAGCCACGCCGGCCACTGGGCCCGCAAACCTGGGACATTGTCCGCCACAAGCTCGACCAATCGCTGCCGTTCGCCAACATGCGCGACACGCCCTACTACCGCGACTGCGTGTGGGAGCAGTTCTCGGAGGCCGAGTACAAGCGCCGCTACGCCGCGCTGCGCTCAAAGATGCGCGAGCACCGGCTCGACGCGATCGTCGTGCCCGGCGGGCCGAGCCACTGGAGCTTCGGCGCGGGGATGACATGGCTGACCGGCCATTGGGAGTGGCATGCGCTTGCCTCCTACGTGCTGGTGCCGGCCGACGGCGAGCCGACCATGATCTACTCCATGGGCGGCACGCACGCGGAGGCCGTGCGCCGCCATGTGTCGGTCGCGGTCAAGGACGTGCGCCACAGCCGCAACGGCCAGTACGCCATGGTGATGGTCGAGCGGCTGCGCGAGCTGAAACTGGATAAGGCGCGCATCGGGCTGATGGAGATCGACCCGCGCCATGCCGACTATCTGCCGGTGAACCAGTACGAGACGCTGCGGCGCGAACTGCCGGACGCCGAACTCGTATTCACGCGGAAGTTCCTCCACGAGCTGGTCGTGATCCACTCTCAGGAGGAACTCGACTGCGTGCGCAAGGCTGGCGTCCTGTGCCAGCGCGCCATGGAGGCGATGGTCGCGCGCGCGAAGCCCGGCGTGAAGGAATACGAGCTGAAAGCCGCGGCGGCGTCAGCCATCATGGACGGCGGCGGCGACATCGATTTCCTCATCATCGGCTCGACTCCGATGGACAACCCGGCGCTGATCTTCGGCAATCCGCGGCCGTCCGGGCGCGTGCTCAAGCGCGGCGACTTGGTCAACATGGAGCTGGCCGCCGGCTACCGTGGCTACACCGCGCAGATCGGCTCGCCGATCACGCTCGGCCCGCCGACCGACATGGTGCGCCGGTTCTGGGACGAGATCGTGCTGCCGGGTTATCGCAAGATCGAGGCCGAGATGCTTCCCGGCAGAAACGCCGAAGCGATGCGCAAGGCCGGCGATTTCTTCCGCGAGAAGGGCGTGCAGTCGCGCCCGACCCACTGCCACGGCATCGACATCGTCACCGACAATCCGCATGTGGCCGCCGACCACGTCGAGGGCACCGAGAGCGACAAGGTGCTGAAACCCGGCATGGTGGTGATGGCCGAGCCGAATCCGATCACGGCCGACGGGATGTTCGGAATCTTCCTCGGCCACACCTACATCATCACGGAAACGGGCCGCGAGATCGTGGACGAGTTTCCGTTCGGGATTGCGGTGGCAGATTAGAGCTAGCCGCGCAGCACGCCGAGCCACTCGCGGACGCGGCTCGCCGCGTTCCACAGCGCCGGGGTCTGCTTGATCAGACGCTTTATGCCGCGTTCGGCAGAGATCGCCGCGGCGGCGGGCATACCGCGCCATGTCGCCGCCGAGACGTGATCGTAGAGCCTGAACACGCCGTCGCACCATTCGCTCTTGTAGCGTTCGTCGCCGATGGTGAAGTCGAACGTGTCGCATTTCCGCTCGATGGCGTAACGCATCAGGTCGTGAAGGTGCGCGACGCCGGGGCCGAATTTCGCCGCTTCGCCGTCGCCGTGGCTCGCGATCACGTGATAATAGCGGCCACGAAAGATGAGCCCGAGGTTGGCCGCTGCGCATTCGCCGCCGACGTCGAGGCGGCTCAGGTGCGCCATTTCGCGCGTCGCGGGCGCGGTTGCGATGTCGCGGAAGAACGCGCGATAGCCGGGCCGCGCGAACACATCGTCGGCACCCATGCGAATGAGCGAACGCGATTTCTGCTCGATCAGCGTCTCGAAGCTTGCCGAAAGCTCGGCGCCGCCCTGCGGATTGACGAAGCGCACTTCGCCCAGATCGCCGAGCCGCTTGCGCTTGGTTCGGTCGCGCCGCCGCGTACTGGAGGAGCGCTTGTCGGCGTAAAACGTTTCCCAGTCGCCGGTGAGCGGCGTCCAATAAGCGCCGTTCGGATTGAGGCCGGCGCGCAGGGTCAGCATCGGGTTGTCCTGTTCGCCGACGCGCTCCGGCATCTTGTCGAAGCAAACCACGTCGTGGCGCAACCGAGGCTGGCTTTGCAACTCGGCGGCGATCCCGTGCCACAACGCGGCGAAGTCGTCCGGTCCAACACGCGAAGCGAAGCCCGATGCCAGCAGCGGCGCGTTGTAGTCGCACAGGTCCGAGCCGAGAAATGTCAGCCGCCGCACGAGCCCGCCCGGCACGGCCATCAGCGGCAGCAGCATGAGCATAGCGCCCGAGCCGTCGCGCACGATTGCGATAGCCGGACGCACGTCCTGCGGCGCGCCGACGTGGCGCTGCCACGCCGACAACCAGTCGAAGCTCTGGAACACGGTGCAGTCCGCGGTCCGCTCGAAGGCGCGCCAGTCCCGCTCGACCGCAGACAGGTCTTCGTGAATGGAGAACGAAACGTCGGCGCGGCCCCGCGTGGCGGGCTCCGATCGGGGACGAGCCGGCGCCGGACGGACATCGTGGTCCGCGTCGACTGTGGCGTCGCGCAGCGCTTGAGTGGTCTGGATCATGGGCCGGACCATGGCCGGACAATGCAATCAAACCATGAAGCGGCGGGCCGTTGCGCGGATCACGGTTAATCAAGTGCAAACCGGACTGTGGAATCCCTGCCGGCGGCCGCAAAGCCGGCCATCGGGCGTGACCATAAAGCAGCCACCGCTGCCGTCCGGTTCGCCTTTCCCTGTCCCTGCGGGCGTTCGATACTGAAACACCCGCCTTCAATTCGCTTCGGCGGGCGGCGAGGCAGTCCATGGGCGTCCGGCCGTTCGGCGCACGCGTAACACGGTTCGAGGACCCGGCGCTTCTGTCGGGCCGTGGGCGCTATGTCGACGACGTCGCCATCGACGGCGCACTGCATGCGTGCTTCGTCCGCAGCCCGATGGCGCATGCCAGAATCCGGTCGATTGACGGTGCGGCGGCGCGCGCCGTGCCGGGCGTCCATGCGGTCCTGACTGCGAACGACCTGCCGGAGCCGATGCGCAGCATGCGCATACCGACGCTGCAGGCCAACCCGGCGATGAAGCTGATCCGCACGCAGCATTGTCTGGCGCGCGAAGAAGTCTGCTACGTCGGCGAGCCCGTGGCCGTCGTCGTCGCCGAGACGCGCCACATTGCGGAGGACGCCGCCGCGCTGGTCGACGCCGACTACGATCCGCTTCCGGTCGCGGCCGAGATCGAGGATGCGGCGCAGCAGGGCGCGGCCCTCGCGCATTCCGGCCTGTCCGACAACGTCGCCTGCGCATTGCGGATGGAATACGGCGACGTCGATGCGGCTTTCGCATCGGCGGCGCACACGGTCGAGGAGACGTTTTCTACCCACCGCGGCGGCGGTATGCCGATGGAGACGCGCGCGGCGATCGCCGAACACGATCTCGCCGACGGTCGCCTGACGGTGTGGTCGGCGACGCAGACGCCGCATCTCGGACGCCGCATCCTCGCCGATCTGCTCGATCGCGACATCGAATCGATCCGCATGATCGCGCCCGACGTCGGGGGCGGCTTCGGAATTAAGGCGCCGTTCTATCCGGAGGAGGCGGTGATCCCGGCCGCCGCGCTGCTGCTCGGCCGTCCTGTGAAGTGGACCGAGGACCGCCGCGAGAATTTCCTCAGCGCCACGCAGGAACGCGACCAGCGCTGGACATTGGCGCTGGCGCTCGACCGGGACGGCCGGATTCTCGGCCTGCGCGGCACGACGCTGCACGAGCAGGGTGCGTTCATGCCGTGGGGCCTGGTGATGCCCTACGTCGCCGGCGTGGCCGTGCTCGGACCCTATGCCGTGCCGAATTACCGGCTCGACGTGACCGTCGCCGTCAACAACAAGACGCCGGTCGCGCCGGTGCGCGGCGCCGGCCGCCCGCAGGCGGTATTTGCCATCGAGCGCCTGATGGACCGTGCGGCGCAGACGCTCGGGCTCGACCGCGCTGAGTTCCGGCGCAGAAATCTCGTCGCGCCACGGCAGATGCCCTACGCAACCGGGCTCTCGCTCGGCGGCAAGCCCGTGACTTATCAGAGCGGCGACTTCCCAGGCGGCCAGACGATGGCGATGGAAGCCGCCGGCTACGCCGGTTTCGCCGCACGGCAGGCGCAGGCCCGCGCGCGGGGCCGCTACATCGGCATTGGCTTGGCGAACTACGTGGAAGGAACCGGTCTCGGCCCCTACGAAGGCGCGAGCGTGCGCATCCTGCAGAACGGCAAGGTCGCCGTCGCGACCGGCGCCACCAGCCAGGGCCAGGGCACCAGGACCACATTGGCGCAAGTGGTCGCCGACCGGCTCGGCTGCAAGATCGAGGACGTGACCGTCACGCTGTCGGACACCGCCGCGTTTCCGATGGGCGTCGGCGCGTTCGCGAGCCGCCAAGCCATCGCCGCGGGCAGTGCGGCGCACGCCGCAAGCCTCGCGGTGCGCGAGAAGGTCGTCGCGCTGGCCGCGCGGGCGCTCGGCGTGCCCACGGACGACATCGACGTGGACGACAGCCGCGCCACCGCGCGCAGCGGCAACAAGCCGTCGCTGACGTTCGGCGAGCTGGCGCGAATGGCGCAGGGCGTCCCGGGCGTGTCGTTTCCGGAAGGCCAGGGCGCCGGACTGGAACACACCGCCTATTTCCACCCGCCGGGCTATTCGTTCTGCAACGGCACGCATGTGGCCGAAGCCGAGGTCGATCCGATGACCGGCGGCGTGACGCTCCTCGACTACGTGGTCGCGCACGACTGTGGGACCGTCATCAATCCGATGGTGGTCGACGGCCAGGTGCACGGCGGGGCGGCGCATGGCATCGGCAACGCGCTGTTCGAGCGTATGGCCTACGACGCCGACGCCAATCCGCTGACCACAACCTTTCAGGACTATTTATTGCCCGCCGCGCCCGAAGTGCCGACGTTCCGCGTCGAGCACGTCGAGACGCCGAATCCGACCAACCCCATCGGGGTCAAGGGTGCGGGCGAAGGCGGCGCGATCCCTGCGCCCGCAGCAGTGATCTCCGCCATCGAGGACGCGCTGTCGCCGTTCGGCGTGCGGTTCTCCGAGTTCCCGCTGACACCCGAGGCCATCGTGCGCGCGTTGCGCGAGGCGGGAGCGTACGAAACGCTGGCATCCAGCTAGCGCATTCGCCGCCGCGCCGGGCTTTTCCCGGCCGTCCCGCCATCGGATACTGTGGACGGCAGGCGGCGGAGTTTTCGCGAATGGGTTCGAAGCAATTCGGCGCGCGCGTGGCGCGTCTCGAAGATCCGGCGCTGCTCACCGGCAGAGGCCAGTTCGTCGACGACCTGACACTGCCCGGCATGCTGCACGCCGCCTTCGTGCGCAGCCCGCATCCGCACGCTCGCATCCGCAGGATCGATGCAGCGGCTGCACGCGCGATGGCAGGCGTGCATGCGGTGCTGACCGCAAGCGAACTGCCGGAGCGGCTTGCCACCGGCCAAATCCCCATGCTGGTGCCGAACCCCGCCATCAGGACCCCGCGCACGCAGGTATCGCTGGCACGCGACGAGGTCTGCTACGCAGGGCAGACGGTCGCGGTCGTCGTCGCCGACAGCCGGCCGCTCGCCGAGGATGCGGCGGCGGCCGTCGCGGTCGACTACCAGCCGCTGCCCGCCATCAGCGATGCCCGGGACGCGGTGAGGCCCGGCGCCGCGCGCGCCCACAGCGACCTCGAGTCCAACGTCGCGGCCTTCGTGCCGATGAGCTACGGCGATGTCGATGCCACATTCGCCAACGCGCCGCACGTCTTCGAGGAGACGTTCTGGCTGCATCGCGGCGGCGCAATGACTCTGGAGGGCCGCGCAGTGCTGGCTCGGCACGACGCTTCCGCCGACATGCTGACGGTGTGGTCGGCGACGCAGACGCCGCATCTGTGCCGCGGCCAGATCGCCGACCTGCTGGAGCGCGATCCGGAATCGGTACGCGTGATCGCCCCCTTGGTCGGCGGCGGCTTCGGCACCAAGGCGCCGTTCTACGCCGAGGAGGCGGTGATCCCGGCCGCCGCGGTCATGCTCGGCCGCCCGGTGAAGTGGCAGGAGGACCGGCGCGAGCATTTCCTGTCGGCGACGCAGGAGCGCGACCAGCAATGGATCGCGTCGATCGCGGTCGACGGCAACGGAAACATTCTAGGCCTACGCGCCAAAATGCTGCACGACACCGGCGCGTTTCTGCCCTGGGGCATCATCGTGCCGTTCATCGCCGCGACGACCTTTCCCGGCCCTTACGTCATTCCGGCGTACCGCATCGAGACCACCGTCGCCTTCACCAACCGCGTTCCGACCACGGTCGTACGCGGCGCGGGCCGTCCGCAGGCGGTGTTCGCGATGGAGCGCCTGATGGACCGGGTCGCGCGCGAATTGAAACTCGACCGCAACGCGGTGCGCGCGCGCAACATGATCCGGCCCGAGCAGATGCCCTACGCGCCGGGGCTGACGTTCCGCGACGGCAAGCCGCTGGTTTATGTCGGCGGCGATTTTCCGAAGAGCCAGCGCGAGGCCGTGCGGCTCTCGGGCTACGAGGACTTCGCCGCGCGGCAGGCGGAGGCGCGCAAGCAAGGCCGCTTTATCGGCATCGGGATCGCCAACTATGTCGAGGGCACGGGGCTCGGCCCGTTCGAAGGCGTCACCGTGCGCGTGATGCAGAACGGCAAGGTCGCGGTCGCGACCGGCGCAACCACGCAGGGCCAGGGCACACGCACCACCATCGCGCAGATCGTCGCCGACCGGCTCGGCTGCCGGATCGAGGACATCGTGATGTCGCTCGGCGACACCGGCGCGATCTCGCAGGGCGTCGGCGCGTTCGCGAGCCGGCAGGCGGTGAACGCCGGAAGCTCGGCGCACATCGCGGGACTTGCCGTGCGCGGCAAGGTCGTCGAGTTTGCGGCGCGCGTACTTGGCGTGCCGGCCGCCGACATCGACGTGGAGGACGGCCGCGCGACCGCTCGTTCCGGCAACAAGCCGTCGCTCACGTTGGGCGAGCTGGCGCGCATGGCGCAGGGCACGCCCGGCGTGTCGTTCCCCGAGGGCCAGACCGCGGGCCTGGAGCACACCGCGTTCTTCACCGCACCGCAGGCGTCATATTGCAACGGCACGCATGTGGTGGAGGCCGAGGTCGATCCGATGACCGGCGGCGTTACGCTGCTCCGCTACACCGTGGCGCACGACAGCGGCGTGGTCATCAATCCCATGATCGTCGACGGCCAGGTGCAGGGCGGCGCCGCGCACGGCATCGGCAACGCTCTGTTCGAGCACATGCGCTACGACGACGGCGGAAACCCCCTCACCACCACGTTCCAAGATTATCTGCTGCCCTCAGCGCCCGACGTGCCGGGCTGTGCTATCGAGCACGTCGAGACGCCAAACCCGCTCAATCCCATCGGCGTCAAGGGCGCGGGCGAAGGCGGCACCATTCCCGCGCCGGCCGCCATTGTTGCCGCTATCGAGGACGCACTGTCGCCTTTCGGCGTGCGCTTCACGGACATGCCGCTGACGCCCGAGAAAATCGTATCGACGCTGCACACGGCAGGGGCTTACGATAAGCTCGATGCCGCATGAGCGAGACCCCGGCCCCCAACAGCCAGTCCGCCAAGAGCCAGTCGCCATTCTGGCGCTTCTCGATCTCCTTCTACGCCGTGCCGGGCGTGGCCCCCGCCTGCATCGAATTGCAGGACCGCGCCGGCGTCGACGTCAACGTGCTGTTCTTCCTGCTCTGGAGCGCAACGCTTGGCCGCGCGCTGAGTGCCGCCGAAGTCGCTGCCCTCGACAAGACCATCGGCGCCTGGCGCGACATGACGGTGGTGCCGCTGCGCAACATCCGGCGCGCGCTGAAGGAGCCGCCTGCCATCGTGGCCCCCGGCATTGCCGAGACGTTCCGCAGCCGCATCAAGTCGGCCGAACTGGAGGCCGAGCGGCTGCAGCAGGAGGCGATGTACGGGCTGACGCTCACCGGCCCGCTGGGCCAGCCGGCAGCGAACGCAGCGTCCGCGGCCAAGGCCAGCACCGACGCCTACCAGTCGGTGCTGGGTCCCTTCCCAACCGGGCCGCTCGAAGCCATCCTGTCCGCGCTTGCAAAGTTCGACCCCGGCCCTTCCGGCGGCGCATGACCGGGCCGAAAACCGGTTCCCAGGCTTCGGCCACATGCGCTAGGGATGGGTAGAGCGCACACGCAGAGATCGAGAATGAGCACCAAGGTTCCCCGGCGGCTGGTGGTCGGCATTTCCGGCGCGTCCGGCACCATCTACGGCATTCGGATTCTCGAACTGCTGAAGAAGACCGACATCGAGACCCATCTGGTGATGAGCAAGTCGGCCGAGATGACGATGGTCTACGAGACCAAGTTCAAGCCGAAAGAGGTGCGCGCGCTCGCCTCGGTGAACCATCCGGCCGCCGACATCGGCGCCTCGATCTCGTCGGGATCGTTCGCAACCATGGGCATGATCGTCGCGCCCTGCTCGATCAAGACCATGAGCGAGATCGCGACCGGCGTGACCTCGTCGCTCGTTTCGCGCGCGGCCGACGTGGTGCTGAAGGAGCGCCGAAGGCTCGTGCTCGCGGTGCGCGAGACGCCGCTGCACGGCGGCCATCTGCGGACCATGACGACGCTTTCCGACATCGGGGCTATCGTCGCGCCGATCGTGCCGGCGTTCTACAACAAGCCGAAGACGATCGACGACATCATCAATCACAGCGTCGGCCGGCTGCTCGACCTGTTCGGCATCGACACCAAGACGGTAAAGCGCTGGGAAGGCGGCCCGGCGGAGGAATGAGGCATTTCGCTCGACCGGTGCGGCACACTCGGTTCACCCTCCCCCTCCAGGGGAGGGTGAAAGGAGTTCGCGGCTCGCTCGCGGCGTAACATCGGGAGGATCGAATGGACCAGAAAACCTACGACATCGGCATGAAGATGCGCCGCAAGGTGGCCGGCGACGAATACGTCGACAAGGCGATGGCGGGCGTCGACGATTTCAACCGCGACTTCCAGCGCATCGTCACGCAATACTGCTGGGGCGAGGCCTGGGGCGACGACACGCTGCCGCCGCGCGAGCGCTCGATCCTCAACCTCGGCATGATCGCCTCGCTCGGCCGGATGGAGGAGTTCCAGACCCACGTGCGCGGCGCGTTGAACAACGGCATGACGCCAAACGAAATCCGCGCCGTGCTGATCCAGATCGCGGTCTATTGCGGCATCCCCTGCGGCGTCGATTGCTTCCGGCACGCGCGGCCTATCATTGCGGAGTGGCAGAAGAAGCAGCAGAAGTAGCAGCATCATGCTCGACCAGCCGGACAAGCGCAGCGCCGCGGCGAAGGCTGCCGGCCCCGCGCTCGACTTCCAGCAGCACCTCGCGCGGCTGGAGGCGGAAGGGCTGGTCGTCCGCATCGACGATCCGATCGACAAGGACACCGAGTTGCACCCGCTGGTGCGCTGGCAGTTCCAGGGCGGGCTGCCGGAGGACAAGCGCCGCGCGTTCCTGTTCACCAACGTCACCGACGGCAGCGGCCGCCGCTACGACATGCCGGTGGTGGTGGGCGCGCTGTCGGCGTCGCCGGACATCTACGCCATCGGCATGGGCCGCACGGTCGAGGACATCGGCAAGGCGTGGCTCGACGCCATCGCCCATCCGATCGCGCCGGTGCGCGTTCAGTCCGGCGCGTGCCAGGAGGTCGTCATCACGGGCGACGACCTGCGCAAGCCGGACGGCGGCCTGAAGGCGCTTCCGGTGCCGATCTCAACGCCGGGCTTCGACGCCGCGCCCTATTTCACCGCCACGCTCTGCGTCACCAGGGACCCCGAGAGCGGCATCCAGAACATGGGCACCTACCGCGCCGGGCTCAAAGCCACCGACCGGCTCGGCGTGCGCATGGCCTCGCGGATCGGCGGCGCCGGCGGCTATCAGCACTGGCTCAAGCACAAGAAGCTCAAAAAGCCGATGCCGGTCGCAATCGTCAACGGCTGCGCGCCGGTCGTCACCTTCACCGGGCCGCAGAAGCTCGCCATCGACATGGACGAGATGGGCGTCGCGGGCGCGCTCGCGGGCGAACCGATCCGCACTGTCAAATGCGTCACCGTCGATCTCGACGTCCCGGCCGACGCCGAACTCGTGATCGAAGGACTGATCGATCCGGAGCTGCTCGAACCCGAAGGCCCGTTCGGCGAAAGCCACGGCTATATCGCGCTCGAAGACTTCAACATGTCGATGCAGGTGACCGCGATCACCCACAAGCACAAGCCGGTATTCGTGTCGCTGGTGAGCCAGGTCACGCCGAGCGAATCGAGCGTCATCAAGAAGGTCGCCTACGAGCCGATGTTCCTGTCGCATCTGCGCGACCACATGGGCGTCAAGGGCATCCGCGGCGTGTCGCTGCACGAGCCGCTGTCGAACGTGCGGCCGGTCATCTTCCTGCAGTTCGCGCAAGGTGCACCCCGCACCGAGGTGTGGCGCGGCATCCACGGCGCATCCACGCTGCGCGCGGATTGCGGAAAGATCGTCGTCGCGGTGAGCGAGGACATCGACCCGGCCAACACCGACGCGGTGTGGTGGTCGATCGCCTATCGCTGCAATCCGGTCGAGGACGTGCATGTGGTGCCGCATCGTTCGAGCGGTCACGGTCCGAAGTCGGGCCGCCGCCCCAACGATTCCTCGCTGTTGATCGATTCCACGCTCAAGCAGCCGTTCCCGCCGCTCGCCCTGCCCACGCGCGAATATATGGAGCGCGCCCGCGCGATCTGGGAACGGCTCGGCCTGCCCGCGCTGTCGCCGCAGCCGCCGTGGCACGGTTATCCGCTCGGGGAGTGGGCGGACGAATGGGATACCTATGCGCGCCGCGCGGTCGCAGGCGAATGGGAACAGAGCGGGAAAGAAACGTTCGCACGCCGCCGCGGCGGGCTGACACCTGAAACACCGGTCCATCAGGCGCCGAAAGACGACGACTAGCCTGCAAAATCCCGCCGTCGAATTTTCATGGCGTTGAAGCTGTAATGTTCCACGGCAACACCGGCACATGTTGCGCCGCAACAGCAGCGCAAATTTGCATTGCTCGGGAACAGGCACAGCGAGCGCGGGTCATCGCCCGCAAAGCCGCTTGCCGCCTGGAATATCGTCCACCACAGATTGTTGATTTGAAATAGTCCAATTAGACTTTTGACATCGAAGAACAAGGCCCGGCCTTCAGACGTGTCGGCCGGGACTCTCACCTGGGGAGGTTCGAGAATGGTTCGCCTGAACATCAACGGCAGAGATCACAACGTCGACGTCGACGGCAACACGCCCCTTCTATGGGCGATCCGCGACAACGTCGGCCTGACCGGCACGAAGTACGGCTGCGGCATCGCGCAATGCGGCGCCTGCACGGTCCACGTCGATGGCGTCGCCATGCGTTCGTGCTCGCTTCCAGTGAGCGCCGCGGTCGGCAAAAAGATCGTCACCATCGAAGGCCTCGCCGTCAACGGCGTGCTGCACAAGGTGCAGAAGGCCTGGATCGACCATGAGGTCCCGCAATGCGGCTACTGCCAGGCCGGCATGATCATGGCCGTGGTGGAACTGCTGAAGGACAAGCCGAAGCCGACCGACGCCGACATCGACAACACAATCACCAACATCTGCCGCTGCGGCACCTTCCAGGAAGTCCGCGCAGCAATCCACGCCGCGGCCAAGGCGTAAGGGAGGGAGCCATCATGAACTTCGTTCCAAAGATGAATCGCCGCTCCTTCGTCATCGGCACCGCTGCTGCAGGCGGCGGCCTCGCCATCGGGTTCGATCTGCCGTTCGGCTCCGGCACCGCGCAGGCCTCCGGCCTGACCGGCACGGAAGTCGGCATCTGGGTTGCGCTCAAGCCCGACGATACCATCGTCGTCCGCGTCGCCCGCTCCGAGATGGGCCAGGGCACGATTACCGGACTTTGCCAGCTCGTGGTCGAGGAACTCGAAGGCGACTGGTCCAAGGTCACCTACGAATATCCGACACCCGGCGAGCACGTTAAGCGCAAGCGCGCCTGGCAGTCGTACTCGACCGGCGGCAGCCGCGGCATCCGCGAGTCGCACCAGTACGTCCGCGAGGGCGGGGCTGCGGCGCGTTTGATGCTGCTGCAGGCGGCGGCCAACGAGTGGAAGGTTCCGGTCGACCAGCTCAAGGCCGAGAACAGCGTCATCACCGGCCCGGGCGGGAAACGCACCACCTACGGCAAGGTCGCCGAGGCCGCGTCCAAGCTGCCGGTGCCCGCGAAGCCTGCACTGAAGGATCCGAAGAACTGGAAGATCGTCGGCAAGCCGGTGAAGCGGCTCGACACCGCCGACAAGGTGACCGGCAAGCAGGTCTACGGCTTCGACCTCAAGCTGCCCGGAATGCTGACCGCGACGATCAAGGAATCTCCGGTATTCGGCGGCAAGGTGAAGAGCTTCGACGCCGCCAAGGTCGCGGGCATGAAGGGCGTCAAGAAGGTCCTGAAGGTCGGAGACACCGCCGTTGCCGTCGTGGCCGACACCTACTGGCAGGCCAAGACCGCGCTCGATGCGCTGCCGGTCGTGTGGGACGAAGGCCCGAACGCCAAGGTCTCCAGCGCCTCGATCGCCGACACGCTGAAGGCCGGCCTCGATGCGCCGCAAGCCTTCGTCGGCGCCCAGGCCGGCGACGCCAAGGCGGCCATCGCCGGCGCGGCGAAGAAGATCGAGGCGGTCTATTCGTATCCGTACCAGAACCACGTCTGCATGGAGCCGATGAACGCCACCGCGCGTTACACGGCCGACAAGTGCGAGGTGTGGGTGCCGACGCAGGACGGCGAGGCGTCGTTTGCGGCTGTGATCGCCGCTTCGGGCCTGCCCGCCGAAAAATGCGAAGTCTACAAGATCAACCTCGGCGGCGGCTTCGGCCGGCGCGGCGCGTTCCAGGACTACGTGCACCAGGCGGTGCGGATCGCCAAGGAGATGCCCGGCACGCCGGTCAAGCTCCTGTGGTCGCGCGAGGAGGACATGGCGCAGGGCCGATTCCACCCGACCATGCAGTGCAAGCTCGTCGGCTCGTTCGACAAGGACAACAACCTCACCGGCCTGCACATGCGGCTGTCGGGGCAGTCGATCCTTGCCGCAGTGCGTCCGGCGATCGTCGAAGCGCAGAAGGGCCGCGACCCGCTGGTGTTCCAGGGGGTGGCTGACGCGTCCGTGCTCGGCGAGCACTCGCTCGGCTACACGTTCCCGAACGTGCTGATTGACCACGCCATGCGCAACCCGCACGTCCCGCCGGGCTTCTGGCGCGGCGTGAACATCAACCAGAACTGCATCTTCATGGAGTGCTTCATCGACGAACTGGCCCATGCTGCGGGCCAGGATGCGCTGGCGTTCCGCCGCAAGCTCATGGAAAAGCACCCGCGCAACCTTGCGGTGCTCAATGCGGTGGCCGAGAAGATTGGCTGGGGCAAGCCGGCCCCGCAGGGGCGGTTCTACGGCCTGTCGCAGATGAAGGCCTTCAACGCCTACGTGGCGGCGGCGGCCGAGATTTCGGTGACCGGCGGCAACAAGCTGAAGGTCCACCGCATCGTCGCGGCGACCGACCCGACCTACGCCGTCAACCCGGCGCAGATCGACCGGCAGGTCTCGGGCTCGTTCGTGTACGGACTGTCGGCCATGGCCTGGCAGGAATGCTCGGTCAAGGACGGCCGCATCGCCGAACTCAACTTCGACACCTACAACTCGATGCGGATCGCCCAGATGCCGAAGGTCGAGTCGATCGTCATGCCGTCGGGCGGCAGCGGGCCGTGGGGCGGCATCGGCGAGCCCACGATCTGCGTGGCAGCACCGGCGGTGATGAACGCGTTCTTCCGCGCGACCGGGCGGCGTATCCGCACGTTCCCGCTGAAGAACCACGGCATCGAGCTGGTTTAGCTCTGTGTCGATCAGGCGCGGCGGCTCACCTAGCCGCCGCGCCTTCTTTTCTCTCCGTCCTTCCGGAGCAGCGCGCTCCGTGTAACCCCGGAGAGTCCGCGATGTCTCGCGCTGCCATCGACCGCCGCCGCTTCTTGGCCTCGGCTGCGGCCGCCGGGACGGCGGCGTCGTTTCCCACGCCCGCCGTTTCGCAGAAGGCCGGTCCTTCGCTCGCGGTGATCGGCGGCGGTTTCGGCGGCGTGGCCTGCGCGCGGGTGCTGCGCAAGGCCATTGCCAACGCCACCGTAACGCTGGTCGAGGCCAACGCGACCTACACCGCGCCGCCGCTAAGCAACGCAGCCATCGCAGGAATCTATCCGCTGGACCATCAGCGGTTCGGCTACGACGGCGTTCGCAAAACCGGCGTCGCCGTCGCGCTGTCGGCCGCCACCGCCGTCGACCCCGGGAAGCGGACGGTGACGCTCGCGAACGGCACGCAGCTCGCCTACGACCGCCTGGTGATCTCGCCCGGCGTCGCCATGCGATGGAACGCCATCCCCGGCTACGACCGCAGGGCGGCGGAGGCCATGCCGCATGCCTGGAACGACGGCGGGCAGGTCGGGTTGCTGCGGAAGCAGATCGAAGCGATGGATGACGGCGGCACGGTCGTCGTCTCGGCGCCGGTCAACCCCGCGCGCTGTCCGCCCGCTCCCTACGAGCGCGCAAGTCTGATCGCGCATTATCTGAAGACGCACAAGCCGCGCTCCAAGGTGATTGTGCTCGACGCCAAGGACGGCTTCACCATGCAGCGGCTGTTCCAGGCGGCCTGGAAGGAGCTCTATCCCGGCATGATCGAGTGGATTCCGCCGTCGAGCGGCGGCTCGCTCGCGTCGGTCGACGCCGAAACGCGCACGATCAGCACCGATTTCGATAAGTACAAGGCCGCGGTCGCCAGCATCATCCCGCCGCAGACGGCGGGACACGCCGCCGAGCTCGCCGGCGTCGCCGACCGCACCGGCTGGTGTCCGGTCGATCCGATGACGTTCGAATCCAAACTTGTGTCCGGGGTTCACGTGATCGGCGACGCGGCCATCGCGGGCGCCATGCCGCGCTCGGCTTCGGCCGCGCAATCGCAGGCAACGATCTGCGCGCAGGCCATCGCGGCGCTGCTCGCAGGCCGGCAACCGGCGCAGCCGACGCTCAGCAGTTCGTGCTACAGCCTGATCGCGCCGGACTACGCCATTTCGCAGCGCGGGAAGTACCGCCCGGTGGACGGCCAGTATGCCGAGGCGGACGGCGGCCTGATCGTCAGCCCGCTCGATGCGCCGCGCTCCGTCCGCAAACGGGAAGCCAACGAGGCCGAGGCGTGGTATCGCGCCATCACCGGCGAGGTGTTCGGATGAACGGCCGGCTGGCCCTCGCGCTCGCGCTTGCAGCCTTCAACGCTGCGTCGAGCCAGGCGCAGTCCGGCCTTGTGCCTTATCAGGTCGTGGGCGACGCCATTCCGCGGTCGCTGACCGGCGCGCCCGGCGATCCGGCGCGCGGCCGCGCCATCGTGACCCGGCGCGAGTACACCTGCCTGCTCTGCCACTCTGGGCCGTTTCCGGAGGAGCGGTTCCAGGGCAACCTCGCGACCGACATGCGGGGCGCGGGCGCCCGCTGGACGCCGGGGGAACTGCGGCTGCGGCTGGTTGACGCCACCCGCCTCAATCCGGCTACGATCATGCCGCCCTTTTACCGGGCGGACGGCCTGAATCGCGTCGGCCCGGCGTGGCGGGGCAAGCCGATCCTGACCGCCGAGCAGATCGAGGATGTGGTGGCGTTCCTTTCAACATTGCGCGATTGACGGGCAAGCACCGCGACCGGCGTTGCGGGTTCGGGTAGAATAAACTGAAAGTCGGAGCTGCGATGGGCGAACGGCTGACAGGGCGATCCAATCGCCGCCAGTTCCTGGCGGCGGCAGGCGGCGCCGCGCTGGCGCTGACCGTGCGGCCCGCTTCGGCGACGCCCGCCGCGATGACGCTCGCCATCCGCAAGGTCGCCGGCGAATCCGAGATCAAGCCCGGCAAGGTCAAGATCGACATGCCGCCGCTGGTCGAGAACGGCAACGCCGTGACCATGACCGTGTCGGTCGACAGCCCGATGACCGCGGCCGATCACGTCAAGTCGATCCACGTCTTCACCGAAAGGAATCCGCAACCGAACGTCATCGACGTTTCGCTCGGGCCGCGCGCCGGCCGCGCCAGCATCACAACCCGCATCCGGCTCGCCGACACCCAGAAGATCACCGCGATTGCGCAATTGTCGGACGGCTCGTTCTGGTCCGACAGCATCGAGGTCATCATTACGCTCGGCGCCTGTCTCGAGGATAATTTGATCTGATGGCACGCACGCTGATTAACGTTCCAGCCAAGGCCAAGCGCGGCGAGATCATCGCGATCAAGACGCTGATCTCGCACACCATGGAGACGGGGTTCCGGCACACCAACCTCGGCGTCCGGATCCCGCGCGACATCATCGACACGCTGATTTGCACCTACAACGGCGAGGAAATCTTCCGCACCAGGCTGCATCCCGCCATCGCCGCGAATCCCTTTGTCACGTTCCACACCGTCGCGACGGAGAGCGGGACGATTGGCTTCAGGTGGACCGGAGACAAAGGCTTCTCCGCCACGGCGTCGGCGAAAATCACGGTCGAATGAACCCGCGCGCGCTGCGCCTGCGGCCGGCGCTCATCCTCGCCATTGCATCCGCTGCCGCCTTTGCCGTCGCGCTTGCACGCGCGGAAATCCCGCTCGAACAGCGCCGCTCCAGCTACGCCGACATGAGCCGCGACAACAAGGCGATGCAGGACGACGACACCAGCAATCCCGGGATGCTGTCCGTGCTCGACGGCGAAGCGCTGTGGTCGGAGAAGGCCGGTGCGGCCAACCGCGCCTGCGCCGACTGCCACGGCGACGCCAAGAGCGGCATGAAGGGCGTCGCCGCGCGCCATCCCGCCTTCGACGCCAGGCTCGGCCGGCCGGTCAATCTCGATCAGCGCATCAACATCTGCCGCAGCGAGCGTCAGCAGGCCGCACCGTTTGCGCTCGAAAGCAAGGACATGCTCGCGATGTCGGCGTTCGTCGCGCATCAGTCGCGCGGCGAGCCGATTGCGCCGCCGGACGACCCGCGGCTTGCGCCGCATCGCGAGGCCGGGCGCGCGCAGTACAACGCGCGGCAAGGCCAGCTCAACCTGTCATGCGGCCAGTGCCATGACGACAACTGGGGCAAAAGCCTCGCCGGCAACACCGTGCCGCAGGCCCACCCGACCGGCTATCCGATCTACCGCCTGGAGTGGCAAAGCCTCGGGTCGTTGCAACGGCGGCTTCGCAATTGCATGATCGGGATGCGTGCGGAAACGTATCCGTACGGCGCGTTGGAGTATGTGAATATGGAATTGTACCTGATGTGGCGGGCCCGCGGCATGAAGCTCGAAACGCCCGGTGTCCGCCCGTGAGCGGCACTTTCAAGCTTCGCGGCTACGTGGCGCTCGCCACCGAGCTGCGGTCGGGCCGGGCCACCCCGCGCACCTATCTCGAAGAGACGCTGCGGCGCATCGCGCAGATCGATCCCGGCATCGGCGCGTTCGTCAGCCTCAACCGCGACGGCGCGCGCAAGGCCGCCGACGCCTCGGGCGAACGCTGGCGCGCCGGCGGCCAGCTGTCGCCGATCGACGGCATGCCGATCGCGATCAAGGACATCATCGAGACCGCCGACATGCCGACCGGCCAGGGGTCGCCGCTATTCGAGGGCGCGGAATCGAAGCGCGACTCCGCAAGCGTGCACGCGTTGCGCGAGGCCGGAGCCATCGTGATCGGCAAGACCACGACCACCGAATTCGCCGCAAGCCATCCGTTCCACACCACCAAGAACCCGCACGATCCCAAACGCACGCCGGGCGGCTCATCGAGCGGCACGGCGGCCGCCGTGGGCGCTGGCATGGTGCCGGCCGGTCTCGGCACCCAGGTGGTCGGCTCGATCTTGCGGCCGGCAAGCTTCTGCGGCGCGGTCGGCTTCAAGCCGAGCGTCGGCGCCATCAACCGTTCGGGTTCGCACGACCACTTCAGCCAGAGCTGCCAGGGCGCGATCGGCGCTTCGCTCGCCGACGTCTGGGCGGTGATGCGCGCCATCGCCGACCGGACCGGCGGCGACCCCGGCTTCGTGGGTCTTATGGGCGACGTCAACTTCGGCGCGCCCGCAGCACCGAAGCGCATCGGCATTCTTGAAACCGGCGGCTGGGGCTCGGCCACCGACGGCGCGCGCCAGGCGTTCTCCGTCGTCCGGCGCAAACTCGGGCTTGCAGGCATCGAGGTGCGCGGCCGCGCCGACGACCCCGAGATCGACGAGGCCGAGCGCGCCATGGCCGACGCGCTGCCGCTGACGCAGGCCATCAACGCCTGGGAGGGCCGCTGGCCGCTGAACACATACGCCGACCGCGACGCCGGGAAGCTCAGCGCACCGGCGCGGGAGCGGCTGCGCACCGCCGAGGCGATGTCACAGACCGAGTATGGCGAGTTGCTGGCGCGCCGGGCCGCGGTGCGCGCGGCTTTCGAAAAGGCCGCGAGCCGCTACGACGCCTTTGTTACGCTCGGCGCCTGCGGCGCGGCACCCGTCGGCCTGGGTTCGACCGGCAACACGATCATGAACGTAGCCGCCTCGCTGCTCGGATGCCCGGCAATCACCGTGCCGATCTTGACCGACGAGGGCCTGCCGCTCGGCTTGCAATTCTTAGGGACCATGAGCGGCGACGCGGCGCTGTTCGAAACCGCGGCATGGGCGACCGCGGCCGTGTTCGACCGGAAGGATCTGGTGGGCGCGGCGGCGGGGTGAGCCTGCCGCCTACGCAGTCGCTGCCACAGCGTTCCTTCCCCCGCTTGTCGGGGAGGAAAGGGGTAAGTCGGGGGAAGGATGACACTGCATTAACCCCGATACTACAAGGCTTTTTCGCATTCTGGGCATGCCTGACTCTGTGACTGACAACGGAAGTTCCCATACGTACCGAGTCCGCGCGGCAACTCTTGCGGCGCTTAGAAATGTACGAAGCCAATTGGCCCTATTGCGGGCGGACTTTCGAGAAGTGATTTCCGCTCCGCAGGCGCGAGCCGTGTAAGGACGAAGCCTAAAGCGAACGCGGCAACGGTGAAAATAATCACGAGAGTGATTGCGAGAGAAATCTTCTCAACGTCGGTCATAAGAAATCTCACTTTGCCGCGCTCAGCGGCGTCATATCGGTCGAATCACTTCTAGTAAAACTCTCAACCGAATTTGGCCGAATGATGGACTACATTCCCCGATCACGTTGCCTCTCGATTGATTGTATGGTTGCAAGGACCCGATCCCCCTCAAGCTTGGCCTGATCCTCGGTTAGTTCGCCGCGATCCATCCGCGTCGCTATTTCAACGCGCTTTGCAGCGAACATCTCGATTAGGTCTATGTACTTGTACTGCGCATCGCGGAACGCCTGTAGCATGGCCGGGTTGGCGCACTGCACCGACGCCACGTATGACGGCAGTTCACCGCGTAATCGCCGTGCCTTGCATGCATCGACCGCGAGCGAAGTTATCTTGAACGCGCGTTGCAATGGATTCTCGGCGGTCGGTTGCGCGGGCAATGGCGCGCCCATCTCTCTTAGCTTACGTTGAGCTTCGAGCGCCCGTTGGTGTTCCTTGGCATTCGCTTGCTGTGTCCATTCAACTCGTTGCGCCATTATTTTCGCCGCCGTGCATCGTCCAGCCAACTCGATACTTTGCGGGAGAGATTTATTCTCAATTGCATCCGCTTGCAGGCAAACGATTGTCGCATTCCGCTTAAATTGTTCTAGCGTTCCGCAAGTGCCATTGATGCAACAAGTGCCGCCCGGCATACACTGCGACGATTGAGCAAAGGTAACTTCGCTGAATGCTACAAACACGACGAGCGCGCAACTAAGCAATCCGGCGAGCAATCCGGGATGGCCTCGACTCTCGACGACATGCGGCAGCGTGCTCACGGCGAACCCCTGTTCCCGTGCCAGCTATACCCCTTCCCCTAGCAGCCCGACAATGCGCAGTGAGACGGTCCGTTGAGCGGGGTCGAGGCGCTGCCTGCCGCTCGCCATAATCGTGATCCGAGAAAGTCGGTTTCCCGGACTGTCTAAAACACCTGTCTGAACGACTGAAAATATACGAGTTAACCCTTTGAAAAATCTATATCCATCTCCCGCTTGCAGGGGAGGGAGCGCGCCGAGTTCGGGGCAATGCCGCGCCTACGCATTCCACAGATTCGCGAACTGCGTCGCGACCACGTCCTCGTATCGGCCGACGCCCTTCGTCAGCCCGACGGTCTGCACGAACCGGCACATGCTGTCGAACGCGCCCCTGGAAATCGCCGGGTCGTAGTAGGGAAGATCGCGCTCGACGAGCGTCGCGATCAGGCTCGCCTCGAACTCCGGGAACCACTTCTTGCCGACCGCCGTGGCGCGCTTCGGATCGGCCTTCAGCGCCTTTTGGGTCTTCACCAGCGCGCGCACCGCAGCCGCGGCTTTGTCGGGCTGCTTTTCGACCAAGTCGGCGCGGGTCGCGAGCACGCCGAAGGTGTAGCCGGCGAGGCTCTTGGGCCCGTCGCCGCGGCGCGCGTCGAGAACAAGCGTGCCGAGGCCGCGCCGGACCGCCACCTCCGCACCCATGCCGTTGGCCCAGAAGCCGTCGATCTTGCCCTCCTCCATCGCCTTCGCCGCGTTGACGCCGAACGACACGCCCGCGGGGTTGGCCGGCATCGGCGGCGGCGCGATCTGCACGTTGTCGCGCTTAGGGTCGATGCCGCATTCCTTGAGCAGCTCGATCAGGCCGATGTCGATCAGGGGAGCGGCGCCGATGCGCTTGCCTTTCACGGCGGCGACGTCGCCGCGCGCAACCTTCAGGTCCGCGCGCATGATCAGGAACCAGTAGGTGTTCTGCGCCAGCGCGCCGAGGAACTTCACGCCGTTCCATTCCGGAAACGCGGTCGGCGCCGAATGCGACGAACCGCCGACGAAGTCCGCCTTGCCGTCGCGCAGCGCCTCGTAGCACTTGCCGACCGGGTAGATCAGCTCGAGCTCGGCGTCGATGCCTTCTTCCTTGAAGAAGCCCATCTCCACCGCCGCGATGGCGGGGAAGTAGGAATTGGAGACGAGATCGGGAATGACGACTTTCATTTCTTGGACTCCTTACGTTATTCCGGTCATCACCGGGCCGGCGCGAAGCGCCGTGACCCGGTGATCTCGATCGGGATTGCACCGTGCCACTTCAAGCGAGACGGCCGGGTCAAGCCCGGCCATGACGCCTGTCGTGCGGACAAGCCTTCGCTCAAACGACATCAGCCCTCATCCGGCAACTGCACGATACGATAGCTGTGCGTCAGCTTGCGGCCGAGCACCGGATCGTCCAGCTCCATCTCGAACGTTCCGCCGTAGGAGATTCCGCCATGCACCGCAAAGGTGCCGCAGAACATCGCAGTGCCCGGCGCGAGGCGCTCGCCGCCGGTGTAGAGCCGGATCAATTCCTCCGGCGAACGCATGTTGGTGACAGGACCTTCCTGATAGAGCCGCCGCGCGCCACCGTCGAACACGAACGAGCGCAGCTTCAGCTTGTCCCAATGCGGCTTGACCTCGTCGTAGCGCCACAGTGCAGCGCCCACCGGCTTGGCGCACATCTGCTTCGACAGCGTCACGCCGACAGTCTCGGCCTTGCGGTCGGTGTGGTCGGAGCCGACACCGAGCCACAGCCCGTCGTCGAGCTGGTACAACACGAACTCCACCTCGCCGCTCGACTTGTCCGCCATCACCTCGATTTCACCCTCGGTGGTCAGCAGCGAACGCGCCGTACGGTAGAAGATCGGCACCGTCTTGGGCCGCTTCACGCCGATCGCCTCCAACTCCTTGATGTGGGCTTCCAGCGCCTCGACATTGCGGCCGGTCCAGCCGGCGACGACCAGGCTGCGGATGGCGGACAGGTCAAGCTTGCGTTCGCTCGGCATGAATTCTCCGGGTTCGCCACGCGCCCAAACAAGGGCCGCGAGGCAGCAGAAGATTGCACCATTTACATGCTATGTCTCGACCCTTAAAGGTCGCCGCAAGGCATCGGGAGGACCAGCCATGAACGACGTGCAGAGCCGCGCCAACCCCGCGAGTGCGGGCAAGATCAAGGGCCAGGAGCACTGGACCAACAAGGGCGAGGCCAAGCTGTTCCTCTGGGAGAAGCGCGCTCCGCAGGGGCCGGTGAACGGCACCGTGCTGTTCGTGCACGGCTCGTCCATGGCCTCCCAGCCGGTGTTCGACCTGCACGTGCCCGGCCGGCCGAACTCGTCGGCGATGGAATACTTCTGCGAGCGCGGCTTCGACACCTGGTGCATGGACATGGAGGGCTACGGCCGCTCCACCAAGGATCGCGGCACCGAGGCCTTCATCTGGGAGGGCGCGGACGACCTCGACGCCGGCTCCGAATACATCATGAAGCTCCGCAACAGCGGCCCGTTCCTGGTCTATGGAATCTCATCGGGCGCGCTGCGCGCCGCGGCCTTCGCCCAACGGCGGCCTGAGCGGGTCAAGCGGCTCGCGCTCGATGCCCACGTGTGGACCGGCGAAGGCAGTCCTACGCTGGAACAGCGGCGCAAGAAGCTGCCCGACTACCTCAAGACCAAGCGCCGGCCGATCGACAAGGCGTTCGTGCGCTCGATCTTCGAACGCGACCATCCCGGCACCGCCGACGACAACACGATCAACGCTTTCGCCGACTACATCATCGCACTCGACGACTCGATCCCGAACGGCACCTATATCGACATGTGCAACAACCTGCCCGTGGTCGATCCGACCAAGATCAAGGTGCCGACCATTATCATGCGCGGCGAGTACGACGGCATCGCGGGCTTCGACGATCTGGTGAACTTCTTCAAGCTGCTGCCCAATCCCGACAAACAGTTCGCGGTCATGCCGGGCATCGCGCATGCGTCGCTGCAGCAGAAGAACTACATGATCGCGCTGCACATCATGCACGCGTTCTTCACGCAGCCGGAGCCGATCTACTCGACGTACAAGGCGTGAGGCTGCTTTCCCCGCACGCGGTGCAGCGCGAAGCGATGCACCGCAGATGCGGGGTCCCGATTTGGAAAATGAAGAACCCGGGGTCCCGGGTCTGCGGCGCATCACTTTGTGCTGCGCCGCGCCCGGGACACGCAAAGCCTACGGCACCGCCCTTGTCGGCAGATTGATCCCCTCGCCCGCGGCGCGCGGATCGCGCTTGCCCCACAGGCGGCGGTGCAGCGCGTCGAGCCACAGGTAGATCACCGGCGTGGTGTAGAGCGTCAGCGCCTGCGACACCAGAAGCCCGCCGATGATGGTCATGCCGAGTGGCCGGCGCAGCTCCGCGCCGGGCCCGGTGGCGACGAGCAGCGGCACCGCGCCGAGCATCGCGGCGAGTGTCGTCATCATGATCGGCCGGAAACGCGCAATGCAGGCATCCAGGATCGCCTTGGCCGGCTCCAGGCCCTGCTGGCGTTCGGCTGCGAGCGCGAAGTCCACCATCATGATGCCGTTCTTCTTGACGATGCCGATCAGGAGAATGATGCCGATAAAGGCGATCACGGTCAGCTCGGCCCGGAACATCATCAGCGCGAGCAGCGCGCCGAGGCCCGCCGACGGCAGCGTCGAGATGATCGTCAGCGGGTGCGCCAGGCTTTCGTACAGAACGCCAAGGATGATGTAGATCGTCAGCAGCGCCGCGAGGATGACCAGCGGCTGCGTCGAGACCGCCCTGCGGTGCGCCTGCGCATCGCCGGCAAACTCGGCACGCATCGTGTCGGGCAGGTGCAACTCCGCCACCGCGCGGTCGATGGCGGCCGAGGCCTGTTCGAGCGTCACGTTCGGCGCGAGATTGTAGGTGATCGTGACCGCCGGAAACGAGCCCTGGTGGTTGATGACCAGCGGCGCCAGCGCCCGCTCGGCCCTGGCCACGGCGTTGAACGGCACCATCGCGCCGCCCGCGCCGGGCACATGAACCCGCGACAGATCGGCGGGATCGCGCTGGAACTGCGGGTCGACTTCAAGAATGACGCGGTACTGGTTGCGCGGCGAATAGACGGTCGATACCTGGCGCTGGGCAAAGGAGTTGTTCAGCGCGTTATCGATGTCCTGGATGCGCACGCCGAGACGCGCGGCGGCTTTGCGGTCGACGGTCACATTGACCTGCAGGCCGTTCTGCTCGCGGTCGGTGGTGACGTCAACCACCTCCTTGAGCGTCTGAACCTTGTTGACGACGACCGGCGCGAGCCGCAGCAACTCGTCGAGGTTGGGGTTCCAGAGCGTGAACTGATACGACGAACTCGACTGCCGCCCGCCGGCCCGCACGTCCTGGGCCGGGAACATGAACACCCGCATGCCGCCGACGTCGAGCAGCTTCGGCCGCAGCCGGTTGATCACTTGCTGCGAGGTGACGCTGCCACGTTCCGACGGCGGCTTGAGGCTGATGAACAGCCGGCCGTTGTTGACCGACGCATTGAACGTCGAGGCGCCGACCGACGAGCCGACAAAGGCCACCGCAGGATCGGAGAGGACGATCTCGGTCGCGCGCTGCTGCAGCTCCTTCATGGCCTCGAACGAGATTTCCGGCGAGGCGCGCGTGCCGCCGAAGATCAGCCCCGTGTCGTCCTGAGGGAAGAATCCCTTCGGCATCTGGATATAGAGCTGCACGGTCAACGCCACCGTGACGACGAACACCAGCAGCGTCAGGAACCGGTGCCGCAGCACGACCGTGAGGCTTGCGCCGTAGGCCGCCGTCGAGCGCGTCAGCACCCGCTCCACCAGCCGGTCGAGCCAGGTTGCATCCGGGCTCGGGCCCTGCCGCACGAAATGCGCGCAGACCATCGGCGTGATCGTCAGCGCCACGACCATCGAGATGGTGACCGCGAAAGTCAGCGTCAGGGAAAATTCCCAGAACAGGCGGCCGACCACGCCGCCCATGAAGAACAGCGGAATGAACGCTGCGACCAGCGACACGGTGATGGAAATCACCGTGAACCCGATCTGACGCGCGCCCTCGATGGTCGCGCGCAGCGGCGTCATGCCCTTTTCCAGGTTCCGGAACACGTTTTCGATCACCACGATGGCGTCGTCGACGACGAAACCGACCGACACCACCAGCGCCATGAGCGACAGGTTGTTGATCGAGAAGCCGGCGAGCCACATCGCGGCGCAGGTGCCGGCGAGCGACAATGGAACGGTAATGCCCGCCGCAATCGTCGCCGCCGTCCGCCGCAGGAACAGGAACACGACCACCATCACCAGGATGACAGTCGCGACCAGCGTGAGCTGCATGTCGAGCACGCTCGCCCGGATGGTCTGGGTGCGGTCGGACAGGACCGAGATTTCGACGTCGGCCGGGATCCAGCGCTTGAGCTCGGGCAGCAGATCGCGAATGCGGTCCACGGTCTCGATCACGTTGGCGTCGGCCTGCCGCGTGATGACCAGAAGCACCGACGGCTGGAGATTGAACCAGGCCGCCGAGCGGCTGTTGCGCACGCCCTGCTCCACCGTCGCGACCGCACCGAGCCGGACCACCGAGTTGTTGGCGGTCTTGACCACGATGTTCTCGTAGTCGCGCGGATTGCGGAGCTGGTCGCTGGTGCCGATGGTACGGGCGAGGTCCGGCCCGTCGAACGTGCCGAGCGGCCCGGTGGCGTTGGCGCCGGCGATGGCCGTCCGCACGTCCTCCATGCTGACGCCCATCGACGCGATGGCGATCGGGTTGACCTTCACGCGGATCGCGGGCTGCTCCGCTCCGCTGACCGTGACCTCGGCGACGCCCTCGATCTGCGACATGCGCTGCGCGATGACGGTGTCCGCGACGTCGTAAAGCTCGCTGGGCGGCGTGGTCTTGGACGTCAACGCGAGGATCAGGATCGGCGCCGACGCCGGGTTGACCTTGCGCATGCTGGGCAGCGTCGGCAGGTCGCCCGGCAGATCGGAGAGCGCGGCGTTTAAGGCCGCCTGCACGTCGCGCGCCGCGCCGTCGATGCTGCGCTTCAGGTCGAACTGAATTGTGATGGTGCTGTTCCCGAGCGAACTGCGCGAGGTGATTTCCGTGACGCCGGGAATTTCGCCGAGCCGGCGCTCCAGCGGCGCCGCCACCGTCGCCGCCATGATCGCGGGATCGGCGCCGGGACGGCTCGCCGACACACGGATGGTCGGGAACTCCACGCTCGGCATGCTCGCGACCGGCAGGAAGCCGTAGGCGACGAGCCCCACCAGAAACAGGCCGATCGCCATCAGCGTGGTGCCGACCGGCCTGCGGATGAAGGGATAGGAGACGTTCATCGCGCGTCTCCGGGCGCTACTCGGCGGGGCCCGAAGCCGTGCCCGGCCGCCGCAGCGGCGCGACGAATTCGCGCCGCCGGGTCACACGCTGCTTCAGGCGCTCCATCATCAGGTAGATCACCGGCGTGGTGTAGAGAGTCAGCATCTGGCTCAGCACCAGCCCGCCGATGATGGTGATGCCGAGCGGATTGCGCAGCTCGGAACCGGTGCCGCTTTCGACCGCGAGCGGAATCGCGCCGAACAGCGCGGCAAGCGTCGTCATCATGATCGGGCGGAAACGCAGCAACGCCGCCTGCACGATGGACTCGCTCGGCGACAGGCCCTGCCCGTGCTCCGCTTCCAGCGCGAAGTCGATCATCATGATCGCATTCTTCTTGACGATGCCCATCAGGAGAATGATGCCGATCAGCGCGATCACCGACAGGTCGTAGCCAAGCAGGATCAGCGCCAGCAGCGCGCCGACGCCGGCCGACGGCAGGGTGGACAGAATTGTGAGCGGGTGAATGAAGCTTTCGTAGAGCACGCCCAGCACGATGTAGATCGCGACCGCAGCGGCAAGGACCAGCCACGGCGTTCCGGCAATCGACTTGGCGTACTCGGCGGCATCGCCGGAATAGGAGCCGGTGACCGACGTGGGCATGCCGATGGCGCGCTCCGCGGCCGAAATCGCGGCGACCGCATCGCTCAGCGCAGCGCCAGGCGCAAGATTGAAGCTGATGGTGACCGACGGGAATTGCTCCTGCCGCGCGATCGACAGCGGCGCGGTGGTGTGCTCGAACTGCGCAAAGGAACTCAGCGGAACCTGCACGCCGCCGACGCCGGGCACGTAAATCCGCGACAGCGAATTCGGATCGCGCTGATAGCGCGGCTGCGCCTCCAGGATCACGCGGTACTGATTCGATTGGCCGTAAATGGTCGAGATCTGGCGCTGGCCGAAGGCGCTGTTGAGCGCGTCGTTCACGGCCTGCATCGAAACGCCGAGACGGCCCGCCATCTCGCGGTCGATATCGACCATCATGCGCAGGCCGCCCTCCTGCGCTTCGGACGCAACGTCGCGCAGCATCGGGTCGGCGCGCATACGATCCACGAGTTTGTCCGACCATTCGAGCACGTCGCTGCCGATGGCTGCGACCAGCGTGTACTGGTACTGCGCGCGGCTGACGCGCGTGCTGATCTGGATGTCCTGCACCGGCTGGAAATAGACCGAGATGCCGGGAATCGGCGCCACCGCTTCCTTCAGGCGCTCGACGATTTCGGCCGCGCTGACCTTGCGCACGTCGCGCGAACGCAGCGTGATGGCGAGGCGGCCGGCGTTCGGCGTCGGGTTCAGCCGGCTGACGCCGACGATCGAGACGACACCCACGACCTCCGGGTCCCTGCGGACCGCAACCTCGACCTGCTCCTGCAGGCGCTGCATCTGCGCGAACGAAACCTCCGGCCCGGCTTCGGAGACGGCCGTGATCATTCCGGTGTCCTGCGGCGGCAGGAAGCCCTTGGGCACCAGGACGTAGAGCCAGAGCGTGACGAAGACCGTGCCGAGCGTCACCAGCAGCGTCGCCGGCTGATGCCGGAGCACCCACAGCAGGCTCACCCGGTAATACTCGACCGTGCCGTCGATGGCGCGATTGAAGAAACGGCTCACCGAACCGGCAGCCGTCTCGGCCTTGTGGCGCAGGATGCGGCTGCACATCATCGGCGTCAGCGTCAACGACACGATGGCAGAAACCACCACCGCGATGGTGAGCGTCAGCGCGAATTCACGGAACATGCGGCCGACCAGCCCCGTCATGAACAGGAGCGGGATGAACACCGCGATCAGCGACATCGTCAGCGAGATGATGGTGAAGCCGATCTCGCGCGCGCCGCGCAGCGCCGCGTCGAGCGGCGATTCTCCGTCCTCGATGTGGCGAACCACGTTCTCGATCATGACGATGGCGTCGTCGACCACGAATCCGGTGCCGATGGTCAGCGCCATCAGCGACAGATTGTCGAGCGAGAAGCCACAGAACCACATCACGCCGAAGGTGGCGATCAGCGACAGCGGCAGGGCCACGCCGGCGATGATCGTGGCGCGGATCGAGCGCAGGAACGCCAGCACGACCAGAACCACCAGTACCACGCTCAGCACCAGTGTGAACTGCACGTCCCGCACCGAGGCACGAATGGTGCTGGTGCGGTCGTGCACAATCGTCAGCTCGATCCCGACCGGCATGGCGCGCTGCAGCCGCGGCAGCTCGTGCTTCAGGCGCTCGACGGTCTGGATCACGTTGGCGCCGGGCTGGCGCTGGATGTCGATGACCACCGCCTGCCGGCCGCGGTAGGTCGCGGCGACCTTGTCGTTCTCCAGCCCATCGACGATCTGCGCCACGTCGCGCAGCAGCACCGGCGCGTTGTTGCGGTAGGCCACGACCAGGGCGCGATAGGCCTCGGCCGCCGCCAACTGGTCGTTGGCGGCGATGGTGTAGGACTGGTAGGTGCCGTCGAGCGCGCCCTTCGGGCCGGAGACGTTGGCCCCGACGATGGCCGTGCGGATATCCTCCAGGCCGATCCCGTAGGCCGCGAGCCGCGCGAGGTCCGCCTGGATTCGAACCGCCGGGCGGATGCCGCCCTGCACCGAGACCCGCCCGACGCCGGACACTTCGGCGAGCCGCTGCGCCATCAGCGTATCGGCCAGATCGCTCATCTCGCGCAGCGAGATCGTCTCCGAAGTCAGCGCGAGCGTGATGATCGGCGAGTCCGCCGGGTTCACTTTTGCATAGGTCGGCGGGTAGGGAAGATTGCGCGGCAGCGCGGACCCCGCGGCGTTGATCGCCGACTGGACGTCCTGCGCCGCGCCGTCGATGTCGCGGTTCAGATCGAATTGCAGGGTGATCTGGCTGATGCCGAACGAACTCGACGAAGTGACGAGCGACAGCGACGGAATCTGCCCGAACTGGCGCTCCAGCGGCGCGGTGACGAGCGACGCGACCGTGTCGGGGCTCGCGCCCGGAAGCTGCGTCGTCACCTGGATGGTCGGAAAATCGACCTGCGGCAGCGACGAAACCGGCAGCCAGAAGTAGCCGAGCCAGCCGCCCATCGTGATGGCGGCCGCGAGCAGCGACGTCGCGATCGGCCGCCGGATGAACGGGGTGGATACGCCCATCATCGCGGCGGACTCGGCGCGGCCTCCGAACGCTGTTGCCTGCGGTCGCGGCGGCGGTCGCGGCGCGACTCGGCCGGCTCCGCGCTCGGCGGCGTGACGGATTCCGCGTTGGTGACCGTCACCCGGGACCCCTCGGTCAGACGCGCGAATCCGGTGGTGACGACGCGCTCGTCGGCCTGCAGGCCCCGCGCGAACACCGACTGGGCCTCGTCTTGAGTCGAAATCGCCACTTGGCGGACGGCTACGGTGCTGTCCTGTTGCACCACATAGACGAAGGTTCCGCGCGGGCCGCGCTGCACCGCCGCCGTCGGCGCAACGACGACGTTGCGCTGCGTGTCGATGAGCAAGCGGACATTGACGAACTGTCCCGGCCAGAGCTGGAAATTCTTGTTGGAAAATTCGGCCTTGAGTCTGATCGTGCCGGTCGTCGGATCGACCTGGTTGTCGACCACCTGCAGCACGCCGCGGTCGACCACCGTGCGGTTGTCGGCGCCAAACGCCTCGACCGGCAGCGGGCCTTGCGCGAAGGCCTTGTTGACCTCGCCAAGCTGCTGCTGCGGCAGGTTGAACAGGATCGAGATCGGCTGAAGCTGGGTGATGACCACGATGCCCAGGGCGTCGGAGGTGCGCACGATGTTGCCCTCGTCGACCTGCCGGATGCCGGTGCGCCCGGAGATCGGCGCTCTAACAGTGGTGTACTCGAGGATCGCCTTGGCGTTGTCGATCGCGGCCTGATCGAGCCGCACCTGCGCCTCAAGCTGCGCGACGGTCGCCTTCTGGGTGTCGAGCTGCTGACGCGCGATCGAGTTGGTCGCGGAAAGCCGCGTGTAACGTTCGAGATCAATTCGGGCGTTGGCGAGCAGGGCTTCGTCCTGTGCCCTCTTGGCGACCGCCTGATCGTAGGACGCCTGATACGTCGTCGGATCGATCCGCGCGAGCACGAAACCGCGCTCGACGTCCTGACCTTCCTTGAAGTTGACGCTGACCAGCCGGCCCTCGACCTGTGGGCGGACCGTCACCGTGTTCAGGGCGCGCGTCGTGCCGACACCGTCGAGATAGACCGGCACGTCGGCGTGGCGGCTCATGGCCGCGATCACCGGAACCGGTCCGTCGGTTTGGAATCCGCGGCCGCCGCGTTGCTGCTGTTGCTGCGGCGGACGCTGCGACTGCATCCAAACGGCAGCAGCCGCGCCGGTCAGGACGACGGCGACGAGGGTAATCCCGATTACGCGTCGTCCGCTCGGCATTGGGGCCAGCCAAAATCCAGCCAAGAATCAGGCCTCAGACATAAATAACGGCGTGGCCCCCCGTTTCACAGCACATTACGCACATTTCATGTGCCGGCGGCGGAAGCGACCCGGCCATGATTAATGGGAGGCATGATTAACGGGCGTTCAGCGCGATACCGCACTCTGCAATGCGCCGGTCAGGGCCTTGGCTGACCTTCCGGTTTGGCCTTCTGCCAGCCGCCGCCGAGCGCCTGAAACAGGCTCACGACCGCCTGCAACCGGGCCAGTCGGGCCTGCGCCAGCGTGTCCTGGGACTGAAACAGGGCCAATTGGGTGGTCAGCACGGTGATCAGATCGACCGTGCCTTCGCGCAATCTGGTTTCTGCGATCTCAAACGCACGTCGCGTGCTCGCGACCACATCGCGCTGCAACGCCTCGCGCCGCGCCGTCTGCTGCACCGCGACCAATGCCCGGTCGACATCGGCAAATCCGTTGACCACCGCCTTGCGATAAAGCTGCAGCAGTTCGTCCTGCTGGCCGCGGCGGAAATCGAACTCGCCTTTGATCCGCGCACCGTCGAAGATCGGCTGCGTCAGTCCCGCCGCGAGATTGAAGAACGCCGACTCGGGACGGAACAGCATCTGCAGCGCGCTACTTTGATAACCGCCCTCGCCGGTCAGGCGGATGCTGGGAAAGAACGCGGCGCGCGCGGCGTGAACGTTGGCGTTGCCTCCCGCAAGCCGCGCTTCCGCATCGCGGATGTCGGGACGCTGCGCAATCAGGTCCGACGGCAGACCGGGCGTCACTGGCGGGATCGCGATCCGGTCCATGCTCGCGCCGCGAATGGCGACGCGCTCGGGCGGCCGCCCGACCAGCACCGCGAGCGTGGCGATGTTCTGGCGCACAGCCTGTTCCAGGGGCGGAATGCTGGCACGCTGGCTGTTGACCACACTCTCCTGCTGCGCGGTATCGAGCGCCGAGGCGGTGCCGGCCTCGAACCGCTCCTGGACCAGGCGATACACGCGGGTCGCGGCTTCGAGGTTGCCGCGCGCGATGCGCAGCTGGTCGCGCGCGGCAAGAACCTGGAAATACGAGTTGGCGACAGTGACGACGGTGGTCAGCGCCACCACCTCACGGTCGAACCGCGTCGCGACCGCATTCTGCTCGGCAGCGCGCATCAGCGCGCGGTTCTTGCCCCAGAAATCGATCTCGTAGCTCGCGCTCAGCGACGTGCTGTAGCTGTCGCGCTCCGAGGGGCCGGTGGACACGGTCCCCGACGTCCCGGTAGTCCGCGACGCCCGTGAGCGCGTGACGCTGCCGCTCAGATCGATCGCAGGCAGCAGCGGAGCGCCCGCGACGCGTGATTGCGCGTCGGCCTGGACGATGCGGGCCACCGCGACTGCGACGTCGAAATTGGAGGTCAGCGACTCCTCGATCAGATCGGTCAGTTCCTTGGACCGAAATCCGCGCCACCAGACGACCGAGGGCAAGGCAGCGCTGTGGTTGAGCGGCGCTTCGCGATAGGTCTTGGGAACGTCCAGCGCGGCTGTGACCTGCTCCCAGTTCACGAAGCAGCCGCCGAGCGGCAACGCCAGGATTCCGGCAAGCGACGCCGCGCCGAACCTGCGGACGCCACTGCGCAATACCCGACCCTGCGACTCCCGCGGACGCATACCGACAGCCTGACTTGAACGAGACAACGCCCCGGCGATGCAACGCGGCCGGTCGACAAGCCAAGGCTATCAATCGTCCGCGAGGCGCCCAATCGAATTAGCGCGGCGCGGGCCGCCCTGTGGATATGTTTGCGGCGGCAAGGCCGGAACCGGCCTGCCGCCGCATCGCAAATCGCAATGTCAAGCCGCGGAAGCCGGGCGGAGCCTATTTGGACGGCTTGTAGACGATGTCGAACAGGCCGGCCATGTCCTTGGGCGTCTTCGGCGACGGCAGGAACTTGAAGTCGAGCGCGTCCTTGAGCGAGCGCTCCAGATCCCGGATTTCGCCAAGCTGCACAGCGGACTTCGGATAGAACTCGTCCACCGCCTTTTTGGCGATGTCGCGCGGAACCTTCATGTTGCGCGCGAAAATCTCGATCGCCTGCGGGTTGGTATAGGCCCAGTCGATCGACTTCTCGACGACCTGCATGAACTTCTGGATCGTGGCCCGCTTGGTCTTGAGCGAGTTCACGTTGGCGAGGTTCACGCGGATGGTCTGGTTCTGCAACTCGGTCGCCTCGCGCGAGCGCGCGACGATGCGAAGTTTGCCGTCGTTGACCTCCTGAAGCCGGAACGGCACCACCGACCAGCCGATGTCGATCTGCCCTGTCATGGTCTGGGTGTAGGTCGAGGGCACGCCGCCGGTCGGCGTCGGCTTGGCTTTGGAGCCGGCCTGGCGCAGCAACGTCAGCAGAATCAGGTGGGACGACGAGCCGGGCGACGAGAACGCGATGGTCTTGCCGTCGGCGTCCTTGAGGCTCTTGATCGGGCTGTCGGCCTTGACCCACCAGAACAGCTCGTGCGCGCCGGTCATCTCGGCGGAGATGATCCGGTAGGGCGTCGCGTCGCCGCCTTTGGCATAGGTGCCGAGCGCGCCGAGAATGCCGTTCGACATGGCGATGTCGACGCTGCCCGACACGACGGTGGCGACGGTCTGGGCACCGCCCTCGGTGTAGAACACCTCGATCTCAAGCCCGGCCTGCTTGAAGAAGCCCGCGGCCTGGCCGAACTCGATCCAGGAACTGTCCCAGAAGCCCCGCTGCGGGACGGCGACCTTGAGCTTTTCCTGTGCGAGCGCGGTGCTGGTTGCACCGATCGCGAGCGCAATCGCGGCCATGATCAAACGACGCATTGCATTCCTCCCAAGACCTTGTCGGACCAAGTCGTTGCCGGACGGTTGGCTTTGATGGGCAATCTTGCCCCGGCCCGCCAAGCGAAACAATCGCCCGGCGGGCGGCGGAGCCATGCATCGTTCGAAGGGACAGGCCTAGACCGCTTCGTCGACGATCGTCGCGCGCAGCGTGCCGATGCTTGTGATCTCGACTTCCAGCACATCGCCGGGCTTCATCCAGAGCGGCGGCTTGCGGCCATGGCCAACGCCCTCCGGCGTGCCGGTGGCGACAATGTCGCCGGGATGCAGCTCGGTGAAGTCGGAGCAGAAGCTGACGATCTGTTGGCAGGAGTAGATCAGCTTGTCGGTGCCGGAGTGCTGCACCACCTGGCCGTTGAGCCGCGTCGTCAGCGTCAGCTTGCCGGGATCGGGGATTTCGTCCGACGTCACCATCCAGGGCCCGAGCGGTCCGGTGCCGGGCCAGTTCTTGCCCGACGTCACGGAGAATTTCTGATAATCGCGCACGCTGCCGTCGACGAAGATCGTGTAACCGGCGACGTGGTCGAGCGCGCGCTCCATCGGGATGTGCCGGCCGCCCTTGCCGATCACCATCGTCAATTCGCCCTCGTAGTCGAAGTGGTCCGACAGCTTCGGGCGGATCATCTGCCCGCCATGGCCGACCAGCGTGTCGGTGAAGCGGATGAACATGCTCGGCTGCTTGGGCAGATCGCGCCCGACTTCGGCGGCATGGTCGCGGTAGTTGACGCCCGCGCAGAGAATTTTGCGCGGATTGGGGATGACCGGAAGGAAGCGGATGTCCGACAGCTTGCGGTCGGGCGAAGCCGACGCCGCACGCTTTCGCATGTCGTCGAGCGCCCCCGCCTCGAGCGCGTCGCGCAGCGAGGCATGTCCGCTCATCGTGACGACGCCGTCGCCGACCACGGCGCCGTAGCACTCCCTGCCGCCGGCGATGTAGCTTGCGAGTTTCATGGCCGCACGCTCCCTACTATCGAACCGGCACGAACAGGTCGTCGACCTTCGGCGCCTTCGCGATCACGCCCTGTTCGGCGAGATAGCGCACCAGCGCCTCCAAGGTCGGCCGGTTCGGCTCGACGCCGTAGGGCCAGGGGTCGCCGCCGAACACCGCATCGATCTCGTCGAGCTCCGCCAGCATCCACGGCAGCGTATGGCGCAGCGTGCCGCGGTATCTCATCTTCTCCAGCGCAATGTCCTTGGCGCGGTCGCAGGCGCGGTAGAGGCTCTGAGCCACAAACGGATGGCGCTCGTGCACGTCCTTGCGGATCACCACCGTGTGCATGATCGGGAAAATCTTGGTGCGTCGGTAATAGTCCATCTCGGCGGCGCGGTAGTCCGGATAAAGCCGCACCACGTCCGGGTTGCGCCCGAACGCGCTCGGCACGCCGGTTCCGACGATGGCGTGCAACTCGCCCTCCTCCAGCAGCGTGCTGAGCGACTTGCCGGACTTGTTGGCGCCGACCGACAGCTTCTTCGCCGTCGGCAGGATGGTCGGATTGCCGTGGGGCTTTGCGCTGTTGATGTCGCCCTCGACCCATTCGCACTGCGAGAAGTCGATGCCGAACTCGTCACTGAGCAGTCCGCGGATGAAGATCGCGGCGGTCATGGTGTAAACCGGCACGCCGATGCGCTTGCCCTGCAAATCCTTCGGGCTCTTGACGTGCTTGCGGTTGACGAAGATGAAACCGTGCCGGAACACGCGCGACGCAAACACCGGGATCGCGACGAACGGGCACTCGTTGGCCACGTAGCGCGAGATGTATTCCGACGACGAGAACTCTGCGGCGTCGTACGCCTGCGAGGCCGCCATGCGGTCGAAGATGTGGCGCGGGTTGTCCTCGACGATGAACTTCAGATCGGCGCCCTCCACCGGCACCTCGCCGGTGTAGAGGGCCAGCATGCGGTCGTAGAGCCCGCAGGCGAAGGTCAGCGGCACGTTCGGCATGTCCCGGACTCCAACTCGGCAACGCGCGCCGAAGGTCCGGCCGCGAACGACCGCCAGTGTAACAGGGCTGCAGCGCGCGGACAGCGGGGCCAAAAGGCGGCGGCCGGGCTTGTACCACGCGCGGAGTGGCGCAAAATCCGGCCGGGAAATCGTTCCCGAAGAGGTCACCGTCGAGCTGAAGGCATGGCCATGGCGCTTGCGCTCTATCACAACGACATGTCGAGCTGCGCACAGAAGGTGCGCCTCGTGCTGCACGAGAAGGGCCTGGACTGGGAGAGCCGCCATCTCGACCTGCGCGCCGGCGAGCACCAGCAGGACTGGTACGTCAAGCTCAACCCGCGCGCAGTGGTGCCGACGCTGATCGACGGCGATACGGTCGTTCCGGAATCGAACGTCATCAACGAGTATCTCGATGAGCGCTTTCCCGATCCTCCGCTCAAGCCCGCCGACGCGTTCGGCCGCGCCAGGATGCGGCTCTGGACCAAGCAGCTCGACGAGGGCGTGCACGACGCAGGCATCGCGGTGCTGAGCTTCGCAGTCGCGTTCCGGCACCAGTATATCGCCAAAGGCGAATCCGGAGCTGCGATGCTGGAAAGCATCCCCGACCCGTTCAAGCGCGAGCGGCGGCGCGACGTGATCGAGAAGGGTCTCGACTCCGAGCACTTCCGGATGGCGATCGAGCGCCTGCTCCATCTCTACCGCGACATGGACCGTGCACTTGCCGACCGCCCTTGGCTCGCGGGCGAGCGCTACAGCATCGCCGACGCGGCGTTCACGCCGTATGTCGTCCGCCTCGATCATCTCGACGTGATGGGCCTGCTCGATTCGACACCGCGGGTCGCTGGCTGGTACCGGCGGATTCAGGCGCGGCCGAGCTTCGCTCACGCGATCGTGCGCTGGGAGAACACCTCTTACCTCGAACTGATGAAGCGCCAGGGCCGCGAAAACTGGTCCAAGATCAAAGGCATCGCAGACGCGCTTTGAACTTGTTCACATCCATCCACAGCAATTCACAGAATAGAGCGACCTATCGCGATACCGCAGCGAACAATTAATCGGTTGTCGCATTGATGCCGCATAGAGGCGGAATACCCGCCTCGAAAGCGGGGGCCCGAAGCAGGAGCCCAACATGGACGGGTCGAACAGCAGGTCGAACTACTACGTCGTCTATGACGGCGACTGGAAGATCCAGTGCGACGGCGAGAATTCCGATCCCTATCGCCGCCGGCAGGACGCTTTCAAGGACGCGGTGGCGCTGGCCCACCTCGACGTGCGGAACGGGCGCGAAGCCCACGTCATCGTGCAGTGCGAAGACGACCTGTTCCGGCCGCAATGGGATTCCCGGCGCGATACCTATCCGCCGCCGCTGGTCCCGGAAGACTGAGGCGCCCTCGGCCGCGGACGCTGGCGCACGCCGGAAGTCCCCAGACGGGGCTGGCGCGGGGATTCCAATTGTCTAGTATGTGGCGCAACGCAAAAAAGGCGTTCGCCGCATGGCCCTGTCATCTCAATCGACTGCTGCGAGGCCGGTTCGGCCGACCCGCCATAGTCCACGGGTTCTGATCGTCGAGGACGAGCTTCTGGTCGCCTGGCACCTTGAATCGCTGGCGCGCGAACAGAAGTTCGAGGTCTGCGGTCTGGTGCCGGATGGCGACGGCGCCATCGAGCAGGCGGCGGACCTGGATGTCGACCTGGTCCTGATGGACATCCGCCTCGCCGGGCGTATGGACGGCATCGAGGCCGCGCGCCGCATCCGCGAGCAGCGCGACACGCCGATCGTCTTCATCACGGCGCATGGCGACGCCGCGACCCGCGCGCGCATCGAGCGGGTGCTTCCGGGAACGCCGGTGCTCTCCAAGCCGATCACCGGCGAACGGCTCAAGGAAGCGATCGCCGCGGCGAACAAGAAGGCAAGTTAAAAGGGTCGTCGCCGCCTTCTGGCGCGCCAAAGAACGGCAATTCATGCGTCAGTTTCCGAAATTCGGGCGGCGGCCGCCTTTGACGTAAGTCAATTCGACGATGGTCGTTTAGTGATTAGCATTGCAGCGTCCATCACCATGAGCAGGGCCCGATGGTCGCTCAATTGGCACGTCTGATTTGCCTCCGAAGCTCCCGCGCGCTGGTCCGTACCGGCTTGCGAATCTCAATAATCGTCGTTGGCCTGATGGTTGTTGTGGCGTCGGCTCATGCGTGTCCCTCGAGTCGATTTGAGACCGGCGCCTTGAACCGGAATCTGGCAGCAGCGATCACGGCAGCGGCCGGACCTACGATATCAAACGTCGCACAGGCAAGCTGCGCCGGCAGCCAGGAGCAAGGGCCAAGCTGCTCCGTAAGCTTGGGATGCTGCCCGACATGCATCTCTGGTCTCGCTAGTTTCGGTGCCGTCCTCGCGACGGCGGACAGGCCAAGGCCCGATCCCCTTGCCGCTGACGAGTGGCTGGACGCGACGAAGCCATCCCCCAACTTTAGACCTCCCCGAGCGTTGACCTGATTACGGCCGGCCGTCGCGATTTGGCGACGGCGCGCTAGCCGCAGCAACGCACTTCGGCCGACTTCCAGATGGGAGCGGTATCCAACAGACCCACGACTCGCCAGCCCGGCAGGCCGCAATGGCATCCGGAGGCACAGGAGCAATCCCATGAACACTCGAATTGCATCTGTCGGCTTGCCCGCATCCCGCAAGACCACTTTATCCCGCGCGTCCCAACTGGTTGCGCTCGTTGTCGCCGCTGTCGTTACGACGGGTTTGATGACGCCATGGACCGGCGCCGCGTGGGCGCAAATCGCGCCGACCGCCTCAACTGCGGTGTCCGAGACGACGATCAAGGCCCTGCAGGAAGCCTTGAACAAGCAAGGCATCGCGGTGCCGGTCGATGGCACCCTGAACGACCGCACGCGCACGGCCATCCGGCAATATCAGTCGCAGCATCATCTTCCCGTCACCGGAGAGCCCGACACCGCCACGCTCGCCAAACTCGGCGTCGCCGCTCGGCAGAGCACGATGCCATCGCCACAAACCACCACCCAGGCGGCTCCGGGAGCGCAGGCGCAGACGCCGGCTTCCCCGCAGATGCCGATGCAAGGCCCGGGCGGAATGATGATGGGCGGGTCCATGATGGGCAGCCCCATGATGATGCGCGGAATGATGCAGATGATGCAGGGCATGATGCAGATGATGCACGGCCAGATGCAATCGGGATCTCCGCAAGCCGGACGGCCGCGCGACGGGATGATGATGAATTGCCCGATGATGCAGCAGCCGGCCCAAGGCGCAACTGCCGATCAGATGCAGGGAATGATGCAGATGATGCGCGGCATGATGTCGATGATGCAGGGCCAGATGCGGCCGGGCGGGGTGAACCCACCCGCGCAGTGAGACGGCGCCGGACAGGCCTCCGGCCGCCTCTCCTCTTCCAATCACAGATCATCGGAGAATATCATGTCCCCTCGCCTCACCACCGTCATCCTCGCCGCAGCGCTGGCCGCGGCTGCATCGCACGTCGCCGTCCACAGCGACGCGGGCGCTCAACAGACTGGCGCACCCGGCATGACCGGCGCCGTCTACACCGCCGACGAAACGGGCAATTCCATCAGCGCCATCGACCTTGCCTCGGGACGGGTCACGACCGTCCCGCTCACGATCTCCCCGCACAACGCGCAGATAACAGCCGACGGAGCGCGACTGCTCGCGGTCGGCGAGCCGGCAGCCGTCATGCACGGTCACAGCCAGCCCAGCGCCGGTCACGCCGCCCAGGAGCGCGAAGGCCTGCTCGTCGTCCTCGACTCGCGCGCGCTCGGCGGCAAGCCGCTCGCCACGATCAGGGTCGGCGGACATCCGGCCCATGTCGTTGCCGATCGCGCCGGTCGTCGAGCCTTTGTAACCTTGAGCGGAGACAATCGCGTCGCCGAGGTCGATCTCGCGCGGCGAACGGTCATGCGAACGGTCGCGACAGACCGCTATCCGCACGGTCTGCGGCTTAGCCCGGATGACCGCGAGCTATACGTCGCCAATGTCGAGGGCGGCAGCGTCAGCGTGATCGACACCGGCACGCTGAAGGAGGCCGCGCGCATTCCAGTCGGGAAGGCCCCGGTCCAGGTCGGGTTCACACCCGACGGCTCGCGCGTCTACGTGTCGCTCCGCGACGAGAACAGCGTGGCGGTCATCAACACCGCGCGCCGGTCGGTCACGGAGAAGATTCGGGTCGGGGATGGACCCATCCAGGTCCATGCCACGCCCGACGGCCGTCATATCTACGTCGCAAATCAGGGCAGCGAGGCGGCGCCGGGGGACACTGTGTCCATCATTGAGGTGGCGACCGGCCAGGTGACCCATACGGTCCGAACCGGCAAGGGGGCACATGGCGTCGCCGTCAGCGACAATGGCCGCTTTGTCTTCATCACCAACACCGCCGACGCCACGGTCTCGGCCATCGACGCGTCGGCGCGCAAGGTGGTTGCGACCTACCGCGTCGGGAGGGGTCCGAACGGTGTCACCTTCCGAGCGATAGGGAAGTTAGCGTTGCGAACAAGAAGAAAGACCGCGATGAGATTGCGCTGGAGGAAGCAATGACGTCGAACGACATCCGCTACTTTCTTGGAACCAAGCTCGGCTTGGCGCTGACGTTGTTGATGGCCGCGATCGGCGCCTACCTGTTCTGGACGCACACGGGCCACATCGTTTCCGCGCTGCCCTACCTTTTTCTACTTCTATGTCCGCTCATGCACCTGTTCGGGCATCGGCATGGGCAACCCCACAAAGAGGAGCACCGCCATGAATCGAAATGACACCGCGCTTCAGCCGGTCCCACTCGCCTTGAGCCTGGGAACGTTCCTGTTGATCGCCTATTTCGCGTGCCTTGTGCTCGCGCTGGTCGTCACCGACCGCGGCTTGCATCAGCCCTGGCTGCAGTTCTTCCCGGGCTTCGCCTGGACCCCGCTGGGTATCCTGATCGGCGCGGCCGAGAGCTTCGCCTACGGCTTCGTGTCGGGCCTCGTGTTCGCACCGATTGCCAACTTCTTCGGCGTCTTCCGCAGCGCCTAGGTCACCGCAACCGGCGCCAGCGCGTCGATGTCGGTGACGACGTCGATCACCACCGGACGATTGGCAGCGAGCCCCTGCGCCAGCGCGGCGGGCAATCCCTTCGGGTCTTCAACGCGGATGCCGAGCGCGCCCATCTCCTCGGCGATGCGCGCGAAGTTCACCTTGCGGAAGGTCCACAGTTCGCGCGCCTGCTCGGTCTGCGTGCCGCCATAAACGCGGTCGAAGCCGCGCTTGGACTGGTTGCCCCCGCCGTTGTTGTTCACGACCGTGACGGCATTGATCTTCCAGCGCGCCGCCGTCTCGATGTCGCCGACGTGGTACCAGAAGCCCGCGTCCCCGGTGAACGTCACCACCGGACGATCCGGCGCACCGCACTTGGCGCCGAGCCCCGCCGGGAACGCCCAGCCGAGATGGCCGGCGCTGCGCATGTAGCTCTGCTTGTCGGTGCGCAGATCGTACATCCCGCCCATCCACATGCCTGCGTGACCCGTGTCCACGCAGACGATGGCGTCGTCGGGCACATGGTTCGACAGTTCGCGGCAGATGCGCGCGGGATGGATCGGCTGCGCATCGGACTCGAGGTCCTTTTTGTATTTTGCGTACCACTCCTTGACGACGCCCTGCGCCTGCGCGACCCACGCCTTGCGCTTGCCCGCGGTGCCCCTGTCGCAAGCCGCGAGCATCTTCGTCAGCGTTACCTTGGCGTCGCCCTGCACGCGCGCCTGAAGCGGATAGTTCATTCCGAGCGCCTCCGGATCGATGTCGATCTGGATCGCCGGCGTGCCGATCTTCGGCACCGCCCAGAAGTGCGTGGTCATGCCACCGGTCGTCGTGCCGATGTAGCAGACCAGATCGGCCGCGTTGACGACCTTGTTGGCGCTCTCGCGCGAATAGGTGCCAACCACACCGACCGACAGCGGATGCACGCCGGGGATGGAATCCTTGCCGTTGAGCGAGGTGACGACCGGAATTTGCAGCGCCTCGGCGAGCGCCACCAGTTCGCGTCCCGCACCCGAATGGCGCACGCCGCCGCCCGCGACGATCACCGGCCGCTCGGCCGCCTGCAGAACGCTTAGCGCCTTCAAGACGCTCGCCTGGTCCGGCTCCGGCCGAAACGACGGCACGCGCGCGAACTCCGGCTCGACCATCGGCTCCATCTCGCCTTCGTCGCCGTCGATCTGGCCCTCGTTGCCGCGGAATTGCAGATGCACCGGCCCCGGCCGCCCGGTGGTGGCGACGCGAAACGCCTGCCGCACCATGTCGGGGAAGCGGTTCACGTCGTCGACCGTGGCGTTCCACTTGGTCACCGGCTCGAACGCCGGCACATCGTCGACCTCCTGATAGACCTGGCGGAACTTGGTCTTGGGCTCGCGGCCGCCGGTGAACGCGATGACCGGCGAATGCGCGAGCCAGGCGTCGCGCAGGCCCGCGGCGAGGTTGAGCGCGCCGATGACCTGCGCCATGCAGATGCCGGGCTTGCCGGACGCGCGCGCGTAGCCGTCGGCCATGTAGGCCGCGGTCGCCTCGCTGTGCACGTGCAGCCGTTTGATTTTGGTCCGCGTCTCCATCACCGCGAAGGTCTTGCGTAAGACCGCCGGCACGTGAAACACGTGCGTCACGCCATAGGCCTCCAGCATGTCGGCCATGCATTCGGCGCCCAGCATCTTTCGATTGTGGCCCAGCATCGTCTCTTCCACCTGTCCTGAAGCGTCCCACCCGCGGCAGGGCCGCCCATCTTGGGCGACGCACGGCCGACCGGGAGCGAAGCCCAATGCGCCGTGGTTGGCAACCCGGATTTCGCACCGTCTCTTACGCGCTACAATGGATTGAGACTGCCGGGAGCCGCGCATGAAAACCTCGACCGACCGTATCCTGACCACCCACACCGGCAGCCTGCCGCGGCCGAAATCGCTGATCGACATCATCCTGGGGCGCGAGAAGGGCGACACCATCGACCCCGGGACCTTCGAGGCCGCGACCGCCAGGGCGATCGAGGACGTGGTCGGGCAGCAGGTCGCGTGCGGCATCGACATCGTCAGCGACGGCGAGATGAGCAAGCCGTCGTACGCCACTTACGTCCGCCACCGCATCGACAACATCGTTCCCGACGAGCGCGCCGCCGAGAAAGGGCGTGACTACATGATCGGGCGCGATCTCATCGCGCATCCGGATTTCGGCCAGAACCGGCGAAGCTTCAGCGCCGTCGCCTTCCCGGGCTGCGTCGGCCCGCTGAAGTACAAGGGCGAAGCCGCGCTGAAGCGCGACCTCGCCGACCTCAAGGCCGCCGTGGCGAAATCGAAGCCCGCCGAAGCATTCATGACTGCGCCGTCGCCCGGCATCCTGACGCGCTTCGTCGTCAACCTGCACTACCCGACCGAGGACGCCTATGTCGACGCGCTGGCCGAGGCCATGAAGGTCGAATACCGCGCCATCGTCGAGGCTGGCTTCATTCTGCAGGTCGACTGTCCCGATCTCGGCTCCTGCCGCAACAACATGTACCGCCGTCTCACCGACGACGAATTCCGCAGCCAGATCGCCGAGCGCAACATCGCGGCGCTGAACGGCGCGATCGCGGGTCTGCCCGCCGACCGGATGCGCCTGCACATCTGCTGGGGCAACTACGAGGGGCCGCACACCCACGACCTGCCGCTCACCAGGATCATCGACATCGCCTTCAAGGCCAACATGCAGGCATTCAGCATCGAAGCGGCGAACCCGCGCCACGACCACGAGTGGGAGGATCTCAAGACCGTCAAAATTCCCGACGAGAAGATCCTCATTCCCGGCGTGATCGATTCGACCACGAACTTCGTCGAGCATCCAAAGCTCGTTGCGCAGCGGATTGGCCGCTACGCCGACATCGTCGGGCGCGAGCGCGTCATTGCCGGCGTCGACTGCGGCTTTGGAACCGCGGTACGGACCGAGCCGATCGTCGCCGACAGCATTGTCTGGTCGAAGCTCAAGGCGCTGAGCGAGGGCGCGGCCATCGCAAGCGGACGGCTGTGGGGGAAGGCGGCGTGACGAAGCTTGCAGCGGCGATGCTGGCAGCCGCCTTGGCCGCATCGCTTGCGTTCGCGATTCCGGCGCGCGCCGATCCTGCAATGGGCGAGGCCGTGCAATCGACGAAGAAGGTCAAGCGCGCGAAAATCACGGTGCGTCCCAAGCGCCCGTGGCGCGGCTACGGATACCTGCCGGGTTACCGGCCGAGCCTGGCGGAATCCCAGGGCATTCCCGTGTATGGCCCGCGCAGGCCCCGCCGCGAAATCCGCTACATCGATTACTTCGGCAACGTCCGCTACGGCTGGGGGCCGCCGCGGTACTATCGCGGGCGCTGGAACGCCGGCAGCTTCGGCCCGTGCTGGACGCAGACTCCCATCGGCATGATGTGGAACTGCGGGCAATAGCAGCAGCTCGAATTCGCCAAAATTGCACGCCAAGACGCGCGTGAACGCACTTCTTGGCAACGCCCTGGGATGACGCCTACGGCGTCACTTGATCGCCAGCGGATTGACCGGCGAACCGACCGCTCCGGTGATCGGAATCGCGGGCGCCACGAACAGGAACTCGTACACCTTGTCGGCGGCGCAGTCCTCGCCGAGCTCCTTGAGCTCGAAAATCTCGCCCATGGTCATGCCCATGATCGGGATCGTGATCCAGTGCCAGGGCTGGTTGATGCCCTCCTCGCTCTCGTTCGGACGCACTTCGCAGCCCCAGGTGTCCGAGGCAAGCGCCGCAAGCTCGGTGCGCTTGATCCACTCCAGCGTCTCGAAGGCGAAGCCCGGCGCATCGCCGCCCGGATAACCGTCCCAACTTCCGGCATCCTGACAGCGCTGCATCATGCCGGTGCGCACGATGACATAGTCGCCACGCTTGACTTCGACCTTCTGCGCCTTGGCGCAATCGTCGAGGTCCTTGCAGGTGATGCCGTAGCCGTCGTCGAGCGATCCCACGCCCTTGAAGCGCGCCACGTCGAGCAGCACGCCGCGGCCGACCATCTTGTTCTTGGTCTTCTCGATGCCGCACTTCTGCGCGCCGGAAGTCGTCACCTCGCGGCAGTCGTAGCCGTTCCACATGTAGTTCTCATAGAACACGTGGCCGAGCCCGTCCCATTGCGTCCCGCATTGCAGCGGCATGGTCACCATATCGTCGGCGGCGCGGATGCCGCGCTTGTCGAGCACGCCGGAATAGGCGTCGGTGCCGGTGCGGAGCATGGTGTGGATCGGATTGGTGCGGCCCATCGACGGGTATTTGCTCTTGGCGCCCTGCGGACCCAAATGGTCGAAGTTGAGCGCGAGCGAAATCACTTTGCCCTTCTTCACCAGCCGCGTCGCGGCGACGATGTCCTCCGGCGACGTGTAGTTGAGCGTGCCGATCTCGTCGTTCGGGCCCCACTTGCCCCAGTTCTTGTACTTCTCGGCGGCGTCGCGGAGGTCCTGGCGCGTGTACTTCCTGGCTGGCATGGCGTGTCCCTTGCTGGAGCAATAGGTCTGGCGGCGGAGCATTCCGGCTGCCTTGCCGCATGTTTCGAGTTTACTGCGGCACGGGCAAGCGCGATGATCATAGCGTCAGCGTCCCGGGGAGGAAGCCGTGAAAGCCATCGCACAAGCGGCCGCGGCCGCAACGCTGCTCCTGACCGCCGACATCGCGCTTGCCCAGACCGCTCCGGCCTATCCGGTCCCGGGCCGCGCCGTGCGGCTGGTCGCGCCGTTCGCGCCGGGCGGACCGGTCGACGTCGGCGCACGGCTGATCGCACCGAAGCTGCAGGAGGCGCTCGGCGTTCAGGTCTATGTCGAGAACATGCCGGGCGGCAGCGGCAACATCGGCACCGGCGTGGTGGCCAAAGCGCCGGGCGACGGCCACACCGTCCTGGTGATCTCCAGCGGCTTTGTCGTCAATCCGAGCATGTTCAAGCTCAGTTACGACTGGGAGAAGGAGCTCATCCCGGTGTCGCTGATCGGATTGGCCCCGCAGGTCATCCTGGTGCACCCGTCGGTGCCGGCGAAAGACATGAAGGAAATGATCGCGCTGGTGAAGGCCAACCCGGGCAAGTACTCTTACGGCTCCGCAGGTCTTGGCACGCCGGGCTTCCTGGCCGGCGAAATGCTCCGCCAGAGCTTTGGGATCGACCTGCAGCACGTGCCGTTCCAGGGCGGCGGGCCGGCCGTGGTGTCGACCGTCGGCGGCCACACGCCCATGGTCATCACCACCATCTCGTCCGCCAGCGGACCGCTGCAGCAGGGCTCGATCCGCCCGCTCGCGGTCACCAGCGCCAGGCGCTCGCCCGCGCTGCCCAACGTCGCAACGCTTGCCGAACAGGGCATCCTCAATCAGGAGTCGGACGTCATCCTGGGCGTGCTGGTGCCGGGAACGACGCCCAAGCCGATCGTCAACCGCTTGCATGCCGAGATCGTCAAGATCGTCGCCGATCCCGAGATCAAGCAGCGGCTGGCGAGCGTCGGATTCGCGGCGGTCGGCAGCACGCCCGCCGAATTCGACGCGCGGATCAGGAGCGAGATCGCGAAGTGGGCCAAGGTGGTCCGCGACGCCGGGATCGCGCCGCGGTGAGATTTGCGCTCGAATGACGCAGCGCGCCACGGTCGCGGACGGTGCGAAAGAAACGTGATAATAAAGAGGGCCGAAGAAAAGCGAAAACAAGCCGGGCAGACCGCAAGCAGAGGGAGAATTCCAATGAGGTCTATCGTACGTGCGCTGGCGTTGACCGCCGCGCTGCTGGTTTCAGGCACGGCCTTCGCCCAGCAATACCCGACCAAGCCGGTCAAGATCATCATTCCGTTCCCGGCCGGCGGCGTGACCGACATCGCCACCCGCCTGATCGCGGCGAAACTTTCCGAGCGCAACGGCCAGCAATTCTACATCGAGAACATTCCCGGCGCCGGCGGCAACACCGGCATGGGCAACGCAGCGCGGCAACCGGGCGATGGCTACACCATCCTGATCACATCCTCAGCCATCGTGGTGAACCCGAACCTTTACGCCAGGTCCACCTACGACCTGGAAAAGGACTTCATCCCGATCACCAAGGCCGGCGGCACACCGAACTCCTGGGTCGTCAACGCGAACCATCCCGCGAAGACGATGAAGGAGCTGATCGACCTCTTCAAGAAAGAGCCCGGCAAGCACAGTGTGGGATCCCCCGGCACCGGCACGACTCCGTCGCTGTCGATCGAGATGTTAAAGCAGGCGCTCAAGCTCGACTTCGTAACCGTGCCATTCGCCGGCGGTGGGCCGATGACGCAGTCGCTGCTCGGCGGCCATACGCCGGTGGTCTGCTCGGCTCTCGGCAATTACGTCAACCTGCTCAAGGAGGGCAAGCTGCGCGGACTTGCGGTGACCGGCAAGAAGCGTTCCGCAGCGATGCCGAATATCCCGACGCTTGACGAGCTTGGCATCAAGGGCCAGGAGGCCGAGACCATGACCGGCGTGTTCGTGCCGGCCGGCACGCCGAAGGCGATCGTCGATAAGCTGCACCGCGAATTCGTGGCGGTGGTGAACGATCCCGATATCAAGGCCAAGCTGCTCCAGGTCGGCGTCGAGGCGGAAGGCAACTCACAGGCCGACTTCATCGCCTACAACAGGGCCGAACTCGCCAAGTGGAAAAAGGTGATCGAAGACGCCAAGATCAAGAAGATCGGGAGCTGACCTCCTAACTCGGCTTGTGATGCCCTAAAGTTCGCGCGCCGCGTCAGTGCGGCGCGCGAATGCTGTCTGCCCGGTCCTCACCGTCGGAGTTCCGCCGCATGCGTATCACGGCCATCCGCGAGACGGCGATCCCGCTGAAATCGACGCTGGCGAATTCCGGCTTCGATTTTTCCGAGATGACGACGTCGGTGGTCGCCGTGATCACCGACGTCATGCGCGACGGCAAGCCGGTCGCGGGTTTCGCATTCAATTCCACCGGCCGCTACGCCTGCGGCGCGCAGATGCGCGACCGCTTCATCCCGCGCATCCTGAAAGCCAAGCCGGAATCGCTGCTCGACGACAGCGGCATGAATCTCGATCCGGCGAAAATCCTCGCCGTGATGATGCGCAACGAGAAGTCCGGCGGCCACAGCGAGCGTTCGGTCGGCATCGGCACCATCGAAGTGGCGGTCTGGGACGCAGTCGCCAAGATCGCCGGCAAGCCGCTGCACCGCGTGCTGGCCGACCGTTACAGCGGCGACAAGCTGCCCGGCAAGGTGTTCTGCTACGTCGGCGGCGGCTGGTACACGCCCGGCGAGACCCACAAGACCGTGCAGGACGAGATGCGCCGGCATCTCGACGCCGGCTACACCATGCTGAAGATGAAGGTCGGCGGCCTGCCGCTCGCCGACGACATGCGCCGCGTCGAGGCGGTGAAGTCGATCCTGCCGAACTATGCGACGCTCGCTGTCGACGCCAACTGCAAGTTCGGCCGCGACGACGCGCTGGCCTACGCCAAGGCGCTCCGCGCCTACAACCTGCGCTGGTTCGAAGAGCCCTGCGACCCGCTCGACTATGCACTGCTGGCTGAGGTCGCCTCGGTCTACGACGCTCCGCTGTCGACCGGCGAGAACCTGTTCTCGACCCAGGACGTCGAAAACCTCACTCGCTTCGGAGGACTAAAGCCCGAACGCAACGACGTGATTCAGGTCGATCCGCCGCAGTCCTACGGCATCGTGCAGTACGCGCGCACGGTGGACATGCTGGCGCGCCACGGCTGGCCGCGAAGCGGCCTGTTCCCGCACGGCGGCAACCAGATGTCGCTCGCTATCGCCGCGGGCTTCGGCCTCGGCGGCGCGGAATCGTATCCCGGCGTATTCGGCCCGTTTGCGGGCTACGCCGACGACGCGAAGGTGGAGAACGGCTATCTCACGCTGTCCGACCGCCCCGGCATCGGCTTCGAGGGCCAGGCGGCGCTGTACCGGATCATGAAGGACCTTGCCGCATAGGGCGGATTGCCCAAGCCTGCGCGGTAAAGCACCATACTGCCGCGGCTCAAAACGCAGCCGCCAGTCCGCCGCGCGCCAATGCGGCGCGCCCTGCAATTCCTGCCAGGAAATCCCATGCCCCGACTGCTGATCGCTCTGACACTGCCGCCCGACGTCACCGAGCAATACCGGCTGCGCCTCGGCCGCGTGTTTCCCGAGATCGCAATCGAGGTTGCCGCCGACCGCGAGCACGCCGCCGAAGCCCTGCCGCGCGCCGACATGCTGCTGACGTTCGGCCAGATGATGAAGAACCTGAAGCTCGGCTTCGCGAATGCCGACAAATTGAAATGGGTGCAGGCGCTGGGCACCGGGCTCGACGGCATCGTCGACCAGCCCACGCTGAAGCCCGGCGTCACGGTGACGAGCCTGCATGGCGTGCACGGCGCACCGGTATCGGAGGCAGCGATTGCCGGCATGCTGGCTCTCGCGCGCGACATCCCGCGCTTCGTGCGCCAGCAGCCGCAGCGCCACTGGGGCCGCTGGCCGGCCAAGCTCCTGCAGAGCAAGACCGCCGTCATTGTCGGCGTCGGCGTGATCGCCGAGGCGCTGGCGCCGAAGTGCAAGGCGTTCGGCATGAATGTGATCGGCGTCAGCTCGAAGCCGCGCGATCTGCCGGGCTTCGACCGCATGATGCCGATGACCGAACTGACGCAGGCCGTGGCGCTCGCCGACCATCTGGTGCTGCTCACGCCCTACTCGCCCGCGACGCACCACATCATCGGCGCCAAGGTGTTCGCCGCCATGAAGCCCACCGCGTTCCTGACCAACGTGGCGCGCGGCGGCGTGGTCGATGAGTCCGCCCTGATCGAGGCGCTGCGCGAGAAGCGCATCGCCGGCGCCGCTCTCGACGTGTTCGACGTGGAGCCCCTGCCCGCCGACAATCCGCTGTGGTCGTTCGAGAACGTCATCGTCACCACCCACCAGGGCGGTTTCTGCGACATCTACGTTGACCTCGCGATGCCGATCCTCACGCGGAACATGCGCGCATTCCTCGACGGCAACCTTCGGGACATGGTCAACGTGGCCCGCCCGGCGGCATAATCCATTCGCGTTCAAGGGGTCATCGCCATGGCAAACGACAAGCCGAAGTTCCCGCCGATCCGCCGCGTCGTTACCGGCCACGACAAGGCCAACGTCGCCAAGGTGCTGATCGACGCGCCCGCGACCAACGCCAAATATCCGGACTCCGGCGTGGTCTCCACGCTGATGTGGATCACCGACACGAACCCCGCCGGCATCGCGGTGGGCGAGAATGCCGAGGACATGGGCGCGCGCATCGTCGGCACCGCGCCTCCCGCGGGCGGCACACGCTGCTGCGTCATTGACTTCCCGCCCGGGAACCATCCGCACATGCACCGCACCGAGACGATCGACTACGTCTTCGTCATCGAGGGCGAGATCGAGATGGACATGGACAATTCGACGGTGAAGCTGAAGCAGGGCGACGTTCTGATCCAGCGCGGCACCAACCATGCCTGGGCCAACCGCTCGAACAAGCCCGCGCGCGTCGCCTTCGTGCTGGTCGACGGCCAGCCGCTCGGCATCGGAAAGCCCGTCACCGGCGCGGCCAGCGCGCGCTGATCGAAGCTGCAACAGGGAGGCAAGCCATGAATAAAGCGATTCAGGGACTGCTCGCGGCAGCGCTGCTTCTGTTCGCGGCCCCCGCTCCGTCGTCGGCGCAGAGCTACCCAGGCGGACAAATCCGCCTGATCGTGCCGGTGCCCGCGGGCGGCGTCACCGACACCATGGCGCGCATCGTGGCGCAGCGGCTCGGCGAGGCGCTGAACCAGAACGTCATCGTCGACAACCGGCCGGGCGGAAACTACTCGGTCGGCGTGCAGGCAGTGGCACGCGCACCGGCCGACGGGCTGACGCTGCTGGTCGCGCCCGACTCGCCGATCACCGCCAACCCGCACCTGTTCGGCAAGCTCGCTTACGATCCGATCAAGGAGCTGACGCCGATCATCGTGCTGTGTCGCATCACGCCGATCGTGGTGGTGAACGAGGCCGTGCCGGCGAGAAGCATCAAGGAGCTGATCGCCCTCGCCAAGAAGGAACCCGGCAAGCTCAACTACGGCTCCTACGGCATCGGCAGCTATTCGCACCTGAGCATGGAGGACTTCAAGAAGCGCACCGGGGCCGACATCGTGCACATCCCGTATCGCGGCGCGGCGCCGGCCTCCAGCGCACTGCTCGCCAACACCATCCAAATGCTGATCCTCAATCTCTCCAGCATCGAGGCGCACGAGAAGGCCGGCAAGGTCCGCATCCTCGCCGCCGCGGGCGCAAAGCGCGCCGCCGCGCGGCCCGACCTGCCGACGGTCGCCGAAGCCGGCGTGCCGGGCTTCTCGACCACCGCGTGGTTTGCGCTGTTCGGGCCCGCCAACATGGCGCCCGACCTCGTGACGAAGATTCATGCCGACGTCGCCAAGGCGCTGGACGCGCCGCAGACCAGGGAGTTCTTCGTCAAGAACAGCTTCGAGCGTGTCGATGCCAATCCCGCGCAGTTCAAGGAGCTGATCGCACAGGACTCCAGGCACTGGTCCGCCCTGATCAAGCAGGTCGGCGCGAAACTGGACTGACAGCGGCGGGACCGGACGGGATACGATGAGCGAAGCGGCAAGCTGCGACGTTGTCGTGATCGGCGCCGGCATCGCCGGGCTGACCGCGGCCAATCGCGCGACGCAGTTCGGCCTTCGCGCGATCGTCCTGGAAAAAAGCGCCGAGGAGCAATACCGCTCCAACTCTCGCTACACCTACGGCACGTTCCATATCCATTTCACCGGCGTCGAAGCGGACGAAGCCGAGCTGACGGCCAAGATCGAGACCGCGACCGAAGGCTTCGCCCGCAAGGACCTCGCCCGCGCCATCGCCAGGGACGGCCGCCGCCTGATGCAATGGCTGCGCGAGGACGGCGTCGGCCTTGTCAATCTCGGCACCTACAACACCAACGTGCTGTCGCCGGCCTGGCGCATGGGCTTCGGCCTCACCTGGAAGGGCTACGCCGGCGACGTGGCGCTGCAGAAGCTTGAAGCGAACCTCCGCGGCCGGCAGGGCCGCTTGTTGCGCGGTGCACGCGCCAGCACGATCAAGCGCGTGCCCGGCGGCATCGAAGTCGACACCGATGGCGGCAACCGATTCCGCGCCGCGGCCGTCGTCATCGCCGACGGCGGCTTCCAGGCCAGCCTCGACCTGATCCGCGAGCACATCACGCCTGCCGCCGACAAACTGCTGCAGCGCAACGGCGGCACCGCAATGGGCGACGGGCTTCGAATGGCCAAGGCGCTCGGCGCCAAGATCGTCGGCCTCGAAAATTTTTACGGCCACCTGCACAGCCGCGACGCGATGAAGACCGACCGGCTGTGGCCACGGCCCTATGCCGACGAGCTTGCCGCTGCGGGCATCGTGGTCGACGAAAGCGGGCATCGCGTCGCCGACGAAGGTTTCGGCGGCATCTGGCTCTCCAACGCCATCGCCCGCCTGCCCGACCCGCTCGCCACCTCCGCGATCTTCGACCAGGCGATCTGGGACGGCCCGCCCGGCACCGGTCACGTGCAGCCGCCAAACCCGCTGATGCTCGAAGCAGGCGCGACGGTTCACAAGGCCGGCACGATCGCCGAACTGGCGGCGGTCGCCGGCCTGCCCGCGGACCGTCTGCAGCGGACGGTCGATGCCTATAACGCCGCGCTCGACGCAGGCGCGTTGCAGAGCCTCACGCCGCCGCGCAGCGGCAAGAACAGGCCCTGGCCGATCGGGACGCCGCCGTTCTACGCGCTGCCGCTCTGCGCCGCGATCACCAACACCATGGGCGGTATCGCCGTCGACGGCGACGGCCGCGTGCTCGACACGTCCGACAAGCCGATCCCCGGCCTGTTCGCGGCCGGCTCCACCATCGGCGGGCTGAACGGCGGGCCGCACGCGGGCTATGTCGGCGGCCTCATCAACACGGTCATCGGGCTGCGCGCCGCGGAAGCGATTGCGGCTGCCGTGGCAAAGTGACGGTATTTGCGTTAGGTCAAGGCACCGCTCCCTGACCTCGGCGCGTATTGCCGTTGTATTGCTGCGTTCGGTATTGACGAAACATTGGATGTCAGAATGACGAATCTGAAAGCATTTGCCCTGGGCCTCGGCCTTTCGCTCCTGTCGATACCGGTGCACGCTCAAGCCCCGCGCGCCCAGGCCCAACATGTCCCGGACGCCGGCCGCGGCGAACAACTGGCCAAGCGCTGGTGTGCCGGCTGCCATCTGGTTGCACCCGGCCAGCAGCGGACCATGGAGGCGCCGCCATTCGAAACCGTCGCGCGGTCGCAGACCTACACGCCGCAATCGCTGGCATTCTTCCTGCTCGATCCGCATCCCAAGATGCCGAATATGTCGCTGACGCGCGCGGAAGCCTCGGACCTCGCGGCCTACATCGTGTCGCTGCGGAAATAGCGGCGCTCCGCCGAGCCCGATGGCTTCTTGCGCCGCATGTTCGGGCGGCGCTATGATTCTGCGACAGGAGCCGCATCATGCCGCGACCCAAAGGCCAGCTTCGCCTCGGCGCCTTCTTCAATCCGACCGGCCATCATGTCGCCTCGTGGCGGCACCCCGAAGCGCAGGCCGACGCCGGCATCAACTTCAAGCACTATGCCGAGATCGCGCAGACCGCCGAACGCGCCAAGTTCGACATGGTGTTCCTCGCCGACAATGTCTGCGTGCGCGAAGCGAACATGGAGGCGCTGTCGCGGTCGGCGCAGTACATCGCCAATTTCGAGCCGATCACGCTGATCTCGGCGCTCGCCGCGGTGACAAGCCGCATCGGTCTCACCTGCACGGCGTCGACCAGCTACAACGAACCGTTCCATGTGGCGCGCAAATTCGCGTCGATCGACCACATCAGCGGCGGCCGCGCCGGCTGGAACCTGGTCACGTCGGGCATGGCGGCGGAAGCTTACAATTTCGGCCGCGACGCGCACTACGGCCACGCCGAGCGCTATAAGCGCGCCAACGAGTTCGCCGAGGTCGTCACCGCGCTGTGGGATTCCTGGGACGACGATGCGTTCCCGCGCGACAAGGAGTCGGGCCTTTTCTTCAAGCCCGAGGGCATGCATCACCTCAATCACAAGGGCCAGCATTTCAAGGTTCGCGGCCCGCTCAACATCCCGCGCCCGCCGCAGGGCCGGCCGGTGATCGTGCAGGCCGGCACGTCGGACGACGGCATGGACGTCGCCGCGCGCTTCGCCGAGGTGATCTTCAGCGCCAATCTGACGATGGACACCTGCCAAACGTACTTCAAGGAGGTGAAGACGCGCGCGCAGGACAAGTTCGGGCGCAACCCGGACCATCTGAAGGTCATGCCAGGCCTGAGCTGCTACGTCGGCCGCACCGAGGCTGAGGCCAAAGAAAAGTACGACTATCAGAATTCGCTGATGCACCCGATCGTGGCGCGCGAAATCCTCTCGACCGTGCTGGGCGGCGTCGATCTCACACCCTACGACTTCGACGGCCCGCTGCCGGACAATCTGCCGATGTCGAATTCGAGCCAGAGCACGTTCAAATACGTCACCGATCTGGCCAAGAAGGACGGGCTCTCCATGCGCCAGATCGCCCAGGTGGTCGCAGGCGCGCGCGCCAAACTGGTCATGGTCGGCACGCCGGAGAGCCTCGCCGACCGCATGGAGCAATGGTACGTCGAGGAGGCCGCCGACGGCTTCAACATCATGCCGCCTTACCTGCCGGGCGGGCTCGACGATTTCGTCACGATGGTGATTCCGGAATTGCAGCGCCGCGGACTGTTTCGCACGGAATACACCGGCCGCACCCTGCGCGATCACCTCGGCCTGCCGCGCCCGCCGAGCCGTTACGCGGCCCGCAGCGACGCGGCGGCGGAGTAACCGGCGCTCCATGGCCGACACGCCGCTGATCCTGCCTGCGCTCGGCGCCGCCTATGCTGCGCTCGCGCCGTGGGTCGAGGCACTGCTGCGCTTCATCGTCGGCATGGCCATGGTGCCGCACGGCATCCGCATGACCATGGGCCGGTTCAAGAACACCGGCGGGCCGCCCGGCACGCTCGACTCGGTCGTCCAGATGTACGACCGCAAGGGCTACCGGCCTGGCCGGTTCTGGGCCTATTGCACGGTTCTGACGCAGTTCGTCGCCGCGCCCTGCGTCGCGCTCGGCCTGCTCACGCGCCCGATGGCGCTGCCGCTGTTCGTGCTGCTGGTGCTGTCGGCCTACGATCATTGGAAATACGACGGCTACTTCTGGAACAAGTCGGGCGTCGAATATCCCGCGATGTGGGCGGCGGGCGTCCTGTATTTCCTGGTCAACGGCGGCGGCGCGATTTCGCTCGACCGTCTGATCGGATTCGAGTTCTGACGCCGGCGCACGCATCGCACGGCGCCGTGAGGGAGGACCCATGCCGAACGCACTCGCCCAGGCGAAACTCGATCTCGCCATCGCCAACCGCATCGTGTCGCTCGAAGGCATCATCGACGCCTTCGGCCATGTCAGCATGCGGCATCCGGCGAATCCGAACCGCTATCTCATTTCGCGCTCGCGCTCGCCGGAGCTGGTCGAGCCCGGAGACATCTACGAGTACACGCTCGATTCCGAGCCGGTGAAGCCGCTGCCCAAGGGCGTGCGCGGCTACGGCGAGATCGTCATCCACGGCGAGATCTACAAGGCGAGGCCGGACGTGAACGCGGTCGCGCATCACCACGGCATGGCCTTCCTGCCGTTCTGTAACTCGGGCGAAGAGCTGAAGCCGCTCTATCACATGGGCGCGCAGATCGGCGAAAAGGTGCCGTTCTGGGACAGCCGCGACGACTTCGGCGACACCAACCTGCTGGTGCTGAAGCCCGAAGAAGGCCGCTCGCTTGCCAAGGCGCTCGGCCCGCACTGGCTCGTGCTGCTGCGCCGCCACGGCGCGACGGTCGCGGGCAAGACGCTCACCGAACTCGTGTTCCGCACCATCTACAGCTACCGCAACGCCGAGCTGCAACTGATGACCATGGCGCAGGGTTGGCGCGTCAGCCCGTTGACGCCGGGCGAGCAGAAGCTCGCATGGCAGCGCAACCTCGAACCCCGTCCGCAGGCGCGCGCCTGGGAATACTGGTGCACGCGGCTGAAGAAGGCCGGCGAATACCCGCGCGCGGCACGCAAGCGCCGATGAGTATCGATGAGTTACCCATTGGTATAGGGCGATAGATTAGCAGGCACGTTTCTTCGCAATCATTTTCGCACATGAAGCGCCGCGTTTGCGGCACACCGGGAACCAGCCCGGGCACTCCGGCGTTGAACATGCCGTCCGCCAAATTCGGGGAACGCTATGCGCGACATGCCGTTTCTGCGTCTGCTCGCCGCCGGGGCGCTGGCACTGAGCCCGCCCGCTGCCGTATTCGGCCAGAATGCCCCCGCAGCACGGGAACCCGCCGTCTCAATCGCGCCGCAAACAGCTTCCGATAGCAATGCGCTGGTGTTTTCAACCGACACACAATTGGCAAGGCCGATGGTGCCCGCCGAGGATGTTGCGGTTGCGGAACAATTGCAGAGCCTCATCGAAACCGAGCTCGCACGCCACGTGCGGCATGAGGCGGACCGCGCTGGCATCGAGGCGTTCTATCGCAGCCGCGGATTCGCGCCGATCTGGGTCTCAAAAAACGCGCCTGCCCCGCGCGCCCGGGACGCGATGGACCATCTGAAAAGTGTGACGGCCGACGGCCTCGACCCCAGCGACTATCCGGCGCCGTATTTCAATGACCGCAGCCCTTACGGTCTGGCGGCGGATGAACTGTTCCTGACCAATACGATGTTGACGTTCGCGCGGCATGCATCCACGGGCCGCGTGGCGTTCACCCGCGTCAGCGCCTCGGTCTATTACGACCTGAAACGGCCCGGCGCCGTGGAGGTTCTGACAAGGCTTTCGGCCGCCACAGACATCCGCGCGGCGCTTGACGATTTCCATCCGCCGCACGCCGGCTACAAGGCGCTCAAGGCCGAGTTGGCCGCCGAACGCGCGCGCTCCGGCGAGGCCGGCAATCCGGCGCGCATTGCCGATGGACCGCTGCTGCGGCCCGGCGCGGATGACAACCGCGTTCCACTGCTGCGGCAGCGGCTCGGCCTCGCGGCCAACGGATCGCAGACCTATGACGACGAGCTTCAGGGCGCAGTGAAGGCGTTCCAGGACGGCAATGGCCTCAGCCCGGACGGCATCGTCGGCGCCGCTACCCTCGCCCGGCTCAACGGCGAGACGCGCGAAGGCCGCGCCGACGTCATCCTCGCCAACATGGAGCGCTGGCGCTGGATGCCGCGCGATCTCGGCGAGTCGCACGTGATCGTGAACGTGCCGGATTATTCGCTCAAGGTCGTCGGCCGCGGCACGGCGGCATGGTCGACGAGGATCGTGGTCGGCAAGCCTGGAACGCAGGCGACGCCGCTGTTCACCGAGACGATGAAATTCATCACGGTCAATCCGACCTGGAACGTGCCGCCATCGATCATCCGCAACGAATACCTGCCCGCTCTGCAGCGCGACCCGAATGCGCTGGCGCGCATCGGGCTGCGCATGGGTCGCAACGCCGACGGCTCGTTCCGGGTTTATCAGCCGCCGGGCAGCCGCAACGCGCTCGGCCGCATCCGCTTCAATTTCCCGAACAGATTCCTGGTGTTCCAGCATGACACGCCCGACAAGCACCTGTTCGAGAAGAGCGAGCGCGCCTTCAGCCACGGTTGCATGCGGGTGCAGTCGCCGGAGAAATACGCCAAGGCGCTGCTGTCGATTTCGCAGCCGCAGGACGGCTACACCGTCGAGCGCATCGAAAGCCTGTACGGCGCGAACGAACACACCATCCAGTTAGCCAACCCAATCCCCGTCCACATGACGTACCAGACGGCGTTCGTCGACGACAATGGACAGCTCCAGATCAGGCGCGACATCTACGGCCACGACAAGGCAATCGCGGACATCCTGCGCAACGAACGCGCCGTCGCGGACGTGCCCGTGCCGCGCGATTACCATTCAAGCAGCAAGCCGGTGATGGCGTCGACTCCACAGGACGATTCGTTCCGCGATCCCTTGGCCAGCTTCGCCCGCGGCCCGGCGTTCGGACGCCAGCGCGCGTCCGATCGCCACACCAACAATTGGTAACCGATAGATCGCCAGCCGAGCGCGGCCACGCCCCGCTTCACGCCGGAATCATTTCGGTTTCGCCAGGTTGATGTTGATGTTCTTTTCCTGGGTGAAGGAAATCAGTTCCTCCAGGCATTCCTCGCGGCCGATTCCCGATTGCTTGACGCCGCCGAACGGCGTGCCGATGAAGTGCTTGGAGATGTCGTTGATCCACACGAAGCCCGCCTCGACATTGGCCGCAGCGCGGTGGGCGGTCGTTAGATCGTTGGTCCAGATCGAGGCCGTGAGCCCGTATTCGACCGAATTGACCTGCTCGAACATCGCCGTCTCGTCGCTCCACTTCACGACGCCGACCACCGGACCGAAAATCTCCTCCTTGAAGATGCGCATCGATGGCTTCACGTCGGCGAACACCGTCGGCTCGATGTAGAGCCCCTTCGCCAGCACCGGGTCCGACGGCCGCCCGCCGCCGTTGACCAGCCGCGCGCCTTCGCTCTTGGCCGAGTCGATGTACATCATCACGCGGTCGAACTGGGTCTTGGAGATGATCGCGCCCATGGTGGTTGCCGGATCGGTCGGAATGCCCGGTTTCCAGTGCTGGATGCGCACCTTCACCCGCTCCAGAACCGCGTCGTAGATTTTCTCGTGGATGAAGGCGCGGCTGGTCGAGCCGCAGGACTGGCCGCACCAGGTGAAGTTCATGCCGCCGACCACGCCGCCCGCGACCGCGTCCGGATCGGCGTCGGGATAGGCGATCAGCGCATTCTTGCCGCCGAGTTCCAGCAGCACGCCCTTGAGCGTGTCTGCCGCGGCGCGCATCACGGCTTTGCCGGTGGGGACGCTGCCGATCAGCGCGATCTTGGCGACATCGGGATGGCTTGCGAGCGCAGCCCCTGCCTCCTTGCCCCCTGGCACCAGGTTGAACACGCCGGGCGGCAGCAGGCCGTCGATCAGCTCGGCGAGGCGCAACGACGACAGCGGCGCCTGCTCCGGCGGCTTCATGACGATGGTGTTGCCGGCGGCGAGCGGCGCCGCGGCCTTGCCCGCGATGAACATGAAGGGATGGTTGAACGGCACGATGCGGCCGACGACGCCCAAAGGCTCGCGCACCGAAAAATTGATGCGATCCGGCCCCATCGGAATCGACGCGCCCTTCATCTCGGTCACCAGACCCGCGAAAAAGTCGATCTGCGCCGCAGCGATCGTGGCGTCCATGATCATTTCGGCGATCGGGTTTCCGCAGTCGGCGGAGTCGATCATGGCAAGCTCGCCGGCGTTTTCGCGCAGCACGCGGGCGATTTCCTTGAGCATCTTGGCGCGCTCCAGCGGCGGAATGCGTTTCCATTCCTTGAACGCGGCCTTCGCCGCCTTCACCGCGGCGTCGATGTCCTCCGCGCCCGCGTCGGCGGCCTTGCCGAGCGACTCGCCGGTGCCCGGATTGACTTGCTCGGAGAAGCGGCCGGCCTTCGGCGCGTGCCACTTGCCGCCGTAGTAGGCGCCGCGTTGCGCCGGCAGGTTGAGCTTGATCGAGGCGAGCGAATTCGGGGGCACGGGCGTATTCATGGCGGATCACTCCCTGACGCGTTGTCCGGCTGTCGCCGCTCTCCCGCTTCGGCGGGGGCCTGATGCAACTGGAAAAGTCTATCCCCTGCTTGCCCGTCCGACCAGCGCGTTCGCCCCGATGGCGACCACGAACAGGACGATCAAGAGCGAGTACATGCGCGGCATGTCGAAGGTGTTGTAGGCGTCGATGATCAGGAAGCCGACGCCGCGGTTGGACAGCTTGGTCTCCGCCAGCAATGTACCGATCACGGCGACTCCGAGACCGAGCCGCACGCCGTTCACGATCGGCTGGCGCATCGCGGGCAGATAGATTTTCGTCACCATCTGCCAGGTGTTGAGCCGGAAACTGCGCCCGACACGGATCAGCACGCTCTCGATCTGCCGCATGCCGGCGGCGGCGCTCAGCACGATCGGGAAGAAGCAGGAGATCGTGCCCATCGCGACCTTCGAGCCCGGCCCGACCCCGAACCACATGATCATCAGCGGGAAGAAGATGATTTTCGGCGTCGGCCCGAGATAATAGAGGAAGCGCTCGAACGCCTTGCTCAGGAACGGATTGGCGCCGAGCGCGAGCCCGACCGCAAGGCCCGAGAAGCCGCCGATCGTCATACCGGCGCCGACCTCGGCCATCGTAATCCAGAGGTGCCGGTAGAAATCGGGCACCCAGAGCGTCGTGATTCCGACCTCCCATTGGAAGTCCGGGACGGCCAGGAGCTCAAACAGCGACCGGCCAATGGTGAGAAGCGAGGGCACCACGTCGCGGAACAGCAGGCCCGACGCCGCGGCCGCCTCCCAGATTCCGAGCAACCCGGCCAGCAGCGCGATGCGCAGCAGCAGGACCTGCCGGCGCAGCGTCATGCCGCCCGTTCGCGCCGGCGCGCCGCTCGCGGTCATGTGCCCGGCCGCAGCCATCGCTCGATCCGTTCGGTTGCCATGAAGAACACGACGCTGACCAGGATCACAAAGCAAATCGCGGCGAAGGTGCCGGGCAGGTCGTAGCGCTCGGACAGTTCGTTGACGAGCTGGCCGAGCCCGCCGAAGTTGATCAGAAACTCGACGCCGACGATGTTGATCAGCGCGAAGATCATGCCGAGCCGCACACCGACGAAGATCGTCGGCAGCGCGGAGGGGAACAGGATTTTCCAGTAGAGCTGCGAGGGCGTCAGGTTGAAGCTGCGCCCGACGTTGATCAGCACCGCGCGCGTGCCGGACAGTCCTTCCAGCGTCTTCAGCACCACCGGCGGCAGGGCCGCGACGAAGCCGATCATGATCACGGTCCAGACGCTGCGGCCGAACAGCACCAGGAACAGCGGATACATCAGCACCAGCGGCGCCGACGCCATGGCCGCGACCCAGGTCTCGGTCGCAAGCCGGAGCAGCCGCAGCCGGTGCAGCAGCACGCCGAGGCCGATGCCGGTCACGGCGAGCATCAGGCTCGCCGCCAGCGCCTCGCCGCAGGTGACGAAGAAACGCGACAGCACGTTCTCGTCGGCAATGATGCGGCCGAAGCTTGTTACAATCTCAGAGGGTTTTGGGACGATGAACGGATTGATCTTGCCGCTCGCCACCAGAATTTCAATCAGCACGAAGAATGCCAGCAGGCAAGCGATGCCGAATAGCACCGGAATGACATCGTTCCGCCGCAGCCATTGCGCGCTCATTTGCGGACAGCCCCCGCTCTCGCCACGCGCTGCTCGTCGTCCTTGAGGCCCTTGCTCGCCTCCTCGCGCAGATCGTTCCAGATTTGCGCGACGTAATGGCCGAAGGCGTCGGAGCCTACGATCTCCGAGGTGCGCGGGCGCGGCAGCTTGATGTCGACGATCCGCTTGGTCTTGCCCGGCCGGTAGGTCATCACCAGGATGCGGTCGGAGAGCTGCACCGCCTCGGTCAGATTGTGGGTGATGAGCAGCGTGGTCTGCTTCAGGTCCTGCTGGATCTGCAGCACCTTGTCGCCGAGCAGAAGCCGCGTCTGCTCGTCGAGCGCCGCGAACGGCTCGTCCATCAGCAGGATTTTCGGCTCGGAGGCGAGCGTGCGCGCCATCGACACGCGCTGGCGCATGCCGCCCGACAACTCCGACGGATAGCGCCGCTCGAAGCCGTCGAGGCCGACCAGCCCGACGAAATGACGGGCCTTGTCGTAACGCTCGGACTTGCCCATGCCCGCGATTTCAAGCGGGAACGCCACGTTGTCGATCACGGTGCGCCAGGGGAATGTCGACTCCTCCTGGAAGATCATGCCGATCGACGGATGCGGGCCGCTGACCGTCTCGCCCGCCACGCTCACGCGGCCGTCGTAGCCGTCGAGCAATCCGCCGATCACGTTGAACAGCGTCGATTTCCCGCAGCCCGACGGGCCGATCACCGCCAGGAACTCACCCGGCGCAACATCGAACGACACATGGTCGACGGCCGTGAGGACACCGTCCGGCGTCTCGAAACGCTTGACGATGTCCTCGACGACCAGAATGGAATCGGCGGAAGCCATGTCGTGCGCTCCGCCGAACGCCGTCAGCTTCCGCGGTCGGCCTTGCCCCGCGACATGGCCGCGGCAGTCGCCGGGCTGTAGCCGCCGAGGATGCGCGCGTCGACCACGGCGACGCCGCCGCCTTCGACCACTTTGATCGCCTCGTTCAGCGCCTTCTCCAGCTCACCGGCATTGCGGCACGGACCGAAGCCGCTCGCGCCCTGGCCCTTCGCCACCGTGGCGATGTCGATGTCCGGATCGCTGATGCGCTGGCCGATCCACTTGTTGTCGACCGGGCGGTTGCGCGCGACCGCGACACGCTCCTGATGGACCTCGTCGTTGTAGAACGAGCGATTGTTGGCCACCAGGACCAGGAGCGGGATGCGGTAGTGGACCGCGGTCCAGACCGCCGTGCAGCCCATCATGAAGTCGCCGTCGCCACAGACCGCGATCGGCATGCGGCCGGTGCCCTTGAGCGCCAGCGCCGCGCCGACCGAGATGCCGGGACCGCCGCCGACGCCGCCGCCGCCGTCGGAACCGATGTAGTCGAGCGGATGACGGAACGGCCAGAACTCGCCGTGCCAGGACAGCGACACGTGGGTGAGCGACACCTTGCGGTCGCCGACCGCGTGCCGCAGCACGTTCGCCATGTCGGCCGCCGCCATGTCGCCGGTCGGCGAGGGCTTCGGCTTCAGCGGATGCTCGCGTACGAGATGCGGCTTCTTTGGCTTCGCCTTCGAACCGATGGCTTCGAGCAGCGCCGCAATGGTGGCGTCCGTCTCGGCCGGGATGAACAGGTCCGCCGGCGGCAGCGCCTCGTAATCCATGCTCCAGCCGTTGTGCAGGTTCTGGTCGAGCGACACCTGGACGATGGTGGCCGACGGCACGCTGCCGATGGCCTTGAACGTGCCGCCGAGATCGACCCAGTCGAGGCTGAGGATCGCGTCGGCGTCCTTCACCGCGGCAATAAGGTCGTCGGTGGCGAACGTCGCCGGGAATCCGATGTGCAGCGGATGATCCGTCGGGAACACAGCGCCGATCTTGAGGTTGGTCGCAACACGCGCGTCGAGCGCCTCGGCGAGCTGTACGCGGCGATTCCAATCAGCTTCGTCGCGCGACACGCGGCCCATCAGGATCAGCGGCCGCTTGGCGGCGGTCATGATGTCCACCGCCTTCTTGACGAGATCGGCGGACGGGCCCTGCACGACGGGCGGCATGAATCGCTTGACGTCGATCGCCGGCAGCGGAGCGGCGAGCTTGCCTTCCTGCACCTCGGCGTCGAGGTTGATGTAGGTGGGACCGCAGGGCGCGGTGTTCGCCATCCAATAGGCGCGGATCACCGACTCGCGGGCAGCTCCGGCGGATGCCGGCTGGTCGTCCCACTTGGAGAAGTTACGGATGATGGCGCCCTGGTCGGCCGCGGTGTGAATCCAGTCGATCCAGGGACGGCGCTTCATCGCGTCCACCGGGCCGGTCGCGCCGAGGATCAGGATCGGCATGCGGTCGCACCAGGCGTTGAAGATCGCCATGGTGGCATGAAACAGGCCGACGTTGGAATGAACCGCGGCGGCCATCGCGCGGCCGGTCACCTTGGCATAGCCGTGGGCGATGGCGACCGCCGCCTCCTCGTGCAGGCACAGAATCATCTGCGGCTGCTCGTTGCCGAGGAAGTTGACGATCGAGTCGTGCAGGCCGCGATAGCTCGCGCCCGGATTGAGCGCGATGTAGGGAATATCAAGCGCGCTCAGGGTCTCGGCGACGACGTCGCTGCCGAAGGCCGCAGCGTTTGTCGAATAGGGAATCGAAAGGCGTTCGACCTTGTGAACGTCGGGGTCTTTTGCGGCGGGAGAGGATTTCGGAGCCATGGGTGCTGACGCCCTTTTCGGCCGGCCGTCCGTACGGGCGCCGGTCAATCGGGACGGAGCACGCTTGTGGACGCGGCAAATGCGCCCGAAAAAGACCATAGGGCGCTACCGCTGTCAAAATCATTTTGCCTTGCCGCCGTGCAGCAAAAAGCACTGAAAACACTGGTCAATTGTGCGCACAAGCGCAGCGCGCAGCGGCCCGTTCCATGGCGTGTACGCAAACCTGAGTTGCAGCAATGCGCGGCAGCCACGCGCGTCAGGCGGCGCGGACGCGCGCGAAGAAATTGGCGACCTTGGCCTCGAGGTCTTGCGCCCGCGTGGACAGCCGCGCGGTCCAGCCGCTGATCTCGCCGACGGCGGAGGCGGCGTGGCTCGTCGCCTGCTCCACCGACTTGATTTCCTCGGATGTGTGCGCGGTGTTTCCCGCGGCGGTCTGGATGCTCTGCGCGATCTCGCGAGTCGTCGCGCCCTGCTCGTCGACCGCCGAGGCGATCGAGGTGGAGACGCCGGTCAGTTCGTGGATGCTGCGCGCGATCGAGCCGATCTCGCTCACTGCGCCCTTGGTGGCTTCCTGGATCGCCGCAACCTGCTGGCTGATGTCTTCCGTTGCGCGCGACGTCTGGTTGGCGAGCGCCTTCACTTCGGCCGCGACCACGGCGAAGCCCTTGCCGGCCTCGCCCGCGCGCGCCGCCTCGATGGTGGCGTTCAGCGCGAGCAGGTTGGTCTGCGCCGCGATCTTGGAAATCAGCCCGACCACCGAGCCGATGCGTTCGGCGGCCTCGTCCAGCGAACGGATCGCGCTATTGGTGCGCTCGGTGTCGGCCACCGCGGAACGCGCCATGTCGAGCCCGCGAGCGGCCTGCTGGCCGATCTCGTGGATCGAGCTCGACAGTTCGTCGGTAGCGGCGACCGTCAGGTCCACGCTTTGGCTGGTTTCCGCAGACGCCGCCGATGCCGATCCCATGCGCCGCAGGGTATCGTCCGTCACCCGCTGCACGGTCGAACAGGTCGTCGCGAGCGACGTGGAGGCTTCCTTGATGGCCGCAATCACGCCGCCGATGGCGCCGTCGAAGTCCGTGATCGCCTCGTCGATCGCCTGCCTCCTGGCCGACGCCGCGTCGCGAACGCGCTGCAGGTAGAACGTCGACGTGGTGGCGAGATCGAAAAAGGTCGCCTGGGTCAGGACATCGACCCGGACGGCGAGTTGCGAGGGCGAAAACCGGTGCTGGCGCCGGAGCACGCCGATCGCGGTCCGCACGACCGCCGCGGCGCTGTTCATGCGGGCGCGGCCCTCGAATCCGAGATCGGTCTCGCGTTCGATCGTGGTGCGGCAGCGGTCCAGATAGCGCGGACCGAACTCGGCCCGCAGCAGTTCCTGGTACTGTGAAATCTCGATCTTTCGGTATTCGTCGGCGTGCCGCGAATAGAGTTCTGCGACCTGCGGAAGGCTGCGCGACCCGGCGATCACCTCTTCGATCGCGGCCGGCAGGCACGGTTCCAGAAGCTGCGCCATGCCGGACAAGACGCGACGGGCGTTGTCATCCAGACGATAATTGGCGAGCCTGGCAGCAATTTCCGGTGCGACAGGCGGCAGCGACATCTTGGCAATCGTTCTTTGACTATGTGGCTTAACGTATAGGCCCGAATCCTTGTCTCTTGCTTAATGAGCAATCTCAGCGCGTTATGGATATTTTGCACCGCAGCATGACGGCCTGCGCCGCTTTGGCCGGTGTTGCAACCTGACGCGTGCCGGCTTCTTGCGTCCCGTATTCGCGGCCGACCCTTCCGGCGACAACACCGGACAACGCGTCACCATCGCCGCCCGACAAGGCTTGCGGACCGCACCGATGCAATCGTGCGGCGGACCGTGCGCCGGCGCTGCGCAAAGCCGGCGCCTCACCGGCACTTGCGGCGATGTGCACGCGTGGAGCGGTTGCCCATGGCTGGCGACGCGCTTAGGCTTTGCCGGCATGGCCTGCGATACGGCCCGGACTCGCTGCGGTTTGGTTGGGTGTCATGGCGTCGGGACAGGAGCGAATCCGGCAGCTCACCGAGCGGATGGTGCGCAAGCGGCTGTTCGTGGTGCTCTCCAGGGGCGGCGCGACCTCCGAGCAGATTGGCTCCGTCCTGCCGCAGCACCTCGAATACATGATCGGGCTTGAGAAACAGGGCGTATTGTTCGCGTCCGGCCCGTTGAAATCGCCCGAAGGCGCGCCGCTCGGCGACGGACTGACCATCCTGCGCGCGGCGAGCGAGGCCGAAGCGCACCGCATCGCTTCGGCCGACCCATTCGTCGTCAATCGCCTGCGCACCTTCGAAATCCGTGAATGGACCGTGATGGAAGGATCGCTGGGGCTGAAGGTAAACTTTTCCGATCAGTCGCTTGAGATCGCATAAGGCGCGCAATCGCGCACCGAACCTGAGGTGAGCATGCAAACGGTAGGTTTCGTCGGCGTCGGCAAGATCGGGCTTCCGATCTCGGAGAACCTGATCAAGAGCGGTTTCCGCGTCCTCGGCTATCGCCGCGGCTCGCTCGCGGAGTTCGAGAAGGCCGGCGGCGTACCTGCGAAATCGCCGGCGGACATCGGTGCGCAGTGCGACATCGTTCTGTCCTGCCTTCCGACCGTCGAGGCCATGGACGCGGTCGTCAACGGCAAGGACGGGTTGCTCCAGAGCGCCCGGCCCGGGCAGATCGTCGTAGAGCTTGGCTCGCATCCGGTGCCGGAAAAGCAGAAGCACGTGGCCCCGCTGGCGGCCAAGGGCGTCTCCTACATCGACGGCGAGGTGAGCGGCACGCCCGGGATGGTGACTGCGCGCAAGGCGGTGATCTATCTCGGCGGCGACGCAGACGCCTGCAAGAAGGTCGAGCCCGTCATCAAGGGCTTCTCCGATATGTGCCTGTACTTCGGGCCGTTCGGCGCCGCGACCAAGGTCAAGCTCGTGAACAATCTGCTGGTGGCGGTGCATATCGCCGCCGCCGCCGAAGCCATGGCGCTCGGCCTCAAGGCCGGCGTCGACGTCGACCTGATGATCAAGGCGATCGCAGCGGGCAGCGGCGGCTCGACCCAGTTCGGCATCCGCGCGCCCTGGATGGCGCAGCGCCGGTTCCAGCCGGTGCAAGGCCAGGCGGCGCTGCTCTTCCACTACTTCCACATGATCGAGCAATGGGCCGACGAGACCGGCACGGCGACGCCGCTGCTCGACCGCGCCATCGAGGTCTATAAGAAATGCGTCGACATGGGTCTCGGCGAGACCCATGACGTGGCGGTGATGATCGACGTGATCAATTCGCTGCCACGCGAAAAGCATTAGTGCCGTTCGGCTCCGGGAGGGCCGCTCATGCGCTGATAGTCCGTACAAAATCGAGGCGACGGCTCGAACCGCCGCCCGCAGGAACGCCAAGGGAGGAGACGATGACGAGACTCTGTCAAAGTGCTCTGCGTGCGTTTGTCGTGGGGCTGTTCGCGGCACTGCTCGCGATTTCGGGTGCATCCGCGCAAAGCGGCAATCCGATCAAGATCGGGACCGGGCTGGCGCTGACCGGCGGTGGTGCGCCGGCCGGAAAGATGCTGCTGGCCGCACTCGAAATATGGCGTGACGACATCAACGCCAAGGGCGGACTGTTGGGCCGGCCGGTTCAGGTCATCTACTACGACGACCAGAGCACGACGTCGAACGTGCCGGGCATCTACACCAAGCTCATCACCGTCGACAAAGTCGACCTGCTGGTCGGCCCCTACGGCACGAATTTCGTGGCGCCGGCCATGCCGACCATCATCCAGCACAACAAGATGGTGATCAGTTACACCGCCATCGGCATCAACCGGCAATACAACTACCCGAAATATTTCTCGATGGTCCCGGTCGGGCAGCAAGGCGTGAATGCTTTCTCCAAGGGCTTCTTCGAGTTGGCGGCGGCGCAGAAGCCGAAGCCGCAGACGGTGGCGATTCTCGCCGCCGACGCCGAGTTCGCGCAAAGCACCGCCCAGGGCGCGCGCGAGGAACTGAAGAAGCACGGATTCCGGCTCGTCTACGACAAGAGCTACCCGCCGAGCACGACCGACTACACGCCGGTGGTGCGCGCGGTGCAGGCCACCAATCCCGATATCGTCTATGTCGGCGCCTATCCGCCCGACAACGTCGGCATCGTGCGCGCGGCCAATGAAATCGGATTCACCCCGAAGATGTTCGGCGGCGCGATGATCGGGATGTTGATCACGCCGATCAAGGTGCAGCTGGGGCCGGTGATCAACGGCCTTGTCATTTCGGAGGCCTTCGTGCCCTCCCCCAAGCTGCAATATGCCGGCCTTGCCGAGCTGATGAAGCGCTACCAGGCACAGGCGCCGAGCCTGAAGACCGATCCGATCGGCTATGCCTTCGTGCCGTTCGGCTACGCGGCGGGCCAGATTCTCGCCCAAGCCGTCACAGAGACCAAGACGCTCGACCACGACAAGCTCGCCGCCTACATCCACAGCCACACGTTCAAGACGGTGGCCGGCGACATCGCCTACGGCAAGGATGGAGAGTGGAAGGAAACGCGGCAGTTCGTGACCCAGTTCCAGAACGTCGAGCCGAATAGCGTCGATCAGTTCCGCACCGGCGCCAAGCAGCCGATCCTGTATCCGCCGGAGTACAAGACCGGAAACGTGATCTACCCCTACGCCGACGCACGAAAGAAAAAGTAGCGGCCGTTGTCGCCCGGAGGCATTCCGTCCGCACTGCGGTGCGGGCGGAATGCGGCCGAATCGCCGGCGCTGCGGCCGAGCGACCGAAGCGGGTCGGAGGCGATGCGAGCGAATTGACCGCGACGCAGCGATGTTCTCGCTTGCGTCCCGTTTCGTTCCGGTCGCGCGAATCGTTCCTCGAATCGGAATCGAATTCCATCCGATAAAGATCGGTTAATGCCGCTCGCTATTTGGCCAACGCGGGCGCGCGGTCGTTCGTGGCCGGCAGATATTCCGGGATCATCTCGGTGCGCTTCGCCTTGCCCTGGATCGGCGGGCGCGGAAGCTTGCCCACGCCCGGCTCCATGACGAAGGTGTAGTCGAGCGAGTACCACGGATCCTTCACGCCCGGCGCCGGCGGCTTCTCGCCCTCATGCTTGACGTAGTCGCCGAGCAGCCGCTTGGTTACGCCGAACTGCACGTCGGTCTCAATGTTCGGATCGTCCGGCAGATAGACCTGCGAGATATGGGTCTTGAAACCCTGCTTGAAGATCAGGAAGTGCAGATGCGCGGGCCGCATGTTGTGGCGGCCCTGCGCGCGCAAGAGATCGCCGACCGGCCCGTTGATCGGAATCGGATAGCCCGCGGGCTTGATGCTGCGGAACGAAATCTTGCCTTCTGCGTCGGTTCTGAACTTGCCGCGCAGGTTCATGTCGGCCTGGCTGGCATCCTGATTCTCGTAAAGCCCCTCGGTGGACGACTGCCAGATGTCGACCTCGGCGTCCGCGACCGGCCTGCCGGCCTTGTCCTTGACCCAGGCGTTGACGAACAGCTCCGGCCCCGGCGTCGGCGAGCGCACGATCGAATCGCCGTTTTCGGTGCGCGGCGAGTCGAGCCGCCAGAACGGGCCGAGCAGGTTTGCGGTGGTTTCGGTGGCGCCGTTGTCGCCGTTGTTGAGCAGGCACACCAGCGTCGAGACCCCGAGCGAGCCGGACATCAGCACCGCCTCGTTGTGGTACTCGTTGGTCTGCTTGCCGATCCAGTTGATGTAGTGGGCGGCCTTCTGGAATTCCTCCTCGGTCAGCCGCACCTCGCGGACGAAGGCGTGCAGATGCTTCACCAGCGACGACATGATCTCGCGAAAGCGCGGATCGGGCGCCTTCGCGATTTCGCTCAACACCGCCTTGGTGACCGAATCCGGGCCGTCGATGATCATGGCAAACTCCTGGGTCGCCGCGCCGCGGCTGCACCTGCTGTATTCTTCTCCTGAATTGATATGCTCCGGCGCCCGAATGCTCAATCCCCCGGGGCCGCCCACGCGCCCCGAGCCCGCGTTGCGAGTAGTCCATGACCCCGTTCCGGATCGACACCCACCACCATCCCTATCCGCCGGTCTACATCAAGAAAACCGGCGACGTGCTCAAGCACACGACCCACGCCTTTTACGAGCGGCTGACCAAGTGGACGCCTGCCCAGGCCCTCGAAGCCATGGACAAGGACGGCATCGCCGTGTCCGTCCTGTCGGTCGCGACGCCCAGCGTCTGGCTCGGCGACGCCAATTCGTCGCGCATTTTCGCGCGCGAATGCAACGAGGCCTCGTCCGAAATCCAGCAGAGGCACAAGGGCCGCTTCGGGCATTTCGCGTCGCTGCCGCTGCCGGACACCGACGGCAGCCTGCGCGAGATCGAATATGCGTTCGACGAGTTGAAGGCCGACGGCATCGCGCTGACCACCAACTACGTCGACAAGTATCCCGGCGACGAGTCCTTCGCGCCCGTCTTCGAGGAACTCAACAAGCGCAAGGCCGTGGTCTATTTCCACCCGACCGCAGCGACCTTTGCCTTCAACGTCATTCCCAACATCCCGCCGCCCACAATCGAGTTCCCGTTCGACACCACGCGCGCGATCGTGAGTCTCCTGTTCGGCGGCACGCTGCACCGCTGCCCGGACATCAAGTGGATTTTCTCCCACGGCGGCGGCGCGCTCGGCATGGTTGCGAACCGTCTCGCAGGCCTCGCCAGGAACCGCCCCGAACTGAACGCGCGGGTGCCGAACGGCGTGATGCATGAACTGAGCAAGCTTTACGTGGACGTGGTCGGCGTCACCACGCCTGGCGCGCTCAAGGCCGTGCTCGATATCGTGCCGATGTCGCACCTGCTTTACGGCAGCGATTTCCCGTTCTGGTCGCCGCAGGAGACGATCAAGGGGCTGGCGGGGCTCAAGCTTGCCTCGGCCGATTTACAGTCGATCGAGCGCGACAACGCGCTGAAGCTGCTGCCGGGCCTGCCGCGCTGAACGGCGATCAGGCGGAACCGCTCTCCTTGTCGCGCAGCGACTTGAGCAACGCCCCGCCGTTGTTGGCGGCCCACAGCGCGCCGGTCGCGGCGGCAAGCTCCATGACGGTGTGAAGCTCCTCCCAGGTCGCGCCGGCCCGGCGGGCCGCCGCGGCATGGGCCTGCGCGCCGACCGGGTTGTGCTCGGCCAGCAGCATGCCGAACAGGATGAGCTGCGTCGTCTTCATGTCGAGCGTTTTCGAATAGAACGCGCCGGCGCGAAGCTGCTCCGACACACGCAGGAAATCCGGATTGACCTCGCCGGAGAACGCAAACCGCGCGGCGGGCAGCGGCGGCAGCGTGCCGAACATCTCGACGTAGCTGTCGCGGAATTTCGCAAGGTCTGCGGGCAGTTCCTTCTTGTCTTCGGCCATGGTCGGGTCTCTCGCTGCACGCCGCTGCGGGGCGGCGCGCGGAGTATCGTCCAATTCCGCATGGCTGCCTATCGCCCGCGCATCGCTTGATCGGTCCCCGCCGACGACCCTAGAGTGGCCCATGCTCCGGTAGAGACGGCGTGGAGGCGTGTCGATGAGTGCGAGTGCGAAGGATGCGCCGGTGCTGGTGGTCGGAGGCGGCATCGGCGGCCTGTCGGCGGCGCTGGCGCTGTCGCGCAAGGGCATTCCGGTCCAGGTGCTGGAGCAGGCGCCGGAGTTCAAGGAAATCGGCGCCGGCATCCAGCTCGGTCCCAACGTGTTCCGGATGTTCGAGGTGCTCGGATTGACCGAGCAGATGGTTCACTGGGGCGCATTCCCGGCCGAGCTGGAATTCCGCGATTCCATGACCGCCGAGACCATCGTCGAACTGAAGATCGACAAGCGCTTCCACGACAAGTACCGCGCGCCCTACGGCGTCATTCACCGCGCCGACATGCTCAATGTCATCTACGAGGCGTGCAAGAAGTCGAACCTGATCAAGCTCGCAACCTCGCAGAAGGTTACGACAATCGACGACGACGGCTCCGGCGTCACCGTCCGCACCGAAACCGGCGAGACGTATCGCGGCTCGGCTCTGATCGGGTGCGACGGCCTGTGGTCCACCGTGCGCGAGAAGATCGTCGGCGACGGCAAGCCGGTCGTCTCCGGCCACATCGCCTATCGCGCCGTGCTGCCGACCGACGAGTGGCCGAAGGAATACCGCCTGCCGAAAATGATCGTCTGGTGCGGCGAGAAGACCCATCTGGTGCACTATCCGCTCCGACGCGGCGAACTGTTCAACTTGGTCGTCGTGTTCCATTCCGACCGTTACGAGGAGGGCTGGGACACGTACGGCGACCCGGCCGAACTGCACGAGCGGTTCAAGGAGAAATGCGAGCCGGTCCGCACGCTGCTCAGCAAGGTCAACGCCTGGAAAATGTGGGTGCTGTGCGACCGGCCGCCGATCAAGAACTGGAGCAAGGGCCGGATCACGCTGCTCGGCGACGCCGCGCACCCGATGCTTCAGTATCTCGCCCAGGGCGCCAACATGGCGATCGAGGATGCGGTCTGCCTCGCCGATCAGATAGAGGCCGCCGGCCGCGACTGCGAAGCGGCGTTCAAGAAGTATCAGGAGCTGCGCTACCTGCGGACGGCGCGCGTACAACTGATGGCGCGGGTATTCGGCGAGATCTATCACGCCAGCGGCGTCAACCGCGAACTACGCAACAAGCTGCTGACAGAGTGGAGCGCGCAGGGCGCGATCGACATGTCATGGCTCTACAGCCATCAGCCGGAACTGCCGCACATCGACCACATTCCGCTGCCGCCTCCGACGCGGCTCGCGTCCTGAACCGGCGCGCGACGAACGACAACCGACATCCCGGGAGGATATGACGCCATGGCGAAACTCGACGACCTGCTGGAAGACCTGGTCACGGCAAACCACGTTCTGGCGAAGCTCGGCATTGTCGATTCGTTCGGTCACATCAGCATCCGCCATCCCGACCGGCCGGACCGCTTTTTCCTGTCGTGCTCGCGCGCGCCCGAGCGCGTTTCGCGCGACGACATTCTGGAATTCGACCTCGATTGCAATGTCATCGACGCCAGGGGCAAGCAGCTCTACACCGAGCGCCCGATCCACGGCGGCGCCTATCAGGCCCGGCCCGACGTGATGAGCGTGATTCACAATCACAGCCCGGGCGTCATTCCCTACGGCGTCACCGGGCACAAGCTCAAGCCGATCATGCACATGTGCGCCACCATCGGCCACGAGGTGCCGATCTGGGACCAGCACACAAAGTTCCGCGATACGGACCTGCTCGTCCGCACCATGGACCAGGGCCGCGATCTCGCCAGGAAACTCGGCAAGGGCGGCACCTGCCTGATGCGCGGCCACGGCTGCGTCGTGGTGGGCCCCTACATGCGCCGCACCGTCTACACCGCCGTCTATCTGGAGCTGAACGCCAAGCTGCAGATGCAGGCCGAGGCCATGAGCAAAAAGGTTCGCTTCCTCACCAAGGGCGAAGTCAACAAGGTGATCGAGACCACGTCGCCGGCGAACGTCAATCGCGCCTGGGAGAACTGGTGCCGGATGGTCAACCGGCCGTATCGCGATTAGCGGCCGGCCTCGCCACGGTCATTCCGGAACAACTACAACGGCCCGAAATTCGGCGGCGGAATTCTGCGGTTGGACGCCGCCTCATAAGCCGATGCGATCCGCAACAGCGCATCTTCGCGGCCCGGATCGCAGCGGAACACCAGCGAGAACGGCAGGCCGGGCGCGGGGATCGTCGTCGGCTTGTCGGAGGCCTGCGAGACGTAGCGCATGCCGTCCGGCATCAACTTGAAAACCGGGTCGTAGACCGTCGTGACATAACCCGCAGGGACCAGCACCTCGGTCAGGCCGGCGTTCGGCCCGCTGAGCGATTCCGGCGTGAGGTTGCTGACGATATCGTGCTGATAGGCATGGCCGATCAACCCCGGCGGCCACGGCGTATGCAACCGCACCAGCGCATCGAGTTTGTTTTCCAGGATCACCATCATGTCGGCGCGGCGCAGCAGTTCGCGCAGCATGATGCGTTCGTTGACGCCCTGCCGCGACCCGTGCGGATTGCGCGGATCGGCGACCTCTTCCCAATTCTTGAACGCCGCGCGCTGATCGTCGCCCCAGAACTTTGAGCGTGCGTTGAGTTGCGCCCAATCGTTCAGCGTCTCGGCGAAGCCCCTGGCCTTCCAGTCCTCGGCGCGGCGCGACAGGTACTGCGAAATGTGAAAGCGAAACGCCATCGCCATTTCCTGCTGCTGCACGGTGGCGAGGTCGAGATTCGCGGGCGGCGCGATTTGCCCTTCGGCAAGCGCAACGCAATAGTCGACCGGCTGCATCGTGCCGGAGCCAAACGTCTTTCCGGGCATGAACTCGGTCGGCACGATCGCGGCGGCGAACTCCTTGAACAGCGGCGTGCCGTCGCGGCGCAGCCGGAACAGCAGATCGGGCATGAACACCGGCACGAGCCGCGCCAGCGCCGTGCGGTAGTCGACCTTCATCTGCTCCAGATCGGGATCCGGCCGCCACGTGGGTTCGGAGGATTCGACCAGCGTCGCGCCAAGCCTGCCGCCCAGCACCGATTTGATCTCGCGCGCCGCGGCTTCGACGATCGGCTCTTCGGTCTTCGAGCCCGGCGGGATCGCCATCGACTCGCGGATGACGCCCAGCCGCACGCCCTTGAGCGCGCCCGCAGAACCGGCGGCGCACGCGTGGGGGGCATACGCCGGCAACACCGAAGAACGCGGCACGGTCGTATAGACGTCACGCGGGTCGTAGTAGCCTTCGTTCGGGTCCCTCAACGCATCGAGAATCTTCGCGCAGTCCTCGATCCGGCGCGCATGGATGCCCGTCCGGTCGCAATAGATGTCGGCGCCGATCGCACCGCCATCGAAGCCGAGCATCGCCTTGTGCGGCAGGATCAGCGCCACAGCGTTGTGGTTCGACGGCCCGCGGCAGGAGGCGCGCGTTTCCTCGCCGAGCGCGGCCATCACGAGGTTCGCGCTCACCGACACGCCCGACCCGGAACTCGACCCAAGCGAGGCCGAGCGCGTCGTGTCGTAGACGTTCGCTGGATTTCCCGCCCAGGTGCTGCGCTGATAGCCGAGCGTCGACGGCAGCACCCTGTCCGGCCTGTTGCGTCCGCCGGGATCGCCGGCGCGGCCGTTGTATTCTGTGTTCACGGCTTTGGCGAAAATAATGGCGCCCTTGTTGCGAAGCTGCTCGACCAGCACATGGTCGCGCGCGGGGAAGTCGATGTCGTAGCGCGCGTCGCCGCCGCCGGTCGAGCGCATGTCTTTCGTATCGAACGGGTCCTTGAACGCGAACACCACGCCGTACATCGGCATGGTGCCGAGATCGGGATTGCGGCCGTACTTCGCGTCGAGCTCGGCCGCGCGCTCCAGCGCGTCCGGCTGATGGCGGAAGAATTCGCACACCGGCGGCGCGCCCGGCGGCAGCGGACCCTGCGACGGATGCCGGTCGTGGTCGCCGCGGCAGGTGACGGAGCGTTCGCCGCGGATGTTGAGGGTTCCAAGCGCGTTGAGCTGGCCCGCGTTCGGAACGCCGACGATCATGCCGAACTGCTGCTGCACGGACGGATCGGAGGCGGTCGCCTCCATGCGCCCGAATTCGAGCGGCGGGCCTTTGTACTTGGCGAGGTCCGGCAGGATCGACGACGCCTTGACGGTCGCAGCCGGGAACTCCAGCGCGCGGCCGGCGCGCTCGGCGCCCTTCGCAGCTGCCACGGGTGCGCCGCCCTCCGTCACCAGCATGCTCGCCACGCCGTTGTAGGCCCGCACGCGCGCAAGGTACTGCAGGACTACGCCGGCCACCGTAGCCTCGCCCGCGCGGATCGCGCGGTGCAAGTCCTCGATCGTCGCCTCTTCGACCCGGAAATTCCCGTCCTGCGTGCCGCCGCTCATCGACGCATCATCTCCCCTGCCCGCGCAGTGAGCAAGGCTGCATGGCTGCTGCCTGCTGTGTCGGCTTCCAGCCACAGTTGGGGAGCGATATCGTTTTCACGCCGGCATCGCGACCCACGAGGATTGTCATGCAACGACTGCTACTCGGCGTGGCGCTGGCGGCGCTCGCTCTTGCAGGCACGGCCGCCGCCCAGTCCTATCCGACGCGGCCCATCACCTTCATCGTTCCTTACGGCCCAGGCGGCCCGGCCGATACCATGGGGCGCACCATGGCCGAGGCGATGCGCCCGCATCTTGGGCAATCGATCGTCATCGAAAACGTCACCGGCGCGAACGGCACGATCGGCGTCGGCCGCATGGTCCGCGCCACGCCCGACGGCTACACGTTCGGCGTCGGCAACTGGCCGTCGATGATCACCAACGGCGCGATCTACAAGCTGAACTACGACATCCAACGCGACCTCGAACCGGTCGTCCGCCTGCCGCACAACCCGTACATCGCCGTCGTGCGCAAGAATTTCCCGGCGAAGGACTTCAAGGAGATGATCGCCTGGCTCAAGGCCAATCCGGACAAGGCGACGGAAGGCACCGCCGGCGTCGGATCGGGCCAGCACGTCAGCGGCGTCTATTTCCAGAAGGTCACCGGCACCAAATTCCGCTTCGTGCCCTACAAGGCCGGCTCCGCCGACATCATCCGCGACATGGTGGCGGGCCACATCGACTTTACGTTCGACCAGGCGATCACGTCGCTCAACCACATCAAGGGTGGGAACGTGAGGGGCTACGCCGTCACCTCGAACCAGCGGCTCGATGCCGCGCCCGACATCCCGACGGTGGACGAGGCCGGTGCGCCGGGCGTCTATATCTCGACCTGGTACGGACTATGGGCGCCCAAAGGCACGCCCAGGGAGGCAATCGGGAAGCTCGGCGAAGCCGCACGCAAGGCGATGGCCGATCCCGCCGTGCGCGCCAAGCTCGCGGCTCTGGGCCAGCAGATTCCGGCCCCAGCGGAGCAAGGCGCAGCGGCGCTCGCCGCCTTCACCAAGGCCGAGATCGACAAGTGGCACGCGCTGATCAAGGAAGCCGGCATCAAGGTGGAATGACGCGCTTCACGCCACCGGCAGGACGTTGGTGTACTTGACCTGCTCCAAAGCGAAACTCGACTCGATCGAGGCGATGCCTTCGACGCGGGTCAGCTTCTGCTTGACGAAGCGCTCGTAGGCGTCGAGGTCGGGCACCACGACGCGCAGCCAGTAGTCGCGCGGGCCGGTCATCAGGTAGCACTCCAGCACCTCGGGCCAGCGCTCGATCGCCTTGGCGAAGCGGTCGAGCGACTCCTGGCGCTGCTTCTCCAGCTTGATCGAGACGAACACGCTGACCGGCAAGCCGACGGCGCGCTGATCCAGCACGGCGACATAGCGCGCGATCACGCCGTCCTTCTCCAGCATCCGCACGCGACGCAGGCAAGGCGACGGCGACAGGCCGACCTTCTCGGCCAAATCGGCGAGGCTCATGCGGCCGTCGGCCTGAAGGTGCTGGAGGATTTTCCGATCGACGGAATCGAGGGTCCGCCCTGGCATATTCCGCCTCCGATGCGCTCAATATTGGCAGTGTCTGCCAATTCGATGTCACAAGGTAGCTTAAATTGGCAGGTATTGCCGGAATAGTCGTCCGATACTCGCGCGCACCAGGGCCGCCGGCGCACCCGCCAGGAGCACACTCATGAAAGTGGATGGAGGCTGCCACTGCGGCCGCGTCAGGTTCGAAGCGGAGGTCGACCCCGCAAAGGTTCTGATCTGCCACTGCACGGATTGTCAGACATTGTCCGGCGCCGCGTTTCGCACCGTCGTGCGCGTGCCGGTGAACGCCTTCAACCTGCTTTCGGGCGAGCCGAAGAAATACGTCAAGCAGGCCGAGAGCGGGAATCGCATGGTCCAGGCGCTTTGTGGCGACTGCGGAAGCCCGGTCTATGGCTCCCACCTCGACCGTCCCACTTACTTCGGAATCAGGGTGGCGACGCTGCGCCAGCGCGACGCGCTTCCGCCGAAGCTGCAGATTTGGTGCCGATCGGCGAATCCCTAGGTCGGAAATCTGGATGACATTCCCAGGATCGAACGACACGCCTGAGTCCTGAAGACAGGATTTCGATTCACATGTCACGACGTACCGCCGAAATCTCGCCAGACGATCTTGCGATCCTCGGAGAACTCGAGCGCAAGGTGCTCTGGCTGGCGAGCTGGACCATCCACAACGCCAATCATTTACGCGACAACGCCGACGGCTTGAAGGTCGGCGGGCACCAAGCATCGTCGGCCTCGCTCGCGACTATCATGACCGCGCTCTACTTCCGCAGCCTGCGGCCGCAGGACCGCGTCGCGGTGAAGCCGCATGCCTCGCCGAACTTCCACGCGATCCAGTATCTGCTCGGCAAGCAGACGCGCGAGAAGCTTGAGAACTTCCGCGGCTACAAGGGCGCGCAGAGCTACCCGTCGCGCACCAAGGACACCGACGACGTCGACTTCTCGACCGGGTCCGTCGGCCTCGGCGTGGCGCAGACGCTGTTCTCGTCGCTGGTGCAGGACTACGTGCGTGCGCACGGCTGGGCGAAAGATCGGCCCGAGGGCCGCACAATCGCGCTGGTCGGCGACGCCGAACTCGACGAAGGCAACATCTTCGAGGCGATGCTCGAAGGCTGGAAGCAGGGCCTGCGCAATTGCTGGTGGATCGTCGACTACAACCGGCAAAGCCTCGACGCGGTGGTGCGCGAGGGCCTGTGGGAGCGCTACGAGCACCTGTTCACGAACTTCGGCTGGGATGTGGCGATCCTGAAATACGGCTCGCTGCAGCAGGCGGCGTTCCGCGAACCCGGCGGCGAGCGCCTGCGGGAGTGGATCGACAAGTGCCCGAACCAGCTCTATTCCGCGCTGGTGTTTCAGGGCGGCGCGGCCTGGCGCAAGCGCCTCAACGACGACATCGGCGATCAGGGACCCATCAGCGCGCTGATCGCGCGGCGCAGCGACGAGGAACTGGCGCGGCTGATGAACAATCTCGGCGGCCACGACCTGCCGTCGCTGGCCGAGGCGTTCGACAAGATCGATCACGACCGCCCGGTCTGCTTCATCGCCTACACGGTCAAAGGCCACGGCCTGCCGATGGCCGGGCACAAGGACAATCACGCCGGTCTGATGACGCCGGCGCAGATGGACGGCTTCCGCAGGGCGATGAACGTCCGCGATGGCCACGAGTGGGACCGCTTCGAGGGTCTCAAGGCCGCGCCGGAAGCGCTGCAAGCTTTCCTCGACCGCGTGCCGTTCGCGCAAGGCGGGCCGCGCCGATTGCAGGCGCCGCAAATCGCAGTGCCGGAATCGCTCAAGGTCACGATCCAGCCGGAGATGTCGACCCAGGCCGGCTTTGGCGCGCTGCTCAACGAGATCGCACGCGAGAAGACGCCGATCGCCGAGCGTATCGTCACCACCTCGCCCGACGTCACCGTCTCGACCAATCTCGGCCCGTGGGTGAACCGCCGCGGCCTGTTCGCGCACGAGAGCGTCGCCGACACGTTCAAGAGCGAACGCATTCCTTCCACCTTCAACTGGGAGTTCTCGCCGCGCGGCCAGCACATCGAACTCGGCATCGCGGAAATGAACCTGTTCATCGTGCTGTCGGCGCTCGGTCTGTCGCACGAAATCCACGGCGAACGGCTGCTGCCGATCGGCACGCTCTACGATCCGTTCATCGCGCGCGGCCTCGATGCGCTGAATTACGCCTGCTACCAGGACGCCCGATTCATTCTCGCCGCGACCCCGTCGGGCATCACGCTGGCGCCGGAGGGCGGCGCGCACCAGTCGATCGCACAGCCGCTGATCGGCATGGCGCAGGACGGGCTTGCGGCCTTCGAGCCGGCGTTTGTCGACGAGCTTGCGGAAATCCTGCGCTTCTCGCTCGACTACATCCAGCGCAGCGGCGACGGCGAGGCCTCCGAGCGCAACTGGCTGCGCGACGAGACCGGCGGCTCGGTCTATCTCAGGCTGTCGACCCGTCCGGTCGAGCAGATCGCGCGGCCCATGACGGCCGAATTGCACCAAGGCATCGTCGACGGCGCTTATTGGCTGCGCGCACCCGGACCGAATTGCCAGGTCGTCGTGGCCTACACCGGCGCGGTCGCGCCGGAAGCGATCCAGGCCATCGGCCTGATGGCGGAGGATCGCCGCGACGTCGGCCTCCTGGCAGTGACCTCGGCCGACCGCCTGAACGCCGGCTGGACTGCCGCGCTCCGGGCACGCGAGCGCGGACTTGGGCACGCGCGGTCGCACATCGAACGGCTGCTCGCCGATCTGCCCGGGCATTGCTCCATCGTGACCGTGCTCGATGGCCATCCCGCGACGCTCGCATGGCTCGGTGCGGTGGGCGGCCACCGCGTGCGACCGCTTGGCGTCGAGCACTTCGGCCAGACCGGCTCGATCCAGGACCTCTATCGGCACTACGGCATCGACGCGCAGGCGATTGTCGCGGCTGCACAAGCCGTCGCGCCCGGCCGACCGATCCGCCACTTGCGGGCGTTGGGCTAGCACCGCGCGCAACCGGACGGCGACGCCGCGGCAAATTGACCTTTGTATCGGGACGCGGCAGGAAGTGCCCGCTTTGGTGTTAACCTGACGTCACAACAGACGTCTTCGAGGATCGGATCATGACCCGAATTCTGCCCCTGATCGCGGCCGGTGCCGCCCTGCTGATCGCGGCGCCCGCCCATGCCCAAGGTGCGGCGGACTATCCGAACAAGGCCGTCAAAGTCGTGGTCACCGTGCCTGCCGGCGGCGGCGTGGACACCGTCACCCGCATTATCACCGAGCGGCTGCGTCAGAAGCTCGGCCAGCCGTTCGTGATCGAGAACCGCGGCGGCGCCGGCGGCAATATCGCCGCCGAGTTCGTCTACAACTCGGAGCCCGACGGCTACACGCTGATGGCCTCCCAGCCGGCCCCGATCACGACAAACGTCGTGCTCTACAAGAAGCTCAACTTCGACCCGACCAAGTTCGCGCCGGTCGCGTTGATGTCGTCGATCCCGAACACGCTGCTGGTCAAGAACGACCTTCCGGCCAAGACCGTGCAGGAGTTCATGGCCTACGTGAAGGCCAACCCGGGCAAGCTGAACTACGCGTCGCAGGGACCGGGCACGACCTCCCACCTGACGGCCGAACTGTTCAACAAGGTCGCCGGCACCAAGATGACGCACGTGCCCTACAAAGGCACGGGCCCCGCGCTGAACGATCTGGTCGCGGGCCATGTCGATCTGATCTTCATGCAGCTCGAATCGGCGTTGCGCCTGCACCAGGGCGGCAAGGCGCACATCCTCGCGGTGACCACCGAGAAGCGGATTTCCGCGCTGCCAAACATCCCCACCATGGCCGAAGCCGGTGTGAAGGACTTCGTGTCCGACACCTGGAACGCGATCAGCGCGCCTCCGGGCACGCCGGCGGCGATCGTCAACAAGCTCAACGCGGCGATCAACGAAGTGCTGAAAATGCCGGAAGTGGCGGAGCACTTCAAAAAGCTCAATCTCGAGCCGGGCGGCGGCAGCCCGCAGGACATGGCGAAGGTGGTGAAGTCCGACACCGACCGCTGGGGCGCGGTGATCCGCGAGGCCAAGGTCCCGCAGATCTGAGCCCGCCCAACCGGGTCCAAGCCGCGCGGCCGGGGACAGCCCCGGCCGCTTGCGTTTCGCCCCCATGGCCGCCGCGGTGTATCGCCTGTGGACACCGGGTCGCGTGAAACCGCGGCGACACCGGCGATCGCTTACAATCGCGCAACCGGCGCGAGCGAATCATGGACGCGGTTTCCGACCATCGCAGCGATGCCGCCGAACGCGGCCAGTTCATCCCGGTCCGCAAGTCCGAGCTTCAGCATGCCCTGTCCGAAAGCGGCACGTGGCATGGCAAGCGCGAGCAGGCGGAGTTTTCGCAGCTGTGCCGGATGCTGGCCGCGGTCTTCCACTACGAATACTTCGACCGGCTCGAACGGCTGCGCGACTGCTACTTCTACTTCAATCCGGAGCACGACGGCCACACCCGCTATGACGCCGCCGCGGTCGAGCGCGCCTACCGTGAGATGGTCGATGCGTTTCACGACGTCCTGAAGGGCGCCAACTTCGTCGAGGTGACGCGCGAGTAGATCGAGCGCGCGCATCGGGAGCACGGCGTGGTGCGTATCGAGATTCATACGCCGCTCGACGAGTACCGCGAGGTGCGATTCTTCCGGCGTGGCCGGCGGCGGGAGACCGTCACGATCGAAGATTGGTATGGCTGGCGCAAGCGCAGCATCGAGACCGAGATCTACGACGACGTCGTTCTCCTGGTCACGATGAAGAACGACGGCGATATGCCCGCCGCCACAGGCAAGCGAAAGCGCACGCCGCCGCGCAAAGTCCGGCCCGGCGCCGTGATGATCAAGTATTTTCGCAACATCGCCAGCGCCGACCTGAACGCGCTCTATCCCGACGTGCAAGTGGTCATGACGTTGCGCGACAAGCTCATCCTCGGCGTGCCTGCGCTGTTGGGCGGCATCCCGATCCTGCTGAAGCTCGCGTCGACCGTGACGGTGCTGTTCCTGGTCGCGGGCTTTTATCTCGGCATCAAGAGTGCGGTGCGCGAGGACGAGATGGCCGCGGCACTTGCCGCGATCAGCGGCCTCGTGGCGCTCGGCGGCTTCATCGTTCGGCAGTGGGCCAAGTTTCAGCGCCAGTCGCTGATCTATCAGAAGCAGCTCGCGGACAATGTCTACTTCCGCAACGTCAACAACAACGCAGGGATCTTCGACTACATCATCGGCGCCGCCGAGGAGCAGGAATGCAAGGAGGCGTTCCTGGCCTATCGTTTCCTGCGCGCCGCGAACGGCGGCTGCACCGAGCAGGCGCTCGACCGGACGATCGAGGAATGGCTCCGGCGGACGTTCGAAGTCGAGGTCGATTTCGAATGCGACGATGCGCTCGCCAAGCTCGACCGCCTCGGCCTGCTGCGCCGCGATGGCGACTGCATTTCGGCGATTCCTCCGGGCGAGGCCCTGATCCAGCTCGACCGGCGCTGGGACGACTACTTTCAGTTCGCGGGCACCGCGCGCTGAACGGGGCTTGGCGCGCGACCCGTGACGCCCACCGCCCGCCCGATCGCCTCCTGCAACGCCTCGATGCGATAGGGCTTCAGCAGAATGGGAAAGTGCTCGCCGGCGGCCTTCTGCGCTGAATTGCTGTAGCCCGTGGTCAGAAGTACGGGAAGCGACGGGTACTCGGCGCGCAGCCTGCGCGCAAGCTGCATGCCGTCGAGTCCGCCCGGCATCACAATGTCCGACAGGACGAGATCGAACCGTTCGCCCGACGCCAGCAGCGCCAGCGCGGGCTCGGACGCGTTTGCGTGCTGGACGCTGCATCCGATGCTCTCCAGCATCGCGGCCGCGGCCTCGGCCACCTCCTTGTTGTCCTCGACCAACAGAACCTTGCGGACCGCCGGCGATTCGTCGGCGGATCTCTCCGCCTCGACGGCCGCATCCGCCGCCGCGCGCGGAAGGTAGAGCGTGACGGTCGTGCCGGCGCCGGGCGCGCTGTCGATCGTCACCGCGCCGCCGCATTGCTTGGCGAAGCCGTAGACTTGGCTCAACCCGAGTCCGGTGCCGCGGCCGATTTCCTTGGTGGTGAAGAACGGCTCGAACACGCGTTGCAGATGCTGCGGCAAAATGCCGGCTCCGGTATCGCGGATCGAAAGCGCGACGAATTCGCCCGCCAGATGATCCGCCGTCGTCTCGCTGCCGCGCAGGACCGTCTGGCGCGCCGACACCACGACCCTGCCGCCCTCCGGCATCGCGTCGCGTGCGTTCAGAACGATATTGACCAGCGCCAGATCGAGATCATCGGCGTCGGCCTTCACCGGCCCGATGTCGGGCGGAACGTCCAATGCGATATCGACTTCTGCAGGCAGCGACGGCTTGATGAGGTCGACCACCTTGGGCAGGAACGGCCCGAGATCGATTGCCGTGGCCTTGACCAGGCGCCGGCGTGAGAACGCCAGCAGCTTTCGCGTCAGCGCCTCGCCACTGTGCGCGGCATGCTCGATGGCCGATATCTGGCGATCCACGCCCGCACCCGCGGCCTTGCGTTTGAGCAGCTCGATATTGCCGCCAATGACCATCAGCAGGTTGTTGAAGTCGTGCGCCACGCCGCCTGTGAGCTGGCCAAGCGCTTCCATCTTCTGGGTCTGACGCAGAACCTGTTCTGCCGACTCGCGCCGGTGAACCTCATCCTGCCATTGCTCGACCAGGCGCATTTCGTTGCGGGCCTGCCGCAATGCCATCCAGCCCACGAAAACGAGGCTCGCCGACGCGCCGAAGGCGAACAGCGCATACACCATGATATCGCCCATCAAGGCGCGGTACAGCGCGGACATCGACAGCCCGTAGCTGACGTAGACCGCAAAGTCGCCGACACGCTCGAGGGCGTGAATGCGCTCAATGCCGTCCAGTTCGCTCGACGTCGGATATTGCTTCTGACCGGAAACGATGGCCTTCATGAATCCGCTGGCCGGAGAGAGCGACGCCGCCCCGCTCGAAATCGGCGGCTCGCGCGCGAGAATAGTCCCGTCGATGCGGGCCAACGTGACCGAGTTGCCCTGGACCGAGGTAATGCCGCGATAGAAGCTGGTGAACTTTTCCAGCGACACGGCCACCACCACGATGCCGCCAAACCCGCCGTCCGGCGCCTCCAGCCGTCGTGCCACATGCAGCACCGGAACGCCGGTCACGCGCCCCACGACCGGCTCGCCGATATAAGTCCCGGTGCGGCCTTCCAATGCGGCCTTGAAATAGCTTCGGTCCGTCACGTTCACTTCGGGCGCGCCGGCAACAGGTTTGCGGCTCGACGTGTTGGCGACGAATCCTTTCGGGCTGACGACGAACGCAGAAGTCACCTGATCGTGCCGATCGGTGGTCCGCACGAACGCTTCATGCAGATCCTTCGACGCTTCGATCGCCTCCCAGCTCAGACCGCGAATCCGGTCGGCGATCTCGTCAAGGGCCAACTCATGCGTCTCGAAGACCTTGAGCGCGTGCTCGCGCAGGATCTGCGCCGTGCGCGACGCCTGCTCGATCGCCTGGCTGCGAATATCAAGCCACGCGTACCAGGATGCGGCCGCGAACACGGCAATCGGCACAATGACCGACGCAACCAGCAAAATCTTCAGCAGCCGGATGGCGCCGCCGATCGACTCGCCGCGCGGCAAGGCATCCGGCTCGGCGGCCGGCCGGACATGAGCACTGAGGCTGCCTTCTGCGCTCAATCGATTTCGCCCCCCTGGCATGGGCAGGCTGCGGCCGCCCATCGGCGGCCGACGGCCGCTGCAAACTTGGACGTCGCGAGTGCCGCCTTTGCGGTTCAACGCCTCGCGATGTCATTTGGCGACGCGCATTGCGGACTTCGATCATGATCCAAATAGGGCCGCCGCGGACGAGCGGGACAGGCCTTATCCACAGATCGAAGGTGCCCAATGCACCGCCAAGCCTACGCAAATCAAGCCTGCGCATATAACGCGCAGCTATGGGCCGACTGTGTATCATGCGGGCTGGCCTGGTCGCCAACCAAAGTCATGGGTGGCCGGGGGAGAATGAAGGCGCCGGTGAAACTGCCGCCCGGCAATTGCAGCGGCACCGTGGTGCAAAGGTGCTGTAACCGGGGTTGGGGCGTACGATGGGCTGGCTGGTCACGATCGGCATCGCCACTGCGGTCATAATTTCTCTCTTCGTATTCCTGACGCTGGGAATGGCGGTTTCGGATTTTGCCGCGGGGAAGTTTCTCCTGGGCGAGGCCGTCGTCGTGGGAATTGTCGCCGTTGCGGTGCACTGGTGGAGACGGAGGCAGAACTAATCTAGACTGACCTCATGAACTTCGACCTCACCGACGAACAGAAGCTATTCGCCGACAGCGTGCGGCGCTTCGCCCAGGACCGCCTCGCGAAAGATGCGCTCAAGCGGGCGCACGACCCGCATTTCCCGTTCGACGTCGCCAAAGCGATGAGTGCGCAGGGGCTGTTGGGCATCACCATCCCCGAGTCCGACGGCGGCCAGGGCGGCAGCCTGATGGACGCGGTAATCGCCATCGAGCAGATCGCGTCGGTCTGCCCGCGCAGCGCCGACGTGGTGCAATTCGGAAACTTCGGGCCGATCCGCACGTTTGCGGAGTACGGCAGCGACTATCAGAAGCAGACGTGGCTGAGCGAATGCCTCAAGGGCAACATCGTCATCAGCCTCGGCATGAGCGAGCCGGACGCGGGCTCCGCCGTCACCGATCTCAAGACCACGGCCAGGCCCGACGGCACGGGCTACGTCCTCAACGGCACCAAGGTGTTCTCGACCTTCAGCCCGGAAGCGGCGGTGTTCCTGATCTACGTGCGCTACGGGCCAGGCGTCGGCGGCATCGGCTCGGTGCTGGTCGAGCGCGGCGCGCCGGGCTTCACCATCGGCCCGCCGCAGGAGTTCATGAGCGGCGAGATCTGGAGCGAACTGCATTTCGAGAACTGCCGCATTCCGCCGGAGAACGTTCTTCTTGGACCCGGCGGCTTCAAGAAGCAGATGTCGGGCTTCAACGTCGAGCGGCTCGGCAACACCGCGCGCTCGCTCGCCTTCGGCCGCTACTGCTTCGAGCGCGCGCGCGAGCATGCCGGCGTGCGCGAGCAGTTCGGCCGGCCGCTTGCCGAATTCCAGGGCCTGCAATGGAAGTTCGCCGACATGGCGATCAAGCTGGAGAGCGCGCAGCTCCTGCTCTATCGCGCGGCGACCAACGCCGACAACGGTCTTCCCTCCGCCTACGAAACCGCAGTCGCCAAGGCGGCCTGCAACGAAACGGGCTTCGCGGTCGCGCACGAGGCGATGCAGGTCATGGGCGCGGCGGGCTATTCGAAGTCCTCGCTGGTCGAATACTGCATGCGGCGCTGCCGCGGCTGGATGATCGCGGGCGGCTCGGTGGAGATGCTGAAGAACCGCATCGCCGAGCACGTGTTCGACCGACGGTTCGACCAGCGGCCGCCGAAGCCGAAATCGTCCGAGGCGGCGGAGTGACCAAGCCGCTCGCGCAAGTTCTGCTCGCGCCGCAGTCGGTCGCGATCGTGGGCCAGTCGAACGACGCCACCAAGACTGCGGGCCGGCCGCTGAAGTACCTGCGCCAGGCGGGCTTTGCCGGGCGCATCTATCCGATCAATCCGCGCCGCGACGAGGTGCTGGGCGAGAAAGCCTGGCCGTCGCTGAAGGACCTGCCGGAGCTTCCGGAACACGCCTACGTCGTCGCCTCGACCGACGCCACGATGGAAGCCATCGAGGAATGCGCCAGGCTCGGCGTGCCGGTCGTCACCGCGCTGGCCAACGGCTTCGGCGAAACCGGCGCGGAAGGCGTGGCGCGCGAGGCGCGCATCCGGCAATTGCTCAAGGACTCCGGAACGCGCCTCGTCGGCCCGTCGAGCCTCGGCGTGGTCGACCTGCGCCACAAGGCGCTGTTCACCGCCAACGCGGCGTTCGACGAGCCCGACCTGCCGGTGGGGCGCATCTTTGCGGCGTCGCACTCGGGCGGGATGATCGGCACGTTTCTCTCGCGCGGCAAGGCGCGCGGCATCGGCTTCGCGGGCCTCGTCTCGGTCGGCAACGAGGTCGATCTGTCGATCGGCGAGATCTGTGCCGCCGTGCTCGACGATCCCGGCATCGACGGCTACGTGCTGTTTCTTGAAACGCTGCGCAAGGCCGGCGCGCTGCGTGCCTTCGCGCTGGAGGCCGCAAAGCGCGGCAAGCCGATCCTGGCCTACAAGCTCGGCCGTTCGGCCGCCGCCCGCGAGCTTGCGGTTTCGCATACCGGCGCGCTCGCGGGCGAGGACGACGTCGCCGACATGTTCCTGAAAGAGTGCGGCATCGCGCGTGTCGAAACGCTGGAGGGGCTGATCGAGGGCTTCCCGCTGCTGGCGCGCGTACCGGCCCAGCCGAGTGGAAGCGTTACGCCCCGCGTCGCTGTGGTCACGACCACCGCCGGCGGCGCGACCATGGTGGTCGATCCGCTCGCCTCGCGCGGCATCGCCATCGAGCCGCCGACGCCGCAGACGCTGGCGCTCATCAAGGAAGCGACCGGAGTCGAAGTCGCCCCCGCGCGCCTGATCGACCTGACGCTCGCCGGCGCACAGTACAAGGTGATGAAGGGCGCGCTCGATGTGCTGACCTCGGCGCCCGAGTTCGACCTGATCGTGGTCGTGGTCGGGTCGTCGGCGCGGTTCTATCCCGATCTCGCGGTCAAGCCGATTGTCGACAGCGCCAGCGCGGCAAAGCCCATCGCTGCGTTCCTCGTGCCTGAGGCGCCCGACGCGCTGGCGCGGCTCTCGGCGGCAGGCGTGCCGAATTTCCACACGCCGGAGGCCTGCGCCGACGCTGTCGCGGCGGCGCTCAAGCGGCGGGCGCCGCGCCAGATCGATGTCCGCCCGCGCACGGCCACGGGCGATGGCCGGATGCTCGACGAACTGGAGGCCTATGCGCTGCTCGATCAAGTGGGCGTGCCGCATGCGCCGTCGGTCGCGGTCGACGCCGGAGCGACGGCTGCGCCTGCCCTGCCCTGTCCCTATCCGGTCGCGGCCAAGGCGCTGTCGGCGGCCATCGCGCACAAGTCCGACATGGGCGGCGTGATCCTCAACGTCGCCGACGGCGCGGCGCTGCTTGAAGCGGCCCGCAAGATTCGCCAGGCAACGAATGTGGACCGCGTTCTGGTGCAGCCCATGACAAGGGGCCTCGGCGAAGTGCTGATCGGCTATCGCATCGATCCGGACGTGGGGCCGATCGTGATGCTCGCGGCCGGAGGCATTCTCGCGGAAATCCACCGCGACCGCAGTCTCAGACTCGCGCCGGCCGATCTGGGCGAAGCGCGCGCCATGATCGGCGAAGTCGCAGCGCTGAAGGCGCTCGCGGGCTATCGCGGCCGGCCGGCCGGCGATCTCGATGCCGTGGCGCACGCTCTTGTGGCGCTGTCGAAACTTGCCGTGCACGACGGCCCCGCCGTGGCCGAAGCCGAAGTCAATCCGTTGATCGTCATGCCAAAGGGCCAGGGCGCAATTGCCGTCGACGCGCTGGTGAAGCTTGCGTGAGAGGACCGAGATGATCGAACGCATCCCCGAACTCGTGAACGCCGACGCCGACCTCGTGCGGCGCGGCCGCTTTCTCAGCACCACCTTCATGCTGGGCATCGGCGAGCAGGGCTATCTGGTGAAGATCATCGAGGGCCGCATCGTTTCGGTGACGCCGGGTCCGTTCGTCACGCCAAATTTCAGCTTCGCGCTGCGCGCGCCGCGCGACGAATGGGAGCAGTTCTGGAAACCGCTGCCGGCGCCGGGCTTCAACGACATCTTCGCGCTGTTCAAGCGCGGCAAGCTCACCATCGAGGGCGACCTGCGCCCGTTCATGGCGAACCTCCTTTACATCAAGGACGTGCTCGCTGCGCCGCGCAAGCTCGCGCAGGGCGGCGGCGCGTCTACGCCGAAGCCTGTCGCTCCCGCACGCCCGCAGTTCGAACCCATTGTGGGGCGCTATCTCAACTTCAACCTGCTCGGCCGCCCGCACCGGCTCTACATCGAGGAGGCCGGCCAGGGCATCCCGCTACTCTGCCTGCACACCGCGGGCTCCGATGGCCGGCAATATCGCGGGCTGATGAACGACGAGCGCGTGACGAAGAACTTCCGCGTGATCGCCTTCGATATGCCGTGGCACGGCAAGTCGTCGCCACCGGAGGGCTACCAGAACGAGGAGTACAAGCTCACCTCGCGCGACTACATCCGCATGATCCTGGACGTGTCCGACGCACTCGCGCTCGACAAGCCCGTGGTGATGGGCTGCTCGATCGGCGGGCGTATTGTGCTCTATCTCGCGCACGAGCACGCCAGCCGCTTCCGCGCCATCGTCGGCCTGGAAAGCGCGGCGCATGTCGCACCCTACTACGACGTCGAATGGCTGCATCGGCCCGACGTGCACGGCGGCGAGGTGTCGACCGGCGTCGTATCCGGACTCGTGGCACCGACCGCGCCGGACCATCATCGCTGGGAGACGCTCTGGCACTACCTGCAAAGCGGCCCCGGCGTGTTCAAGGGCGATCTCTATTTCTACAAGGTCGATGGCGACATTCGCGGCAAGGTCGGCGAGATCGACGGCAGAAAGTCGAATCTGTATCTGCTGACCGGCGAATACGACTATTCCTGCACCACCGAAGGCACGCTCGACATCGCCAGGCGCACCGGCGCGGAAGCCGTCATCATGAAGGGCCTCGGCCATTTCCCGATGAGCGAGGACCCGCCGAAGTTCATCGAATATCTGCTCCCGGTGCTGGAGAAGATCAAGGCGAAGTGAGTTGCCCTGACTCGCAACGCGCACACTTCACCTTCCCCTGGAGGGGGAGAGTCGGCGAGCGAAGCGAGCCGGGGTGGGGTGAAGCGGCAAACGAAACATCACCCCACCCCGACCGCCGTCGCTGCGCCCTGGCAGTCCACCCTCCCCCCAGGGGAGGGTGACCGAGTCTGCGGCATCGGTGTAATGTCCTCGCACGTCCGGAGCACCCCCAATGTCCCACGCCGAAGCCGTTCACACCCTGCAGCCCGCCGCGGGCGCAACCAAAGCGATCGTCGAGTTCGCCACCGGCCTGCGCTTCGAAGCGCTGCCCGATGAGGCGCGGCACTACGCGCGGCGGCACCTGCTGGACACCGTCGGCGTGATGATCGCAGGCGCCGGCGGCACCATCGCGACTCAGGCCGAGACCGTCATCAAGTCGGTGCGGCCGGACGGCAAAATCCCGGTGCCCGGCCGCGCCCGCCGCGCCGACCTGCTCGACGCCGCCTTCCTCGGCGGCACCGCCGCCCACGGCATCGAGCTCGACGACGGCTACCGCCACGGCTCGGCACATTGCGGCTGCGTTGTGATCCCCACGGCGCTGAGCGTCGGCTACGACCGCAAGGTGTCCGGCCGCGCGCTGATCGAAGCGGTGGTCGCGGGCTACGAGACCAATATCTGCCTCGCGCGCGCCTGCGCGCCGGACCTGCGCCAGCGCGGTTTCCATCCGACCAGCGCGGTCGGCCCGTTCGGCGCCGCGATGGCGACCGCGCGGCTGCGCGGGTTGAACAGGACGCAATTCGCCAACGCGCTCGGGCTTGCGGCATCGAGCTCAGCGGGACTGTTCGCCTTCGTCGCTGGCGGCGGCGATGTGAAGCGGCTGCACGCCGGCCACGCCTCGCGCGAAGGCATGCAGGCCGCGTTGCTTGCCGAGCAGGGCACCGAAGGTCCGCCGAACGTGATCGAAGGCCGCGACGGCTTCATGCAGGCCTTCGCCTTCGGCCGCATCGACAAGGCGCGGCCGATATCGCTGCCGCCTGTGGCCGAGTACGGCATCACCGATTGCTACATCAAGCCCTATGCCTGCTGCCGCCACATCCAGCCGGCGGTGGAGGCGACCTTCGGCCTGTGCAACGACGAGAACATCGCCTTCGGCGACATCAAGAAGGTCGAGGTCGAGACCTACAAGATCGCGGCCGAGCACGCGCACGTGCCGTGGGACGACTTCGCCAGTGCGCAGCTTAGCTTCCCGTATCTGATGGGGCTCGCGGCGCGCTACCGCGGGGTGAAGTTCGAGCACTTCGACGACAAGAACCGCGCCGATCCGGCGTTCGCCGATTTCGCTGGCAAGCTCACGGTGTCGGCGCCGGCGGAGATCGACCAGCTCTATCCGAAGCTGCGTCCCGCGCGCGTGACCGTCACCACGTCCAAGGGCACGTTCGTCCGCCAGGCCGATGAGGCCTGGGGCTCGCGCATCGTGCCGCTCGACGACAAAGGGCTGATCGACAAGTTCCTCGATCTCGTCGGGCCGGTGCATGGGCCGGCGAAGGCGAAGGAGCTGTCGGAGCGGCTGTGGACCATCGAGCAGGCGGCGGACGTGTCGCCGCTGGTCGAGGCGCTGGCAAGGTAGCGGCGAGCATCCCGACAAAGGGGCTTTCCCCGCGCGCGATGCAGCGCGAAGCGTTGCATCGCAGACGCGGAGTCCCGATTGCTTGCTAAGCGACCGGGGTCCCGGGTCTGCAGCGCACCACTTCGTGCTGCGCTGCGACCGGGACACAAAACCACCTACCGCTTCGCCCGCGGCTTGACCGTGGGATTGCCCAACCTCAGCGGTTCGCCCTTCTCGAACTTCACGATCTGCTCGAAGGTCTCGCGGAAGTACAGCTCGAAATTGTCCCACTCCGCCCATCCGAGATGCGGCGTGCACAGCACGTTCGGCATCTTCAGGAACGGGTGATTGCCGTCGACGATCGGCTCCTCCTCGTAGACGTCCACCGCCGCGTAGCCCGGCCGCCCCTTGTTGAGCGCTTCCAGCAGCGCGCCCGGCGCAATCAACTCCGCGCGCGCGACGTTGACCAGCAGCGAGGTCGGCTTCATGCGCGCGAGGTCCTCAGGCCCGACGATGCCGCGCGTCTCCTTGCGCAGCCGCACGCTGAGCGAAAGGACATCGGACCGCTCGAACAGGTCGGCCTTGCTCTTCGCAGCCTCATAACCCGCGGCGGCGGCCTTTTTCAGCGAATTCTCCTGGCCCCACACCAGCACGTTCATGCCGAGCCCCTTGCCGCCCTCCGCCACCAGCGCGCCGATGGCGCCGAGGCCGAAGATGCCGAGCGTCGAGCCGCGAATGCGGTGCGACAGCGTGCACGGCCATTCGCCATGCCGCATGCGCTCGGCCTCCAGCGCAATGTTGCGGCGCGAGGCGACGATCAGCGCCAGCGTCAGTTCAGCGGGCGCGACCGGCGAGTTGCTCACCCCGGTCGCGACCGGAATGCCAAGCTCGGTCGCCGCGGCCATGTCGATGTATTGCGAGGTCCGCCCGATCAGCGCAATCAGCTTCAGCTTGGGCAACCGTTCCAGCAGCGAGCGCGTCAGCTCGATGCGCTCGCGGATCACCACCACCACGTCCGCGTCGGCAAGCCGCTGGGCAAGTTCATTCTCGTCGCGCGCCGGCGTGCGATAGCGCACCACGTCGTGATGGCGGATCAGCGAAAAGCAGGGTAGCCGATCGACCATGTCCTGGTAGTCGTTGGGGATGACGATTTTCATGGAAGGCTCTGTGGGTGCCACAAACTCGGCGGGACTCCCTCTCCCCGCCCGGCGGGGAGAGGATTGGGGTGAGGGGGTATATACGATCGCTCGGGAGTCCCGATAGGCCCCTCACCCGGATCGCCATAGTGCGTCGAAGACGCGCGTGGACGCGCTTACGGCGATCCGACCTCTCCCCGCAAGCGGGGAGAGGTAAGGCCACGACCACGCTCACTTGCCCGTCATGAACTCCTCGATCTCCGCCAGATACCGCTGCGGCGCCTCGATGTTGGAAATGTGCCCCGCGCCGTCGAGCATCACGTAGCGCGCGCCGGGCACGGCCGCAGCCATCGGCCGCATCATCTCGGGCGCGGCGCCGACGTCGTGCTCGCCGCCCATGAACAGAGTCGGCACCTTGATCCTGGGCAGGTTCGCGCCCTCGGACAGTCCGCGCAGCGCCTCGCAGCAGCCGATGTGGCCGTCCACGGCGGTGTTGCGGATCATGGCGCGGAAGCGGTCGACCGCTGCCGGGTTCTTTGCAACAAAGCCCGGCGTGAAAAAGCGCGCCAACGTCGGCTCGACCATGCCGTCCATGCCCTTCTCGCGCGTGGTCTTGATGCGTTCGACGAACACGTTCTGGTAGGCCTCGTTGGCGTCGGCGCGGCAGTCGGTCGCGATGAGGCAGCGGAATTTCTCCGGCCGCCGCGCCGCAAGGTGAATGCCGATCATGCCGCCGAGCGACAGGCCGACGTAGTGCGTGCGGTCGACGCCGACGGCGTTCCACAGCGCCAGCACATCGCTCGCCAGCTGCGCAATGGTGTAAGGCGGCGCCGGAGCGGCGGTCCTGCCGTGGCCGCGCATGTCGTAGCGCAACACGCGAAAACGGTCCTTCAACGCCCGCGCCTGCTCGTCCCACATCTCCAGCGAGGTCACGAGCGAATTGGCGAAGGTCAGCCAGGGCGCGCCCTCCGGCCCCTCGATTGTGTAATTCATATCGAAGCCGTTGACGGCAATCTTCATTGCTTCGCCTCGCCCGGCGGGTTCACGCCGAATTTTGCCGCGGTGTCCGCGATCTGCTGCCATGTTTTGATGGGAATGGAAATTCCGTCGCGCAGCCTGCGTTCATACTCGCGAGCGCCGCGTTCGCCCGGCATCAGGATTTCGGCAAAGCCCTCCGCGCGCGGCTGCGCCTTGATCTCGCGGGGCAGCGCGGCGAGATCGCCCCCAAGCCCGGCGTTGCCGAGCACGCTCAGGTCCATCGCCACGATCAGGCTGTTCTGCCGCACGTGCTCCTTGAGCTTGGGATCGGCGAGCGCGGTCGCAATCAGCGGATTGCCGAGCGCCACGCTGGTCAGGCACTCGATCATCAGCGACAGGCCCGCGCCCTTCGGGCCGGCCATCGGCGTGAGAATCGCGGCGGCGTCCGGATCGACGGTCGGCCAGCCCTCGCGGTCGAGCGCCATCCCGGCCGGCAGCGGCTTTCCGGTGGCCTTGGCGACCGCGATCTTGCCGCGCGAACTGGTGGAGGTCGACATGTCGAGCAGGAGCCCGCCGGGCATGGCGATGGCGATCGGGTTGGTCGAGACCGCGGCCGTGCGCGTGCCGTGGTAGGCCATCATCGGGCGCAGCGCCGACATCGCGATCGCCGCCATGCCGGCCGCCGCCACGCGCTCCGCGTAGTATCCGATGGCGCCCGCATGCGTGTGATCCTGCACCAGCACCCAGGCAGCCGCATGCTCGCGCGCCTGCGCGATCGCCACGTCCACGGCCGGCGTCATGGCGGCCGGTCCGATGGCACCGCCGCCGTCGATCCTGGCGACCGCGCCCTTGCGCAGCGTGACCTTTGGGCGCGCCGATGCGTCGATTACGCCGTTTGCGATCCACGACGTGTAGAGCGCGATACGCCACGCCCCGTGCGAGGGATGGCCCCGCAGATCGGCCCAGATCAGCACGTCGGCGGTGGCCGAAGCTTGCTCGTCGGGCAACCCGGCTTTGCGGAACACATCGCGCGTGAACGCGCGCAGCGGCTCGACCTGAAAGATGACGCGGTCGGCCATGTCAGCGCCTCGACACGATGTTGCCGTCGGCGTCGCGGCGCGCGAACTGCGTGGCTCCGAACTGAAGGTCCCACTCCTCGTCGGTGTGCTTCTCGAAGCGGTTGTTCTGCTTCAGCACCTCGAGCGCGCGCTTGACCGCAGGCCGCTCGGCGACGGTGTCGCGCCAGCGTTTCACGTTCGGATAGTCCTCGATGTCGACGCCGTGAAACGACGGCATCCGCAGCCAGGGATAAACCGCCATGTCGGCGATGGTGTATTCGCTCGCGGCGAACCACGCGCGGTCCGCAAGATGCAGGTCCATGACGTTATAGAGGCGGTTGGCCTGCCGCACGTAGCGTTCGATGCCGACTTCGAGCTTCTCGCGCGGGTGATGGTCGGGACCGTATTTGTGGAACACATGCGCCTGGCCCAGCATCGGGCCGACGCTCGACATCTGGAACATCAGCCATTGCATGGTGTCGTGGCGTTTCATCGGCTCGGTGGGAAAGAACCGCCCGGCCTTCTCGGCGAGATAGAACAGGATCGCGCCGGACTCGAACAGCGCGATTTCCTTCCCGCCCGGCCCGTCGCGATCGATCATCGCGGGCGTCTTGTTGTTCGGGCTGATCTTGAGAAACCAGGGCTGGAACTGTTCGCCCTTTCCGATCACGACCGGGTGCGCCTTGTACGGCAGGCCGCACTCTTCGAGCATGATGTGGACCTTGTGGCCGTTCGACGTCGGCCAGGAGTAGAGATCGATCATTGGGGGCTCGCGAACTCGATGTCGCTGAATGACTTGAAGCGCTTTGTCTACGCCGAAGCCCTTCCGCTGTCATGCGCGGGCTTGACCCGCGCATCCCGATTGTGGACGCACTATGCTCACCTAAACGGGATGGCCGGGACAAGCCCGGCCATGACGTGGCGGGGCATGAGCATTACGCAACCCTCAGCGCGGCGCGGCCGATGACCTCGCCGCGCTCGACCAGATCGTGGACGGCTTCGGCCTCCTCCAGCGGGCGCAGCACCGTGACCAGCGGAAACACCTCGCCGCGCGCCACGAGTTCGAGACAATCCATGATTTCGGTGCGCGTGACGTAGCGGCTGCCGAGCAATTCCTGCTCCTTGTTGAGCAGGTCCGCCGCCGACGCCTGGAACGTCTGACCCGAGCCGCCGAGCGTCACGAGCCGCCCGCAGCGGCCGAGCGCGCGGGCGCCGGCCTCCAGCGTCGACGTGGCGGACACGTAGTCGATAACGACATCGACGCCCTCACCCCGCGTGAGCTCAAGCAGTTGCTCGGTCACGCGGCCCTGACTCGCATCGACAACCTCATCCGCACCCGCCTTGCGGCAGGCGTCGAACTTCGAGGATTTGGTGTCGACCGCGATCACGCGCGTGCGCGCCCACTTCGCCATCATCACCTGATGGATGCCAAGCCCGCCGCCCGCGCCGATCACCGCCACCGTCTCGCCGGACTTCACGCGGGCGCGGCGCAGCACCTTGTAGGGCGTCGCCAGCGCGTCGGTGACGACGCCGATTTCGGCCGGATGCTTCTTCCAATCGAGCCCGTCCGGCAGCCTGATGAAGATATGCGCCGGCAGCTTGATGTACTCGGCGTAACCGCCATCGCAATTCAAACCAACTTGCCCGCCGCCGTTCGAACACAGCGGTTCGAGCTGCGACAGGCAGTAACGGCAATGGCCGCAGTTGAGGTAGAAATAGGCCGTCACCGGATCGCCCGGCTTAAGCGACGTCACGCCCGCGCCCACCTCGACAATTTCACCGGTGATCTCGTGGCCGATGATGCGCGGGAACGCGATCTTCCGCCGTCCGGCCTTGGCGTGCTGGATGGTCAGGCCCGAGCCGCAGGTAACGACGCGCGCCACCGCCTCGCCGGGACCGGCGGCCGGATCGGGACGCTGCACCTTTTCAAAGGGCTGGTTCGGTCCGTTCAGAACCATCGCTCTCATCGCGGCCTCCCCGTTCGCCCGCCACACCAGGCCCTTACGCGCACTGGCAGACGCGAGAACGGGCTTGGCGGGATATGCGGCAATCTGGCACGATTGGCGGTGCCATTTGCAAGTCCGGAAGCGAGCCAATTGCGGCTAGAGTGATAGCCGATCGAATGGACATCTATTTGGGGGGAACTGCGTCCACGGAAGGTCATTCAAACAGAAGACAAGAAGAATTCCGGTCCTCCGTCGGCGCGAAAGCAAGCGGGAGGAGTCAATGCATTCGCGCAAGTCAACCATGAGGCCGATCGCAGTCGTTGCCGCGCCCTTTGTTGCGCTGATCGTATCGGCGGGTATCGGATTGTCCGCCGAACTGTCGCCGCAGGAGAAGAAGCTGGTCGAAGGCGCCAAGAAGGAAGGCGCCGTCACGCTGCTGAATCCGATCTTCAGCGACCGGACCGGCGAATTGCTCGGCAAGGCCTTCGTCCAGCACTACAATCTCGGGCCGAACTTCAAATTCAACAACCTGCGCAAGGGCACCGGCCAGACCGTCGCTCAGGTCCGCCAGGAAATTCTGGCCAGGAAGTTCACGGTCGACATCCTGCTGGTCAGCGCGCCGGCGTTTTTCGACGAGGCCGCCAAGCGCGGCGCGTTCGAGGCGCTCGACAGCGCCTACTGGAAGAATCACGCCGACCTGTCGAAAACTGCGGGCCAGTATTCCAATTATCCGTATGTTGTCGTGCCGTTCGCATATTCGTTCCAGCCGGTCTGGAACAGCGCATGCCCTGGCATGGCGAACTTCAGCGCCGACAACTACAACGATGTCGTCAAAGCCGACCTCAAGGGCAAGACCATCGCCTCCGACCTGACGAAGAGCATCACCTACACCAACACGGCGATATCGCTCGCGGAGGCCGGCGCGCTCGACCTGAAGACTTACTGGGACAAGCTCAAGGCGACCGATCCGCTGGTCGAATTCCGCACCGAGCCGAAGATGCAGATGGTCATCACCTGCCAGCGGCCGGTCGATATGTGGAACCTGTCCGGACGCGTCTACCAGAACGTCGTCAAGAAGACCGACCTCGCCAAGACGATCAAGATCGGATCCTACAAGGAAGGCCAGGTCATGCTCGGCAACCAGGCCGCCGTGATCAAGGGCGGACCGAATCCGAATGCCGCCAGGCTCCTGATCGACTTCATGCTCAAGAAGGAAGGCACCGACATCTTCATCGAGGGCGAGGCGATGTACAGCTTCATGAAGGGCTACTCCCCGCCCCCCGAGACCAAGCCCTACGTTTTCGACCTGACCAAGACCAGACTGCTCGGTCTGAAGGACTGGGTCGGAGCCGGTAAGACCGCCGCCGCCGTGCGCGACGCGTGGCAAGCCAAGTTCCAGTAGTCGGATCGATGCAAACTCCGGCCGGGGTCCGCCGTGCGCGGGCCCCGGCCATATTCCCGGACCGCAGTGCGTGACGGACATCTCGCCGTGAGCGTTCAGACCATTCCCGGAGCTGCCGCCGCCGACGCGCCGCAATCGAGCCGCTGGCGCAGCCTGGTCACACAGGAGTCGGTTTCGACATTGGTGGTCAGCGTGATCGTCGGCGCAGCGGTGATCCTGCCGCTGATCACGCTGGTCGTCAGCAGCTTCAAGGTGCTCGACTCGGGCGGCTTCGACACCACTTGGGGATTCGACAACTACAAGCGGCTGTTCACCGACCGCATCATCCCGAAGGCGTTCGTCAATACGCTGATCATCAGCTTCGGGTCGACGGTGGTCGCGACGTTTTTCGGCGTTTCGCTCGCCTGGATCAACGCGCGGACCAACTGCCCGTGGCGCGAGCGGCTCGAGCCGTACAATCTGATCCCGTTCTTTCTCAGCCCGTTCGTCGGCGCCATCGCCTGGCACAATCTCGCCTCGTCCAAAACCGGTCTGCTGAACGTCTGGGCCCGCGAGTATCTCGGCATCGAGACCCACCTGCTCAACGTCAACAACCTCTGGGGTGTGGTCTGGGTCACGGGGATATTCTTCGCACCGCTGGTCTACCTGTTCGTGGTCGGATCGCTGCGGCGCATGGATCCGTCGCTGGAAGATTCCGCACGCACCACCGGCGCCGGACTGTTCCGGACCACCATGACCGTAACGCTTCCGCTGGTGATGCCCGGCATCCTCTCCGGTGCGATCATCGTGTTCGTGACCGCCGCGGGCGAGTTCGGCGTACCGTTCAAGCTCAGCGCGCCCTACGGCTGGGAGACGCTGACCACGCAGATCTTCTCAAAGGCCGTCGGCGACGACGCCAATCACTACCTCGGCGCCACTATGAGCATGGCGCTGGGCGCCATCTGCGCGGCCTTCATCTACGTGCAGCAGCGCTACATCGCGCCGCGCTCGTTCACCACCGTGACCGGCAAGGGCTTCCGGCCGAACGTGCTCGATCTCGGCCCGTGGAAGTGGGTGGCGTTCGGCTACAACATTGCCTTCATCATGGTGGCGGTGGTGATGCCGATCCTGTGCCTCTTCATCGTGAGTCTGCATCCGGTCTGGGAAGGCCGCATCTTCCTGAACGAGCTCACCACCATCAACTACGAAAAGACGCTGTTCTGGTGGCAGTCCGGCGCCATCAAGGCCGCGACCAACGGCATCTACAACAGCTTCTTCCTGGCGTTTGTCGGCGCCAGCATCGCAATGGTCCTGTCGCTGGTCGTGTCGCACATGATCCATCGCACCAAGGGCTTCGGTGCGCGACTGCTCGACTTCCTGTGCGTCGTGCCGATCGGGTTCCCCGGCATCGTGCTCGCGATGGGCGTTCTGGTGACGTACATCCAGACCCCGATCTACGCCACGCTCTGGATCATCATGCTGGGTTACATCACGCGATTCTTCCCCTACGGGCAGCGCAACATCTCGTCCGTGATGCTGGCAATCTCGGAAGAACTGGATCAGAGCTCGCGGATGGCGGGCGCGTCGTGGTTCACGACGTTGCGCCGGATCACCATCCCGCTGCTCAAGCCCGGCATCTTCGCCGGCTGGGTGCTGCTGTTCATCATCTTCCTGCGTGAACTGTCGATCTCGATCATCCTGTACACGTCGGGAACCGAGACGCTTTCGGTCGGCGTGTATTACCTCGCCAATTTCGAGAACGAGCCGCTGACCTGCGCGCTGTCGATCGCGCAGACCGTGGTGCTGTTGATCTGCATCATCGTATTCCGGCGTGTGGCGGGCCGCGAGGCGCTGACGGCGTAATGGGATTGGGAACGGTGCCGGCGTCATGGTGAATGCAAACGACAATCGCTACGTCGAGGTGCAGGGCCTGGTCAAATGGTTCGGCAACGACCGGGCCGTGGACGATATCTCGTTCTCGATTCCGCGCGGCAAGTTCCTCACGCTGCTCGGGCCGTCGGGTTGCGGCAAAACCACCACGCTGATGAGCATCGCCGGGTTGCACACCATCGACGCCGGCTCGATCCGGGTCGGCGGCGTCGTCTATACGTCGAAGGCCGAAGGCCTGTTCCTGCCGCCGGAGAAGCGCGACATTGGCATGGTGTTCCAGAGCTACGCCATCTGGCCGCACATGACGGTGGCGCAAAACGTCGCCTACCCGCTGGAAATCCGGAAGGTCGCGCGTGCCGAGATCGACGAGCGCGTGGCGGCGGTGCTGCGCCTCGTCGGACTGGCCGACATGGCCGACAAGCTTGCGACCCAATTGTCCGGCGGCCAGCAGCAACGCACTGCACTCGCACGCGCCATCGTTTCGAAGCCGCGGCTCCTGCTGTTCGACGAACCGCTCTCCAATCTCGATCTCAAGCTGCGCGAGCAGATGCGCGTCGAGTTGAAGCGAATCCAGCATGAGGTCGGCATCACCTCGATCTACGTGACCCACGACCAGGCCGAGGCGCTGGTGATGAGCGACGAGATCATCGTCATGAGCAAGGGCCGTATCCAGCAGAAGGGCGGTCCGCACCAGATCTATGCCCGGCCGGTCAACGCTTACGTCTCGAACTTTATCGGCGTCGCCAATCTGCTCAAGGGCCGGGTGGTCGAGGTGACCGCGCCCGGACGCGGCGCGGTGGAAATCGAGGAAGGCGGGCGCAGCATCCGGCTTCCCTGCCGGCTCGCGGACGGTATCGGCCCGGGTGCGGACGCCGTCGTGTCGATCCGTCCCGAAAACGTCCGTGCACGGCGCGAAAACGGCGATGGCCGCGCACTTGAAGGCGAAGTGATCCAGGCGATCTTCCTCGGCAATTGCGTCGACTGCCGCGTGCGCTGGGGCGAATACGAGTGGAAGGTGCTGGCGCATCCGCGCGACCGCCTGCGCGAGGGCGAGAAGGTCTACCTCCGTCTCGATCCCGAACACACGCTGGCGGTGCTGCCATGAGCGCCGGCGAAGCGATGGTCGCACTCGACCGCCTCAACAAGTACTTCGGGGCCGAGCGCGCGGTGAACGACGTCACCCTGTCGGTCGCTCCGGGCGAGTTCGTGACCCTGCTCGGGCCTTCCGGCTGCGGCAAGACCACGACCTTGCGCTGCATCGCCGGCCTGGAGCGGCCGGACGGAGGCGATATCCGGATCGGAAGACAGACCGTGGCCTCGGCATCGCAGGGCGTCTATCTCAACCCCGAGGACCGCAACATCGGCATGGTGTTCCAGAGCTACGCGGTCTGGCCGCACATGACGGTGTTCGAGAACGTGGCCTACGGCCTGCGCGTGCGCCGCGCGCCCGGCCACGTGATCAAGCAGCGCACCATGCGGGCGCTGGAACTGGTCGGGCTTGCGCAGCTCGCCGAGCGCTACGCCACCAAGCTGTCCGGCGGCCAGCGCCAGCGCGTCGCGCTCGCCCGCGCCATCGTCTACGAGCCCAAGGTCGTGTTGTTCGACGAGCCGCTGTCCAACCTCGACGCCAAGCTGCGCGAGCAGATGCGGGTTGAGCTGGTGCGGCTGCAGCGCGAGGTCGGCATCACTTCGATCTACGTGACCCACGACCAGTCCGAAGCGCTGGTGATGAGCGACCGCGTGGTGGTGATGAACAAGGGGGTGATCCAGCAGATCGGCGATCCGCAGGCCATCTACGCGCGGCCGGCCAATGCCTTTGTCGCAAGCTTCATCGGCGTCGCCAACCTGATGCAGGGCACGCTTATCGGCCGTTCGGGCGAGCTTTGCGAAATGGAGATTCCGCTCGGCGAAGGGCGCAGCCCCCTGCGCGTGAGCGCAGTCGGAGGCGAAGGCGCGGCCATGGGCCAGACCGTGATTCTCAGCGTGCGGCCGGAGGACATTCTCGTTCATTTGAAGGCGCCGGAGACCGCGGTCGGCAACCTGACCGAGGGTCAGGTGATCGACACCGTCTACCTCGGCAACTTCCTCGAATGCCGTGTCCGCGCCGGCACGCACGAGCTCGGCGTGCAGATCGATCACTTTGAAAACCTGCAGCCGGGGCAGAAGGTGCATCTGAGCTTCAAGCCCGAGCACGGCCTTTGCCTGACGGGATAGAGAGTCACTCCAGCACTGCCACCGCCTTGATCTCGATCAGCGCGTCCTTGCGCACGAGGCCGGAGACCACGACGCCGGTCGCGGCGGGCCACGGCGGGCCCTTGAACAGCTCGCGGCGCACCTCGGCGGTCTTGTCGTAGCCGTCGAGCGTCAGCACGTATTCCGTCGTCTCGACAATGTTGGCGAGACTGCCACCGACGCTTTCCAGGATCGCGGCAAACTTGCCGTAGATGTGCCGCGTTTGCGCGGCGATGTCGCCGACGCCGACGATGCGGCCCTTGTCATCGGTCGCAGTCGAGCCGGACAGGAACACGAGATTGCCCGCGCGCACCGCCGGCGAGAACGTGAACGACTTGGGCCAGGACGGATTGGGAACGATGGGCTGGTAGATCGTCACGGCTTTTCCTCCTTGGCCTCGCCAGCCCGCCGGAGCAGGAAGCGTTGAATCTTGCCGGTCTGCGTCTTGGGCAGTGCGTCGACGAACGCGACCTCGCGCGGCGCTTGATGGCGGCCGCAGACCGTGCGGACCAGTTCGACGAACTCGCTCGCAAGCGCGTCGTTCGGCGCGACGCCCGGCCGCGTTACGACGAACACCTTGATCGCCTGGCCGCGCAACGGATCGGGCACGCCGACCGCGGCGGCTTCCGCCACCGCGCCGTGGCGCAGCACTGCGCTCTCGATCTCGAACGGCCCGATGCGATAGCCCGCACTTTTGATGATGTCGTCGGCACGGCCCTCGAACCAGAAATAGCCGCCGGCGTCCCGGCGCGCGAGATCGCCGGTGCAGGTCCAGTCGCCGCGGCGCAGCGCTACGCTCGCCGCCTCATCGTTCCAGTAGCGCAGCCAGTAGCGCGTGTTGCCGTCGCAGCGCTGCGCGATCAGGCCGACGGTTTCGGGCGGCAGTTCCTCGCCGTCCTCGCCGACCACCGCCATCGTCTGACCCGGCGCCGGCAGACCCATGGAGCCAGGTTTCACATCCATCGCGACGGCGTTATGATTGCCGACCGGCAGACCGAATTCGGTCGCGCCGAAGTGATCCATCGGAGTCACGTTCCAGACGCGGCGGAAGAACTCCACCACCTCGCCGTTGAGCGGTTCGCCGCAACTCGAGATCGCGCGCATCGACCCGCCGAAGTCGCGTACCGCCTCGCCCTGCGCCATCAGGCTGCGCAGAACGGTCGGCGTGGTGGCGAGGTTGCTTACTTTGAAACGGCCAATGACGTCGCGGCAGACGTCGTAGGTCGCGTTGGCCTCGACGCTCAGCGCGGTCGCACCCGCGGCCAGCGCCGGCATGTAGCAGCACAGGCCGTAGCCCCAGCCCGGATCGCCGGTCGGCCAGAACACGTCGGCCTCAGGCCGCAGGTCGAGGCCGTAGCGCACATAGGGCCACATCGCGGCGAGTATGTTGGCCGCGATGACACAACCCTTCGGCTGTCCGGTCGAGCCGGAGGTGTAGATGATCGCCGCGGCGGCGTCGCGAGACAGGAATGCACGCGGCATCGTCTCGTCCGCGCCGATCAGCACATCGGCGCTGTCGGCCTCGATGACGGCGAGTCCCGCGATCGCCGGCACGAGGTGGCGATAGCGCCGTGCAACCAGCACTGCCTTCGCGCCGCTGTGTCGCAACCGATAATCCACCGCGTCGGCACCGAAGCCGGCGAACACCGGCACCAGGATCGCACCCGCGCGCCAGACGCCGAGCATCGCCGGCACGGTTTCCGGGATGCGCGGCAGCAGCGTCGCGACCCGGTCGCCCTTCCTGACGCCATGCCTGCGAAGCACGTTACCGAATTGCGCGCTCTGCCGGTCGAGGTCGCGGAACGTCAGCCGCCGCTCGCTGCCGTCGGCGCCGATCCAATGCACTGCGGTCCGGTCCGCGCGCGGACCCGCGGCATGACGGCCGACGACGGTCCAGGCGAGATCGACCTCCGCGGCACCGGACCATCCGAGATCGTCCAGCGCGTCCTTCCAGGCGAATTGCGCGCAGGCCTCGGCGTAAGCCGGCTTGCCGGCGGCCCCCATCATCCCTTGGCCCGCCGCCGGATCAGATAGACATGCGCGCCTTCCAGGAGCGTCTCGCCGGACTGGTTGAGCAGCCGGACGCCGATCTCAACCCGCGCCGTCCTGCCGCTCGATGTCGGCGCGTTCGACGCCACCTCGTATTCGGCCCTCACAGTGTCGCCAACGAATGCGGGCTTCAGGAACCGCCAGCGCTGTTCGATCATCGCAATCATCGCGTCGATCAACTGCTCGGACATCTTCGTGGAGCCGAGCGCCGTCAGCGACGTGAGCAGAAGGCCATGCGCGATCGGCTTGCCGAACTGCGTATGGGCGGCGGCATAGGACGGATCGTAGTGGATCGGATGGGCGTCGCCGGTCATCGCGGCGAACTGCATGAAGCGCTCCTGGGTCAGCAGTTTTTCCTCGCCGTGGAAGCAGAAGCCCACCGGCAGGTCATCGGCGTAGAGCTGCGTCTGCTGCGCCACGGCGTCCTCAGCTCAATCCGTCGCCGACGGCCGCGTTCTCGGATTTCAGCGCCATGCCCGCGCGCTTCGCCAGCTCGTCGAGGATCAGCGTGTAGTCCTGCTCGGCGCGGCCGCCGTCGATGTTGGCCTGCACGATGTCGCGCACCACTTCCGTCGTCGGCAGCGGCACACCGGTCTCGCGCGCCGCCTTGAGGCCCAGCTCCAGGTCCTTCTTCATCAGCGTGTTGGTGAAGGTCACGGTGTAATCGAGGTTCGCAATCACCGGCGTCTTGTAGCGAGAGAAGGTGGAACCCAGCACGCTCTTGTTCAGCACTTCGAGCAGGAGGTGGCGCGGCACGCCGTGACTCTCGGCGAGCAGCGCCACTTCGGACAGGCCCGTGAACGCGATGCCGAGATAGAGGTTGTGGCAGATCTTCACGATGCGCCCGACGTCGCCCTCGCCCACGTAAGTGACGCTCGGCCCAAACACCTGCAGATAAGGCTCGACCGTGTCGAAGGCCGCGCGCGGCCCGGACGCGATCACGCTCAGCCGCCCGGCACGCGCCACCACGTCGTTACCGCTGACCGGCACCGCCAGCATCTGCGTCCCGCGCGCGGCCGCGAGCGAACGCATCTCCGCCGAGTCCTCGGGCGACACAGTGCTCAACTCGGCAAGGATTTTCGGCGCACACTTCGGATCGGAGAACAGCCCGCCCTCGCCGAACGTCACGGCCTTGAGGTCGCCGGCGGTCGAAACCATGGTGAAGACGATGTCGCAGTCCGCAAGGTCGGCCGGGCGGTCCACCACCTTCACGCCGTCGGCTACAAGCGATTCCGCCTTCGCCCGCGTGCGGTTGTAACCGCGAATGTCCGCGCCGGCGCGCGCCAGCCGCCCGGCCATGGCATGGCCCATGCGGCCAAGTCCGATCCAGCCGAGCCTGAGCTTTGGAAGTTCGGAACTCATCGTTCCTCCGCTTGCAGCGGCAGGTGCACCGGATGCCCCGTCGCCACCGCGCGCTCGATGGCGATGGTGGTTTCGAGATTGATCCGCGCCTGCTCCGGCGTGGTGTGCACGGTCGGCGCGCCGGTCGCGAGCGAATCGAGCCAGGCCCGCGTCTCGTTGCCGAGCGGGCCCCAGAAATCGTCCATCGCCCAGTCGCCCGCGGTGTTGCTGCCGAGGAACGCCATCTTCACGCCGTGGTCCGGCACATAGGCGTGCGGCACGCCCTTCTCCGAATAGAGCAGATGGTCGAGATGATCGTCATCGATGATCATCGTGCCTTCGGTGCCGAGCAATTCGACGCGGTCCGATTGTCCGAGCGTCGGATAGCCCGCAGGCAGCGCGTAGCTCACGCCAAGGTTCACCACCGCACCATCGGCGAAGGTTACGATCGCCCAGGTCACGTCGTGCGCGCCGTAGCCGGCCTCCTTGAATATGCCGTGCTGGCCGCGCGCCACCACCTCCACCGGCCGGTTGCCTTCGAGAAACCAGCACATCAGATCGACGTAATAGGTCAGCACATCGATCACCGGCGTGGCGTGCGGATCGCGCTTGAGGATCGCAAACGCCTGCGCCCGCGAATTGTAGACCCGCGCCGTGCCGCCCACGACCTTGCCGAGCCGTCCGTGGCGCATCTGCTCCTTCGCCCGCAGAAAGCATTCCTTGTAGCGCCGGCTGTAGCCGACACGCAGGCTGCCTTTCGTGCGGCGGAGTGTTTCAAGGATGATATCGGCTTCGGCGAGCGAAAAGCCGATGGGCTTTTCCACCAGAACCGGCTTGCCGAGTTCCAGCGCGCGCAAGATCGGCGCGGTGTGCTGCTGTTCCGGTGTCGAGACGATCACCGCTGTGACGTCCGGGTGCGCGATGATTGCGTCGTTGTCGGCGCTGTGCAGGTTCGCCCCGGACACATCGGCCAACGCCTTGGCGCGGGCCGGGTCCTTGTCGGACACCGCGAGGAAGCGCACCGACGGATGCTTGGCCGCGAGTCGCGCCCGCAGCGTGCCGATGCGGCCGGAGCCGACGACGGCGATGCCGAGATCGCCGCGCTTCATGAATTGAACTCCGGACTCCGCCGCTGCCACGGTGCGCGCCCTCTCCCCGCTTGCGGGGAGAGGGTTGGGGTGAGGGGGAGTCGCCGCCATTCCAAGTGCTCCGATTCGTTGATACGTCCCCTCACCCGGCTCGCTTCGCTCGCCGACCTCTCCCCGCAAGCGGGGAGAGGTAACCGGAGTTCGTTGCGCGAACACTCCAAATTCATGCCACGCGCCTCACCGGCACGTCGCGGCGAAAGCGCGCGACCAGCGCCTCGTCGACCTCGACGCCGAGGCCGGGACCTTCGGGCACCGTGGCGTGACCGCGCTCAATCCGGATCGGCCGCGTGACAATGTCGCCGGACAGCCCCTCGCTGTTGATGGTGAGGCCCCAGTCGAGGCTGGGCAACGCGGCTGCCAGATGCAGCGCCGCGGCGCAGGCCAAACTCGACTCGCCCGCCTTGCTCGACACGTTGATCGCCATGCCGAGTTCGTGACACAGCCGCCCTGCCGCCATCACCCCGCCCATGCCGCCGAGCTTGATGGTCTTCAGACTCGCGCCGTGTGCGGCCTTCTGTTCGTGGTGACGGCGAATGTCGTCGAGACTGTGAATGCTCTCGTCGGCGCCGATCCGGAAATCGGCTTCGGCCGCGATCGCCGCCATCCCCATGACGTCGTTCGCCAGGACGGGCTGCTCGAAGAACGTAAGCCCCGCGCCCCTCACCGCGCGCACGTACGCGATGGCGTTCGCAACGCTGTAGCCCTGGTTGGCGTCGGAGCACAGCAGCAGCTCCGGCCCAAGCAGCTCGCACAGCGCGCGCGTGCGCTCGGCGTCGGCTTTGACGTCCGCGCCGCCGACCTTGATCTTGAAGGAACGGAAGCCGCCGGCCTTCATCGCCTCCGCTTCGCGAAGGTCTCCGTCCAGCGTGCCGTTGCCGATCACGCCGAGGATCGCAATGCGCGCGCGCTTCCTGCCGCCGAGCAAGCCATAGACCGGCCTGCCGGTGGCGCGCGCGACGAGATCGTGCAGCGCCATGTCGATGGCGGCCTTGGCGCCGGAGTTGCCGTACATGCGGCCCGCCATCGCCGCCGACGCGCCCGCAATGTCCTCCGCCTCGCGGCCGATCAGCGCCGGGGCCATCAGGTTGACCGCCGCGACCATGCTCTCGACCGTCTCGCCGGTCATGGTCGGCGCTTCCGCCGCCTCGCCCCAGCCGGTCATGCCGCCTTCGGCCGCGATCCGCACCAGTACGTTCTCGGCGCGCGCAATCGCGGCGCCGGCCATGACGATGGGCTTCTTCATCGGCAGGCTGACGGCGATCGGCTCGATGCGTTCGATCTTCAAGAACCAGCTCCCTGCTGCAGACCGGGCTTTGCGGCGGCGAATATAGCCGCCATCGATCCAGTGTCACCGAATAGCAGGGTTGGATACAAGGCGACGAAGACATCGATGCGCGCGAGGCGCCGAAGGCCTGGCCATGGCGGCTATGCCGTTCGAAGCGGTTCCGGGCCGGGCCATGCCGCCTTGGATATGCTCTTGCCAGCGCGGCCGGATCGCCGCCATCCTGCCGGCGGGTCCGGGGCTCCAAGTGACAAAACCCACTTCCTGGACGGCGGCGGCGCATCATAGTTGTCGAATTCCCGCCCGCCGGTCCGCGCCGGTGCGCGATCGAGAGGACAGTTTGAACGAGCGTCCAACCGTTGCGAGCGCCGTCGCGGCCTGGGCACAGGCGCTCGGCCGCGACTTCGTGTCGACCGACGCTGACGCGCTCGCGCGCTTCGAGCGGACGACGTTTGCCGCCGCCCGGCGCGTGTCCGCGGTGCTGCGCCCCGGCAACGCCGAGGAGGTCGCGGCCTGCGTGCGCCTCGCGAATGTACACCGTGTCGCGCTCTATCCGGTGAGCCGCGGGCGCAACTGGGGCTTCGGTTCGGCGGTGCCGGCAAGCGACGGCTGCGCCATCCTCGACCTGAGCCGGCTCGACCGCATTTCGGGCCACGACGAGCGGCTCGGCACACTGACGGTCGAGCCGGGCGTGACCTTCGAGCAGGTCTACCGGTTTCTCCGCGAGCGCAAATCCGCGTTCTATCTGCCGCCGATCGGCGGACCGCGGCTTGCAAGCGTCATCGGCAACGCGGTCGAGCGCGGCGACACCACCGGACCGCATGCGGACCGCTTTGCGTCGGTCTGCTCGCTCGACGTGGTTCTTCCGAGCGGCGAACTCCTGCGCACGGGATTTTCGCGCTTCGCCGGCAGCGCGCTCGCCGACCGGGGCGCGCCCGGACCGCTGATCGAAGGCCTGTTCGCGCAGTCCAACCTCGGTATCGTCGTAGGCGCGACCGTTGCGCTGGTGCCGCGGCCGGCCTGTATCCAGCTCGTGCAGTGCCAGATCGGCCCTGTCGAGCGGGTTGCGGCGTTCATCGAGGCCCTGCGGCCGCTGATCCTGCGGCGCGCCGTCGATCCGGCCTTCACGGTGTGGAACGCCTACAAACTGCTGGCGCGGCAGGGCCGTTACCCCTGGACCGTCACCAAGGGCGAAACGCCGCTGCGGCTGCCGCGCATCAACTGGTTTGCGAGCGCGGCGCTGCACGCGCCGGGCGCGGCATTCGCAGCGGCGCAGCGCGACCTCATCGCCGCGGCGCTGCAGCCCGTCACCGAGGGCCTGGACGTCGCCGAGGCGGCCGTGGGGTCCGGGCCGGACGACGAGCTCGCAATGCTGCTCGACGAACCGAGCGACAACAATGTGCGCTCGCTGTACTGGCGCAAGAAGACCGCCACGCCCACCGACCTCGACCCGGACCGCGACCGCTGCGGCGCGCACTGGATCTGCGTCGCGCTGCCGTTCGAAGGGCGCGTGGCGGCGGAAGCCCTGGAACTGTCGCAGACGATGCTGCTCGACGCGGGCTTCGAGCCGATCGTCGGCTTCCACACCCACACCGCGCGCATGCTGTGCGCCTATATCGTGCTGGTCTACGACCGGGAGATTCCGGGCGAGGACGAGCGTGCGATCCGCTGTCACGACGCGGTGCTCGATGCACTCGCCGCGCGCGGCATCCATCCGCTGGGCATCCAGTCGATGGCGCGCATGATAGCCGGCGATCCCGCGCACGCCGCGTTGCTGCGGGCGCTCAAGGACACGCTCGACCCCAACGGCGTGGTCGCGCCCGGCCGTTACGACGGCAAGGCGCCCTGACGGAACGGGCCGGTCCGGGCGCCTCGTGCCCGCTCACCAGCCATAGAAGAAGTGCGTGACCTTGTCGACGGCGGGTAAGAAGTACTCGACCTTGTTGGCGGCGGGCTTGATGTCGTTGTTGGACACGCGGGTTGGCATTGACGCATGCCAATTTTCAGCCACGGTGAGGGCTTCCTTTGTGTAGGTGGGGCCTTGCTTGAGACTGCCCCAGATACCGCCCAAATTGACGCCGCCCGAGACCTGCTCCAGTTCGGCGGGGCTCAGCTCCTGGCCGGCGTTCTGCTTGAACGCGACGACCGCCTGCTTGCTGATCGCAACCGCCTCCTCGGCGGTGAAGTCGAAGCCCTCGGCCTTGCCGATTGCGGCCACCGCCTGGGCCACGGCCAGGCCGTCCTTGCCGTTCGTCGCCTTGGACACCTTGTCCTGCAGCGCCTCGCTCATGACGACCTTCTCGACGAACTTCCCTGCAGCTTCGATGCTCATCACACCGATCTCCCTGAATGGCACACGCAGCTTCAGCCAAGGCGCCCAAACGCGGGCGCCTCGTGCCCGCTCACCATTTCTTGAAGAAGTCCGCGACCTTCTCGGCGGCGGGCTTGATGCCGCTGTTGTACGCGCCGGTCGGCACTGACACATACCAATTTCCAAAGTCGGTGAGACCTTGCTTTGTGTAGCTGGGGCCTTGCTTGATACTGCCCCAGATGCCGCCCCAATTGACGCCGCCCGAGACCTGGTCCAGTTCGGCGGCGCTCAGCTCCTGGCCGGTGTTCTGCTTGAACGCGATGACCGCCTGCTTGCTGATCGCGACCGCCTCCTCGGCGGTGAAGTCGAAGCCCTCGGCCTTGCCGATCTCGGCCACCGTATGAGCCACGGCCAGGCCGTCCTTGCCGCTGGTGGCCTTGGACACCTTGTCCCGCAGTGCCTCGCTCATGACGACCTTCTCGACGAACTTTCCTGCAGCTTCGATGCTCATGTCCCATCTCCCTGACTGAACGGTCTTTGCAGTTCGAAGTTCAACTTCACGACTTGCGCCGTGACGATGCCCGATTGCAGCGGCGGCCGCTGTGGGATTCCCACACCGCCGGCCTGCGCGCGCCCGGTCACTATGGGCGCTGCTTTATCCACCCTGTTGGCGTCCACCCTACGGGACCCCAAATACGGGCTGTGTCGGCAAACATTGCGGCGATCGCCGCCTTCAATTTGGGGGCGTCCTCGGGGGATACCAATACCGATGTGCCCCCCCGTCACCGCGTCGAGCGCCTTGTCATCGAGCGCGCCGGCGGATCGCGGGCCGATGTCCGGCGCGACTGTGAAGGAGCCGTCGGCGTTGCGCTCGGTCTTGATCCGCAGGCCCTTCGGCAGCGGCTGACCCGCCGCCGCCTCGATGGCCTGTTGCGGATTTTGCAACAGCCGTTCGGCGACCGCGGGATCGGTTTGCGCCTGCTTGACGAGCCTGTCCACCGCCGCAAGCAGCTTCTCGTAGCCTTGCGATGTTTCGGACATCGCTGCTCTCCATTGGCTGTGCTTTGCGTCAACCCCGGTGCCGGTTCGACCGGCCTCGCGATGGTTGTTGGCGCCGCATGCAAATCGGCAGCGAGAGCGCAATTGCGGGTTCAATTACCGCAGGCCCGCGGTATCGGCTGTGGCAAATGTCACACCGTTTCCGTCGGCCAGGACCATTACAAACTGAAATCGCCGCCCTGTCCATCGGCTGCGCCGGTCGTCCCGGCGGCCGGAACCACAGCGGCGCGCCGGACAACGACACGTCAGCCCGCCCGCGCGCCCATCAGCTTCTTCAGCATGTGCTGGAACCGCGTACCGGCCATCGACAGCTGGTCCAGCACGATGAACAGGTCGGGCACCTCGACGCCCTCGCGGATGATGACGTCGCCGTTCTGAAGCGCGAGCCGGCGCCCCGATTGCGACATCCATTCGATATCGCCGTCGTTGAGCAGCCCCATGATGTAAAGCACTTTCCTCATCGCGCACCCCCTGCTTGCCGCTGCTAGAGCAGCTGGCGCTTCGCCAATGCGGCGAAGGTCCCGTCCAGTTTCATCAGTTCGTCGTAGCTTCCGGTCTCGACCAGCCGGCCCTGCTCCAATACGAAAATCCGGTCCACCGCCTGAATCGTGCTCAGGCGGTGGGCGATCACGATCCGCGTCGTCGACAAACGCCCGAGCGTCTCGGTGACGATCGCCTGAGTGCGATTGTCGAGCGCGCTGGTGGCCTCGTCCATCAGCAGGATGCGCGGGTGGCGCACCAGCGCGCGCGCGATCAGGATGCGCTGGCGCTGGCCGCCCGACAGCGTCGCGCCGCCGTCCAACAGCACCGTGTGCATGCCCATCGGCATCGCCTCGACGTCGCCGTCGAGGCCGACCATCCGCGCCGCGGCCCAGGCCTCGTCGAGGCCGAGCCGCGCGCCGCCGACGATGTTCTCGTAGATGCTGCCGCCGGACAGCCGCCCGTGCTGGAGCACGACGCCGACCTGCTCGCGCACCGCGCCCATGTCGAGGCGCTCCGCAGACTTGGCGCCGAAGAAGATCTCGCCGACCTCGGGCCGCTCGAAGCCGAGGATCAGCCGCGCGATCGTCGATTTGCCGCTGCCCGACGGCCCGACCAGCGCCACGAATTGCCCCGGCTCGATGCGCAGGCTGATGTCGTTGAGCACCAGCGGCCCGTCGGACACGTAGCGGAACTTGACGTGCTTCAATTCGATGCCGCCGTCGAGAACGCCGGGCGGTTCGGTGTTCTGCGGCACCTCGATCTCGGCCTCCATGATCGGCCTGGCGCGCTCGATCAGCGGCACGACGATCAGCATGGTGGTCAGCGAATGGGTCATGCCGGTGAGCGCGCCCATGACCTGGCCGAACGCGGTGCTGAACGCGACGAAGTCGGCGGCCGAGAACGGCTTGGCCCCGCCGGCTCCAGCCTTTCCGTCGCCTCCCGCCGGCGCGAGGTCGGCGGTGAGGAAATAGGCGATCGCACCGTAGAGCGTCGCGGTCGCCAGCACCGGCAGGAACGACATCACGGTTGCGTTGGCCGCCTGCCAGCGCTGCGAAGCGATGAACCGGTCGCGCTGGGCCACGAAATACCGCGACCACTGCGCCATCGCACGCGGCTCTGCCGCGGCCACCCGGAGCTTGGCTATACCGACCAGCATCTGCACCACGAAACCCTCGAGCCGGCCGCGGTGGCGCAGCTCCTCGCGGTCGTGCCGGAGCTGGCCGAACGACATCGCCGCGATCGCGAGGCACATGAAAACCGTGAGGCCGAGCGAGACCAGCGCCAGCCGCGTGTCGTAGAAGAACAGCGGCACGAGACTCATCAGGCCGAAGACGCCGCCGAGCAGCGCGCCCGCGGTGGTGCCCGACAGCGTCTCGCGCGCCGCCTGGATGCCGAGCACCCGGTCGGTCACCTCGCCGACGGTGAACTTGCGGTAGAATCCGGTCGGCAGCCGCAGCAGCCGCTCGATCAGCGCCGGCTGCAGCCGCGCCTCGAACCGCGCCTCGGCGCGCAGCAGCGCGATGCTCTTCAACGCCTCGAACACGGCGCCGCCGATAGCGCTCACGAGCAGCGCGCCGATCACGATGATCAGCATGTCGACCTGACCGTCGGGAATGATCGAATCGATCAGATAGTGCGACCAGATCGGCATGGTCATCGCGAGCAGCGCCCCCAACAGCGAGGCGACGCCGATCCGGATCAGGTCGTCGCGCACCTCGAAGCGATTGAACATGAACAGGTCGAGGAAGCGCAGCGGCCGCGGCGGCAGGTTGGCGTAGAGCTGGACCGCACCCGTCGCGAGCATGTCGACGTTCTCGGCCGTGACGGTCTGCGCGCCGTCCGCCCCGATCGCCTGCCAGCCACGGCGCTCGCTGTAGATCAGCGCCAGCGGCGCGCCGTCGTCCGCACGCCAGCCGAGCATTGGCGGGCCTTCGAACTGCCAGAAGTCTTTCTTCAGCACGAGATGCCGGCGGCCGAGCCGCGCCCGGTGGGCGACGAAATCGATCCGGTCGTCAGCGGCGCCGAGCTCGGCGCTGTCGGCGATCGCCGTGCGCGCGGCCGCAAGCTCCGGCCCCCGGATGTGAATCCCCTGCAGCACAAGGTCGAGCACCGCCGACAGCGGATCGCCGCCCCATTCCTGTTGCGCGTGGGTGCGGCGCGACCTTGCCGAACCCGCGAGGTCGCGTAGCGCGACGTCGAATTCGCGGCGGATGGTGCCGCGGCCGGACGCGACCACGCGGCTCTCCGCCTCGATGCGGCGGCGGATGCGGCCGCTCGCCGCGTCGAGCGCGAGTGCGTTGAACGGCGCCAGCGCGCGCGGCTTGGTGCGGCCGGGCCCTTTGACCGACAACGAGGCCTCGCCGCCCGCCACGATCCACGCCTGCGCCGCGAGTGGAATCGTCACGCCCGGCTCGACCGCGGCGCCGCCCAGGAAGCGCACCGCGCCGGCGCCGGCCGTCACCCAGTGCACGGTGCGCGGATCG
>Ga0194132_10000082_pt1 | contig 172039 bp, 178 predicted proteins | sample TA2KigOf80mmetaG_FD_148612 | JGI IMG/M metagenome (GOLD analysis project Ga0194132, IMG submission 148612) | Freshwater microbial communities from Lake Tanganyika, Tanzania - TA2015054 Kigoma Offshore 80m | ecosystem: Environmental > Aquatic > Freshwater > Lake | place: Tanzania: Lake...
CTGAAAGTCACTACCAGAAAGGCGTACGGCTTCCGCACCTTCCGAGCCCTGGAAATCGCCCTGTTTCACGCGCTCGGGCACCTCCCCGTGCCGAAGTTCACCCATAGATCCTGCTGAGGAACCCGAAATCCAAACGGTCTACAGTGGGAAGGGGCGCGAGGCAGAGAGGCCGTCAGGGGGTGATGGCGCCGCGCGGAGCGGGCGATTGCGCCGTCGGGATGCCTGAATGGGCTGAGGTGACCCCCGAAGTTGATCCAGTTATGACGGAATTCCGGGGTTGTGGCGAGGGTATTCTCGCGTTGTTGATGTTCCTGTCTGAACTCCGCGGGGGTGAGCCCGCGAAGTGAGCTGTGCGGGCGCTCACCGTTGTACTCAGTCCGCCAAGCTTCGATGGTTCGCGCGGCGTCCGCCAGCGACACGAACCAATGCATGTTCAGACAGTCGTCACGGAACGTGCGGTTGAAGCTCTCCACGAAGCAGTTTTGCACTGGCTTGCCCGGCTGGATGAAGTCGATCCTGACGCCCCGCGCGTAAGCCCAGGCATCGAACGCTCGGCTCATGAACTCGGAGCCGTTGTCGGTCACGATGACCTTCGGCAGCCCACGGTCCTGGCGGAGTCGCTCGAGGACGTCGATCACGCGGACGGCCGGGATCGAGTGCGAGGGATACAGGGCCACGCACTCGCGGCTGAACTCGTCCACGATGTTGAGGCATCGGAACGTCCGGCCCGAACTCAACGTGTCCGAAACGAAGTCCATGCTCCAACGCCTGTTCGGACCACTTAGAGGCGTCCGAATCGGCCGTGGAGCCTGGCTACGGCGTTTCTTGCCCTTCCGACGGACCGCGAGGCCTTCCTCACGGTACAGCCGCTGGACTCGCTTCCGGTTCACCATCCAAACCTCACGACGAAGCCGGTTGTGAATGAATCGATAGCCCCAGCGAGGCTTCTCGGAAGCAATCATGCGGATGCGGTCTCGCAGCTCGTCCTGCGGCTCACGCACCGTCTTGTACCGAATCGTCGAGCGTGCGAATCCCGTGAACCGCACGGCTCTGCGTTCCGAGATCCCGATCGCGGCTTGTACCTTCGCAACGACCCGGCGCCGCTCCCTGGCCGTCACAACTTTTTTCCCAGCAGGTCCTTCAGCACCTGCAGGTTCAGCGCCTGGTCCGCGACGATCCGCTTCAGCTGACGGTTCTCGTCCTCGAGTGCCTTGAGCCGCCGAGCCTCGCTGACATCGATCCCGCCGTACTTGTTCCGCCACCGGAAGAACGTATGCTCGGTGATCCCGTGCCGCCGGCTGAGCTCTCGAATCTGAGCTCCCGCCTCCGCTTCCTTCAGGATCCCGATGATCTGCTCTTCCGTGAACCTCCGTCTCTTCATGGAATTCCTCCGTTCGGAATCCCGTCATAACTGGATCAACTTCGGGGGTCACCTCAAGCTCACCCACAAATTCTGCTGAAGAGCCGCAAATCCAAGGTTGCCAGGATCATGAGTCGGGGCCTGGGACACCACCCGACCTGGCACGTTCCTCGGGTTCCATCCAGATTAGTTCAAGGTAGTTCTGCCCCACTTGGAGATCCCATGAAGAAAGCGATCTGCCTCGCCCTGCTGGCGGGAGCGTTCGCGATGGGCGCGCCGGCTCACGGCAGCGCTCAGGGTCTGCTCGCGGTGGGCGCGATGGCCCCGGATTTCGAGCTCCCCGGAGCGACCCGGTACGGCCAACTCGCCAGCCCCGTGCGCCTGAGCGACTATCGCGGTGAGACCGTCGTCCTCGCGTTCTTCTTCCGCGTAAGGACCCCTGGCTGAACAGTCCAGATGACGGCGTACCGTGATCAGTACGCGAGCCTATTCAAAGACGGACAGAACGTGGTGGTGCTCGGCATCTCGAACGACCCGGTGCCCGAGTTGGCGTCGTGGCTGAAGGACGCCGACTTCCCGTTCCTTTTTGCGAGCGACGCAGCGAACAACGGCGCGACCTACACGCGTTTCGGCGGGACGCTCCGCCCGAACAACATGGTCGACAGCCGGGCGGTGGTGGTGGTGGGACCTGATGGCCGCATCGCCTGGGTGATCCCGCAGTTCAACCAGAATGACCCGACGGCCTACGAGGAGCTCGGCCGCATGGTCGACGCGGTGACGCCCGAGTCGGCGCAGTAGACGGGTAGCCAGCAAGTCGAAGGGCCCGGCGCGAACGTCTGCGCCGGGCCCTCGTGCTTTTCGGGACTTCGTGGGCTCAGCTGCCGAGGAGCCTCGCCGCCGCTCCGACCAGGTCCTGGTCGCCCCCCACACCCGTATAGGCCACCCGGCCTTGTGCGTCGAGCATGACGACGATCGACGTGGTGGTGGCGTTGTAGGCTCGCACCGCGCCGCCGCGGGCGTCCCAGAGCACCGGGTACGGCGTCTTGTGCTCGTCGATGTGTCGCTGCACGCGGCGGACCGTCTGCGCGACGCCCACCGCGACCGCCACGACGTTCAGGCGGGTTCCGTACTGCGCATGGATGCGATCGATCTGCGGCTGGAGGCGCTCGCATAGCCCGCACCACGTCGCCCAGAACTCGATGATCGTCGGCTTGCCGCGCGTGTAGTTGAGGAGGTCGATCGGGTTCCCCTGCAGGTCCTCGAGCGCGGCGCTAGGCCCGACCGTGCCGATGGGCAGGGACACGGAGCCCTCGCCGGCGGCTTGTGCGGACACGCCGAACGGGAGCGCCAGCAGGAGCGCTACCGCAATGCGCACGGATGTCCTCTCGAACGTGGCAACCATCGTCACCTCACATGTTGTAGCCGGCAGTGACGAAGTAGTACTCCGCCACGCCGAGCATGATCAACGCAGCAATCCGCTTCACCCACACCATCCAGACACCCGACCGGGGCAAAAGCGCCAGGGTTCCGGAGAAGAAGCCCACCACCACCAACAGCGCCGTCATCCCGAGGGAGAACACGAACAAGTAGACGAAGCCCATGAGCCCCGCGCCAGTGGCCGCCACCCAGGTCAGCACCACCGCGAACGCGGGCGCCCCGCACGGTGCTGCCACCACGCCCGACATCGCGCCCATCAAGAAGACCGCCCCGTAGGAGCCGCCTTCGGTCTGGGCCGCCCGCTGCAGCAGCTTCTGTGGCACCGGCACCGGGATCACGTCGATCATCGCGAGCGCGAAGAGGACGAGCAGGTTCCCGATCGCCAGCCGCGCCCATGGGCTCGCGCTCACGGTGCCGAATAGCTGCCCGCTCAATCCTGCGATCGCGCCGAGGAGTGCATACAGCGTCGCGAGCCCGACCGCATACGTCAGCGTGAGACCGATCGTACGGGCCTTGGTCTGCTGCTCTTTGGCCGTCCCCGCGATCACCGCGCTCGTGATCGGGATCATCGGGTAGACGCAGGGCGTGAGGCTGGTTAGCACCCCGGCCCCGAACATGGCCCCGAGGGCCAGGAGCGGGCTCGAGGCGAGCGCCTCGGTCAGGCCGCCGGGCGGCTCGATCTGCAGGAGGGCGAGAAGGGTCACAGCTGCATGAGGTGGCGCGGGAACTGAGGAGGGTCGCAGGCCGCATAAGGTGGCGCCTGAACGGCCCACGGTCCAACGCCCGCGGTCACCGGTGCCGTCGCCTCGGGTATATTCGTGGCCCGCGCTCTCCCTACTCCCACCCGAGAAGCGACTTGCCGTCGATGGAATCCTCCGGTCCGCAGCACCGCCCCTGGCGCATCAAGGCCCGCATGGCTTCGGGCCTCGTCGTTCTGATCCCCCTCGTGGTCACGATCGCCGTGATCCGGTTCGTCTTTTCCTTCACGTCGGGGATCCTACTTCCCTTCTTGGACCCCGCGCTCGCTGCTTGGCCGGCGGTGGCCCGTGCAGCGCTCTCGCTCGCGATCCTGCTGGTGACGATCTACGCGCTCGGCGTCGTTGCAACCCAGGCGGTCGGACGTCGGGTGCTCGCGCTTGGCGAGGCCATCGTGCTCAAGGTCCCCTTCGTGAAGGTCGTGTACTCCGCCTCGAAGCAGGTGGTCGCGACCTTCCAGGGGCAGAAGTCGCAGGCCTTCAAGTCGGTCGTCTTCGTCGAGTTTCCGCATCCGGGCGCGCGCTCGCTCGGCTTCGTCACCTCCCGCCTACGCCGGCCGGACGGGTCCGAGTGGAACCTCGTCTTCGTCCCGACCACGCCGAACCCCACCACGGGATTCCTGCAGATGATACCCGTGGATCGCGTCGTGCCCGCGGACATGACTGTCGAGGACGGCGTAAAGCTCGTCATGTCGCTCGGCGTGCTGACGCCGGAACAGTGGAACACGACGCAGATCGCTCCCGTAGGGGAAGCCGAGACCTCGATCGTACGGGCTTGACGCGACCCCATGACCAATCGTTCGAAACGGAAGCTCCGCTTCGTCGCGGGCTTCGCGCTCTACTTCGCGGCGCTCTGGTTGCTCTGGGAGACGCCGGTGGTGTATCCGCTGAAGATCTTCGTGGTGCTCCTGCACGAAGTCAGCCACGCCATGGTCGCCGTGGCCACGGGCGGGTCGATCGAGCGCATTACGCTCGACCCCCTGCAGGGCGGCGCTTGCCACTGCCCGGGCGGGAACGCGTTCCTCACACTCAGCGCGGGTTACTTGGGCAGCCTGGTCTGGGGCGGGCTGATGCTGGCGGCGGCGCGCACCAACCGGATCAAGTCCGAGTGGGTAAACCTCCTCATCGGAGGCCTGGTGATCGGGCTGACGCTCCTGTACGTACGGAACGGCTTCGGGTTCGCGTTCGGAATTCTCTTCGGGCTCGCCCTGATCGGGGTGTCGCGGAAGCTCGGCGACGGGGTGAACCGCCCGCTCCTGCTCACGCTGGGATTGACGAGCGCGCTCTACGCGATCCTCGACATCAAGAGCGATGTGCTCGACCGGCCCGAGGTGCGGTCCGATGCCTACATGCTCGCCGAGATCACGGGCGTGCCGACATTGGTCTGGGGCGTCCTCTGGATCGGCGCGGCGCTCGCCTTCTCGTTCTGGCTCCTGCGGCGCGCCTACCGGGGCGCATGACGGGGCGCACCACAGCCGGCGGGATCTGGGATGTGGAAGCACACCGCTGATCGGGGACCCACTCCTGACGGTCTTGCAACTGTTCGGCGCTTCTTTGTATGATGGCCTCGTTCCGCCCTCAGTATCCTTGAAAACAGGAGGTGATCCCTTGTCTAGTCCGAGTACTCTGTCGAGCCTGGCACGGGCAAGCGATCGCCGGAGCGGCTTCTAAGCCGAGCCGAATGCAGTAGTCGCTGTTCGCGCCGTACCCGGCCATCGCGCTGGGCTGCGACAGTGCCGACGCCACCGGGAAGTCCGCCGGTGGCGTCGCTTTTTTGTGCCTAGCCGAACCAGGGGGGTGCGTTCCCGGCCTTCCACTTGATGTTGCAGCCGACGCTGGGCACCTGCTCCCCTGACGGCGCTTTCCCCGCGAGCACCGCGTCACAGGCCGCGCGGATGTCCGCACCGGTCACCGGAACGTCGAGCGACGGGCGGCTCGCGTCGAACTGGCCGCGATACACGAGCTTCCCACCCCCATCATAGAGGAAGAAGTCGGGCGTGCATGCCGCCCCGAACGCCTTCGCGACCTGCTGGGACTCGTCGAAGAGGTAGGGGAACGTGTAGCCTCGCTTCGCGACCTCTTGGGCCATGTTCGCCGGGCTGTCGTCCGGGTACTTGGCCACGTCGTTCGCGTTGATCGCGACGATCCGGAGCCCCTTCGCAATGTACTCGCGCCCAAAGCCTGCGAGCTCGTCCGCGACGTGCTTCACGAACGGGCAGTGGTTGGAGAGGAAGACCACCAGGACGGCGGGAGCGCCAGCGAGATCCGGGAGCGAGACGGTCCTGCCAGTGGCCGGCTCCGGGAGCGAGAAGCCGGGAGCTCGGGTGCCGAGCGGAACCATCGTCGAGGGGACGCGCGCCATCTGCGGAATCGGGGATGGGGTGAGTGGCTCGGGAGCGAACATCCCAACCCCCTCTCGGCCAGCGAGTGCCCTCCCCGGGTTGCCGAAGGGAGAAGGCCCCGTTATTCATACGAACGTATGAGTCAGAACCGCCGCCGGCGATCGCACGCTCCCCGTCCCCGCGCAGACGTCGGCGAGGAAACGCGGTCCGATCTCATTGCGGCGGGACGTCGCCTCTTCGGACAACGCGGCTACGACGGCGCGTCGGTCCGGGCGATCACCCACGAGGCCGGCACCAACCTGGGCGCCGTCACCTACCACTTCGGCTCGAAGCGCGAGCTGTATGGCGCCGTGCTCGAGCAGGGCCTGCGCCCGATCGCCGAGCGCGTCCAAGCGGCCGCCCGCTCCGAAGGCACTGCCTTGGAGCGCATGCTGCGGGTCGTCGAGGCGTACTTCACGCACTTCGAAGCGCACCCAGACCTGCCCCACCTGCTCATGCAGGAAGTCGCCGCCGGGAAGCGGCCGCCCCCCGTCGTTCTCGAGATTCTGAAGAGCGTGAAGGAGGCGATCGCGGGCCTCCAGGTCGAAGGCGTAGCCGATGGGTCCGTGCGGCCGGGGCACCCAGTGCTGACCGCCCTGAGCGTGGTGTCACAACCCGTCTATCTGGCCCTCGTTGCCCCGCTGCTCCGCACCCTGGGTCCCGTCGACCTCTCCCAGCCGGCCACGCGCGAGCTCTCGCTCCAGCATACCCTCGCCTTCGTACGGGCGGGCCTCGCGCCCGCCAGGAGTGATTCCCCCCGATGATCAAGAACAGGCGGAGCCGAGGTGTCATCGCATTCATCCTCGGCGCCTTCCCTGCTTTCAGGCCCGCCGTGAGCGCACAGGCGCTCTCTCTAGCCGAGTCGCTCGACGCTGCGCTCGCGACTCATCCGACGCTCGCTTCCGCCGCGTCGCGTATGCTGGCCGCCGAGGCGATGGGGGACGCCGCTCGCGCCTCCCGTCTCCCCGCCGCTGCGCTCACCGCAAACCTGGTGCGATTCCAGGAGCCGATGGTGGTTGCGCCGTTGCACAGTCTGAACCTCTCCAACCCGCCGCTCTTCGATCGCACGCTCGTGCAGGGCCAGATCGGCGCACAGTACACGCTCTTCGACGGGGGAGCTCGTGCCTGGAGGATCCGGGGCGCGGATGCCACCTGGGAGTCCACACGCGCAGGGCGCGGGTCGGCCGAGATGGCCGTGCTCGAACAAGTCGTCGTGGCCTACCTCGGATCGACCACCGCGCGCACACTGCTGGAGGCAGCGCGGGCCCAAGTGGCAGCACTCGACGCCGAGCACGCCCGCGCCCAGCGCCACTTCGGGGCTGGCTCAGCCGCCGAGCTGGAGGTGCTACGAGCCGACGCGGTCCGCCAGGAAGCACGGGCCGCGGAAGCGAGCTCTGTCGCCCGGGCCGAGCAGGCCGAACGCGGGCTGGCCCAAGTCATGGGCGTTGACCTCGCCAGCGTTTCAGGTCGGGAGCTGGAAGCGGTCGCGCTCCGCGCTGCCTCCTCCCCAACCGCCGGCGCAAGCAGCCCGGCGGTGCTCCAGGCGGATCGCGCGGTCGCCGCGGCCGAGGCACGCCTCGCCGAAGAGCGCGCCGCGCGCCTTCCCTCGGTCCAACTCGGGGCGGGACTTCAGGACTTCGGAACCATCGACGGCGGTCACGTGGTGGAGTGGCGCACCGGAGTGGAGCTGTCGTGGCCGATGTTCACAGGAGGCGCGCGCAGCGCTTCGGTTCGCCGGGCAGCCGCCGAGGTCGAGGCCGCGCGTGCAGAGCTGAACGCCATCCGCATGCAAGTGGATCAGGAGGTCGATGCGGCGGCCACCGCCGTCCTGGAGGCAGACGCTCGCACGCAGGCGCTCGGTGCCGCAGTCGCGCAGTGGGAAGAGGTCGCCCGTATCGAGGCCCTCGCGCTGGACGCCGGATCAGGCGAGCAGCGTGACCTGCTGCGCGCTCAGGCCGGGCTCTTCGAGGCTCGAGCAGGCCACGCCGTCGCGCGTCAAGACGCGATCCTGGCTCGAGTGCGTGTAGCCCGCGCCGAGGGCGTGCTCAGTCGTGACTGGATCCTCGCCACCATGGAGAGCCGCCCATGAACGCGCGCTTCCGCATTGTGCTGGTACTCGTGGTGGTGGCGGTCGGCACGTTCTTCGCGCTGCGATTGCGCGAGACGCAGCCAGTCGGCGTGAGCGCGTCGGGAACCGTAGAGGCGACCGATGCCGACCTCGGGTTCCAGGTGGCGGGGCGCGTGCTCCAGATCGCCGTCGCCGAAGGGGACGCGGTCCGTGCCGGCGAAGAGCTCGCTCGCCTGGATACGCGTGAGCTCGAGGCCGCACTGGAAGGCGCGTGGGCGCAGCTCGACGCCGCAGAAGCGCGCCTGGCGGAACTCGAGGGCGGCGCCCGCCCGCAGGAGGTGCTCACCGCCGAAGCGGCACTGCGCGCGGCAGCCACCCGAGCGGAGGAGGCGCGCCTGGAGCAGGAACGAGCCACCACGCTCTTCGCGGGTGGGGCGATCAGCCGCCAAGCGCTCGACCGCGCGGGGTCCGCGCTGGCGGTCGCGAACGCGGCGCGCGAGCAGGCGGAGGAGCAGCTGGCGCTGGTGCAGGAGGGGCCGCGCAGCGAGACCATTCGCGCGCAGCGTGCCACGGTCGCACAGGCCAGGTCCAGCGTGGCGCGCGCCGAGGCCACCCTCGGCTACGCCGTCATCACCGCGCCCTTCGACGGTATCGTCACCGTCCGGCACCGGGAGCAGGGTGAGGCAATCGGGCCGGGCGCGCCGGTGCTCACGCTGCTCGACCCTAACGACCGCTGGGTCCGCATCTACGTGCGCGAAGACCAGATGGGCCTCGTGCGCATCGGCCTCGCCGCCGAGATCAGGGCGGATACATACCCGGACCGAGCGTACACCGGTGAGGTCGTCTTCATCGGCAGCGAAGCGGAGTTCACGCCGCGCAACGTCCAGACCGCCGAAGAGCGCATCAAGCTGGTCTACCCGGTGAAAGTGCGTATCACAGGCGATACCGACTTCGAGCTCAAGCCCGGCGTTCCGGCCGACGTGACCCTGCTCGTGAGCCCCCCGTGAGTACTGTCGTCGTCGACGGCCTCACGCGCCGCTTCGGTGCTCTCACCGCGGTCGATGGGCTCTCGTTCGCCATCGATGCGGGCGAGCTCTTCGGCATCGTGGGACCCGACGGCGCGGGCAAGACCACCACGTTGCGCATGCTCGCGGGCGTCCTCAGACCCACGTCAGGATCTGCGCACGTCGCCGGAATCGAAGTGGGAGCGCGACCGGAAGAGGTGAAGCCGCTCATCGCCTACATGGCGCAGCGTTTCGGCCTCTACGAAGACCTGACCGTCGCGGAGAACCTCGACTTCTGCGCCGACCTCTACCGGGTGCCGCGCGAGGCCCGGCCGGCCAGGCTAGAGCGCCTGTACGCCTTCAGCCGGCTGGGCGAGTTCGCGGACAGGCTCGCGGGCAAACTGTCTGGAGGCATGAAGCAGAAGCTCTCGCTCTCGTGCTGCCTGGTGCACCACCCACAGGTGCTCCTCTTGGACGAGCCGACTTTCGGCGTCGACCCGATCTCACGGCGAGAGCTCTGGCTCATCCTGCACGAGATGGTCCGCGAGGGCGTGACCATCCTGGTGTCGACCTCCTATCTCGACGAGGCAGAGCGCTGCGATCGCGTGATGCTGTTGAGCGAGGGGAGATCCCTCGCCCTGGACACGCCGGCCGCCCTGCAGGTATCGATGGCCGGCACGATGGTCGCACTCAGGACGAGCGACCCCCGTAGGGCGCGCGACCTGCTGCGCGCATCTCCCCACGCCACGTCGGCCATGCTCTTCGGCGATACCGTGCACGCGATTCTCTCACCCGCGGCACAGCACGATGACTTGGTCGGCGCTCTGGAGCGCGCGGGCGTAGCCGTGGTCGGCGCCCAGACGGTGGAGCCGTCCCTCGAAGACGTCTTCATCCAGCGGACCGACGCCGCTTCGATGCGCCATGGCTGACCGCGGCCAACACCCGGTCGTGGTGCGAGCACTGACGCGACGCTTCGGCGACTTCACTGCCGTGGATGACGTGACGTTCGACGTGCGCTCGGGCGAGATCTTCGGCTTCTTGGGGCCGAACGGCGCCGGCAAGACCACCACCATCAAGATGCTGACGGGGCTCCTGGCCCCGACGTCCGGAGAGGGCTCCGTGGCGGGGCTCGACATCCGCACGGAGCGCTCCGGCATCAGCAGCCGCATCGGCTACATGTCGCAGAGGTTCTCCCTCTACACGGACCTGACAGTCCGCGAGAACATCGATCTCTTTGCCGGCCTCTACGGCGTGGAGGGCGACCGCCTGGAGGAACGGCGCCGGTGGATCCTCGACATGGCCGAGCTGCAAGGCGCGGAAGGCCGGCCCACCGCTGAGCTGCCTCTGGGCTGGAAGCAACGCCTCGCGCTCGGATGCGCGTTGGTGCACGAACCGCCCATCCTCTTCCTCGACGAGCCGACCTCGGGTGTCGACCCAATGGCCCGTCGCCGCTTCTGGGACCTCATCGACGGACTGGCAGATCACGGCACCACGGTCTTCGTCTCGACCCACTACATGGAGGAGGCGGAGTACTGCCATCGGCTGGCGCTCCTGAACCGCGGGCGACTGATCGCACTCGATACGCCGCGCGCGCTGCGCGCCCGCGTGGTCGAGCCGATCCTGGAGGTGAGGACCGATGACGCCCCCGGGGCCGTGGAGGCGCTGCGTGGCATGGACGGGATCCTGGAGGCGGCCATGTTCGGGCGCACGCTCCATGTGACCGTGACGGACTCGGCCCGCGGCGCGGACGCGGTGCACCGGGCCCTCGGAAGTGCAGGCCGGAACGTCGACCGCATCACCCAGATCGAGCCCTCCCTCGAGGACGTCTTCGTGTCCCTCGTGCGCGCCGAAGGCGGCGCGGTGATCGGCTGAGGCCATCGCGACCATGGACCCGATGCGGCTCGGCGCGATCGCGCGGAAGGAGTGGATCCAGCTCAAGCGCGACACGCGCAGTATGATCCTCGCGTTCGTGCTGCCGGTCCTGTTGCTGATCTTCTTCGGCTACGCGATCACCTGGGACGTGAACGACATCCCGGTCGCTGTGCTCGACCAGGACAGAACGCCCGAGAGCCGCCTGCTGGTGGAGGCCTTCGAGTCGAGCGGCTACTTCTCCGTCAGCGAATACCTGGACTCACCGGAGCTCGTCGACCAGCGACTCGTGGGCGATGACGTCATCGGCGTACTCTGGATCCCGCCGGGCTTCGAGCGAGATGTCGACGCACCGGGAAGGGCGGCGGAGGTGCAGCTGCTGCTCGATGGCAGCGATGCGAACACCGCCACCATCGCGCTCAACTACGCCGACGCGATCGTGACCCGCTTCGGCGCGCGCGCGATGCTCGGCGGCTCGCGCGCCACTCCGCCGATCGCGCTCCAAGCCCGCACTTGGTACAACCCGAACCTCGTGAGTCGGCACATGATCGTGCCGGGGTTGATCGCCGTCATCATGTCGATCATCGCGGCGATGCTGACGGCGCTGACGATAGCGCGCGAGTGGGAGCGCGGCACCATGGAGCAGCTCGCCGCGACGCCGGTGAGCCGAGTCGAAGTGGTCATCGGCAAGCTGCTCCCCTACGTGGCGATCGGCCTCTTCGACGTGGCGGTCACCGTCGCAGCCGGCATGTGGATCTTCGGCACGCCGCTGAACGGCAGCGTCACCCTCCTCGCCCTGCTCACGCTGCTCTTCCTCACCGGCGCCCTGGGGCTCGGCATCTTCATCTCCGCCGCCGTGAAGTCCCAGGTGCTCGCCATGCAGATCGCGATGGTCGCCACCTACCTGCCCGCGGTGCTCCTCTCCGGATTCATGTTCGACATCGCGAGCATGCCGGCGGTGCTCAGGGCCTTCACGTTCCTCGTGCCCGCGCGGTACTACGTCACGGTCACCCGAGGTGTCTTCCTCAAGGGCGTCGGCGCCGAAGTACTGTGGGCGCAAGCGCTTTTCATGCTCGCCTACGCGGCGCTCGGCCTCGCGCTGGCCACCCGGGCGTTCCGGAAAGAGCTGCAGGCATGAGCGCCCTCAGGATCCGGCGCATGATCGTGAAGGAGCTCCGGCAGCTCTTCCGCGACCCGCGCACGAAACGGGTGATTTTCGTGGCGCCGATCATCCAGCTCGTCCTCTTCGGATACGCTGTGAACACCGACGTGCGGAACGTCGCCACAGCCCTGGTCGACCACGACCGCACGCCCGAGTCGCGTGAGCTCGTCAGAGCGCTCACGGCCTCGGGGTACTTCAGGGTGGTGACGACCTCCGATCGCTCGACCGACCTCGGCGTGGCGCTCGATGCGGGAGACGCGGTCGTGGGCCTCGAGATCCCCACCGGGTATGCCCGCGACCTCGCGGCGGGCCGCTCGCCGTCGGTCCAGCTGCTGCTCGATGGCACCAACTCGAACACGGCCACGGTGGCCCAGGGGTACGCGACGCGCATCGTCACGAACCTGGGCGCCCGCGTCGCCGCCGGCCCGAGCGTAGCGCTCGACGGCATCGACCTGCGCGCGCGCGCCTGGTTCAACCCGTCGCTGGAATCGCGCGTGTACAACGTGCCCGCGGTCATCGGGGTGATCGTGCTGCTCATGTGTCTGCTGCTCACCGCACTCGCGGTGGTGCGCGAGCGAGAAGTCGGCACGCTCGAGCAGCTGCTGGTGTCCCCGCTCACGGCCACCGAGCTCATCCTCGGCAAGACGATCCCCGTTGCGGGCATCGCCTTGGTCCAGCTCACCCTGGTCACGTCGGTCGCGCTGCTCTGGTTCGGGATCCCGCTGCGGGGTCCGGTCCCGACCCTCGTGCTGGCCGCAGCGCTCTTCATCGTCGCGGGACTCTCGCTCGGGCTCATCATCTCGACGATCTCGAGCACCCAGCAGGAAGCGTTCCTCTCCATGTTCCTCTTCCTGCTGCCGGCGATCATCCTGTCGGGATTCCTCTATCCGATCGACGCGATGCCGGACTTCTTCCAGCACCTCACGCTGGTGAACCCCCTCCGTCACTTCCTCGAGATCGTGCGGGGAATCTTCCTGCGCGGGGCGGGAGTCTCGGACCTCTGGGTGCAGTTCCTCGTCCTCGCAGGCATGGCCGCGGCTGGACTGGCGGTAGCAACATGGAGGTTCCGCACGACATTATAGCGATAGCGCCGCTCCGTCCCTCAGATGCCCGCGCGCAGGTGGCGCAACCATGGCCGTGAACCACTTTCGATTCTTGCGCGGCCTGTGGGCCCACATCGGCGTCGTGAATCAAGGGCGCCAGCCCATCTACTTGGACTATCCCGTTCACCCGCGAACGCGCTGGGGATGGGGTGGTGCGCCGCACGAGGCCGTGAACGAGATCCTCGCGCCCGGGCGGAGCCGCTACGCGAGCGTCCTCGAGCAGCTCGGGCCATTCGCGGCCGGGCTCCAGCGCATCCCGATGACGCCCACCGACGACCGCGAACCCCACTGGGCCAACGCGTACCTGGCCGGGCTCGACGCGGCAACGCTGTACGCATTTCCGAAGCTGAATCGGTCGCGCCGGTATCTCGAAGTCGGGTCCGGCAATTCGACGCGATTCGTGCGTCGCTCCATCGAGGACCACGGCCTCGACCTCAGGATCACATCGATCGACCCGCACCCTCGGGGGTTCGTCGACGAGATCTGTGACCACGTGGTCAGATGCGGACTCGAGGAGGCACCGCTCGAGCTGTTCGACGCGCTCGAGCACGATGACATCCTCATGCTGGATGGCTCCCACCGCTGCTTCCAGAACAGCGACGTGACGGTGGCCTTCCTCGAGATCCTCCCGCAGCTGCGGCCTGGCGTGCTCGTCTTCATCCACGACGTCTTCCTTCCGCACGACTACCCGCCCGAGTGGGAGCGGATGTTCTACTCCGAGCAATACTTGCTTGCGGTCCTGCTGCTGGCCGATCGCGGTCGACGCTACGAGATCGTCTTCCCGGGCTACTTCTGCGCCACCGATCCCGAGCTGGCGCCGCGCTCGCTCGAGGTCTGGCGGCGAGTCGCCCCGGCCGGCCTGGAGGTCCGCACGAGTGGGTTCTGGCTCCGGGTTCGAGGCGACCGAGAAAGATCGACTTGACAACCGTTGAAGGTTGAAACAGTATCTCAGCCGCTAATCCACACGCTCGACCAGAACCGGGGCTCCATGAAGCCACTCGTGACCCAGGGCTTCCACCACATCACCATGGTGTCGACGAGCGCGCCCAGAACCCTGGTGTTCTAGTGCGAGCTGCTGGGCTTCGACCTGGTCAAGAAGACCGTCAACTTCGACGATCCGGGCGCCTACCACCTCTACTTGGGGCGGAACGGAGGCCGGCCGGGGACGATCCTCACGTTCTTCGAGTGGGCCCACGCGCGCCGCGGCCACTGGGGCGTCGGCGGAGTACACCACCTCGCGCTCCGCGTGGGCTCGCCCGAGGCCCAGCTCAATTGGAAGCGGCGCCTCATGGATGCCGGCGTACCGGTGAGTGGCCCCCTCGACCGCGGGTACTTCACGAGCCTCTACTTCGCGGACCCGGACGGCCAGGTCCTCGAGATCGCCACAGCCGGTCCCGGATACGCGATCGACGAGCCGCCCGACGCGCTCGGCCGACGACTCATCGCGCCCCCCGCGGAGAGACTACCCGGAGGCCGCAACGAAGAGGCCATCGCGCGTCGGACGCACCCCGAGCCCATCCCGGTAATCACGCCGGACATGACGCTCGACGGGATCCACCACATCACGGGCATCACGGACGACATCGAGCTCGCCAGCGACTTCTACGAGCGCGCGCTCGGCCTCCGCCTGGTCAAGAAGACGTTGAACCAGGATGACGAGCGCACCAAGCACTACTTCTGGGCGCGGTACGATGGAGGGTCGGTGGGGCAACACTCCGCCCTCACGCTCTTCGGCTGGGAGGGGAGCCGCCACATCGCGAGGCCGGGCGCCGGCCAGACGCACCACATCGCGTTCCGGACCGAGAGCCCCGAGGAGCAAGCGGAGTGGCGCGAGCACCTGCTCACCCTGGGCACCGACGTCACGACCGTGCGTGACCGCACCTACTTCGAGAGCATCTACTTCCACGCTCCTGACGGCCTTCTGCTCGAGATCGCCACGGACGGACCTGGCTTCGGGATCGACGAGCCTGTTAATGAGCTGGGGGCTGCGCTCAAGCTGCCGTCGTGGCTCGAGCCCCAGCGACCCATGATCGAACGCACCCTCGCCCCCCTCCGATAAGCGCGACCATGCCCGGGCCCACGCTCGAGCACGACATCGTGCGCGGGTCGAACGTCGGTGACACGTCCACGGTCGCCGTGCTCCTGCACGGCCGCGGCAGCGACAAGCACGACCTCCTCGGCCTGCGTCCGCTCCTTCCCGCGGATTGGTCGCTGGTGACGCCGCGCGCGCCCTTCCCGGGGGCCCCGTGGGGGTACGGCCCTGGGTATGCCTGGTATCGCTACCTCGAAGAGGACCGGGCCCAGGTGGACACGCTCGAGGAGAGCCTCGTGCTCCTCGATGACTTCCTGGCCGGCCTCCCGGGAGCCGTCGGGTTCGAGCCTAGACGCGTCCTCCTCGGCGGATTCTCACATGGCGGCACGGTCGGCCTCGCCTATGCGATCACTCGCCCGGGAGCGGTGGCCGCCGCCATCAACTTCTCCGGGTTCCTCGCGGCCTGGGTTGGCTCGACGAGTCCGGGGCTGCCCCGCCGACTACCCCGATCTTCTGGGGCCACGGGACTGGCGACCCCGCGATTCCGATCGCCCTCGCCGAGCCGGGCCGCGCCCGACTACGACGCGCGGGCGCGAACCTGGTGGCTCGCGACTACCGCGTCGGGCACTGGATCGCGGAAGAAGAAGTCGCCGCCGCCGTAGCGATGGCGAACTCGCTCGGCAGGTGAGAGGCTACGCCTTCGAGTCGAGTTGCTGTGGCAGCGTCGTGAGGCTCACGATCCTGTAGCGACGCGCACCGGCGGGGAGCTTGATCGTCACCTCCTCACCCGACTTCGCGCCCAGCAGGCCCCGGCCGATCGGTGAGGCCAGCGACACCTGGCCGCCATCGAGGTCGATGAAGTCACCCGCGGTGATCGTGAACGTGAAGTCCTCACGCATCTCGATGTCGGTGATGGTCACCTGCGATCCGAAGCCGACGCGGTCGTAGGCCATCTGCGTGATGTCGATGCGCGAGAGCTCCGTCATGCGCGTCGTGAGGTGGTTGAGGCGCGCCTCGACGAACGACTGCCGCTCTTTCGCCGCCTTGAAGTCTGCGTTCTCGCGCAGATCGCCGTGCTCCATGGCGATCTTGATGCGCACGGGCAGATCCTTCGTGAGCTCGTGCGTCAGGTTGAGAATCTCCGCTTCGATCTTGCCGCGGATCTCGTCGAGCATGGACTGCTTCGGCATGGGCTAACCCCGAGGGTCGGAGTTCGAGAGCACGGCCTGTTTCCGCGCTGCGCGATCGGCCTTCACGGCGGCGCGGATCTTCTCGTGCTTGAGCCCCAGGATCTCTCCGGCGAGCAGAGCGGCGTTCACCGCCCCGGCCTTCCCGATCGCCAACGTGCCCACGGGGACGCCCCCGGGCATCTGCACGGTGGAGAGGAGCGAGTCGAGCCCGTCGAGGGACCACCCCTTCATCGGCACGCCTAGCACGGGGAGCGTCGTCTTCGCGGCGATCACCCCAGCCAGATGCGCCGAGCCACCCGCGGCGGCGATGATCACCTCGAGGCCGCGCTCCTCTGCGGTCGCAGAGTACTCGATGGCCTCGTCGGGAGTGCGGTGCGCAGACAGCACGCTGGCCTCGTTCGGGATCCCCAGTGCATCCAGGGTCGAGACGCACTGGCTCATGGTCTCCCAATCCGACTTGGACCCCATCAACACACCCACCAGTGGCTTCGCCATCGTGCCGGACCTCGATCGAGGGTAATGTTCTTGCGCACCCGCGCCTGAAGCGCGGCACGTTGGCGGAAGGGGCGCGCAGGATCAAGGGTGCACCAACTGGGACCTGGAGCAGCCGGAGTGATGCCCACACCGCGGGACTTGGCCTGGCCCGAAGACGAGCCCGAGCTCGTCCCGTTCCTCCCCTTCGTCTTCTCCGTTTGGGTGGACGGCACGCTCACGTAGGCCGAGATCGCGGCGGTGCGCCACGCGGTCGACGAGCTCGCTTGGCTCAGCGGCGATACGCGCGCGCTTCTCGGCACGTGGCTCGACCCGGACGCGCCACCGACGCCCTCCGCGCTACACGCGCCCCGCGGACGCCTGCGCGGCCGCGTTCCCGTCCACGACGACGAGGCAACCCGCTCGCTCACCGGGCTCGGCCTCGCGCTCTGGCGGCAGACCGGAGGCCGCGGTCCTTGGGAGAGCCCCGAGGGTCAAGGCGCGCTTCGCGAGCTGGAGGCCTCGCTCGGGCTACTCGGCGCGGAGGCCGCGCGGGGAGCGCTCGGTCTCCTGCCACCGCTGGCGCCAAGAGCGCACAAGTCGACCGCGTCGTCCGGATCCGCGCTGCGCGAGTTCCTCGATCGAGATCGGCGTGAGGTGCGGGACCGCGCGCTCGAAGCGCTGCTCGCGCCAGCGCTGCGGATCCCGCTCGGACTTCCCACGCACGAGTATCGCGCGCGTGTGCTCGAAGCGCTTCGGTACCTGTCCGAACAGGGGCTCGGCTCCCTCGGATATCCCAGAGCCTTCGGGGGCGCGGACGACCCCGCCGCGGCGGTCGCGGTCTTCGAGACGCTGGCGTTCGGAGACCTCAGCGTGGTGGTGAAGTTCGGCGTCCAGTTCGGGCTCTTCGGAGGTAGCGTGCTACAGCTGGGGACGGCGCGCCACCACAAGGCGTATCTGGGGTCGATAGCAAGGCTCGAGCTCCCGGGCTGCTACGCCATGTCCGAGACCGGGCACGGCTCGAACGTGCGCGACGTGGAGACCACGGCAACCTACGACGCGATCACCGACCAACTCGTGGTGCACACGCCTCACGACGGTGCGGCCAAGAACTATATCGGCAATGCGGCCGAGCACGGCTTGCTCGCGGCTGTGTTCGCCCGCCTCATCGTCGCGGACGAAGACCACGGCGTACACGCCGTGCTCGTGCCGATCCGCGACGCACAGCGCCGCGTCCAGCCCGGCGTGCGCATCGAGGCCTGTGGGCTCAAGACGGGGCTCAACGGCGTCGACAACGGGCGCATCTGGTTCGACCGCGTGCGAGTGCCGCGCACGAACCTGCTCGACCGCTTCGCGGCCATCGGCGAGAACGGGCGGTACCATAGCGACATCCCGAATCCAGGGCGGCGCTTCTTCCGCATGCTGAGGACTCTCGTCATCGGGCGGGTCAGCGTGGCGTCGGCCTCCGTGAGTGCGGCCAAGGTTGGACTCACAATCGCCATCCGGTACGCTCACCGCCGCCGCCAGTTCGGACCGGAGGGAGCCATCGAGGTCCCCATCCTCGACTACCCGGTGCTGCAGCGAGAGCTCATGCCCCGACTCGCCACCACGGTCGGGCTCCAGCTCGCCGTGCGGACCCTTCAAGCTCGGCTTATGGATCCAGCGGAGTCGGACTCGGCCGAGCTCGAGGTGGCGGCCGCGGGACTCAAGGCATATGCCTCGGAAAGCTGCGTGACGACGCTGCAGGCCTCGCGCGAAGCCTGCGGTGGCCAAGGGTACCTGGCCGACAGTCGTTTCGCGTCCCTGAAGGCGGACACCGACGCGTTCACCACCTTCGAGGGTGCGAACCTCGTCCTCTACCAGCTGGTCGCGAAAGGACTCCTCACCCGCTTCCGCGAGGAGATGGGCGACCTCACTCTCCGCGGTGCGGTTCGCTACCTGGCGGAGCGGGCCGAAACCGCGCTCACCGAGCTGAACCCGGTGGTCACGCGGCGCACCGACGAGGAGCACCTGCTCGATGCGGACTTCCACCACGCGGCGCTCGCCTACCGGGAGGCGAGACTCCTGCGCTCCGCCGCCCTGCGGATACGCGCGCGGCTCGACGAGGGGATGGATTCCTTCCAGGCCGTGGTCGAATGCCAGGACCACTTGATCTACCTCGCCAAGGCGCACGTGGAGCACCGCATCCTGCGCGAGTTCGACGGGCCCATCGCCCGGGCACCGACTCCCGGCCTGTCCGAGCTCCTCCGCACGACCTCGGCGCTCCACGCACTCTCCTGCATCGAGCGGGACCGCGGCTGGTTCCTGGAGTCGGGGTACCTGGAGCCCGGCAAGGCCAGGGCCATCCGTGGCCAGGTGGGCCGTCTCTGTGCCGAGCTCCGCGACCAGGCGCACGTCCTCGTGGACGGGTTCGGCATCCCCGACGAGCTCCTGCCCGAGATCGCGCGGCGGGAGTCTTTCGACTCAGGCCTCTGAGCCTGCCGCCGCTTCCTCCCCATCGGTATCGACCCGTCCACATCGAAGAAAACATTTGTTTTTCGGGGTGCCCCAGGCATTTTCGTACGGTTCGCCTGGAGGGAGACTGGGGCAGTGGGCCCTGGGCGCTCCTATATTGGGCGAGCCCTGATATCCGAAAGGCGCGCGGTGCGGCGCCCATACCGTGTCGGAGGAGATCCATGGTTCGTAGGAGCCTGATCGTGGCGGCCATGGTGGCAGTCGCTTCCCCGCTGGCCGCTCAGGAAGAGGAGTTCGTCTGGACCGCGGGCCGGCCCGATTCTGACGCGCCCATCGGCGTCTTCGGGGCCCGAACGCTCGACGCGGGCGCACTAGAGTTCACCTACCGATACACGCAGCTGAATTCGCGAGGCGCCTGGTTCTCCAAGGACTCCCTCCCGCTCGCGACTACGCTCCAGCTCTACACGGTCGCACCGCTGGAGATGTCCAACATCCAGCACAGCGTCAGCGCCGCATGGGGCATGAGCGACCGGCTCACGCTGACGGGCACGGCCGGGTTCGCTTTGATGGAGCGCACGCAGATCACGAACGGCGGCGTGCTCTATATCACCGGTATCGAGGCCCTCACCGATGTGACTGCGTCCGCCATCTACGAGGTATACCGGCAGGGTCCTTACCGCGTGCACTTCTCCGGAGGAGCGGTCCTGCCGGTGGGCAAGGCTCGCACCTACGCCGACACACCCTTCGGCGCGGACCAGGCACTCCCGTACGACCAGCGCCCCGGCGGCGGCGCGTTCGCCGTCACGTTCGGCTCTACGGCGCTCGTCCAGAACGAGATGGCCTCGCTCGGCGCCCAGTTCAGGGGCCGGATCCACCTCGCCGAGGGCACGGCTGACTTCACCCCTGGAGACCAGTACCAAGCGGACGGTTGGGGTGCCTACCGTATCAACAGCGTCTTCAGCATCTCCGGCGGCGTCCGCTGGCAGACGTGGGGACGCCTCGAGGGTGCGGACCCGCAGCTCCTCGCGACCCAGGACCCCGGCAACGACCCCGTGACCGGCATGGCCGGCGGCGAGCGCCTCGACATGCCCGTCGGCGTCAACATGATCATGCCAGAGGGGTCGATCCTGGCAGGTCACCGCCTCGCGGTCGAAGGCGCGTACGCTATTCACCACGAGTACGAGGGCGTGCGACTCGGCATGGACTGGGGACTCAACTTCGGCTGGACGATGCCGTTCTAGTCGGCTCGACGGCTACCGCCGCATCGAGGGCGTCCGGGGTCTCCCCGGGCGCCCTCGGTCTTTTCAGCCCAGATGCGTCAGCCTCGGATCCCGATGAGGTGGTAGCGCTTCTTCCCCAGGCGGACGAGGATGAAGCGACCTTCGATGGCATCGCGCATCGTCACGGTGCGCGCGACATCGTCCACGCGCACGTTGTTAACGTAGACGCCACCCCCCTCGACCGCGCGGCGGGCTTCCCCTTTCGAGGCGCAAATCCCGGTCTCGGCGAGGAGCTCCACCAGCGCCTTCCCCTCCCCCGCGAGAGCGTCCTTCGCGATCTCGTGCGACGGCACGTCGGCGAAGATGTCCGCGATGTCATCGGCATGGAGACCAGCCACCTCCCCACCGAAGAGCGCACGCGTCGCCTGCTGTGCCCGCGCGAGCCCCGTCTCTCCGTGGAGGCGCCGCGTGACTTCGTCGGCCAGGGCCTTTTGCGCCGTGCGCTGCTCGGGCGCGGAGTCGACCACGTGCGACAGCTCGGCGATGCGGCCCACGTCCAGGAGCGTGAAGTACTTGAGGTACCTCACCACGTCGGCGTCCTCGACGTTGATCCAGTACTGGTAGAATCGGAAGGGTGAGGTCATCAGGGGGTCGAGCCAGATGGCTCCCTCCTCCGTCTTGCCGAACTTCACCCCGGAGGCCTGCGTGATGAGCGGGAAAACCACGCCGTATGCGCGCGCGCCCTCGACGCGTCGCACGAGATCGATACCCGACGTGATGTTGCCCCACTGGTCGCTCCCGCCCATCTGCACCGTGCACCCCTCGGTGCGGTACAGCTCGAGGAAGTCGTACGACTGCAGGAGGGCATACGAGAACTCGGTGAACGAGATCCCGGTCTCTTCGTTGGAGATACGCCGTTTGACGGATTCCTTGGCCAGCATCTGGTTCACCGAGAAGTGCTTGCCGATGTCGCGCAGGAAATCCACCAACGGGAGCCCGCCGAGCCAGTCGAGGTTGTTGCGCATACGCGCAGGGTTGGAGCGCACCTCGAAGTCGAGGAAATGCTCCAGCTGGCGGCGAATGGCCTCGGCGTTGGCCGCAACCTGGTCCTTGGTGAGGAGCTTCCGCTCGGCCGACTTGCCGGACGGATCGCCGATGAGCCCCGTGCCGCCGCCGACCAAAGCCACGGGCGTGTGCCCAGCTCTCTGCGCGTGCACGAGCCCCATGATCGGCAGCAGCGTACCGATGTGCAGGCTCGCACCCGTGGGATCGAAGCCGATGTAGGCCGTTCGAGGCGCCTCCGCGAAGTGCTCGGCGGCACCCTCGGTGGCGTCATGGAGGAGTCCCCTCCAACGCAGCTCGTCGAGCACCGAGGTGGCGACGGCGCGCGAGCTCATCCTACCAGCCCTTACGGGCGCGGAGCCCGGTGATGTGCGCGACGTGGTGGGCGCCGTGCCACGAGTAGAGCTCGAGCAGGGCGTCGACGGTGAGCTCACCCATCTCCGGATGCAGGAGCAGGCGTCGGAAGTGCTCGGGCTCGAGGGCCTGGAGGAAAGAAACCCAGCGGGCGTGCAGTCCGTCCAGAATCGCCAGCGACGTCTCGACGGGAAGCGTGCGCGCATCGGGCAGCTCCGCCCAGAGCTTCTCCTGGTAAGGACGAATCGTGGGCTGGTCTTCGGTGACGGCCAGCTTGAAGCGGATGTATGCGTTCGTGTGCGAGTCGACCACGTGGTGCACGACCTGCCGAACGGTCCAACCCCCGTCGCGGTAGGGCGTGTCCAGCTGCGCGTCGTTCAACCCGCTGACCGAGGCCCTCATCTTCGCAGGGTGTGCGCGGATGGCCTCGATGCGGTCTGCTCGTTCTTGGGCCGTCAGTGGACGCTTCGCGGACGCGTAGCGTCCGATCGGGTACTTCAGCGCATCGACCGTGGTCTCGGGCACCGGGCGTCTCCGTTTGCGGGTCCGCGCGAATCTTCCCACGCTTCCCGAGTCATGTCCAGCCGCGACCGCATCTACCACGCCGTGGAACGGATCCCGCCCGGGCGCGTCGCGACGTACGGCTCGGTCGCGAAGGCGGCGGGGCTCCCGGGACATGCCAGGCAGGTGGGATACGCCCTCGCAGCGCTGCCGGACGGTTCGCCGGTTCCCTGGCACCGGGTCGTGAATGCTCGCGGTGGAATCAGCCCGCGGGCGTCGGATCGCACGGTCGAGATCCTCCAACGTGCCCTCCTCGAGGCCGAGGGGGTCGAGTTCAACGCACGCGGCCGGATCGACTTGGCCAGGTTCTCTTACTAACCTCTTATATGTTGTTTATCAGGTTACTCTTGACGAATAACCTGGTAAAGTCTGTTATACGGTTACTATGTCGTCACTCCGAGCGCTCTCCAGTGCCTCGCCCGAGCAGGGCTTGGGGAATCTGGCCCTTGATTTCCTCCACACCCAGCGCCCGGTCCGGGTGGGGTGGGTCGATGATCTGCACGCGCCCGACGGCCTTCTGAGGTGGCTCGCCGGCCACCTGCCCGGCGAGGCCCGCCCCCAGGCTGAGTGGGTCGCGCCGTCCGAGCTCCGTGCTCTCTTGGACGAAGCCCGAAGACTCCGCGCGGACATCCGGGCTCTGGTCGAGGCCCACCACCGGAGGCGACGCGTCCCGGAATGGGCGCTCTTCGGGATCAACCGCGCGCTCGCCGCCACGCCCTGGTCCTGGCGGCTCACGGACGGCGGCGATGGCATGGCGCTCTCGGTCTCGCTCAGCCGCGCCGAGCCGCTCTGTTCACTCGGCCCGGTCGCCCTGGCTGCCGCTCGCTTGGTCGCCAGCGTTCCGTCCGATCGTCTCCGCCCCTGCGCGTCCGCTCGGTGCGGGGCGTGGTTCGTCGACACGAGCAAGGGAGGCCGCCGTCGCTGGTGCTCCATGGCGGGGTGCGGAAATCGGGAGAAGGCCGCCGTGCACCGCGCCAAGCGAGCTCGCCGATAGTCTTGCCCGCTCCCCTCCCCGAACCGTAATTCCACCCCCTGCACTCCACTCTACGTGAGGGGCCCATGCGCAGCACGACTCTGGTCGGCGTTGGGGCGCTCCTCGTGCTGCAAGCGGCCCCCGCGAGCGCCCAAGCCGACGACGTCCATGGCCGCATTGCGCAGGTGGCCGTCGCGTTCGAGGGCACTCCGACCGGCCAGGGCCTGCTCACGACCGCGGCCCACGAGGCTGCCATCGCGGCTCAGCATGTCGAGTTCGCGAACGCGGTGGGCGCGAGCTTCGCCGACGTCCAGCTGCACGTCAGCCATGCGCTCCACGCCCTGGACCCCTCGCTCGCGCCGAGCGGGCCGGGCTTGGGGTATGGGGTGCGACACGCCGTCGACGCGGCCGCAACCCATCTCGGGATGGCGGCGTCGGACTCGCTGGCCTCGGAGAACGTGAAGGTGCACGCGGAGCACGTCGCTGTCATCCTCGCGAACGTCACGGCCCGGGTGGACCAGGCGGTCGCGCTGGCCGCGGAGGTCATGGCAGCCTCGAGCGCCGCGCCGGTCGCATCTCTGCTCGCCCGCCTGTCCGAACACTGCGAGACCGTCGTCGCGGGTCGGGACATCGACGGAGACGGACGGATCGGCTGGCGGGCCAGCGAGGGTGGTCTCCGCCAGGCGGCACAGCACATGACACTCCTGCAACGGGGGGAGGGACTGATCCCATGATCCGGTCGCGCGTCGTTATCACACTCTCATCGCTCGCGCTTGCAGCCAGCGCCTGTACGCCAGAAAGCAGCGCAGTCGCCTACACGGGGGCCACGGTGTGGGACGGCACCGGAGCGGCATCCGTGGCGAACGCCACGATCGTCGTCGACAGCGGACGCATCGTGGCGCTGGGTGCGGAGGTTCAGCCACCTCGCGGCGCCACGGTCGTGGAACTCGACGGCAAGTACGTAATTCCAGGACTGATCAACTCGCACGGTCACGTGACGGGCGCCTGGGCCGAGGCCGAGGTGACGGACCCAGTCGAGCGCGTACGCGGCGACCTGCTCCTCTACGCCCGCTACGGCGTCACTACCGTCAACAGCCTCGGCGACGAGGCGCCCGCGCGCGCCGCACGGGACGCCGCCTCCCCGACTGACGCGCGAGCCCGCATCCTGGCCTCGGGTCCCGTCGTGGCAGCGAGCGACCCGGCAGGCGCCCGCGCTGCCGCCCTCGCGAACGCCGACGCAGGCGCGAATTGGCTCAAGCTCCGCGTCGACGACGACCTCGGCGCAGCGCAAAAGATGCCATGGGAGGCCGTCGCTGCCGTCCTCGAGGTCGGACGAGAGCGCGGACTCCGGGTCGCCACGCACCTCTTCTACCTCGACGATGCGAAGCGCCTGCTCGACATGGGGACCGGGATGCTCGCGCACTCCGTGCGCGACACCGACGTGGACGCCGACTTCATCGATCGCCTACGCGCCAGCGGAGTGTGCTACGTGCCCACGCTGGTCCGCGACGTGAGCACGTTTGTCTACGCCGAGCGCCCCGACTGGTTCGACGACCCATTCTTCGTCGCGCACGCCAACCCGGGGCAACTCGCTCGAGCCTCGGACCCCGTGTTCATGGCAGCGATGCGCGAGAGCGCCTCCGCCGCAGCCTATCGGGTCGCGCTCGGACAGGCTCAGCGCAACCTGAAGGTGCTCAGGGACGCCGGCATCCCGATCGCGTTCGGGACCGACTCCGGACCAGCCGTGCGCTTTCCCGGCTACTTCGAGCACATGGAGCTCCAGCTCATGGTCGACGCCGGCCTGACGCCGGCGCAGGCGCTCGAGAGCGCCACGCGGGTCGCGGCGGAGTGCATCGGCATGGAGGGCATCGGGACGCTGGCGCCCGGTAACTGGGCCGACTTCCTCGTCTTGGGAGCCGATCCGCTGCAGGATATCAGCGCAACACACCAGCTCGAGCGCGTTTACGTCGGCGGAATCCTGGTCCCATGAAGCGCTACGCCACGGAGTTCATCGGCACGTTCTTCCTGGTCTTCACGATCGGCATGGTGAGCGTCACCGGCAGCGCCGGCGCGCCACTCGCCATCGGTGCGACCCTGATGGTCATGGTCTACATGGGCGGACACGTCTCGGGAGCGCACTACAACCCGGCGGTGTCTCTGGCGATACTCCAGCGCGGCGCCATGGAGAAGTCCGACTTCGTGCCGTACTTGGCGGCACAGCTGCTCGGCGCCACAGTGGCATCCGCCGTCGTAGTCGTGCTCACCGGGTCGAGCTTCGCACCGGCCCCGTCGACCGGCGGGCTCCAAGCGGTTGTCGCCGAAGCGCTGGTTACCTTCGCGCTCGCTCTCGTGGTCCTGAACGTGGCCACCGCGGAGTCGACCAAGGGGAACTCGTACTACGGGCTCGCCATCGGCTTCACCGTGCTCGCGGGCGCCGCGTCGGTGGGCAACTTCTCCGGTGGTGCGTTCAACCCCGCCGTGGGCATCGGACCCATCCTGGTCGATACGATCTCAGGGGGTGACTCGATCGCGGACGTCTGGATCTACGTCCTCGGGCCGTTCGCAGGGGCCGCAGCCGCGGCGCCCGTCTTCAAGCTGCAGACGGCGGCGTAGTCGCAGCACGCCGGCACCGCCCGGTCACCAGGGTCGCCGGTCGAGGTTCGGCACCGTGCCCTGCGTGCGCGCCGGACGCGTTGCCCGGCGCGTGCCCAGGTCGAATCCATCCCCGGGTGCGAGAAAGTAGAACGTGCCCTCGCGGCCTGTGGTGGTGCGACGGTCGTAGATGAGCGCGTACGATGCGCCGATCACCTCGAAACGATCCCCACGCACGATGATGGCGGTGTCCTCGTCGAGCCCGATCCCCAGCAGCTCGGGGTGGACCTCGAGCAGCTCCAGCATGTCGAAATGCCGGTTGCGCCTCAGCACGTGCTGATCAATTGCCACGTCGCGGAGGTAGCCGAAGCCGACCTGGTGATCCCCGATGATGACCTCGTTCGTCTCGGTGTCCCCCCTGACCAGGAACGAGCCGAGCACGGAGGCGCCGGCAGACGTACCGCCGATGACGCCGCCGCGCTCGAGCACGTTGCGCAGCTCGACTTCGGTGCGGGTCCCCGCGTACGCCTCCACGATGCGCCACTGACGTCCACCGAAGAAGAAGACCGCCTTGGCTTTCGTGAGCGGCTCGACGAACTCCTCGCTGTTCGCGGTGGTGGGATCGGTGGTGTGCAGAACAGTGAGGTTGCGGGCCCCGTGCTCCCTCCAGGCGCCCAACCCCGCATAGGAGTCGTCGTACTCGTCGTCGCCCGCCGCGGTGGGGATGAGCACGATGGGCGCGTTGCGACCACCCGCCAGCTCTATGAAACGACGGTAGATCTCCTCCGACTGCATGGCCCCGCCAACGATGACGAGCGTGCCGTTCGGGGGCCCGACGCGCGGAGTCTGGGCGGCGAGGCGGGCCGCGGCGGACGCGGCCAGCGCGGCCACGAGGCATAGCGCAGAGCTGCAGCGCCACACTGCACGATTGGTCATCCCCGGGCTCCCCGGAGGGCCGTGCCACTCGGGCGGCCCTCACGAGTTCGAACATGGGCTCGCGACAACGACGCCAGCAAGGGTGCTGCCCCGCGCCCCGAGCGCGCACTTCATTCGCCTCGACCCCACGTACCCATGGCGAGGCCCGCATGCGTGTCGATTCGATGACCCGGCGCCAACTCCTGAAGAGCTTCGGAGCCTTGGGCGGCTCGTAGCTCATGCTCGGGGCCATGGATGCGTGGGGCCTGAAAGGGAGGCCCGCTGGACCGAAGCCAGTCCTGCGCGGGACACAGCCGGCCACTCGCGTCGTCGTGCTGGGGGGTGGGCTTGCCGGCCTCATCACCGCACATGAGCTGCGCAAGCTCGACTACGACGCCCGCGTGCTCGAGGCGCGCGACTGGGCGGGGGGCCTCACCTGGACTGTGCGGCGCGGCGCCGAGCACACCGAGATCGGAGGCGGGCGTCAGGTCTGCACCTTCGACGAGGGGCAGTACATCAATGTCGGCGCGTGGCGCATTCCGCACTCCGACGAGGGCATTCTCGGCTACTGCAAGGAGCTGGGCGTCCCCCTCGAGCTATTCGTGAACTCGGACGATGCGAACTACTTCTACGACGAGAACCCGGCGTTGGGCCCGCTCGCGGGAAAGCGCGTGCGGCTGCGGGAGGTGAAGGCGGACCTGTGGGGCGCGACCACCGAGCTGCTCGCCAAGGCGATGAACCAGGGCGACATCGACGCTCCGCTCAGCGACGCCGACAAAGAGCTCCTGGTCCAGTTCTTGGTCCGCTCCGGGTACCTCGACAGAGCGGATTACGTGTATCGGCCGCCCGCGTCGCGTGGCTCGGACGACGTCTACGACCTGTCCGCGCTCCTACGCAGCGGCTTCGGTGCGCGCGCGCGTTCGCTCAACCAAGAGACGGACGGCCCGGCGCCACTCTTCCAACCGATCGGCGACATGCAGCAGATCGCGTTCGGGTTCCAGCGCGTGCTCGGCGACCGGCTCACGCTGGGAGCAGAAGTGCGCTCCATCCGTCAGGCGAACGACGAAGTGCGCGTCGTGTACCGGGATACGCGCACCGGTGACCAGCACGAGCTCGTCGCCGACTACTGCGTCGCGTGCCTGCCCATGTCGGTGCTGAAGACGCTCCAGGTCGACTTCTCACCCGAGATGAGGCAGGCGGTGAGCGAGACCGGGCACTCCTCCGTTGCCAAGATGGGCCTGCAGATGCGCCGCCGCTTCTGGGAGGAGGACGACGGCATCTTCGGCTGGCACCTGTGGGCGCCGTCGCTCCAGATGGGCGAGTTCTCCTATCCGTGCAACGGGTACTTCGGCGACAAAGGAGTGCTGCTCGGGTTCTACGGGAGCAGCACCCAGGCGGGACTCGATCAGCGCACGGTCGCGGAGCGCGTCGAGCACGTCCTCACGCAGGCCAGTAAGGTGCACCCGCAGATGCGCGAGGAGCTCGAGTCCGCGTACAGCGTCTGGTGGGAGAAGGTGCCATACAGCGTGGGCGGGTATGGCCGCTCGCCCTCGCCCGAGCTACTCGAGAGGTTGAGCACTCCGGACCGCCGGCTCTACCTCGCTTCGGCGTGCGTCAGCAGGGACCCATCTTGGATGGAGGGGGCGGTCGAGGCGGCGTGGCGCGCCGTCGAGGACATCCACGCGCGGGTGTCCCGGAGCTGAGTCGTCTGTGGGGCCCCGGCGTCCCTACCGGGGGACATCGCCGCCTTCGGGTCGGCGCTGGTCTGGCCATCCATCTGATGGCAGCGTAACGACTTAGCGCCACGCCGTTCCCCAGTCCGCGGCGGCATGCCTCTTGCTTCTCGAGGGGCGTGCGCAGGCGGACACCTCACCGGAGCGGACGATGAGAAGCGGCGTGGTGCTGACGGCCCTGGCATTCGGGGGGATGGGGGCGGCGGGGGGTGCGGAGGCGCAGCAGCGAGGGGAGCCGCAGGGGGGATGGGGGTTGAGCTTCGTCGCTGCGGAACCAGTGGGCGAGATGGCCCTCTTCTTCGACCGCGGCTTCGGCGCGCAAATCGATGGCGCGTGGCCGATGAGCTCCGATGGGCGGGTCCGCCTCCGAGGCGACATCGGGTTCCTGATCTACGGCCACGAGCAGATGCAATACTGCTACTCCGTGCCCATCGGGTGCCGCATCGAAGCTGACCTCGTCACGACGAACGACATCTTCTACGCGGGCGTGGGGCCTGAGCTGGCGTTCCCTGCGGGGCCGCTCGAGCCCTACGCGTACGCGACCGCAGGGCTGTCGTACTTCGCCACGATTTCGTCGCTCGGTGATGAGTGGGGGTACGCCGACTGGGCAGAAACCACGAACTATTCCGACTTGGTGATAGCGTGGAAGCTCGGCGGCGGCATGCGTCTTCGCGTGAGCCGCGGGTCTCGCCCCGTCGCGCTGGACTTCGGCGTCGAGCGGCACCGGAACGGAATCGCGGATTTCCTCACCGAAGGGGACATTGTCGACAACCCGGACGGGAGCCTCACGCTCTATCCGAACCGGAGCGAAGCGAACTTGACCACGTTCCGCTTCGGGGTCTCGATCGGATTCGGGTGGAGTCGTGACTGAGTGTGGCCGTGCCGAGTGGATCGGCCGTCGCTCCGCGGCGGCGCCTCGGTGGCAGACGGCTCGGTGCGGCGCCACACGCCGCTCGGCATCCGCGTGACGTTTCCCGACTCCGTGGCCCGGGGCGCCGTCCCGGCTCCGGCTCGGCATCCTACGACGTTCCCGGCTCAGCGCCCCGGCGGCGCGAAGAGCGCCTTCGCTCCCTCTCCGGTGATCTGCGGGCTTTGCCCCAGCTCCTCGTACTCGAGCCGCTCCGCGACGTCGCGTAGCACGTCCTCGTAGGTCGCCGATGGCGCCGCGCGGCGGAGCGCGCCAACGAGATAGCGTGTGAACATGCCGCCGTGCTCCTCGCTCGCCGCACCGGGTGCGTCGTCGAGCGGTCCCTCGAGGGCTGCCTCGTGCGGCGCCGCACCCGCGAGCTCGAGCACCCGCACCGTCGAGTCCGCCATGGCCTGCCGATCGGAGCGCTGCGGTAGCGTCGTGGGCGCTCTGCCTCCCTCGGGCGGTGGCGCCCGGTCGAGCGTCCGCGTCCGCACGCCGCTCGCGCGCGTCGCGGTCCCCGAATGGCAGCTGTCGAGAATGACGACCACGTCCGTTCGGATCGCCGACAGCCAGGCGCGGAACTCGTCGTCGCGAATGTCGTTCACGCTCGACAGCGGCAGCACGTCCACGGGAGCGAGCGTCTCGTCGAGCCCGTCCGGCTCGTCCCCGTCCAGGTCGTACACCTGGGATCCGTGACCCGCGAAGTAGAAGATCGTCAGATCCCCGGGCTGCGCCCGCGGGGCCAGCCAGCCGACGATCGCCTCGTGGATCGCATTTTTGGTGGCTTCGCGCCCGAGCAGTGTAAGCGCGTTCGAAGGCTCGAGCCCCCAGCGGTCCAGGAGCACCTCCCTCATCGCGCGCGCATCGTGCTCGGCCCCGAGCAGATCCCCACCGGGCTCGTCCGTGAACTCGATGTAGTCGTTGATGCCCACGAAGACGGCGTAGGTCGTCCGGGCGCGAACTTGCGTCACGGACAGCCCGGCCAGGGCAAACCCGAGGATCGCTCTCGAGAGCATGGAGCCGGATACCCCGAGACCGTCGCAAGGGCTCACGCAGATGCCTACGGGGCCTCCGGGGACCGCGCCAGCGCGGCGCGCACCGCCCGCCGGTCCACTTTTCCGTTGGGGTTGCGGGGCAAGGCTCCACCGACGTGGTAGAGTCTCGGCACTTTGGATGCGCTCAGCCGCGATCTGACGTCTCGGTCGACGTCGTCGAGGTCGAGCTGCCCCTCCGCTGGCTCGACCCATGCGGCCACTCGCTCCCCCCACTCGGGATCCGGCACCCCGACCACACACGCGTCGCCGACCTGGGGGTGTGCCCGCAGGGCCTCCTCCACCTCCACCGCGTCGATGGTCACGCCGCCGCTCACGATGCGGTCGGCCCGTCGCCCGGTGACCCACAAGTCCCCGTCGTCGTCGAACCTGCCCAGGTCCCCGGTGTGGTGCCACCCTTCCCCGTCGCACAAGGGACTGACGTCACGGCCGACGTACCCGCTTGCGAGGGTGCTCCCGCGCACCAAGATCTCTCCCTCCGAGTCGATGCGCACATGCACGCCGTCGAGCGGACTCCCGACGGTGCCGGGCTTCTGGCGCGTCAGCTGCGGTGAAGCGGTGGCCACCTGCGATGTCGCCTCGGTCAAGCCGTAGGTGAGCGCGACCGGCCACCCGCCCTCGAGCGCCCGAGCCAGCAGGGCGCTAGGGATTTCCGCGCCGCCCACGAGTGCGCAGCGGAACGAGCCGGGGGGCGGCTGGCCGTGCGAGGCCTCGAGCAGCCTCAGGAGCTGCGTCGGCACCAGCGAAGCGTGCGTCACGCGAATCGGGGCGACGGCCCGGAGCCCACGCCCGTGCACGAGCGCCCACGTGCGTTCTGCGTCGGTCGCGCCGACCGCGACCAGCGTGCCACCCAGAAGCAGCGAGCGCGTGACCAGCGCGAGCCCGCCCACATGAGCCGGCGAGAGCGACGCCAGCCAGACGTCGTCCGCGCCGAGCTCCAGCCTGGCGGCGGCGGCGCGGGCACTCTCACGAAGCGCATCGGCGGAGATCGCAACGCCCCGCCGCCGCCCGGCGGTGCCCGAGGTCCACAGGATGGCCTGCGCTCCGGAGCCGTCCCCGGCGCTCTCCCCGCCGAGTGACGCCCGCGCCTCCTCACGCTCGGGCTCGGTGAGCCGCGGGTTGAGCGGCGCGGGCGTCGCCCCCAGGCGCCAGAGCGCCAGCAGCTCCACGACGCCTGCGGCGTCGGGGTGGAGCACGACGGGCACCACGCGCTCGGGGCGAACGCCGCCCACGCGCAGGGTGTCGGCCCTCGTGGTGACCGCATGGTCGAGCTCGGCGTACGTCCACGTACCCGACTCACCCACCAACGCGATGGCGTCCGCGGTCGCAGGCGTCGCGCGCAGGAAGTCGACGACGCTCACTTCATCCCCAGGCCAGGCCGAGCGCGAGCAGCGCGCCATACAAGGCGACCGCGCGGGCGGTCGCGCCCAACGCGGGGAGCAACTCCCGCGGGTCGGTGTGCGCGAAGACCGCCCGCAAAGGAGCCCAGCTCGCGGCGACGCCGACGAGCGACGCCAGGGCGGCCACCGGCCACTCGAGCGCCGCGACGCCGACCACGGGCACCAGCGCTGCGAGCGCGAGCAGGAGCGCGTACTCCGCCTGGGTGCCTCCTCGGCCTAGGCGCACGGCCAGCGTGCGCTTCCCCGCCAAAGCGTCCGTGCGGATGTCGCGCAAGTTGTTCACCACCAGCAGCGCCGTGCTGAGCGCCCCCAGACCCGCCCCCGCGAGCAGCGCGTCCGACGGCCATGCCAGGGCCTGCACGTAGTACGTCCCACCGACGGCTACCAGTCCGAAGAACACGAATACGAAGACATCCCCCAAACCGTGGTACGCGAGCGGGAACGGGCCGCCGGTATACAGCACCGCGCACGCCAGCGAGACCAGGCCGATCAGTATGATGGGCCACCCCGCCACCGCCACCAGGTAAGCGCCCGGCACGAACGCCAACGCGAGGACGAGCAGCATCGCGTTGCGCACCGTGTGCGGCGGTATGAGCCCTGCCTGCGTCACGCGCAGGGGGCCGACCCGCTCGGCGGTGTCACCGCCGCGCACGAAGTCGTAGTAGTCGTTCGCGAGGTTGGTGCCGATCTGGATCAGCGTCGCACCGAGCAACGCCGCGAGTGCTGGCAGCGCGGCAAACGCGCCGTCATGCGCCGCCAGTCCGGTACCCACGAGCACCGGCGCGAGTCCGGCGGTCAGCGTCTTCGGCCGAGCCGCGAGCGTCCAGACCCGGAGCGAGCCTAGCGCCACTCGCGGACGATGCGGGTGCCCACGATCGAATCGAGCTGCGCGTAGCGGCGCCGCAGGTACTCGTTCCCGAGCTGCGCGATCGAGTCCTGCTGCGGAGGATCGTCCGTGTAGCCGGGGTAGAAGCCGTCGACGACCTCGAGCCCGCGCACGATCCGCCCGATCGGCGGATACCCCACCACGCCCCCCGCGGGCGCCACGTCGAGGCGCTGGTTGTCGACGAGGTTCACGAAGAGCGTGTACGAGCGCGTCTCGGGCCCGGCGCGCGCGTAGCTCACCACGCCGCGCAGGTTGCTCTCCACCACGGGCTCGTCCGCAATCGGGAGCGCCTCCCAGATCGAGTCGAGCGCGGGGGTGCCCGAGAACCCCCACTGCGCCACGAAGCCGCTCGCGATGCGGTAGAACCTCGCGCCCGCGTAGAAATCGTTCGCGATCAGGTGGTACATGCGGTCCACGCCGAGCGGGGACCAGGCCCGGTGCATGGCGACTTCGAACCCGCCCTCGCTGGTCACCACCTCGACCACGAACGAGTCGGGCGCGGGGACGGCGAGCATGGCGGGCGTGGGCGACCACAGCGCGGCGTTCGGGCCACCGCACCCGGCTGCGACCCCGAGGAAGAGGGCCGCGCCGGCCGCCGCAACCACGCCGCGCGCAGTGACGGCGGCACCTACGGCCGCCGGAATCCGCGCGCGCGTCACGACGAGCGCCTCACCACGGGAGCCAAGGGTACTTCCGGAAGTCGGGCTTTCGCTTCTCGACATAGGCGTTCCTCCCCTCCTGTCCCTGCTCCGTCATGTAGAAGAGGAGCGTCGCGTTCCCGGCGAGCTCCTGCAGTCCAGCCTGACCGTCCAGATCCGCGTTGAATGCGCTCTTCAGCAGACGGATCGCGAGCGGACTCTTCGACAGGATCTCCTGGGCCCACTCCCAGCCTTCCGCCTCGAGTCGCTCGAGCGGCACGACCTTGTTCACCAGTCCCATCTCGTAGGCCTCGGCCGCCGAATACTGACGGCAGAGGTACCAGATCTCGCGCGCCCGCTTCTGGCCGACGCAGCGCGCGAGGTACGACGAGCCGAAGCCACCATCGAAGGAGCCGACGATCGGCCCGGTCTGGCCGAACACCGCGTTCTCGGCAGCGAGGGTGAGGTCACACACCACGTGCAGCACGTGACCTCCGCCGATCGCGTACCCAGCGACCAAGGCAATGACGGGCTTCGGCATCGAGCGCATGTAGCGCTGCAGCTCGAGCACGTTGAGGCGCGGCACGCCGCTGCTACCGACGTAGCCGGCATCGCCGCGTGCCTTCTGGTCGCCCCCGGAGCAGAAAGCCCACTTCCCGTCCTTGGACGGACCGTTGCCGGTGAGCAGCACCACACCGATCTGGGTGTCCTCGCCCGCGTCCCGGAATGCCTCGCTCATCTCGAGCAGCGTATCCGGACGGAACGCGTTTCGCACCTCCGGACGGTTGAAGGCGATGCGCGCCACGCCGTCGCACTTGTGGTAGGTGATGTCGCGGTACTCCTTCACCGCTTTCCAGTCCGGCTTGCTCATCGCGGGGATGTCTCCATGGGGAGGGCCTCGCTCTCCTTCGCCAGCGCCTCGCGGACGCTCTTCTGGACGGCCGCTATCAATTCGCGGCGCCGTCGGTGGCTCGCAGCTCGGTCGCTGCGCACTCGTAGGATCTTCGTGCCACGTGCCTGGATCGCCTGCTCGAGCGGATCGGCGAGGTCTTCCACCTCCACGCTCTCCATCGAGATGCCGTGCAAAGCCGCGGCGTGAACGAAGTCCAGCCCGTGCGGCGTCGCGAAGTAACGGCTGAAGTGCGGCTCGTGCTCTGCAATCGGGAGCCCGTGGAAGATGCCGCCGCCGTCGTTGTCGACCAGCACGAACACGACGGCGGCGTCCTCCTCGCGGCTCCAGAGCAGTCCGTTCTGGTCGTGGAAGAGAGCCAAGTCGCCCAGCACGCACACAGTCGGCCCTTTACGCTGAGATGCGACCCCGAACGCCGTCGACACGACGCCGTCGATCCCACTCGCGCCACGGTTCCCGAGCACGTCGAGTCCTTCTTCGCGCGGCAGCCCGAGCGCGTCGAGATCCCGGATGGGCATCGAGTTCGACACGAAGAGCGTGCTCCCCGACGACAGCGACGCCAGCACAGGTCCCCAGACTTCGCCTTCCATGAGCGTCCCGCGCAGGGACCCCAGGGCCTCGAGTGCGGCCGACTCGACGCGCCGCCACACGTCTTCCCACTGGGGCGATCCGGTGCGCGTCGCGCGCGCCGCGAGTGCGCGCATGGTATCCGCTGCATCGGCCCGCACATAGCGGGTGGCAGTCGCCAAATGGTCCTTCCACCGTCCCCCGCCGTCGATCACGATCTGGGGCACGCCGTTGTGGAGGAGGAGCCACTCGAGCAGCGCTGCCGACGTGGGCGACGACCCCACGCGCAGAACGACGCTCGGCCGGAGGCGCTCGGCGACAGCGGTGTCTCTCAAGAACAGGTCGTAGGCGGCCACGCAGTACGCGCCCGCGCCTGGGCCGAAGCGCGCGCCGGAGAGCGGGTCCGCCAGGACGGGAAAGCCCGTGGCGGCGGCGAGCTCCTTCACGGCTGGTCCGCTCCGGGCGGACTCCGGACTGGGGCCGGCGACGATGACCCCCTCGCTGCCCCGGAGCTCCTCCCGGAGCGCCTCGAGCTCCGGCGCCGATGGCTGGGCGTGCGCCGCGCTCACGCTCACGAAGGGCTCGCCACTGGGCCGCCCCTTCACGGCCAGGGGGTGGGCACCCACGAACGAATCCGCCACCTCGACGGGCTCGAGCGGCTTGTCGAAGGGCACGTTCAGGTGCACCGGTCCTGCGGGCGCGCCGACCGCCGACGCCACCGCGCGCCCGATCAGCGAACGCAGGTGACGGAGCGCCGGCCCCTCGAGCGCGGGCTCTGGCACCTCGAAGAACTCGCGGACGTAGCCGCCGAACATCCGCACCTGATCGATGGTCTGGTTGGCATCGGCGCCGCGGTGACGCGGCGGTCTATCCGCGGTGAGCACCAGGAGCGGGACCTCCGCCGCCGAAGCTTCCACGACGGCCGGGTAGACGTTCGCGGCCGCCGTCCCCGAGGTCGTGAGGACCACCGCAGGCACGCCGGTCGCCTTGCCGACGCCGAGCGCGAAGAACGCAGCAGACCGCTCGTCGAGGTGGACCCTGGGGCGGAAGCGGCCGTCGGCCGCGAAGGCCATGACCAGGGGCGTCGAGCGGGAGCCGGGCGCGAGCACGACCTCCCGCACGCCGGCACGCGCGAGCTCGTCGACGAGCGCCCGGGCCCACGCCGTGTTGGCCGCCCGCTCGCTCATGCGCCCGTGCCCGGGGTGATACGCCGGCTACCGGTAGAAATCACCGGCGCCATCTCCGCGCCGGAGGCCGCCAACGCTTCGAGCATGGGCTCGAACTTGATCGCGGTCTCCTCCCATTCCGACGACGGCACGGAGCCCTCGACGATCCCCGCCCCAGCGAACAGCCGCCAGCCGGATCCCGTGGATACACCCATGCGGAGCGCGGGCACGAAGATCCCGTTCCCTTCCGCGTCGAAGAGCCCGACCGGACCCGCGTACCAGCCTCGCTCGAACGGCTCCTCTTCAGCCAAGAACGCCATCGCCGAGTCGCGCGGCAGCCCGCAGACGGCCGGCGTCGGGTGCAGCAGCCGCAGCAGGTCGAGCACGCCGATCTCCGCGGGTACGCTGGCGCGGATCTCGGTCTCCAGGTGCTGGATGCGGTCCAGCGTGAGCACGTGCGGCTGCGGGTCCGTGCGGATCTGATGCGCGACCGTGCCGAGACGCGCCACCATGTCGTCGAGCGCGATGCGCTGCTCCGCCCGGTCCTTGTCGCTGGCGAGCAGCCGCGCAGCCAGCTCGGCCTGTTCCTTGGGCGTGTTCCCCCGGCGGATCGAGCCCGCCACTGCGGTCGCATGGAAGACGCCGTCCCGGAGCGTTGCCACCGTCTCGGGTGCAGCACCCACCAGCGTCGACCCGGGGGTGGGCTCGAACAGGAACACGTAGCTGGCGCGGTTGACGCTCCAGAGGTGAGCGACCACGTCGACCGGATCGAGCTGCTCGTCGAGCTCGACGTCGAGCGTGCGGGCCAACACCGCCTTGGAGATCAACCCCAGCCGAATCGCCCCCAGCGACTCCTGGACCGTCTCCTCCCAGCGCGCCCGATCGGTGGCTGCGCCTCGGCCACGGACGGGAGAGCGCTGCCGTACGGATCCGTCGCCGAGCGCCGTGAGCTCCGCCCTGAGCGCTTCGGCCCGGCGGCGGAGCCTCGCGAACACGTCGGGGCCCGAACCCGGATCGACGAGCGCGCGCACGCGCAGCCACGCATCCCCCGAGCCTTCGCCCTCCAGCTCGAAGACCGGCACGTGGAAGAGCCAGGCTGGGAAGTCAGCCCACACGCCCTCGGCCACGTGGTCGGGACGGAACGAGAAGCCCCCGTAGAAGCGCACCCGTTGCGCGCGCGTGGTCCCCTCCGGAACGAAGGGATCGCTCGCGAGCGCCCGGGCGGCGGCGGCAACCTCCTCGAATCGATCCGCGGTGGCGCCAGCGCCGCGCAGCTCCGCTACGACACCGCGGTGGGCGACCCAGCGGTCTCCACGGGCCCAGAACCCCCGCTCCTCTCCCTCGGCGTGGCGCAGGAAGGCCGCCGGGCGGAGGTCGGGGGCGGGGATCGTCACCGTCGCAAGACGGGCCTTCTGGGGGTGTAGGCTCAGGAGGGCTCCTCGGGCCGGGCGTGGCGCCGGGCCGGCAGATTCGGGCCCGCCAATATAGGCGCCTCCGGGCGATCCTGAAGAACAGGAAAGCCCGGGCCTATCTCGGGATCACGGCCCCGTCGCGACCACGTCTTCCGTAACCCGCATCCCCAGCTCTTCGTCGGCCGCCATCTCCATATAGTCGATGAAGAAGTCCACCGGGACGCCTGTCACGGGGTCGTACGTGACCCGCACGTCGTCGGCGTCGTCACTGTACGCGTCCGCCAGGATGGCGAAGAGCCCGTCCACGGTCGGAAAGAAGTCGGCGACTCCCGATGGGACCGGGCTCCCGGAGTCCACGTACACACGCTCGAGCACCGTGTCACCCTGGACCCGCACGCGCACCGGCCCGATGTACTCGACCGGGCAGAAACAGAGGCGCTCGATCGCGTAGACGTAGGCATTCGGGCGAGTACGCTCCCACCTCGATCGCGCCCTCTCGAGGTCGGTCAGCGAGCGGACGTCAAAGCCCAGATCCGAGCACCCCGCGAGCAGGGCGCAGCCGACGAGTAGCGACACGATTCTCATCTCGACTCCTGGTACCCCGGTGCCATCCGCCTGAAGGACGAGCAGCCCGTTCCTGGTGTGACGGATCCCAAGAAGAACGGGGCATTCGGGGGGGCATTTCGCTATCTTGGCCACCGCCATCGTCCAGCCCGTATCCAGGGAACACGTGATGAGCGACCGAGATGCCCCACGGCCCGCACCGCTGACGTCTCCGACGACGCTCTCCTGGCCCCCTCCGGGACTCGAGCGCCTACAGGGAAGCCTCTGGCGCGCCATCCTGATCACATGGGTGGGGAGCCTCGTGCTCGTGCTGCCCCTCCTGTGGGCACTGGCGGTCGAGCAGCCGTTCTACAGCCTCGGACCGTTCGAAGAGAACTGGGAGCTGGGGCTCGGTATCGCGGTCCTCGGCGCGGTGATCATCGTGGTGGGCTTCGGGCTCTGCTTCGGACTCATGCGCACCGCGGCCAAGGCCGCCGACCTCGGCTATGGCACCTTGACCATCGTCACATCGCGTTCGTCGGCGACGATGCCACGCCGGAGGCGTGGGAGCGCGGACCGACGGAGCGATACGCCGAGGGCTGGTTCCCGGACCCGGACTTCTTCCCGGACCCGTTCTCCGAGACGGTCGCGCGCGACTTGCTGACGACCCCGCTCTCCGAGTTCGCACCGGAGGAGCAGGCCGCGCTCCGGCAGGCCGCCTTGCACCCTGCGCAGCAGGAGTTCGAGCGCCTCGCCCACGCCCAAATGGTGGATGTGGTCAGCGGCCGATAGACGGTTCCGTTCCCGGATTCCCTCACCTTCCAGGCCCTTCCCTGGCCCCGCTTCCCCGAGTTCCGGACCGCCGGGCTCGCGCGCGTCGCCAAGGCGTCCGTGGAAGTGTCGACGGGTCGCCCCGCGGATGCGGAGCGTACGCTGGTGGAGCTCATCTCGACGGGGTTCCTACTCGTCGATCAGGGGCCCACGCTGCTCGACAACCTCATGGGCGTCGTACTCGCCAACATGGGTGGCGATGCGCTCGAGGGGTACTACCGGCGGGTCGGCCGAGGGGCAGAAGCGGACGCGCTGGCATTCGCCCGCAGCGCAGCGACCGACGCGGCCCACCGCTCGCGGGCCGGACTTGTCCCCGAAGACGTCCATGCGCTGCTGCGCGGCGTGCCGGACCTCGTCGAGACCGAGGAAGCCCTGCGCGGACTGCGGTGTGAGTACTTCGCCACGTTCAACATGCTCGCCCCCTGCATCAACCTCCACAAAATGGTGTTCGGGCCGGACGAGACGTACGACGAGTGGCGCGAGCGGGCTCGCGACCAGCTCGTGCGCGTGGACGGCGAGCGGGAGCTCTTCGACCTGGCCGAGAGCGGCGTATTGGGCTCAGGCGGACAGGCGCTGCAGGGCTTCTTCGCGCGCTTCCTGTCGCTCACGCTCGGGAGCGGTGGTGCACCCGGCAGCTGTGCCTCGCTGATCGCGTCGCTGCAATAGGGGCACAGGCGTGGCCGCTCAGCCCGCGGCCCACTCCTTCCACGCGGACTCGTCGAGCCCGACCGTCAGGCGGTTCCCCGCCCTGACGAGCGGCATCTTCAGGACGAGCGGCTCCTCCGACGCGATCTCGATCCAGCTCTCGTTGCCGTAATACGAGCTCTGCAGCCCGAGCGCGGCGAAGCGCTTCGCCGACCGGTCGATCAGCTTCTGCTCGCCGAAGCGGTCGAAGAAGCGCTTCAGCTCCCCGGCCGACGGGCAGCGCTGCTTGAAGTCCACGAAGTGGACTCTGATCCGGCGCTCCTTGAAGAAGCGGAGCGCCTTGCGGGTATCTGCGTCGTTCTGGACGCCGAAGACTTGGACCTCCATGGTGGGAAACTAAACGGGCGGGGAACAAGGGGCCCCCCGCCCGTCGCGTGAGTCGTCGGTGCCTGCGCGCGGCCGCTACGGCGCCGCGATCACGTAGATGTCGACCGGCGACGGCGAGGTGCAGACCAAGCCGTCGCAGGTTAACGCGAGCCGCGTGTGCCCTGGCGCGGTGGCCACCAGAGGCACGAACGGCGCCCCGTACCATGGAAGCTCCAACAGGGTTACGACCCCCTCGTCGCAGGGTGAGCCTCCGCATTCGGTCTGCAGTGACCACCCACCTTGCCAGGAGAAGGACCGGATCCAATGGGCTTCGCCGGTGAAGTTGCCGAAGGCATCGCATCCCTCGACCATCAGGGTGAGCGTGTCTCCGACCTGCAGTTGTGGCGCGTTGGACGCGTTCGCGCACTTGGGGTAGAGCGAGGGATCAAGCGAGGCCCCGTTCGGGTTGGGCAACGCGACAGCCGGGGAGGGCACGATGTTCCAACTGACCGTCGGGGCCGGCGGGACCGGCGGATAGCCGACCTCGATCTCGATCGTCTCCGTCACCAACCCGCTGACAAAGACTATGGATGCGTGGCCCAAGCCCACGAACGTGACCCCAACCTCCAAGGCCCACGGCTCCCCGAACTCGGGGCCCGGGCGTAGGGCATAATCGATGCGGACGACGCCGGGGTCAGTGGAGACGGCGGTCACGATCCGGTCGGGAAGGATGTTCTCGGGCGCAGCACCGTATGCCCACGCCACGAAGTCCGTCTGACCACCCGGTTCGCGGCGGAGGGGGCTGATCGGAGGCCACCCAGGTAGGCACTGTTGGATAAGTCCGGAATACCCGGAAGAGCCGTCCTCTCCGATACAGATGCCCACACCCCCTACGGGGACGACCTCGATCTCGATCGTCTCCGTCACCGACTCGCTGGTGAAGACTATGGATGCCTGGCCGAGGCCCACGAACGTGACCCCCACCTCCAAGGCCCAAGGCTCCCCGAACTGGGGGCCCGGGCTTAGGGCGTAGTCGATGCGGACGATGCCGGGGTTGCTCGAGACGACGTCGACTGTCCTGTCAAAAAGGATGTCCTCGCCTATTGCGAGGGGCGCACCACCGTATGCCCACGCCACGAAGTCCGTCTGACCACCAACCTCGCCGACGAGACTCCTCTGTGGTGGGTCGGTTTGGCACTGTTGAATCGTCCCCGAATACCCCTCACCGATGCCAAATCCGATGCAGATGCCGACCACCGGCGGCGCAGTACCCCCGGCGATCTCGGTGAAGTGAGTCACCTCACCCACGATCACCTTCGCATCCAGGTCGACGTGGCTGGCTGGAAGCAACCGCCACGCTCCGTCCTGCTCGGTGAACAGCCGCAGGTGCTCCTCGACCATCCCAACGGGCAGCGCCGCCGGGTCGTACGCGAGGCGCACCTCGATCGGCGTCTCGAACACGGTTCCGTCAGGGCCGAAGTCGAAGGTGAGCCCGGGCACGATGTTCGGGTCCTCGGGCAGGCTCGACACCTCGACCGGCTCGACCGTGATCACCGTCGGCTCCCCTGACACCGGCAGAGCGCCCGGTGGAATCTCCACCACTACGCTGCCGTCGGCGGTCGCGACCGTGCCGCCTTCCGCGGGCAGGACCGGTGCGCCGCCGCCCGACTCCGGAATCACGAGCACGGCACCTTCCTCGATACGGAACTTCACGGGCAGCGTGCGTCCATTCACCAGGCCGATGTACTCGTGGGTCTGGACGTTTCGCAGCTCGCGACCGGAGCTCACTACGTCGATGTCCGCGTACCCGAGCTGGACCGACGCCACGCTGACACGGAGGCGATACGTCTTCGATGGCTCGAGCGAGCACGGTCCAGTGACACAGCGATCGGTGTGCCAGTTCACGACGTAGTGCTGGCCTGACGCGTCATAGCGGACGACCTCGGATCCGGTGCCTCTCTCCATATCGAACGAGGCGACGACGGCGCCGCATGCGCTCACGTTCCACTCGCACACGACCACGGTAGGACGGAGACTCGGGTTCGAGACTCCCCCGAAGGCGGTCGCCGGGACGAGCGGCGGCAAGAAGTAGAAGTGCTCGTTTCCCCCGCCATGCACCGCGTCGGAGATAGCGAACTCGGGTGCCCCGACCCCTCCGGGACCGACCGGGCCAGGCTCGTCAACCTGGCAGCTGAGGACAGCGAACGAGGCGGCGAGAAGAGCGACGCGAAGCCGGCGCATAGCAACCTCCGGGCAGGGGGGCAGCCGTGCCGCCTATGCGCCAGGCGGCAATCTGTGAAACGGATCGCGGCCGGCGATTTGCGCCGACGGTCGCGATCACCTTGCCTGGCGTGGGTCCTGATCCTGCGGATAGAATGAGCGCGCTGGCCACGCGCACCATAGGTCGGGTAGCCTATGCAGAACTCGGGCGTCTACCTTTCTGAGTCCGACCTGCGGAACCTCACCAGGGCAGCCGAGATCCTGCACGATCCGTTAGGCTTCAGCTCGCTCGACGGCTGGCGAGCGGCTGTGAACAGCTCCATGAGGGAGATCGTGCGCGCGGACGTGGCGATCTTCTACGTGCGTTCACCGGACGAGCCCGACAGCCAATGCGGGGCCGTGTGTAGCGACGACCTCTCCGCGGACCAGGTCTCGGACTTCATCCGCCACGGTCTCTTCGATGCCGGGTCGGACCGCGCCCTTGCCTACGGTCTCTCCGTCGCGACGCAACGGGGTCTCGTGGGCGAGGACTGGGACACCTGCTTCGCGGATTCTGCGGTAAACGCCTTCTACCTTCCCAATCACCTCCGCGACGCAGTCGGCATTCTGGTGTGGGATCGCGAGGGTCGGAAGGAGGCCTCGATCGAGATGCACCGAACGGACTTCGGCACTCCCCTCTTCGGCGAGGAGGGCGTCGCTCGCCTGACCCTCCTTCTACCAGGCCTACGAGCGGGGGTCGCAGCCGTTCGGGCAGCGTCGGCTTCGTCGCGGGGAGTCGAGGCGCTGCTAGACTCCCTCGACCAGCCCGTCGCGCTGGCCGACTCGCGCGGGCGACTCACGTTTCGATCTTCCTCCCTCGCCGCTCTTCTCGATTCAGATCCCGAGGGGACCCGAGTATGGGCCGAGCTCGGCCAACTCGCATCGTCCCAAGCCGCAATGTTCGAGGCGCGTGGCTGGGGTCGTCGGCATCGCACGACGCTCCCATCTCTCGAGGGCGCTCTGTCCGCCACTTCCGAGTGCGCCACCGCCCTCGGCCGCTATCTCCTTTCGGTCGTGGAGGCACCCGGCACTCTCACCGGAGGCCGGCACGGGTTCCTCCTACGGGCCGAGTTGATGTTCCCCCCAGTGACTTCGGCTGCGGCGGTGGCCGCTCGGTTCGGTCTCACGGCCCGAGAAGTGCAGGTGGCCCGTTTGCTCGCATCGGGGGCGGCGAACGAGAGGATCGCCTTCGTGTTGACCATCAGCCCCCACACTGCACGCCGTCACACAGAGAAGGTACTCGCCAAGTTGGGCGTTACTTCTCGCGCGGCCGTAGGCCCCGCTCTCCGCGGCGAGGTGCCGTCGAGCTGAACGCCCCGGCGGAGCCCCCACCGCGCCACATGACGCTTGCGCCCAGCCGCCGCCCGGCACAACAGTCCCGCATCCTCAGGAGGCGCGCGTCATGAAGCGAATCACGGTGGTCGCCCTCGCGGTGCTGGGCGTGTGGGCGTGCGGACAGAGCGCAGGGGACGGCGCCAGCGCGGCCAACGACCGCGACACCCTCACGCGGCGCCAGAAGGACAGCATCATCGCCACCATGCCGATCCCTGGATCGCGCGGAGTCGGGCGCGCTCTCGATGCGCAAGACGCCTCGCGCGAGCGGGCCGCGGCGCTGGATTCGATCTTGCAGGGCCGCTGACGGCGTCACCACTCGTCGGCGGCGCCCGGCACCTCGAAGGCGGCGCCCGGCTCGCAGCCTCTCGGCGGCCCGACCGGCTAGCCCAACCGCGGTAGCTCCGGCCGCTTCTCCTTCGTCTTGCCCTCGGGCGCGAGCAGACGATCCGTGAAGTCTTGCCGCTCCTCGAGCAGCTGGAGCCTCGCGTTCATCGTCTCGAGCACGTCCCGCAGCTGCTGCACCTCCGCCTGCATCCCGACCTGACGGTCGTGCGAGTACAGCTCGATGAGATCGGTGAGTCGCTTGGCGATAGGCCGCAGAATGATGACGGCCCCGATGGTGAGGATGGACACGGTCGGCACCACCAAGGTCGCGAGGCCTTCGGAGTCCATAGTTCTCCCGGTCGTTTGGTTGCTGTCGCCTACCGCCCTACGCCCCGGCGTCCGACGCCGTTTCAGTTTATCTTTCCGGGCAAGGTACCACGACGGACAAGGAAGCCCCATGAGACGGCTCGACTTCCTGGCCCTCGCCCTGCTCGCCGCGTGCGGGACGGCCGACGCAACACCCGACGCCTCTGCGACCGCCGACGCCGGCGGATCCCTCGTCGCCGCAACTGCCGAGCAACAGCAGCTCCCGTCGGTCCTCGTCTACAAGACCGCGACCTGCGGCTGCTGTCACGGGTGGGTGGAGCACATGCAGGCGGCTGGCTTCACCGTCGATGCGCGTGACGTGCCGGGCAACGTCGAGCTGATGGGCATCAAGGCCGACGCCGGCGTTCCCGCCGAGATGTCGAGCTGCCACACCTCACTCATCGACGGGTACGTCGTCGAAGGTCACGTTCCCGCGGACCAGGTCAAGCGACTGCTCGCCGAGCGCCCGAGCATCGTGGGCATAGCCGCACCCGGAATGCCCGCCGGCTCACCCGGCATGGACATCCCGAACTCACCGCCCTACGACATCATTGCGTGGCGTGCGGACGGCACCCGCTCGGTGTTCGCGGAGGTTACGCCCCGCTGAGCGACATGTCCGCTCCGGTCGTGCTGGTCGTCGAAGACAACGCCGAGCTGCGGGCCGTTCTCAAAATGGAGGACGAGGAGATCGTGGAGGCAACGCAGCGGGGCGTGCGCTCGCGGCTCTACGACCGCGGCCAGTACAGCCCCCGCCGCGAGCAGGTTACACACCACTTTCATTCCCTCCTCCAACGCTTCCTGCCGTGACCAAATTGCCTCCACGCATCATCGCGGTGGGCCTGCTCCTCGCGCTCGGGCTCACGCCCCAGCTGCTGCGCGCCCAGTTTCGAGACCCCACCGGACCGGACCGACAGGGCGGACCCGCAGGTTGGGCGCCCGTCGCGGTCGGCGCCCGCGTCGGATTCGACAACGCTCAATCGGAGCCTATGGTCGGGGCGCTCGTGCGCATCCCCGTGCTCCCGAGCGGGGCCGTGGAGCTGCTCCCGAACGTCGACGTCACCTTCCGCCCCGGCTTCAAGGAGTACCAGTTCAACTTCGAGGCGGTGTATGTGTTGGGCGGCCGGCGCGGCGGCCTCTACTTCGGTGGCGGTGCGGGCTTCCGCAACTCCGTGTTCTCGCCCGACCCCACTGTGCCTCGACGAAACGAGGGCACGTACAGCATCGTTGCAGGAGTCCGCATTGGTAACCTCGGACGTATTCGTCCCGAGATCGAGTCGCGCTGGATCTTCCAGGATGCGTTGATCCGCGACCCACGTCTGGTCGCCTTCGGAGTCAGCCTAGCCCTCTGGTGAAATCCGGGCCTCTGTGCGGGGCGGGCGCCCGCGCGGTAGGTTGGCCGCCGACGATTCGTCTCGACCGATGACGCGGAGGTCGCTCGGGTGATCTGGCTCTGGGGATTCCTCGCATTCCTGCTCGGCAGCGTCGTCGTCTACGACCTGGTGCAGAAGAAGCACGCGATCCTCCGCAACTTCCCCATCATCGGGCACTTCCGGTACCTCCTCGAGTCCGTGGGGCCGGAGCTCCGCCAGTACATCGTCACATCCAACGACGAGGAGCGTCCCTTCTCGCGCGACCAGCGTGGGTGGATCTACGCGTCCGCCAAACGCGCGAACAACTACGTGGGCTTCGGTACGGACAACGACCTCGAGAGGTCGTCGAACTACCTGATCATCAAGCACCACACCCTCGGTCGCATGGACACGCACCACGACGAGGAGAAGGACCCCAACTACCGTCTGCCCTGCGCCAAGGTGCTCGGCGCCCACCGAGAACGCCGTCGAGCGTTTCGGCCGGATTCGGTCGTGAACGTGAGCGCCATGAGCTACGGGGCGCTGTCACACGCCGCGGTCGAGGCCCTCAACCGAGGGGCCGCCATCTGTGGGTGCCTGCAGAACACTGGCGAAGGAGGCATCTCGCCCTACCACCTGAAGGGCGGCGACCTCATCTGGCAGATCGGGACGGGGTACTTCGGCTGCCGCAGCACCGACGGCGGCTTCGACCGGGCCGAGTTCTTGCGCAAGGTCGAGGCACATCCGATCCGAGCCATCGAGATCAAGCTCAGCCAAGGCGCCAAGCCGGGCCTCGGCGGCGTGCTCCCGGGCGCGAAGGTAACCGCAGAGATCGCGGCCATCCGCGGCGTGCCCCGGGGCCAGAGCGTGATCAGCCCCGCGAGCCACCGGGCCTTCCGCAACGTCGACCAGCTGCTCGACTTCGTGGAGGACCTGGCGGATGCGAGCGGCCTACCGGTGGGCATCAAATCCGCGGTAGGTCAGATGGGGATGTGGCGAGAGCTCGCAGACCGGATGGCCTCCGAGCAGCGCGGCGTCGACTTCATCAACATCGATGGCGGCGAAGGCGGAACCGGTGCGGCCCCGTTCGCCTTCAGCGATCACGTGTCGCTGCCGTTCAAGATCGGCTTCAGCCGCGTGTACAAGACCTTCGCCGAGCGCGGCGTGCATCAGGACGTCGTCTGGATCGGAGCCGGCAAGCTCGGCTTCCCGGACACTGCTCTGCTCGCCTTCTGCCTCGGCGCCGACATGGTGAACGTGGCCCGCGAGGCGATGATGGCGATCGGCTGCATCCAGGCGCAGCGATGCCACACGGGCCACTGCCCGACCGGCGTCGCCACGCAGAACAAATGGCTGGTGCGCGGCCTCGATCCCACCCACAAGGCTGCGCGTCTCGCCAACTACGTGATCTCGCTGCGCAAAGAGCTCATCCGCCTCAGCCATGCATGCGGCGTCGATCACCCGGCACTCCTGAACGCCGACCACATGGAGATCATCGACGGCGAGTTCGGCAGCCGCCCTCTCCGCGAGGTCTTCGGCTACGAGAAGGGTTGGGAGATGCCGACTCCCGAGAACGCCGCCGCCCTGCGCGCCCTCATGGGCGGTGGCGGCGACACCGGCGAGCCCGGAGTCTACGTAGAGCCGTAGGGGCTCGTCCGCGCCCCCGCCTGCCATCGGTGGTCGCCGGCGGCGGGGGCCGTCGGGCTATGCGACCGCCACGGGCTCCCCGATCAGAGCGCCTCCAGCTCCTTACGCGCGCGATCGAGGATCTCGCGCACGCGCTCCGTCTTCTCGAAGCCCGAACGCGCGGCAGCCTTGAAGGCGGCCTTGGAGAGGCGACCCCAGCTCCCCCAGATCTCCGCGGTCTCGGGCCCCATGCTACCGCCCCAGTCCTTCCACCCGTGTGCCCGCTCCCAGATGTGCTCGGTGTCGTCGTGGTGGTGAACCAGCTCCTCCCTACCGGCATCCGTCAGGTGGTAGGTCTTCTTCCCTTCGACTTCCTCGCTGCGCACGAGACCTTCGTCCTCGAGCTGCTGGAGTACCGGATAGACGGTGCCCGCGCTCGCCCGATACATGCCACCCGAACGCTCCTCGAGTCGCTTCATCAGCTCGTAGCCATGGGCGGGCGAGTCTTTCAGGAGGGACAGCAACGCGAGACGGACCTCACCCTGCCCGAAGAACCGCCGACCGGGGCCCCGGCGCGGACGATGCCCACGCCGGCGCGGGCCCGAGCCCGAGTCCCAATCGAAGAGCGAGTCAGCGAACTGGTCGAACCAGTCGAATGGCCCACCGCGACGTCCACGGCACTGCCTCATATCCCAACCTCCCATGCGGCATCCGGTATGTCGATCCGGACACGCCAATATGTTTTACAGTGTATCGCACGATATATCTGACGGAGGGTGCCGGCAAGGGGTTGTAGACGGAGTCGACGTGGCCGAGCAAATGGGCGCAGAGTCCAACGCCGCCGGCTCGAGCCTACTTCGCGCGCAGCTCCTCGAGCTCCTCGAGCGTGCGGGGCCAGTCGTCGCCGAGCAAACGCGACATGCCGCGGTCCGCCAACACCTTCCCCCCGGTCTGGCAGGTGGCGCAGTAGTTCGTCTCGTGCCCGGCGTACTTGATGCGCTGAATGGGCGATCCGCAGCGGGGACAGGGCTGGCCGTACTTCCCGTGCGCGGCCATGGCCGGGTGGAAGGCGGTGATCTTCTCGGGGAATCGATCCCCGAACTCGGACCGGAGTCGCTCGGTCCACTCGGTGAGTGAAGCACGCGTGACTTCGTGAAGGCGTGCGAGCTCGTCGCGCGACAGGCGACTCGTCAGCTGCAGCGGCGAGAGGCCGGCGAACAGCAGGATCTCGTCCGAATGCGCGTTGCCGATGCCAGAGAGCACACGCGGGTCGGTGAGGGCCCGCTTGAGCGTGCGGTTCTCTCGCGTGAGCGCCCGGGCGAACTCGTCGAGCGTCGCGCGCATCACGTCGATGCCGCCTGGGTCGAGGTCGGCGAGTCCGGCTCGTCCCCGCACCACGTGGAGCGAGGCGCGCTTCTGCGTCGACTGCTCGGTGAGCAGCACCGACCCGTGCGCGAAGTCGATCGCTCCATGCGCGCGCTTCTTCGGCACGGCCGCGCCAGCCTTCGCCCACTTGAAGCGCCCCGTGAGCATCAGATGGAAGACGAGGAAGAGGTCGTCCTCCAGTGCCCAGACCACGCGCTTGCCGAGACGCTCGAGCCCGATCACCAGGAGGCCTTCGACGGCCGACACCGGTGGGTCCCATGTGCGCAGCAAGGAGGGCGAGCGCAGACGAACGCGCTCGACCCGGTGTCCCAGGATCAGGCGCTCGAAGCCCTCGATGTAGGCGGTGATCTCAGGGAGCTCGGGCACGCGTCGCTCCGCCGCCGCCCAATGAGAGTCGCCGCGTGGGACCGCGGATATCTCGCTTGACTACGGCCGGCTCGTCAGCGGGGGGCTTGCTGGAGGCTCCGGCGCTCGGTGATGTCGTCGCCGGTGCCCGCCTGGCCGTCCGGACCCATCGACCCGACGGTGTAGTCGCGCCGGCCGACCTGTAGGTACCAGGCGTTACCCAACGGATCGACCTCGGGACCCGCGTAGTCCCGACGGACCCAAGCTCCGAAGGTGTCCGCCGGCAGTCGCTCGGCGCGGCTGAGGCGCACATCGAGCTGGTCGGCCATGGCATCCAGACGACGAGGGACCAAACGCACCCCGATCGAGTCCATGATGGGCGTGATCGCCCTCGCCTGGAACTGCGCGCGGGTGCTCGGAACGGCCATGACCACGCCGAATGCGACGATGCAAAGCAGGATCAGCTTCTTGATCATGGGCTACAACCTGACCGAAAGCGGGCTTGAGTGCCAGAAGAATCGTCAGGACCGCCATGCCTGCGCCCTCACGACGACAGGAAGGGCACCACCGCATCGCGCCACGCAGCCGGCGCCTCGAGGTGAACCGTGTGGCCGACCCCGGGAACCACGACCAAGCGAGCATCCGGCATGGCGCGGCACATCCGCTCGGCGATGTCCACATATCTCACGTCGAGCTCGCCGACCAGGAGCAGCGTGGGCGTGTCGACGCGCGGAAGCTCGTCCCAGAGGGACGGAAGTCGCCCGGGGCTGAGCCCGGTGAGCGCAGCCGCGAGTGAGCGGGGGTCGTTCAGTCGCCTCGACGTGCGGTGGCTCGCCAAGAGTGCCGGATCGAGCCGCGCGCGCGAGGCGAAGAGCGGGAGCGACTCCCAATAGTCGACGAACCAGTCGACACCTTCGGCGACGATGCGCCCCGCGAGCTCCTCGTCGGCGGCCCGCCGGGCCGCGCGCTCGCCCTCGGATGCGAGACCGGGTGACGCCGACTCGAGCACCAGGCGGCGAACCCGCCCTGGGTATCGTACGGCGAAGTGGAGGGCGATCCTGCCGCCCATCGAGTAGCCCACCACGTCCTCGGGCCAGCGCCCCGCGCCCGCGACGCTGTCCACCGCAGCTTCGAGGGTGAAACGGCTCGGGTCGACCTCACCCGCTTCCGCTCCATGACCAGGCAGATCCACGAGCACGGGGGTGAGTCCGGCCCCTGTGAGGTCGTCGACCAGGCGCGCCCCCCACGAGGCGGAGGACCCGGCGAACCCATGCAGGAGAACGGGAAAGCGAACTCCGCCACTCACGGGTTGCTCCCGAGCGTCGAGCGGTCGAGGTTGCAGCGATGCGAATTCTCGTCGTGGGTGCCACCGGCACGATCGGCAGCGCCGTCGCAGCGGCACTGGTCGCGCGCGGCCACGAAGTCGTCGGCGCTGGGGCTTCGCGAGGGGAGCTGACGGTGGACATCGCGGACCCGGCGTCCATCGAGCGACTCTACGCCGCTGCGCTCCCGCTGGACGGCGTCGTGTGCGCCGCCGGCAAGGCCGAATTCGGCAAGCTCGACGGTCTCTCCGACGAGGCTTTCGCCGCGAGCCTGGCGAGCAAGCTCATGGGCCAGGTGAACCTGGTGAGACGGGGTATCGGGCGAGTCCGAGAGGGCGGCTCCTTCACGCTCACGAGCGGTGGCCTGTCGCAGAAGCCTGCACCCGGCTCCGTGGCGGTCTCGCTGACGGGGGCCGGCGTCGAGGCCTTCGTGCGCGCGGCGGCGATCGATCTCGCGGGGCGCTACCGCATCAACGGCGTCAGCCCGGGATGGGTCGCGGAGTCTCGCGTGCGGGCCGGGCTCCCGCCGACGCCAGGGATCTGGGCGCGGGACCTCGCGGAGCGCTACGTCGCCCTGGTGGAAGGCGACGTCACGGGCCAGGTCGTGAGCGCGGAGCGCTCGCCGTAAACGGACGGGTGGTGCCTGCCGGAGCATCCCCACCCGCACGCCCCCAGACTAGATCCGCTGGTGATCCGCGCGCCAGCTGCGAACGGCGCGTTTGATCTGCTTCCGGTCCGTCATCCCTTGGTCGAGCACGCGGCGTACCAGCTCGGCCAGCTCCTCGTCGGAGGCGAACCGCAACCCCACGAGCTGGCTGGTGGTGAGCTCCGGGATGCGAGCGCGCAGGTCGGGAGGGAGGATGCGCTCCATGCGCAGACGCTCTTCCAGGCGGATCAACCGATCCTGGACCCCTAGGGGGAAGAAGCGAAGGAGGAAGCCTGCGAGTACCACGCCCACGGCGAACAGCGCGAACACGAGTCGGTCGACGCTGAAGTCCGACGCAGCTCGAAAGCCGAACCAGAGGGTCGGGAGGACGAGCAGCGCCGTCATCCAATAGTGGTACGCTGGAACGAATTTCGCGTGGTGTTCGAAGGACTGCGTAGGATCGCTCATGCGTGGCTCCGGCAACGGGCGGGATGGTTCGGAGCAACGTAGTAGGTGGGGGTGCAGCGACCAAGCCGGTGGCCGTAGGGGCGGCCGGCGGGAGGTTGCGTCACGATCTCCTTGCTGGTCCGACCCTTTTTCGGGAGATTGGCGTTTCGGTCAAAGAAGCCTAGGAGACGGGTATCTTGATGTCCGACATGAACAAATACAGTTCCATCCCGCGTGCGACGACGGAGGCTTCGGCCCCGGTCCGGCGGTTGGAGGTGGACGAGCTGGATGCGTCCCGCCCAACCGTGCCGGCTGCGATGGAATACGACTATACGAATTTCTATTTCGGGGCCGGCGACGATGCCTTCGCGCTGCTCGCGCCGTTCGACGACTGGTGGAGCCAAGTCCAGCCAGCAGGCTACTACCTCTACGAGCTGCCTCTCCACAGCGCTCCGGGAACCCGTGTCGACGTCAAGGACACGAAGACGGGCGAGATCCGGCGTAACCTGGTCAACTTCGCCTCCTACAACTACCTCGGCCTCTCGTATCGCCCGGAGGTCAAGGCCGCGATCAAGGAAGCTGCGGATATCTACGGCGGCGGCTCGTCGGGCTCGCCGATTCTGAGCGGCACCACCGAGCTGCACCGCGCCTTCACCGAGGAAGTGGCGGCCTTCAAGGGCAAAGAGGCATCGCTCGTCTTCCCCACGGGATACAGCGCCAACGTCGGCACCATCGCCGGCCTCATGCGCTCCGGCGACCTGATCGTCGCCGACCAGTTCGCGCATGCGAGCATCGTCGACGGGATGATCCTCTCGAAGGCGAAGTCGCGTTTCTTCCGCCACAACCGGGCGGACGACCTCGATCGCAAGCTCGCCGGCTTCGCCGGTAAGAAGCTCGTCATCGTCGAAGGCGTCTATTCGATGGATGGCGACGTGCCACCGCTGGCCGAGCTCATCGAGGTCTGCAAGAAGCACGGCGCGCGCCTGATGATCGACGAGGCGCACTCGGCCTTCGTGTTCGGGCCCAGCGGGAAGGGCGTGGCCGAGGCGCAGGGGGTCGACGAAGAGATCGACATCCACCTCGGCACGTTCTCCAAAAGCCTGGGCGGCCAGGGCGGGTACGTCACTGGTTCCCGGAAGCTGATCAACTACCTGCGCGGCTTCTCGCGCTCGCGCTTCTTCTCCTGCGCGCTCTCTCCCGTCGTGGTCGCCGGGCTCCGCAAGTCGCTCGAGCTCGTGCAGAGCGAGCCGCACCTCCGCGACAAGTTGTGGCGGAACGTCGCGCGCATGCAGCAGCTGCTCGCTGAGCGCGGCGTTCCCTTCGGCGAGTCGACCTCACAGGTGATCCCGATCATGATCCGCGACGACGCGCGCATCTTCATGATCGGCGAGGAGATCTTCCGCGATGGAGTTTTCATCAACCCGGTGCGGTATCCGGCGGTTGGCAAGCACAAGTCGCGATTCCGCATGTCGATCTCGGCTGCGCACACGGACCAGGACCTCGAGGAGGGCGCGGAGACCATCGCCCGCGTGCTCCGGAAGTACGGGATATGCCAGTCGTAGGGAGCTACCGCTTCCAGACCGGGGTCAGCGCCTTCTTCGAGATGGCCACCGCGGATGCGCGGGCCGTGTTGCCGTCGCATCTAGAGCCTATCGAGGTGCGTCACGAGCGCAGCGTGCTGTCGGTGAGCGCGTTCCTGTTCGACGACAGCGTCGTGGGTCCGTACACCGAGGTGATGTTCGCCGTCATCGTGCCACCATCGGTGGCGGCTTGGGGCGAGCACGCCAAGGCCGGACTCTACCCCTTCCTGTGCGCCACCAGCTCGGCGGAAGCGCGGCGCATCAAGGCCGAGCGCTTCCATTTCCCGTATCACGAGCAGAGCATCGACGCGCAGTTCATCGAGACGGCCGACCGGGTTCGCATCCGCGTGTTCGGGGCGGGAGCTCCCATCCTCGATCTGAGCGTGACGCCGGAGTCGTGGGAGACGACGACGCACCTGCTGCAGGGCTTCATGATGAACGGCGATGAGCGCCTGCGGACGATGTTGCACATCAGTGGCGACTACACGGTGCACGAGAACGAGCGCGGTGACATGAAGCTCTTCCCGCATCCGTTCACGAACGCGCTCCTGCGCCAGGACGTGTCCCCCTATCCGTTCCGCGAGCACTGGTTCAAGAACGGAACCGAGGTCTTCCACAAGCTCGAGGCGTTCTAGCCGAGCCCAGCGGAGGCCGACGGGTGACGCAATTGGGCGTGCTGCTGCGCACCCGACTCGTGCTCGCGCTCGCTGTCGGGGCCACCGCGTGCCTGCCCTACGGCGGGCGCCCGGACTTGGAGGCGTCGAGCCTCGCTCGGGTGCTCGAGGCCGAGGATGCGCGCCCTACCGGGGGACCCGAGCTCGACGCCCTGGTCGCCGCGGCAGGTGCCGACGACGCGCGGCTCCGCCACACGGCCGTGCGCGCACTCGGTCGGCTCGAGAACCCGGCATGGGTGGACGCGATCTCGGCGCACCTCGACGACGTCGACGCGAGGGTGCGCGCCGCTGCCGCGGAGGCCCTGGCGCAAGTGGTCAACGGCGAAGACGGTGGGACCGCGCTCACGAGCCTGTTGGCGCGCGTGGACGTCGAGCGAGACAGCAGCGTGCGGGGCGCGCTCGCCCGCTCGATCGGGCGGCTGACCTTGGGGGCTCCCGACCGCAGGCGAGCCGCGGAAGCGCTGGCGGACCTCGCCGCGGCGGACGGCGCCCTCGCACCCCCGGATGCCCTCGTCGGTGCCGCGCTCGGACTCGAGGCGCTCATGCGTGGCGCAGGGGATGACGGGCTCGACCGGGCCCCCGCGGAACGCCTGGAGGCGTTGGCGACCTTCACGGGCACGGGCGCCGACGACGTCGTGGCGGCGCGCGTGAGAGCGCTTGCGGTCGCGACCCTCGGCATGGCTCGACGGCTCCGCCGGGAGGGCATCGAGCGCGCGCAGGCCGACCCCCATCCGGACGTGCGGCGCGCGCCGCTCCGCTTCCTCGGCGCGGTGGCGCCTTCCGAGCGCCCGCCTGTCCTGCGCCGGGCCCTCGACGATGCGTCACCGAGCGTAACGATCGATGCGCTCCGCTTGGTAGCGGCGGGCCCGCGGACTGCGGCGACGTGCTCGTGGCTCCTCGGCGCCGCGACCTCGGACACACCTGCCTCCGCCCGCATCGTCGCCCTCGATGCACTGGCCCGGCAGTGCCCCGGCCTGAGCGCTCAAACTGACCTCCTGCGCTCCGCGGCGTCCGCCCTCCCGGCCGAAGAGTCGGGCCTGTGGCAACCGGCGGCCCACGCGCTCGCGTCCCTGGCGCGCATCAATGCACCTCGGGCAACCGAGCTGCTGCCGCGCTACGTCGACCACGCGAGCCCGTTCGTTCGCGCATATGCAGCCACCGTGGCGGGCATCGCCGAGCAGGAGGCGACGCTCGAGGAGCTCGCCCGCGACCCGAGTCCGAACGTCCGCGTTGCGGCGCTCGAGGGGCTGTTTGCGATGCGGGGGCACCGCATCGACGATCTGCTCCTCGATCAGCTCGGCCAGGACGATCCGCAGCTCCTCATGACGGTGGTGCGGCTGCTGGAGCAGTCTCCGGGGCGCGCGGTGGTCGCGTCAGCGCTGCTGGCCAAGTTCGAGCGCGTGTCGGCGGCAGACAGGGAGACGTGGCGCGACCCCCGCCGCGCGCTCCTCGAGCGCATTCGCGAGCTGGGCGACGCGCTCCTTGCCGAACGCCTGCGACCCTACCTCGCCGACTACGACGCGGTCGTAGCAGCCGATGTCGCCGACATCCTGCGGACGTGGACCGGAGAGACGGCCACTGCCACTCCGCGGCCCCTGCCCCGCGCCGCGCTGCCGACCCCCGCCGAGCTGGCCGAGCTCGAGCGGGTGAGTGTGGCGCTCCACATGCGCGGGGGTGGCACGATCGTCATCGACGTGCTCCCGGACCTCGCTCCGCGGAACGTATGGCGCTTCGTCAGCCTCGCGCGCTCGGGATTCTTCGACGGACTCACTTTCCATCGGTGGGCGCCCAACTTCGTGATCCAGGGCGGGAGCCCGGGCGCGAACGAGTATGCGGGCGACGGACCCTACACGCGCGACGAGGTCGGGGCCTCCCATTGGCGCGGCACGGTCGGAGTGTCCACGCGCGGGCGCGACACCGGGGACGGACAGATCTTCATCAACCTCGTGGACAACGTCCGCCTCGACCCCGACTACACCGTGATCGGCTTCGTATCCGAAGGTATGGACGTGGTGGACGCGGTGCTCGAAGGAGCGGTCATCGACCGCGCCGAGGTTCGCTCAGGACGCTGAGACGGCAAGCCGTCCGGGCCGCGGCGCGCTCGCCATGGCGTCGCCGTGCCCTCACGCTTCCGCCCGTGCAGCGGGTCGCTACGCCGCCGGCCTTGAGCGCATCAGAGCCTCGATCTCGTCGATCTGGCGCGGAGCCCCCAGCGAGAGCAGCACGGGATCTCCATCCGTGATGAGCACATCGTCCTCGATGCGAACACCGATGTTCCACCATTTCGGATCGACGTCGTCCGAGGCGGCGATGTAGATCCCCGGCTCCACGGTGATGACCGTCCCGGGCACGAGCGGTCCTCCGTTGCCTACGTCATGCACGTCGAGACCCAGGTAGTGACTGGTACCGTGCATGAAGAAGCGCCGCAGTCCGGCCTGGTCGGTTGCGCTGGAGATGAGTCCCAGGCGAGCGAGCCCCTCCGCGAGCACGCGAGCGGCGGCCTCATGGGGCGCGCGGAACGGACTTCCGCCGCGCGCGGCGCGGATGCCAGCCTCCTGGGCATCGTAGACGAGCTGATAGATCGTGCGCTGCTCGTGGGAGTACGTCCCGCTCAACGGGATCGTGCGCGTCACGTCCGCTGTGTAGCCGTGGTACTCCGCGCCGATGTCGATCACCACGACGTCACCGGCCTGAGTGGTGCGCCGGTTCGTCTCGTAGTGGAGGATGGTCGAGTTCTCCCCGCTGCCGACGATGCTGGGAAAGCCCGGATACTCCGAGCCGTTGCGCTTGAACGTGTACTCGATCAGCGCCTCGATCTCGTACTCGGTCCATCCCGGCCGGACCTGGGTCATGACCGCGCGATGCGCCTCACCGGTGATGTCGATCGCGCGCTGGAGTAGGACCATCTCGGCGTCGGTCTTCTGCGTGCGCAGGTCTCCGAGCAGAGCCGCAATCATGGTCCCCTCGGAGCGCCCAGCGAGCAGCTCCGTGCGTCGGCGCGCCCACTCGTCGTAGGTGGACGCCGCGGTGAATGCCTCCGCGAGCTGCCGCAGAGTAGGGTCCGTGAACGCAGCAGGACGGACCGGGGCACCGGCTTTCACCCTTTGGAAGAGGTCCGCCCCCGACGCCAACGTCACGGCAAACAGGCTCGCGCTAGGGTTCCCCTGAGGCATCGCCAATGGCGTCACGTGCGCGAAGAACGTGCCCAGCTGTGCTTCCAAGTCCGAACCCGTCTCGGGCGCGTCGGGGATCTCGACGTGATGAATCTGTTTGGCGCGGTCACTGAGGAGCGGCACGACGATTTCGTCGAAACGCGTTGTCTCCACTGCCATCTCGATGCCGAGCTGGGACATCGCCCGCTCCGTCCCGAACCGCCGTCCGGTCCATACCTCCTCCGAGGCGTCCCGCGGCGGCACGAAGAGCAGCTCGGTCACCGTCCGGCCGCCGACCTGGACCCCTCCAGGTGCGAGCAGCAGCACGGACCCCGGCTCCTCGCTGCCCGTCAGGTAGAGGAAGTTGCTCGACTGCCGGTACTCGTAGCTCACGTCGTTCGAGCGATTCCGTGTGGCCGCGCTGAACGCTACGGCCACGGCGTTCTGGGGGAGGAAGCGCTTCACCAGCTCGCGACGGCTCCGGTGGAACTCGGCGCTGAGGAAGTCGTCTTCGTAGCGGACGGGCGCGTCGTGTTGCTGTGCAGAGGCAGCCGCGAGCGGGAAGAGCGGTGCAGCGAGCAGGCACCAGATGACGGCACGGCGTCTCATCGAGGTCACGTCCGAGAGCGAGTGGAAGGGCTCCAATCCTACAACACGCCGCGGCCTTTCGGTCCACCTGCGGCCCGAGCAGATTCCGGCGCCCAACCGCGGTCGGGCCAGCGATCGCAACCACGAGGAGCGACCTTGGACAAGAAGTCTCTGAACGGCCTGTGGGACCAGGTCCGCCAGAAGTACGGCGTGTACCTCCGAGTGCTCGAGTCCATTCCCAGCGACAAGTACCAGACACACGCGGTGAAAGGGATGCGCTCGGCGGCCGAGCTCGTCACCCACGTCTCCGGCGGGATCGTGCGGGACATCGCTCAAGGGGTGGCGAGAGGCGAGATCAAGTCGAACACGGCGGCGGAGGCGAACACCTCGCACTCCTTGACGTCGAGTGCCGAGGCGATCGCCTTCGCCCGACGTTGCTGGAAGGAAGCGGACATGGCGGTCGCCGGCATCGGCGATGCGCAGCTCGCCGGTGTGGTGAAGGCCTGGGGAATGAGCCTCCCCGGGTCGGCCTGCATGCAGATCCTCGACGACGAGCTGGTGCACCACCGCGGACAGCTCTACGTGTTCGCACGTGCCTTGGGCGGAAACCCGCCCTTCATGTGGAGCTACGCGGAGAACGCGCCAGACTTCAAACCCAAAGCCTGAACCGGAGCCTCACATGACTCACGAAGTCGAGATGTTGGTTCGCCAATACGAAGAGCGCCGGATGAACCGGCGTCAGCTCGTCGCGGCCGTGATCGCGCTCGTGGCCGCAGGCGGAGCCAAAGGCGCCAGCGCTCAGACCGCACAGGTGCCCCAGGTCGCCCAGGGCCGCTCGATCAACCACGTGTCGATCGGCGTCTCCGACGTCGGGCGCTCCGCCCGGTTCTACCAGGACCTCCTCGGCCTCGAGGTAGTGAGCCGACCCGGCAACGGCGGTATCAACCTGGGTCTGTCCGACGGCTTCCTGGGCTGCTACGCGCTCCCGGAAGTGGGCCGCGCCAACCACTTCTGCATCGGCGTCGACGACTACGACCCCAACCGCATCGCGGAGTCACTCGGACGTGCCGGTATCCAGGCGCGCGTGGACACGAACCCCAGGAACCGCACCAGCGGAGGGGATCAGCTCTACTTCAACGATCCGGACGGCACGGTCGTGCAGCTCAGCGCCCACGGCTACCAGGGCTGACCGGACGACACCGCCGCTCGCTTCGCAGGACGGACCGGCGTCTAGGTCGTCGACGTCGCGCGCTCGATGAGCTGCCGCTCGCGGTCGGGCATCCCGGCCGCGAGCGCGCGTGCGGCGGAGTGCCCCGCCGGAGACATCTTCCCCCACGTGCGCCGCAGGATGTCGACGAGCTTGTCGTCGTCGTGCTTCTGCGCGAGATCAGCGTACTCGTTCTCGAAGAACACCATGCAGATGGCGTCCTCGAAGAGCCGCACCTCCGAGTCGTGCGCGAGACCCACCTTCTCGAGCAGCGCCTCAACGCGAGCGATGGTCGCTTGGTCGTAGCCGACCTCAGTGAGGATCTCGCGCGCTACGCGTGCGTGCATCTTCGCTAGGTCGGAGCGCCACTGCCGGTAGCCACGACGGCCTGCCTCATACTCCGCGCGGGGCACCTCCCAGCGGCGGATGTGCTGGCAGGCCGCTGCAAGTCGAAGTGGCACCGAGGCTGCCGGGTCGAACGTGCGCACCCAGTGCCCCAACCGCTCGTGGTAGTGCACCGACCGCGGCTTGCTCACCCCGCCGATGACGACGGAGCGCGGGTCTTCTCGGTGAACGGCCGCGAAGCGATCGAGCGCCGCGCGCTCACGGGGGTCGCTCGTGGCCGCGGCGCTCACGGGAGGTTCAGCGCGCGACGGCCGCCAGCCGGTCGAGAAGCGCATCCACCGAGGGAGACGCTCCTGCCTCGACCGCAGCCAGGAGGGGCTCTCGCGGCCCCGACGCAAGCGCAATCGACTTCGCCGGCGCTTCGTAGACCTCCTTCAGCGCCGCTTCCAGCGTCGGTCGAAGCGCCGCGAGCGTCTCTGCCCCACTGGGCGCGAGCAGCCGGTCGCTGATCCCGAACTCGATGCGGCCCGTCGCGAAGCGGTACTTGCCGGCAAGCGCGGGCTCTTTCTCCAGCAGTGCCGCGCCACGCAACACGCGCCGGAACGCACCCACGATCGCGTCCTTGCCCGAGCCGCGCGCCACCCGCCTGCCGCGGTAGCGCAGGCCGAAGCGACCCGCGCGCTCGTCGAAGGCGTAATGCGCATGGTCGCAGATGAGCGTGACGCCGGGCCCCTTCGGCACGTGCGCGTACCCCGCTACGTCGATAGCAACTTCGTCCTCGAGCAGATCCTCGCGGATCCAGCGGTGAAAGACGGGAATGAGCTCTTCGAGATCCACCTTCGTAGCGTCGGTCACGAAGAGCTTGACGCTCAGCTCCGGCGACGACAGCGCGTCGACCTTCGATGCGGACGTCACGCGGGAGCTCCCGTGGTGCTCATCTTCTCGTAGCAGGCGTAGGCCGCCTCGATAAACAGCTGGGCCTCCTGTACACGCTGGCGCGCCAGGTCCTGACGGCCGCCGTTCCCGCTCACCTCGTGCGCGGCAAACAAGTAGTTGGCGAACTTTGCGCCGGCGAACTTGTCGTGGAAACGCTTCGTGTCGTGGAAGCGCGCCCGGAATTCCTTCACGATGTGATTCACGTCATCGGTGATGTCCAGGAACTCCGTCTTCACGAGCGATTTGGCCGCGGTGAGCATGGCCCGATAGGCCATCGACTTCGCCTGATCGAAGTCGCCCGCATCGAAGAAGAGCTGCGCCTCGAACACCTCGCGCTCGCTCGCCTGGAGCCCGAACTCGATCAGGGGCACGATCTCCCCGGCGCATTCACCCTCGCCGTAGTCGTCCATCGTGTAGACGCGTGGGTCACCCCAATCCGAGTAGTAGGACGGGTCTTCCTCGTAGGACGGAATCTCCGTGAGATCCTGGAGGAAGCTCTTCACCTCGACCTTGCCGAGCCGCTCGATGAAGGCCGTGAACGACTCGTCACCGGCGCGCTCCTTGGCGAAACGCGACGTGACGCGACGCACCACCTCGGGGATGTTCTTCGACGGGATCGCGAGCGTCGCCAAACCGAACGAGCCCGCGTTCTCGGTCCATTTGCCGCCCAGCACGACCTGGAAGTGCGGCACCAGCCGGTTCCCCTTCTTGCGGCTGATGCCGTAGAAGCCGAGGTCGGCGATGTGGTGCTGGCCGCACGAGTTGAAGCAGCCGCTCGACTTGATGCGAAGCCCCTTCAGCGCGTCGTCGGAGGCGAGATCGAGCTTGGCGACTTCCTTACGCAGCTCGGCGGTGAGGCCGCGCGACGAGGCGATGCCCAGCTTGCACGTGTCCGTGCCCGGGCAGGACGTGAGGTCGCCGATCCCCTCGGCGCCCGCCTCGGAGAGGTCGATCGCCTCGAGCGCCGCATGGAGCTTCGGCAGGTCCGCTTCGCGGATCCAGCGGAGCACGATGTTCTGCTCCACCGTGAGCCGCACGTTGTCGCCCGTGAACTCGCCGGCAACGTCAGCGAGCGCCCGCATCTGGTCCGACGTGATGTCGCCGAGCGGGAGCTTCACGGTGACGACCGCGTAGCCCTCCTGCCGCTGCGGGCGGACGTTCGACCTGTACCACGCGCGGAAGGCGGACGAGTGCTCGCCGTTCTTGGCGGGAGGTAGCGGAGCGCCGGACTTGAGCGCGGTCTCCTTGTACTTGGGAAGATCAGCGATGTACGCCGTCCAGCGCGGATCGTGGGGAAGCTTGGCGCGCTCCTCGAATACGAGCTCGCGGAACTCCTCGATGCCGAGCTTGGCGACCAGGAACTTGATGCGCGCGCGCCCCCGGTTCTCCTTCTCCCCCAGACGCGCGAAGACGCGGCACACCGCTTGGGTGAGCGGCAGCAACTCCTCCTGAGTCACGAACTCGCTCACGAGCTGGGCCTCGTGCGGGATGGCCCCGAGCCCGCCGCCCACGTAGAACGCGAAGCCCTTCCGCGTCTTGCCGTTTTCGCTGCGCGTCTTCGCGATGTAGCCGAAGTCGTGCATGTTGACGAGCCCGCACGCCTCGTGCGCACACCCCGAGAAGGCCGGCTTGACCTTGCGGCCGAAGTCCTGCACGTCGGGGTGGCCGAGCAGGAAGCGCATCGTCGCTTCCGCGTACGGCGAGATGTCGAACGCTTCCGTCTTGCAGACGCCCGCGAGCGGACACCCCGTGATGTTGCGGATCGAGTTGCCGCACGCCTCTCGCGTCGTGATGCCCACTGCGGCCAGACGGCGCATGAGGTCCGGCGTGTCCTCGATGTGCACGAAGTGCAGCTGAATGTCCTGTCGCGTCGTGACGTGCGAGATGCCGTCTGAGTAGTCTTCGGCGAGGGCAGCGAGCACGTCCATCTGCTCGCGGGTCATGGCGCCGTACGGAATCTTGATGCGAACCATGCCCGGGGCGTCCCACACGGTATCCACGCCCTTGGTGGGGTGCTCGCGATAGCCGAGATGGCGAGTGCGCTCGCCGTCGTAGCGATGTCCGTTGTCGTAGCGTTGCCCGTAGACGCCGCGCCGCAGGCGCGTCTCGGCGAAGAGCTTCTCGTCCACCTCACTGCGGCGGCGAAGCTCCATCTGCGTCTCGAAGATGTCGATCTCGCGCCGCAGCTCTTCCGGCATGCGATCCGCGAGCTTTTCGGCCCACGAGGGTCCCTTCATCGCTCCTCCGCTCATGCAACCTCCTCGGCGGCTGGCCGGTCGCCAGTCGCATCGATGTTCTTCCGCAGCGTTCTCCGTCCTACCTCGCCCACGATCAACGTCACGGGCGACTCCAGCTCCGCGGCGCGTACCGCATCGGCGAGCGTCGCGAGCGTACCCGCCACGACACGTTCGGTCTCGCGCGACGCCCCACCGACCGCGATGGCCGGCGTATCGGGCGCGCGGCCTTCTTCGATCAAGCCGCCCAGCGTTTCGTCGATGGCCGCGAGCGCCATCAGGACGATGACGGTCTCGTCACGCGGGTCGAGACGGCCCTGGGTGGCACCCTCGACATCACGCCCTGTGCGCACCGAGAAGCCCTTGGCGAGTCCGCGCTGCGTGAGCGGGACGCCAGCCGCCGCCGGGGCTGCGAGCACGGCACTCACACCCGGCACGACCTCCCACGGAATCCCTTCCGCCTCGAGTGCATCCACCTCCTCCCCGCCCCGCCCGAACACGAAGGCGTCGCCCGCGTGCAGGCGCACCACGCGCTTGCCCTCGCGAGCCTTCTCGAGCATCAACGCGACACGACGCGCGTCCCCCTGCGCTTCCCTCACGACGGCACGGGCGCGCCGGCCCACGTCGATCAGCTCGGTGCCGGGCAGCGCGAGCGCGAGCACGTCGTTCTCCACCAGGGCGTCGTGCAGGATCACGTCGGCGCGCTGGATGCGGTCGAGCGCGCGCAGCGTGAGCAGCTGTCGGCTCCCCGGGCCTGCACCCACGATCGCTACCGTACCCGGCTCGAAGGGCTCTTCAGTCTCGTGGAACAGGGCCTCCAGACGGGCGCTGGCCGCCTCGGTGTCGCCGCGATCGACCAACTTGGTGATCGTCGGGTCGGCGAGCGCCCTCAGGAGCCGCCCCCGCTTGGCAAGACCCTTCAAGCCGCGGTCCCGCACGCGCACCAGCAGCTCGGCCACATCCGTGAGGCTCCGTGGGATGATCGCTTCCAGCAGACGCCGCAGCTGACCCGCGAGGAGCGGAGAGCCGCCGTCCGTGCTGATCGTCATCACCACCGGCCCCCGCCGAACGACAGCCGGCGAGTAGAAGTCGCAGTACGGCTTGTCGTCGGCGGCCTGCGCGAGGATCCCCTGTGCGCGCGCCGCATCGACCAGGAGTCGGTTCACGTCGTGGTCACTCGTCGCGGCAACCACGACCTTGGCGCCGGCGACGTCCGCCTCGGTGACCGGCCGGAGCTCCACCTTCCAAATGCGGTCGAGCCAGCGCTCCAACTCCTCCGACACGTCCGTGGTCACGACGTGCACCCGCGCGCCGGCGTGGATGAGGGGCACGACCTTCTCGGCCGCGACCGGCCCCCCTCCCGCGAGGAGGACGCGTTCGCCCTCGAGCGTCACCAGGTGAATGGGATATCCCATGATCTCACTTCGCCGTTTCGCTTCGTTCTCTCGCTGCGGACCGCACTTCGGGTGTCAGAAACACGAAAGCCCCGGCTCCCTCAGGGAAGCCGGGGCTCGGGAGACTCGCCGCGTCCGTCAGTCGCGGTCGGTCCCGAGCCGGCCCTCCCTGGGCCCGGCCGGGCGACAACAGCAACAGGCGTTTTGGCCTATCTTACGCATGGCTTCAGTCCACTACTGTCCTGACGGCGTGACACTTAGTCCCGAGCAACGCGAGGACAGTATAGGAAGGCTCGGGGGGGGTCAACCACGGGGATGGGGCGGCGCACCGGACCAGGTAACGACTGGCGTGGCCGCTGCAGAGGGCGGAAACTTCGGGTGTCCTCCGGAACCCGGCGTCCCCGGAAAGATCTCCCTCACCTGGTCCGCTCGCGGACCGCGTCCCTGTGCGCGTCCTCGTCGTCGAAGATGAGAAGAAGGTGGCGAGCTTCCTCGAACGGGGGCTTCGCGAAGAGGGGTACGCCGTCGACGTAGCGCATGACGGTGACGACGGCCTGCTGAAAGCGCTCGTGTACGAGTACGATCTCCTCATCCTCGACGTGATGATGCCTGGCCGCTCGGGGCTGGAGGTCGTCCGTGAGCTGCGGGCCAAGGAAAGAACGACGCCCGTCCTGATGCTGACCGCGCGGGATTCCGAACGCGACATCGTGCTCGGCCTCGACGCTGGCGCCGACGACTACCTCACCAAACCGTTCGGCTTCGACGAGCTGCTCGCCCGCACAAGCGCGCTCCTGCGGCGCGGTGGCGCCGCCCGACCGGACCAATTGCTGTTCGACGATCTCGTCCTGGATCGGCTGAAACACGTCGCCCGACGTGGCGGCGCACCCCTCGACCTCACGCCCAAGGAGTTCCAGCTCCTCGAGTACTTCATGCTCAACCCCGAGCGTGTGGTGCGTCGCACCGAGCTGCTCGAGAAGGTTTGGGATCTCCATTTCGATCCGATGAGCAACGTGGTTGACGTGCACGTCGGCAATCTGCGGAAGAAGGTCGCGGGCGCTGGGAACCATCCGCTGCTCCACACCGTGCGCGGCGTCGGGTATGTCCTTCGCAGGCATGAGCCCAGCTGATGCGCTCGTTCCGAATCAGCCTCACACTGCGGGCCACCGCGACCATGTTCGCCGCGCTGCTGGCGGTCTCGGTGGTCGGCGCGCTCGCGCTCCGATCCGTGCTCGACCGGGAGGTGGATGCCACCATCCTGGCCATGGCCGCGGTGCAGGCTGCCTCCCTGACCGACGAGCAGTCGCACGAGATGCGCTTCCACGGCTGGAGTCTGACGCCGGCGGAGGCGGTCGAATTGAGGGACCTGGTGCGCTACGCGCAGGTGTGGCAAACGGACGGTGTGAGCCTGCTCCGCAGTCAGTACATGACCACGGACCTGCCGCTCGAGCCCAGCCTCCTCATGACGGTCACGGCCGTAGTCGGCGGGCTGCTCCCCATCTTCTGGGGACACGGCGCAGGTGGGTCGGTGATGCAGAGAGTCGCGGCGCCCATGGTGGGAGGCATGATTTCGGCTACTCTGCTGGCGCTGCTCGTCATTCCCGCGGTGTATTACCTCTGGCAGGAGACTCTGCTGGCGCGAGAGGCCAGGGCCGCAGCACGGAGCGCAGCGCGCACACTCGTCGGAGCGCCGGCGCTCGGCCCGGCGGCCCCGATGGATACCTGAACGGGAGAGGCACATGGGCGGCCCGCCCACATCGCGCCCCGCGGCGGGAGCAACCGGCAGCTCGCGGGCTTTCGCACTCGTGCTCTGCGGTGGAGGTGCGCGAGGGTGCGTTCACGTGGGCGTCCTGCGCGCGCTCGAGCACCTCGACCTGAGGCCGGCCGCCGTGGTCGGAGTCTCGACCGGCGCGGTAGTCGCCGCTGCCTACGCGCTTAGGCACGACTGGTACCGTGCTTTGCTCGAGATGCAGCTCGCGATGTCCCCGCGGGTCGTATCCCGCGCTGGTCGCCCGCGCACCGCAGGACTTCGCCGGGCCTGGTCCTAAGCGTTCTCGACCTGGAATTTGATGACAGGATGGGGCGCATCCGAAGAAGTGATCGAGGCCACGCGCGCCTCCCTGGACGCGCTCTTCGTCTCGATGCGACTCGAGGACGCCCGGATTCCGATCGCCGTCTGCGCTACGGACCTGCGCTCGGGCTCGCGGGTCGAAGTCACGCACGGGCTAGCTGCGCCGGCGGTCTACGCCAGCTCCGCGCTGGCCGGCGTATTGCGCCCTTTACCGCTCGAGAACCGCCTCCTCGTAGATGGCGTGTACGCGGACAACGCGCCGGTCGATGTAGCGCGAAGGATGGGCGCGCCGGTCGTCATCGCGGTCGACCCCAGTCAGCCCGCCGGCGAGACGCCGGTCACGAACGGGCTCCAGGCCGTAATGCGTGCCATGGAAATCTGCCACTTGACCCATGCGCACCTGCGCGTCGACAGCGCCGACGTCGTCATCCGCCCCAAGTTCGCTGGAGCGGTGGACCTCCTCGACTTCAGCCGCCGGCGCGAGTGCATCGCGGCGGGCGTGAGGGCGGCGAGGGCAGCGCACACCGAGCTCGAGCGCGTCCTGGGCGGGAGACCCATCGGGCCATACGTCGGGCGGTGAGCGATCGGGCAGCGGCGAGCGCGGTGATCGTGTCCGTGAACGCCCTGCCGAGGCGGACCAACCCTCATACCGCCAAAACCCGCCATCGACGCCAGGGCCGGACTCCCGAGTGGGGCCCGGCCTCCGTCCGTGCGCGACCCCAGTCGCCTAGTTCGATTCGTTCTCCGGCGCCCGCCGCAAGTTACTCGGAATCGGCTCGCCTACCACGTGGTGCACTTCGTCGAGGTACTGGAAGCTCATGTACCCCTGGGACATCTCGGCATACGTGGGCAGGCCCCACTCGACATCAACGCTCGGATCGGGGTTGTTCGGGTTGTTCTCCGAATTGTCCCACCAGAGCGTGAAGCGCAGCACAGAGCCCTTCGGTGCGAACACCGGCTTCGCGAACCGATAGGTGTGTTGCCAGTTGAAGTCGTACTTGGGCACGTGCAGCAATGTCTCGTGCCGGCCGTCCGGGTAGGTGATCTCGTACTGCGCAGCCTTCCCGCGCAGGTGCATGTGCGGCAGGAACGAGAGGATCTCGACGTCGTCCTCGAATGCGTATTCGCGTGAGGCGGAGTAGCTCGAGGCGCCGGCGGGGATCTGGATCGGGCGAATGTAGAGATCCTCGCCGTCCGTCACGTGGGTGATGACTTCACCTTCGGGCTTGAAGCGGATGCCGGCCTGGATGTTCGTGCAGAGCGCGGTCCCCGGACCGGGCTCTTTGTTGAAATGCATGTTGAAGATCAGGTTGCGCGTACCCGCACGCAGCACACGGCCATACCCCTGGTCGTAGGCGCGTGGCTCCGCGCCCGGCACCAGGCCGCCGACGCCACCCAAGATGTGGTGGATGGCGGGTCCGTTGCGGTACTCCACCGAGCTCAACCAGCGGTCCGCGGGGAGCTGTTCCGCGGTGAGCTGCACGGGAAGGTTCACGTAGATGTCCTGATCGTCGTCGCTCATGCAGTACGGCTCGGCGAACGACAGGATCAGGTCCGGCTCACCGAGGCTCCAACCGTCGGAGTTGGCGACGGCGACCACGAAGTCCGGCGTGGGCGGCGCAGCCGCCGGGTCGCCGGCCGGTGCACCTCCCGTGGCCCACGCGACGATCGTCGCCTTCTCATCCTCTTCCAGGATGCGCTCGTTCTCGAACGTGCCCTTGTGCCACGCGGCCGCAGACCACGGCGGCATGCGCCCCGTGCCGACGGCTCTCGCCATGCTCCCGGCGTAGCGGCGCGCATCCTCGTAGGTGAGTAGCGGGAAAGGCGCGACCATCCCGCCCATGTTCTTCCCCTCGGGCTGATGACACGCCTGACAGTTCTGCTGGAGGATGGGGAGAACGTCGGCGTAGAACGTCGGAGTCCCCGTCGCCGGAGCCGCGGCCGAAGCGAGCGTGGAGCTGTTCGCGCGTTGAGCGGTGGCGGGTGCGGTGAGCGCCAGAGCGAACAGGACCGAAACGGCTGGCAGAACGGCTCTCATGCGTGCCTCCGACAGGCGAGGAGTGGCCATCCCATCATTTTACGGGGGTGCTACGTTAGGGCAAGGGAAACCATCACTTAGCTCGACTCGAGCCCGGCCGTCGCCGCCACTCCTGGTCAGCATGCACCCCAACAACCACGTCCAACTTCTCGATACGACGCTCCGCGACGGCGAGCAGACCCGCAACGTCTCCTTCGCCACCTCGGAGAAGGTGAGCATCGCCGAGGCGCTGCTGGGTGCCCTCCGCGTCGACCGCATCGAAGTGGCCTCCGCGTCCGTTTCGGAAGGAGAGCGCGAGGCGGTGACCCGCATCGCCGATTGGGCTGCGACCGAGGGTCACCTCGACCGGGTCGAGGTCCTGGGCTTCGTCGACGAGCGAAAGAGCGCCGACTGGATCGAGAGCGCCGGTGCACGGGTGCTCAACCTGCTGACCAAGGGGAGCGAGCGTCACTGTCGCACCCAGCTGCGGAAGACGCTAGATCAACATCTCGCCGATATCCGGCGCACGGTGTCGTACGCGCTCGATCGGAACCTACGCGTGAACGCCTACCTCGAGGACTGGTCTAACGGCTATCGCGACTCGCCCGACTACGTCTTCCGGCTCGTGGAGGGGCTTCAGGGCACCGGCCTCGCGCGCGTGATGCTCCCGGACACGCTCGGCGTCATGACGCCCGAGGACGTTCAGCGCGCCCTCGCGGACATGATCGCACGCTTCCCCGAGCAGCCTTTCGACTTCCATCCGCACAACGACTACGGGTTGGCGACGGCGAACTCGATGGCGGCGGTCCGGGCGGGCGTGCGCGCCATACACTGCACCGTGAATTGCCTCGGCGAACGCGCCGGGAACGTCTCGCTCGCCGAAGTCGCGGTGGTGCTGCGTGACAAGATGGGCATGACGCTCTCCATCGACGAGAGCAAGATCGTCACGCTCAGTCGCATGGTGGAGAGCTTCTCCGGCAAGCGCGTCGCCGAGAACGCGCCTGTGATCGGTGCGGACGTGTTCACGCAGACCAGCGGCGTTCACGCGGACGGCGACCGCAAAGGAGCCCTCTACCAGACGCTGCTCAGCCCCGAACGCTTCGACCGCAAACGCACGTACGCGCTCGGCAAGATGAGCGGCAAGGCATCGCTCAAGAAGAACCTCGAGGAGCTCGGTATTCGTCTGGCCCCGGAGGACGAAGCCGAAGTCCTGAAGCGAATCGTGAAGCTCGGCGACACGAAGGCAACGATCACCGCCGACGACCTGCCCTTCATCATCGCCGACGTGCTGGAGAGCAAAGACTACAAGCACATATCCTTGCTCTCCTGCTCGGTGACGAGCGGGCTCGACCTCGAGTCGACCGTGAGCATCCGCGTCGACGTCGACGGCGAGATCCACAAAGCGTCGGGCTCGGGGAACGGCGGATTCGATGCGTTCATCGACGCGGTGAAGAAGGTGCTTCCGGCCCACGTCGGACTCCCCGACCTTATCGACTACGAGCTGCACATCCCCACGGGCGGCAGTACCGCCGCGCTCACCGAAGTGCTCATCACCTGGCGCGACGATGGGCGCACGTTCCGCACGCGTGGGGTGAATGCCAACCAGGTATTCGCCGGCATCGAAGCGACCCTGCGAATGCTGAACATGCGGCTGCACCAGATCGCAGAGGCGCGCACAGCGTCACCAGCGCGCGCTGCCAACCGTCAGGGCGCGCGAACGTCCACGTAGAAGTTTCGGTCCACCTCCGGGACGCCCCCTCCATCGGGGACCTGGAGCGACTGCCAAGCCGTGGTCGGCGTGATCCACCTGGGCGCCCTCCCCTGCGCGCGGATGCGCACGGGCATCGCGAATCCATCGACCACGTTTGCCCATCGGTTCTCGAGACCGCCCCCGGCCCGACGCCACTCGAGCACGGGAATGCGGGACGTCCGCAGGTATTGGTCGAACACGCGGGAAAGATCGAGTCCGGCCGCGCGCGCCACGTACGCCTCCACTTGGGCGCTGGTCACGATCTGGCGCCCGAAATCGCGGTTCAGGCCGCGGAGGATCTCCCGCCAACGCGCGTCGTCGTCCACGAGCTGGCGGATCGTATGCAGGAGGTTCGCGCCCTTGTAGTACATGTCGTCCGACCCCGAGTCCTGGACGCCATAGGCCCCGATGATCGGCCGGTCGTTCAGGATGCGACTCCGCGTGCCGATCACGTAGTCAGCCCCGGCCTCCTTCGAGCCGGTGAGGCACTCGACGTAGAGGTTCTCGGCGTACGCACCGAACCCCTCGTGCACCCACATGTCCGCGACGTCCGCGGTGGTCAGGTTGTTGCCCCACCACTCGTGGGCGGTCTCGTGCACGATGATGAAGTCCCAGTCGAGCCCGCGGCCGCTCCCCGAGAGGTCCGTGCCCCGATACCCGTTGCGATACCCGTTGCCGTAGGCGACGGCGCTCTGGTGCTCCATGCCGAGGTGCGGCGCCTCGACGAGCTTGTATCCATCCTCGTACCACGGATAGGGGCCGAACCAGCGCTCGAAGCAGCGTAACACGGGCGCCGTCTGCGCCCACTGGCGCCTCGCCTGCGCCTCGTTCTCGGCGAGCGGCCAGAAGTCGAGCGTCAGCGCCCCCGCTTCGCCCTGGAGCGTCTCCTGCCAGTGCGCGTATGTGCCCGCGTTTACCGCGATCGCGTAGTTGTTGATGGGGGACGCCACGAACCATTCGTACGTGGTGGTGCCGTCTGGGTGGGGCGTAGTCCGCCGCAGCCGCCCGTTGGAGACATTCATCATCGGGTCGGGGACCGTGAGCGAGATGCGCTGGCTATCGGGCTCCTCGGTCTGATGGTCCTTGTTGGGCCACCACACGCTCGCGCCGAGCCCCTGGTTCGCGGTCGCGACCCAGGCGCGGCCGGCCCGGTCCTGCGTCCAGACGAAGCCGCCGTCCCAGGGCGGGTTCGCGGCCACGACAGGACGGCCGTGATAGTAGACCGTCAGCGTGCGCAGCTCGCCAGCACGCGCAGGCGCCATGCCCGTTACGAAGTAAGCGTTCCCTTCCCGGCGAAAGCCGAGCCGGCGGCCACCTTGCACCGCGCTGTCCACCACGAGCGGAGCCTGCAGATCCACTTGCAGCTCTGATCCCTCGGCGAGCACGCGGTACGTGATCGCGTTCCATCCGGAGATCGCGCTGTCCGCAGGGTCGATGCGTACGTGCAGGTCGTAGTACGTGACGTCCCACCAACTCCGCGCCGGACCGAGCGACCCCCGTAGGGTGTCGGCGTGGCTGAAAGGACCCTGCGCGCCGGCTGCACCTGCGGCGGCGAGGGTGGCGAAAAGCGTGAAGGCAAGGGCGCGACGCACGCCCGAAGGTACCGCCGCCCTACGCTCCCGTCAGGTCAGCGTGTGCAGGCCGCACTCGAGGCGGTCCTTGCCGCGCCACCGTCCCGCTCGTTCGTCCTCACCGGGAAGCGTGGGCGTGGTGAGTGGCTCGTCCCCGATGCTGGTGTATCCGCGGTCGTGCAGCGCGTTGTATGGGACGCTGTGGTCGTGGATGAACCGCCACACGTCCTTGCGCGTCCAGGCTGCGAGCGGGTTCACCTTGATGCGATCCCCGATCTCGACCGCCGGCATGTCCGCGCGCGACGACGCCTGGTCGCGACGGCGCCCCGTGATCCAACCAAATACGCCCTGAAGCGCCCGCTCCATCGGCTCGACCTTGGTCAAGCGATGGAACTCGTCGAGGTCCCGCTCCCAGAGCCGCTCGCCGTGCAGACGCTCGAACTCATCGCGCGTCTCGGCGGGACGGTAGATGCGCACGTCGAGCCCGTACCGTTCCGAGACCTTGTCCGCGAGCTCGAGCGTCTCGGGAAAGTGATGCAGCGTATCGATGAAGACCACCGGCACCTCAGGAGCGATCTCGGCCACCAAGTGCAGATTCACCATCCCGGAAGGGCCGAAGGCCGTCGCGACCACGAGGTGCTGCGGGCCTACGTTGTTGACGGCCCACTCGATGATGCTCGACGGATCGGCGTCGTCGAAGTCGAAATCGAGCTCACGCGCGGCAGGCGCCTGCTTCTTGATGGCGATCACGTGCTCTCCGATGTGTACCTGAACGAAAAAACGGCCCCGGGGATCTCCCCGGGGCCGTTTGGGCGTCTGTCTCAGGATCGACTGGCGTCAACCGCTGGGCAGGGCGCTCCTGTCCCCGGGGGCTTGGCGACAACAACAACACCCGCGGGAGTTGGAGAGGAGCATCGAGCCGAGCGTGTTCATGGTCGTGTGTAACCTCAAGGGCAAACCTGTGTTCCGGCTCCAGGCATTGTCAATGACGGGGCCGGAGGGGGCCCACCGCTGGCCCCCGGAGTGGGCGCCGTCACATATTCTAGCCGGTCAACGCAACGGCGGGCGGCAGGGCCCCGAGGAGAAATCGACATGAAGGGATCGCGTTGGATGTGCGGAGCGGCAGCAGCCGGAGTCCTGGGACTTATCTCGGCCGGGCCCGCCGGAGCCCACCACGCCTTCGGCGCCGAATTCGACGCCGATTCGCCGATGCAGATCGAAGGCGACGTGGTCCGACTCGAGTGGGTGAACCCGCACTCGTGGATCCACCTCGCGGTGCGTCGCATGGTCATCGGTGGCCAAACCGTCACCCCAGCCGACCCGACCGCCGAGGTCTGGATGGTGGAGGGCGGTACACCCAACGTGCTCGTGCGCCGCGGGCTCCGTCGCGAGTGCCTCCCCATCGGCTCGCGCCTCGTCGTCGACGGCTACCGCGCCAAGGATCAAACGCTCAAGCGTGCGAACGGTCGCGACGTGACGTTCCCGGACGGGCGTAAGTTCTTCATGGGCTCCTCCGGTACCGGGGCACCGCAAGATGGGCGCGACAATGCGGCGGCAAACAGCGGCGAAGTGAGGTGCTGACCGAAGGCCGGTTTCGGAAGTCCGCGGGCTGAGCATGCGCGCTCGGGCACTCTTGGCCCTGTCCATGGCCGTGCTGGGATGCGCGTCTGCATCGGCTCCGACGCCGACCACGACGCCCACCGCCAAGACACCGGCGCGGCACGTCGGCACCATGAGCGAGCTCATGGCAGACTTCATCTATCCTGCCTCCGACGCGGTCTTCTACATCAGCTCGCGCACGCCGGCCACCAGCGAGGAGTGGATGGCCCTGCAGGCCCAAACGCTCATGCTGGCGGAATCGGCGAATCTCCTGATGATGCCTGGCCGTGCCCTCGACCAGGACCGCTGGATGAGCGACGCGAAGTTGCTGCTCGAAGCCGGCGAGGCGGCCTATCGCGCCGCCAAGGACCGTGACGTCGCTGCGCTCGAGGCGTTGAGCGACCAGATGTACGAATCGTGCGTCACCTGCCACCGCAACTACCGGCCGGACTACGGCCGCCCTCGCTGACCAAGGAGCACCCATGTCGAACGTACCCAAGAAGCTCTGGCTACTCGGCGGCCTTTCGGGCGCACTGATCGCCTCGCAGGTCGTCCTCGTCGCCGCGACCAGCGCACCCGCCGAGCAGGCGCAGGAGCCGACTTGCCCCGGTGAGACCATGGGCGTGCAGGCCACCGGCGTCTACGTGAACCGCCCTGTGCCGGAATTCGTCGTCAACGGCGAGCCGTGGGGTGGGGCGTACTGGGAGGGCGGCATGCGCTCGTACTGGCACTGCCACACAGCAGGTCAGCTGCTGCACGTGTGGGAGGGCGAGGGCCGCACGCAGAAGCGCGGCGAGCGCATGCGCACGCTCCACAAGGGCGACAGCGATTGGGCCGGGCCCGGCGAGGAGCACTGGCACGGCGCCGCCGCGCACACACACGCGCAATTCCTGCAAGGCTCACCGACGCCCTCTCAGACGCTCTGGATGGAGGAGGTCAGCGAGACCGACTACATGGGGAACGGCATCGGCATGGAGACGCGCGCCGAGTTCCTCAGGACGGGGGTGAGGGAGCAGCCGCGCGGCCGCTGAGTCCGGCGGCTCCGGGGGCGGGGTTGTTCGGCGGGACGGATAGAGAGCGCCGCCCGGCGAGCCTCACGCCTCGTGGGCCAGCTTGCTCCACGCCTCCGACAGGTGCGCGGATACCTCACGCATCGCGTCGAGCGCGATCTTGTCGAGACGCTGCGCGATCTGAGCGCCGATCAAGCGCCTGAGGAAGTGCACCGGATGGTCGAGATCCCAGTCGAGGAACGGCTGCGGACCCTTGTCCAGATTCTGGAGCGTGCGGATGACCAAGTAGGAGTCGTCCAACAGACCCGCGAGGCCCTGCGTCATCTCGGGGATGAGATCGACGGGCCGCAGGAAGTAGCGCTCGGCCTGATCGAGCAGCGGTCCGGCCACACCCTCGAGCCCGCGACTCAAGGCCTCCTGCCGGGCGCGCGCCAGGAAGATCGGGATCGAGTCGATGATTTCGGTCGCCACCTCCGCCGCCTCGACCACCTCCGCCGCGGTCGCTTAAGGCAGGGCCTTGGCGATGTGCTTTTCGAGCCCGAGCCGCCCATCGCGCGCCTTGGCGCTCTCGATGATCGCGACGATGTCCGCGAGCGTGCCGGCGAACACGATCTCCTGAACGGGTTCCTGCTCGGGCTCCATGGCGGATCACGGACGGGGGGGACGCCGACCCACGGTTGGCGGCATCAACGTCGCCCACGGCGGAGCGGTTGGCCACCCCCGCCGGTCTGGCGCTACCCGAGCCGCATGCGCTCGAGCCGGAGGCTGTTCCCCACCACCGTCACGGAGCTCAGCGCCATGGCGAGCGCGGCGAGCACGGGGTGGAGCGCACGTAGCATCATGGGCAGCGCGGTGAAGGAATAGAGCGCGCCCGCCGCGATGGGGATGAGCGCGACGTTGTAGAAGAACGCCCAGAAGAGATTCTGCTCGATAGTGCGCATGGTGGCGCGGCTGAGCGCGAGCGCTTCGGGCACGCCCCGCAGATCGCCGCTCATCAACGTGACGTCGGCGGTCTCCATGGCCACGTCGGTGCCGGTGCCGAGCGCGATGCCCACGTCGGCCTGCGCGAGCGCCGGCGCATCGTTGATGCCGTCGCCGACCATGGCGACACGCACGGTGCCGCCTCGCTGCAGCTCGCGCACGACGTCGGCCTTCTCGCCCGGCAGCACCTGCGCGCGCACGGACCCGATGCCGACTTCGGCCGCAATCCTGCGGGCGACGCGTTCGCTGTCGCCGGTGAGCATGACCACCTCGAGCCCGGCCTCCTCGAGCGCGCGGACGGCCGTGGCCGAGCCCTCCTTCACCGAGTCTGCCACGCCGATGAAGCCGAGGACGCGCCCGCCGGCCGCAACCCAGAGCGGGGTCTCGCCCGCCTCCTCCAGGCGGACTGCCTCGTTCGCCATCGCGTCCGTGCCGACGCCCCAGTCGGCGAGCAAGCGCTGCGTCCCCACCAAGAGCGGCGTCCCATCTGCGACCGCAGCGATCCCCTTCCCCGGCACAGCCTCGAAGTGGGACGTGGCCGCGAGCGCGAGCCCACGCTCCTCGGCGGCGCGCACGACCGCCTGGCCGAGTGGATGCTCGCTGTTTCTTTCGGCCGACGCTGCCAGCCGGAGAAGTTCGGCCTCGTCACCTCCCGCCGTCACGACGAGACGCACGGCCGGCTCACCGCGCGTGATGGTGCCGGTCTTGTCGAGGACCACGACCTGAACGCTCCGGGCATGCTCGAGCGCCTCGGACGAGCGGAACAGGACGCCCAGGCGGGCACCACGACCCGTGCCGACCATGACCGCGGTGGGGGTGGCCAAGCCGAGCGCGCACGGGCAGGCGATCACCAGGACCGCCACCAATCGGATGAGCGCTTGCGTAAAGCCTGCGTCCACCCAGAGCCACCACACAGACATCGTGGCCAGCGCCACGACGATCACCACCGGCACGAACACGGACGAGACTCGATCGGCGAGCCGCTGGATGGGCGCCTTGCTCCCCTGCGCCTCCCGCACGAGCTGCACGACTCGTGCGAGGGCTGTATCCGCACCCACGCGCGTGGCCTGGAAGCGGAGCGCGCCGGTGCGGTTCAACGTCGCCCCCACCACCTCGCCGCCCACGTCCTTCTCCACGGGCATGCTCTCCCCGGTCAGCATGCTCTCGTCGACGGCCGACCTGCCCTCGAGCACGACGCCATCCACCGGGATGCGCTCGCCCGGACGGACGACGACCTCGTCGCCGACCCGTACGTCCGCAACGGGGATCTCGGCCTCGACACCAGCGCGCAGCACACGAGCGGTCTCCGGTCGGAGCGCCATGAGCTCGCGGATCGCCTGGCCGGCCTCGCCCTTGGCCTTCACCTCGAGCAGCTTGCCGAGCTTGATGAGCGTGATGATGAGCGCCGCTGTCTCGAAGTACACGTGCTCGCCCCACGCGTTGGAGCCGAGCGCGACCGCCGTCGTGACTGCGATCGAATACACGTAAGCGACCGACGATCCCAGCGCGACCAGCACGTCCATGTTGGCCGAGCGGTTGCGGAGCGATTTCGACCCTCCCACGTAGAAGTCGGCGCCGACGTACAGCTGAACGGGCGTCGCGAGCGCGAGCATGAGCCAGTTCATCCACGCTCCGTGCGCCCACATGCCGAGCAGCATGAAGTCGCGCGCCATGCTCAGCACGAAGAGCGGCGCCGTGAACGCGACGCCGATCCAGAACTTCCGCGACTGGCTCCGAATTCCCTGGGCGCTTGCTCGCGCCTCCGCGTCCTCGAGCTCACCCTCCGGGGCGAGCACGACGCCGTAGCCCGCGCGCTCCACAGCAGCGGCGAGCTGAGCCATCGACACCCGCGCCGGATCGAAGCGCACGGTCGCGCGCTCGGATGCGAAATTCACCGCCGCTTCGACGACGCCCTCGGTCTTCTTCAGCGACCGCTCGACCGTGAGCGCGCAGTTCGCGCACGTCATCCCCGTGATGGGGAGCGTCGCCTCGCCGCCCGACACGGCGGCGCCAGCGTCAGTCGAGGGGCGCGTAGTTGATCTCCTTCAGGAGGCCCTCGATCGCGTTCCAGCTCGTGGAGGCCGGGTCCCAGGCAACGGTCACGTGTTTGGTCTTTGGGTCCGCGTTCACCGAAGCGACTCCCTCGAGCGCGCTCACCTCGCGCTGGATGGTCGCCACGCAGTGGCCGCAGCTGATGTTCTGCACCTTCACCGTCTTGGTCGTCATGCAGTCGATCTCCGTCTCGTCGTCGGGTCTTCGTCAGTCGTCGTCGCAGGTCAGGACCTACCCGTGGCCTCGAAGACATCCAGCAGCTCTCCGAGCACGCGCTCGCGCGCACTCGTGTCCGGCCCGCGCATCGCGTCGGTCACGCAGGCATGCAGGTGGTGGTCGAGCAGCATGCCGCTCACCTTCTTGAGCGCCCGCTGGATGCCCGTGATCTGGTTCACGATGTCGATGCAGTACTCGCCGTCCTCCACCATGCGCTGCACGCCGCGGACGTGGCCCTCCACGCTCTTGAGTCGGCGCTGCACGTCGGCGCTCTTCTTGGCATCCACTCGGCGGGCTCCTTCCGGAATCTCGGTCCGGGTCTTGCCTTATCCACCCCCCCTGGGGTGGGGCCACCAGAAGGATCGCCGCGAGCGGCCCGCTCGTCAACGGGGCGCCCTTGTGACCCACCCGCGCACTGTCGACCTTGCGTCCGACGCCCGTCTCCCCAGCCCTCCCGCGCCCGGCCACCATGTCGCTGAAATCGTCGCTCAAGGCCGTGGTCACGCTCGGCCAGGGGGTGGCAGTCGGCATCCCCCCCGCGGCGGAGAGCGAGGACCCCATCGAGCTCTTCGGCACCTGGTTCCAGGCGGCTCAGGACGCCGGCATCCTGCTCCCGGAGGCCGTCACCCTCGCCACCGCCTCGCCGGACGGCTTCCCCTCGGCGCGCATGGTCCTCCTCAAGCACGCCGACGCGAAGGGATTCGTCTTCTTCACCAACTACGGGAGCCAGAAGGCGCGCGAGCTGGAGGCGAATCCGCGGGCGGCGCTCTGCTTCCACTGGGCGATACTGCAGCGCCAGGTGCGCGTCTCGGGAAGCGTCGAGCGCGTCGACCGGGATGAGAGCTCCGCCTACTTCGCCACGCGCGGACGCGGAAGCCAGGTCGGAGCTTGGGCCTCGAAGCAGAGCCAGGACCTTCCTGCCCGCGCCGAGCTCGAGGAGCGCGTTCGAGAGACGGAGGCCGAGTTCGCGGGCCGAGAGGTGTCCCTCCCCCCGTTCTGGGGCGGGTACCGACTCGCCCCGACGCGCATCGAGTTCTGGCAGGGACGCGCCGACCGACTCCATGACCGCCTCGTCTTCACGCGCGTTGGAGGCGGCTGGACCGTCAAGCGCCTCTACCCCTGAGCCACCATGGCCGCCTACTACTCCCGCGAGACGTTCGGCTTCCTGAAGGACCTGAAACGGAACAACACGCGCGCCTGGTTCGCCGAGAACAAGTCACGCTACGAGGATCACCTGAAGGATCCCTCGCTCAGGCTGATCCAAGATCTCGCCCCTGCACTCGCGCGTATCAGTCCGCACTTACTCGCCACGCCGCGAGCGCTCTTCCGCATACATCGCGATACACGCTTCTCGAAGGACAAGAGCCCGTACAAGACGTACCTCGGCCTGCAGTTCCGCCACCGGAGCGGCCGCGATGCGCACGCACCCGGCTACTACTTCCACATCGAGCCCGGAAGCGTCTTCGTCGGCGCCGGCATCTGGCACCCGGATGCTCCGGCCCTGCGCGAGATCCGCGAGCACATCGTCGAGGATCCTGCCGCGTGGAAACGCGCTTCACGCGCGAAGTCGTTCGCGGCAGCGTACTCGCAGCAGGGTGATCGGCTGAGCCGCCCGCCCAAGGGTTTCGATGCCGACCACCCGCTGGTCGAGGACCTGAAGTGGAAGGACTACATCGGTGTCGCCGAGGTCGAGGACGCGTTCGCGCTGAGTCCCGACCTCGCGCCCCAGCTCGCGCGCACGTTCAGCGCCGCGACGCCCTTCATGCGCTTCCTGTGCGACGCCTTGGGGGTGCCTTTCTGACGACAACGCCCCTTGGTAAGCCCGTAGCACCGACACCGGCCGGCCCGGGCACCTTGAGGATGCACGACACTTTCCCCACCGTATCACCGTATCGGCTCACCCCGACCCCGAGATCGCCCGCTTGAGTCAGGATTGCCCTGTCGACCACGACGCCGCGGAGCGCGCGGTCGAGAAGCTGCCCCACCCACTGCGGCGCGGCGTCTATTTTTCGGTGGGGGCCGTGTCCGTGGGTTTCGGCGTGATCGGCATCTTCGTGCCCCTCTGGCCGACGACCTGCTTCCTGTTGCTCGCTGGCTGGTGCTTCGCGCGCAGCTCGCGCCGCGCCGAGCGCTGGCTGCACGAGAACCGTGTCTTCGGGAAGTACCTGAAGGACTACCGAGAGCACGGCGTCATCTCGCATCGCGTGCGCCGCACCTCGCTCGCAGTGCTGTGGTTGTTCATCGGCGCCTCTGCGTTCTTGTTCATGGGACGCCTCTGGGTGGTCGCACTGCTGCTGCTCGTGGCATCGGCTGTGACGGCACACCTGTACTCGCTGCCGACCGAGGCGCGGACCTCCGCGGGCGAGTGAAGCCCTGGCCCGCACCGCGCAGCCTACGTCATCTGACCTAGAGCGGCCGGCGCCTCGGCCGCGTAGGTTGAGGGCATGGAAGCCACGCAGTTCCATCGCTTGGTCGTGCGCGGTGCGGGCGTGCTCGTCGTGGTCGCCACCACAGGGTGCGCCACCCTGGTCCAGAGTGTCGCGGACGAGCTCGACGACGGGACTCGACCTGGAACTCGCTCGCCGTCGCGCCCTGATGAGCTCGGCCTGACGACGTCGCGTGCGGCGGCGCGGCGTGAGGAAACGGGGGCGGTGACCGGCGACTACCAAGCGGCGCCGACCATCGACTGGACCTTGTATCGCTACGGGCCGCCGTTCTCACTTTCGCGTGGCCTCTTCGAGCCCGCGGCAAGATCGAACGGCCGACTCTGCCGCGGAGCCCCCATCGGTCTCGCACGAGACTGGTCGTCGTGGACCACCACGAACCACATCGAGAGGGACGGGAGCAACGTGTCAGCGTCGGCGGCGAAGCCGGTCTCGGAGGACTGGCGTGGCGAGCGCGAATTGCTGGACAACTCGGTGAGGCTCGGCACGCTCTTCGAGGCCGACCACAACACGCTCACCGCGCGGTACATCGCCTCGGCAGGACGACTCAGCCAGCAGGGCCACGTCTGCAGTCCGTCCCTCTTCCTTTCGGTGTGGGTCTGGGGCGACGAAGCCGCCGTCACCAGCCACAGGTAGCCCGAGGGCAGCTCGGGCGGGATCAGGCGGCGACGATGCTGTCGCGAAGCGTCGAAGTAACGCTCCCCACGGCCGCGTCGAGATCCGTAACGAGCGCGGTGGCCTGCACGAGCTCGCCCCGCCTCCCCAGCTCTGCAATGCGATGAGCGATGTCCCGGATCCGGGGCAAGGCCAGCGTCACTGCCTCGTCCTCCAGGAGGTGCGCCCAGCGCTCCAGACTGCCGGCATCGTGCGCATTCAATGCGCGGTGAATCGCCTCCAGCTGTTCGGGTGCCCGCTCGAGGAACGAGTTCACGATCGCCGCCAGCAAATCCTCGTTCCCGTCCGCCAGGTCGAGCGCGCGCGCCGGCTCGAAGTCGGCGAGCCGCCCCGTCCAACGTTGAATGGCTGCCTCGAGCTGGTCGGGATCGATAGGCTTGCTGACGTAGTCGTCCATCCCGGCGTCGAGGCACCGCTTCCGATCACCCTCCATCGCATGAGCGGTGACCGCGATGACAGGAAGCCGCCTCGATGTCTCGGACTCCATCGCCCGGATCATCGCGGTGGCCTCGAAGCCGTCGACTTCGGGCATTTGCACGTCCATGAGCACGACGTCGAACTCGGCACGGCGCACCAGGTCCACGGCCTCGCGCCCGTTGTCGGCGACCGAGACGTCGTAGCCGCGCTTCCGCAGCAGCGCGACCGCGAGCATCTGATTGACCTTGTTGTCTTCGGCGAGCAGCACCCGGAGGTTCCGCCGCATAGGGTGATCCGTCACGTGCAAGGTGGTCACCGGCGCTGGCTCGAAAGAAAGCACCCGCACGTGCTGCTGAAGTGCTTCGCGGAGCTCCGTGGGAAGCACGGGCCGGGCGAGGTACCCCGCACGCACCTGCTCAGGGCGCCTCAAGCCCCAGGTGCCGCCTCGTTCCTTCGGTCGCTTCGAGGTGATGAGAACGAGGTCCTGCCGGCCGTACTCTGGTGATGCCAGGCGCTCGCCCATGGACGCGCCGTCCCGGGCACGGAGGTCTCCGTCGGCGATGACGACGTCGAAGGCGAGTCCCGTGGCTCGAGCGGTCAGGATCTCCCCCAGGGCAGCCTCTACGGAGTCTACCGCAATGGGCCGAGCACCCCAGCGCCGGAGGTACTCGGAAAGCACGCGCCGACTCGTCGCACAGTCGTCGGCGATCAGGGCGGTGCGCCCCTGCAGCGTCGCTCCGCGCGTAGTTGCTTCCTCGGGGTCCACCGCCGTCCCAAGCCTTGCAGTGAACGCGAACGTGCTCCCTTCACCGTCTGCGCTCTCGACCCCCAGATGCCCGCCCATCATTCTGGCCAGTTCCGAGGATATCGCGAGCCCGAGTCCCGTCCCACCGAACTGACGTGTAGCAGACGTATTGGCCTGCGCGAACGCCGCGAAGATCCGTGCTTTCGCGTGATCCGGAATCCCAACCCCCGTGTCACGCACCGAGAATTCCAGCGTGACCCCATCCGGGTGGCGCTCCCGTAGGGACACGCCCACGACGATCTCGCCACTCGGGGTGAACTTCACCGCGTTTCCCACGAGGTTGACGAGGACCTGACGGAGCCGGCCCTCGTCCCCGACCAGGCGAGTGGGAACGTCCGGTGCTTGCTCGTACACGACGTCTACACCCCCGCTCACCCGACCGCGCGGCGAGCGCTTTCAGCGAGTCGGCAAGGCACTGCTCCAGGTGGAACGTGGACGGCACCAGCGCGAGGCGCCCGGATTGAATCTGGGAGAAGTCCAAGATGTCGGTGAGAATGTCGAGCAACGAGCGCGCGGATTCGTCGACGGCCCCGATGAACGCGCGCTGCTCCGGAGTGAGATCGGTGTCGAGGGCGAGGCCCGTCATGCCGAGTATGCCATTCAACGGCGTGCGGATCTCGTGGCTCATGTTCGCAAGGAAGTCGCTCTTGGCTCTGCTGGCCTCCTCCGCCGCCTCCTTGGCCGCCAGCAGCAACTCGCGCGATTCCCGGGACTGCGTGACGTCGCGACCGATCGCGTATACCTCGTTCTCGTCCGGCACCGTCATGGCGTTCCACTGGATCCAGCGATATCCGCCGGACTTGTGACGCAACCGCACTTCGTAGCGGTCCACCGTCTCACCCTCACGCAAGCGTGCGGCCCGACGCGCAGCGTCTTCGCGGTCGGCCTCGACGACGAGATCGAGCGCCGTCAGCCCCCGCAGTTCGTCATACCCGTAACCGAGAACACGCTCGAAGCCGGGGTTGATACGGCGAAACGCGAGCGTGTCCAAGTCGAAGATCGCCAGTGCATCGGGCGACAGCGCGAAGAAGCGTTCGATTTGTGCGTCGAGGCGGCGGTCGAGATCGGCCCGTTGCAGTTCCTGGAGCTCGTGCTGCGTCTGACCGAGACGGAGCGCAAAGAGACCGAGCACCAGAGGCGCTGCATCGATGACCCAGAGCAGCGGCTGCGCCCTTTGAGCCTCGAGGAACGCGCCCACGGAGAGACCTCCGAGACCGAGCCCGACGGTGAGCAGCGTCCCTATGAACGGAAACACCGCACCGAAGGCCGCGCCGTAGAGTGCGTAGCGCAGCGGGGGCGAACGACCCCCTCCCAACCCCTTCGACATCGTAGGTTCTTCTCTTCGCCTTGGGGAGGCTGGCTAAGAGCGCCACCTGCGAGCGTATTGTGCGGGACTCCCACGCGGGCGTCAAACCCCGTCCGCCTTCGTCGCGCCTGGCGCCGAAACGGGGGCTCCGCGAAGCTGGGGCATGTTTCCTAGCATTCGAGGCCTGACGATCGCCCTGACGGGTGCGTGGCTTGGCACATCCGCAGCCGCCCTCGCCGCCCAGACACCGACGCCCGTCGACTCGGTACGGCTGCTCCGCAACCTCTCCATACTTGCGCACGACTCCATGGAGGGGCGCGCGCCCGGAACCGCGGGAAGCCAGCGTGCGAGATCGTTCCTCGAGCGGGAGGTCGCCGCGACGGGGGCCAGTGCAGGGCCCGGTGGGTTCGCGAGGGCCTTCACCTGGGCGGACGGGGACGGCGTCAACCTGGTGGGAATCGTGCCGGGCCGGGGAGCGTCGAGCGACGTGGTCGTCCTCACCGCGCATTACGACCACCTCGGCGTGCGGGACGGCCAGATCTTCAACGGAACGGACGACAACGCCTCGGGTGCCGCCGCGCTGATCGAGATCACGCGGCAGGTGGTCGCGCGTCCGCTGCAGCACACGCTGGTGGTCGCGCTCTTGGATGCCGAAGAGCGGGGATCGAGGGGCGCGCGCGCCCTCGTCGCCTCACCGCCCGTGCCCCTCGAGCGCATGGCGGTGAACGTCAACTTGGATATGGTCGCCCGCACGGATGGGGTGCTCTGGGCAGGAGGTGCGTATCACACGCCAGGCCTCCGTCCCATTCTGGAGAGGGTCGCCGCCGAGGCACCGCTCACGCTCCGGCTCGGTCACGATCGCCCCGGTGCGCCCGAGGGAGACGACTGGACCAACCAGTCCGATCACGGCGTCTTCCATGCGCTGGGGATTCCGTTCGTCTATTTCGGCGTCGAAGATCACCCCGACTACCACCGCCCGACCGATGACTTCGAGCGCGTGGACCCGGGCGAGTACGTGGCCTCCGTTCGCACGATCCTGCTCGGACTCCGGGCCCTCGATGCGGCGCTCCCGCTCGGCTCGCCCTGACCCTCGTCGCTCCCCACTCTGCCCTGCTTGAGCGAGCATCGAGCTTCGCAAGCGATTCCGGTCGTGGCGGCCGTGATCCGCAGGAATGGCCGTTACCTGCTCGGCCTACGACCACGCTCGAAGCGGCACGGAGGCCTCTGGGAGTTCCCGGGCGGAAAGGTCCACGCGGGCGAGTCGCAGCTGGATGCTGCCCGGCGCGAGCTCGCCGAAGAGCTCGGGGTCGAGGTCACGTCGCTGGGCGCGCCGCTCCTCTCCGTTCACGACGAAGGCTCCCCCTTCGTGATCGAGTTCATCGAGGTCGTGATGGTGGGCACGCCGGCCGCCCACGAGCACGAAGCGATCGGGTGGTTCTCGATTGACGAGCTCCGCGGCATGGCGCTGGCTCCTGCCGACGCGCGCTTCGTGGCGCAGCTCGCCGGCGGGCGCGGTTAGGCCGCCCCGACTCGGTCGATCGACTTCGCCAACTCGAGCGCGCGCGCCTTCGGCACGTGGCTCACGAGACCCGCCCGCGTACAGAGCCCCCGCCCCACGACCTCTCCCTCGTACCGTAGGGCCACGGCACCGGGCTTGCCGCCCTCGGGCACGGACCCCGGCTCCCCCCGCAGCACGCCAAGGAGCGCCGTGCGGTCGAGGTCGGCCGCGGAGCGTATGCTCTTGGTGGCGTACCGGAGGAACTCGTTGGTGGCGCGTGGACGTCCGTGGGTGTCGAGCTCGATCGCACGCAGCCCTATGGAAACCGTCCGCCACCCATTGGGCGCCCAGGCTTCCATGGGCCACTCGCCGCACGTGTGCACCCAGATCGTGTCGCCTCGTAACGTCCACTGGCAATCCGCCAGCGCATCGTCTGTGATGCCGTGCCTGCTCCGCACCTCCGCGAGGCTGTCGTCTACGATGCGCCGAGCCTCGTCGGCGTCCCGCGCGTCGCCGGGGTACCGCACTGGAACAGGCGACCACCCGCGCCTCGACGATTCCGACGGCACGTCTCCCTCGAGCCGCCGCAGCTTGGCCAGGAAGAGGCCGCCGGAGTCGAGGTGATGGGGGTAGATGCGCGCGGCCAGCTCGAGTCGCTCGTCATAGACTTGGCCCTCGAAGGCGGTGAGCCCGGGCGCGTGGGGGACGTCGAGGTCGAGCGGCACGATTTCCACGGGCGCGTCCCTCATCACTGCACTCACGGTCGCCTCGTTCTCCTCCGGAGCGAACGTGCACGTGACGTACAGGATCTCCCCGCCCGGTCGCGTGAGCCGCACGGCCCTGTCGAGCAGCGACCGCTGCGACCTGGTGATGTAAGCGCGGAACGCCTTCGACTGGTTGGGCACTTCGCCCGACCTGCGCCGGAGCGTGCCCTCGCCCGAGCAGGGCGCATCGACCAGCGCGCGATCGAAGAGCGCTCCTTCTGGAAACGAACGCCCGTCGCCCGCGACCACCATCACGTTCGTCACGCACAGTCGGTAGAGATTCCCGAGGAGGCCGCGTATACGCCGCTCGTCGATCTCGCACCCGACCAAGCAGCCTTCGGACCGCATGAGCTCGGACATGTGCGTTGCCTTGCCGCCGGGAGATGCGCACAGGTCGAGGACGCGCTCTCCCGGCCTGGGAGCGAGCGCTGGGGCCGCGACGCCCGTCGACGCCTGCTGCACGTAGAGCAGGCCAGACCAGTGCTCGAACGTGTGCGAGAGCGGGCGCGGGCCGTCTTCCACCAGGAAGTACGTCGGGAGGGCGTCGAGCGCCCGCACGCGAAATCCCTGTCGGGCCAACCGGGCGAGCAGGTCGGCTTCGTCGACGCGCCCGCTTCGCAGGCGGAAGACCGTCGGCTCCGGCCGGGATGCCGCGTCCAGGAAGCGGCGCCACTCCGGGATGATGCCGCTGTAGCGCTCCAGCTCCAGTCGCGCCGGGGCCCGTGCAGCTCGCTCGGGCGCCGAGCCCTTCCGGTCAGTAGGGAAGGCCCGCGTCCTCGTCTTCCTCGCGTACGAGCGTCAGGATCGCCGCCTGGGGCACGACCAGGTACTTCTGCCCCTCGAACGTGATCTCCACGGACGCCTTACGGAAGAAGATGGCATAGTCGCCAACCCGCGCCTGCAGCGGCACGTACCTCGGCTCCGCTCCGCCGATCTTCCATGGCTCCTGGTCCAGCTCGGTGGGCGCTGACACCGCGTGTCCCGGCCCGGTCGCCATGACCTTGCCACCCTGCACCGCCTGGCTGTCCACGGCGGTGGCGGGCAAGTAGAGACCGACCTTGGTGCGATCCTCGCCCTCCTCAGGCTGGATCAGCACGCGGTCACCCACGACGATGAGGCGCTTCCTCGGATTGGCCATTGCCGGAAGTTCGACGGTCGGCGGGGATTCCCCAAGGGGTGCCGCCGCCGGCCCGCTCTTACTATCGTCTGCGCCATGCTCGACGCCCTGCGCAGCCCGTGGCCTTGGTGGGTCGCCGGCCCCCTCATCGGACTCGTCGTCCTCTTCGTGTTCTGGTACGGCGGGAGGAAATGGGGGGTCTCGCAGAGCCTGCAGCACATCTGCGCAGCTACGCTCCCCCGCGGGATCGAGTACTTCCGCTACGATTGGCGGAAGGACGGATCCTGGAACCTGGCGATGGTGGCGGGCGTCGTGCTCGGGGGGTTCATCGGCGGCCGCGTTCTGTCGGGACCCGACGACGTCGTGGCCATCTCGGAGGCCACCCGCGCCGATCTCATCGGTTTCGGCATCACGGACTTCACGGGGCTCGTGCCGTCGGACCTCTTCTCGTTCCAGGCGCTGCTCACCCCCACGGGTGTCGCCCTCGTCATCGGCGGCGGATTCCTCGTCGGCTTCGGTGCGCGCTGGGCGAATGGCTGCACCTCTGGCCATGCGATCTCGGGCCTGGCGACGCTCCAGCCATCGTCCCTGCTCGCCGTGATTGGGTTCTTCTTGGGTGGGCTGATTTCAGCGCATTTCCTCCTGCCGCTTCTCTTCTGATGCCTGCCGCAACGTCCGCGCCGGCGGAAAAGCACGAGCAGGCCCGTAGCGCCGAGTCGCTCGTAGTCTACCTGCTCCTCGGGCTCTTCCTCGGCATCGTCTTCTTGAAGTCGGAAGTCGCGTCCTGGTTCAGGATCCAGGAGATGTTCCGCTTCCAGGCTTTTCGCATGTACGGCGTCATCGGCGGCGCGGTCGCGGTCGGTGCACTCGGAGTGGCGCTACTGAAGCGTACGGGCGCGCTGACGATCCGCGGCGAGCCGATCCAGTTTCCGGATGCGGAGGAGCGGCGCCCCGGCATCCGCCATTTCGCCGGCGGCACCTGCTTCGGACTCGGCTGGGGACTGCTGGGCGCTTGCCCGGGGCCGATCTACGCCCTGTTGGGGAGCGGGCTCGGCGTCATGCTGGTGGCGCTGGTGTCGGCCCTCGCAGGCGCGTGGGTGTACGGCCTCCTGCGCCCCGAGCTCCCGCATTGACCCCGCCTCACCCGGGCGCCAAAAAAAGCCCCGGGCGGCACCGACCACCCGGGGCTGAGCCGTCGAAGGCGGTCCCCCACTTCCCGTCCCGACCCCACCTGCCTCAGCACGCGGCTCATCCCATGGGACAGGAATACCGCCCCAATGGTTGCCTCTCATGGCCGACCGGACTTGCCGCACAGCGCCGCCGCTCGCCATTCATTGACGTCCCCCTGGAAGGAGTTCATCCCATGATTCGACGCGCGTTTCTCGGCTTTTCCGTGGCCTTGGCCCTGACAGCCTGGTCCGCCCCCGCAGCAGCCCAGGCGGTCGCCGGCACCTGGCTACTCGACGTCACCCTGGACGCAGGCAGCGGTCGGGCATCCTTCGTCCTGCAGACCCAGGGGAACGCGATCACGGGGACCTACTCGGGCGTGCTGGGCGACCAAGACGTCACCGGTACGATCGAGGGCTCCAACGTCACCTTTGGGTTCGAGTCTCCGGACGCCGGCAAGGTCACGTTCGAGGGAGTGATCGACGGCGACAAGATGGAGGGCACGTGCGAGTACGGTGCGCTGGGCACGGGTTCTTTCAGCGGCAGTCGGTCTCGCTGAGACTCGGCGTGCGAGCGTACGGATGGTCCCTCCTGCTGGCGGCGTGCGTCTGCCCCGTGGCTGCGCAGGCGCCCGCTAACTTCGCCGCCGTGGAGCTCGGGCGCTCACGCGACTGCGTGGGTATCCTGGCGCGGGTCGAACGGCTGAACGCCCAGCTCGCCCCGTTCGCCGAGCGCTCCCAACGCTTGCTCGCGATCGGGCAGGCCGTCACGCTCGAGGAGCGCGAGGTCATGGACTCCCTCCGCTCGTCCGACCCGGTCGAGGCGAGGGTGCACGCCTGGTTCGTCGCAGACGGCCAGCTGGCGCAACAGTACGTCGCCTCCCGCACCCCCGCGTTGATCGAGCAGCGGAGCGTTGCCAAGGACAGCGTCGAGGCGATGCTACGCGCGGAGCTCGAGGGCCTTCAGGCCGGCGCCGACTCCGTGCTCGCGTCGACCGGGACCCTGGGACAGGAGGCCGGCAACTGCTCGGGCGCGGTCTTCATTCGGCCCGCCGTGCTCGAGTCGTGCCAATCGGTCGAGAGCCCCGTCTGCGAGGCGGCGCGGGACAGTGCGAGGGTTGCGGATTTCCGTTTCGTCGACTCGGCCGACGTTCTCTGGGGACTCCAGGAGCTGAGAGCTTGGAGCGCACCCGGCGCGCTGCAGGTGTCGTCCACCGGGCAGCTCGGCGGCGCGCGCACCGTCGGTCTCACGCGCGCTGCGAACGTCGTCGTGACGCTCGCCTTCGGCCCACGGCTCCGTCGCCGCGCGAATCTCACCTCCAGCGAGACCACCCACACGACTGCGCTCATCGACTCGCTCGGCTTCGGAGGCTCCCACCCCGAGGTTCTGTTCACGCCCTCTCTCGCCGTGCAGGCGACCTTGCCCACGGCGCTCGGGGGGGAGACCCGCTACGTGTTGCACTTCGGCACGCCTGAAGAAGCGGACATCCTGTGGGCGGCTGATGCCGGGACCGGCGCTCCGATCGAAGGCATGATCGACCTGGGTCCGGCCCAGCTCTCCAAGCTCCAGGCGGGTGAGCCACTCGCGCTCACTGCGCTTCGCCCAACCAGTACCGGCGCGAACGAGCCCGTGTACTCGATCGAGCTCACCTCGCTCAACCAAGAGCCTGCCGTCGGCACCCTCATCGCGTACATGGCGGCGCAGCTCGGAAGCGATCTGGCGCAGCTGATTCCTCCGGCACCCGCCCAGCCCCCGTCCCCCTCGCCCCGGTAGGCCCCTCCTACCGACCGCCTTACCGGATCTGCGAACCGCCCTGTCGGTCGTCCACGACGAAGCGGTCACGCGCAGGCATGATCACGGCCGGCAAGGTCTGCGCGTCCATCTCGGCGTCCGCCGCAACGACGCCGTTACGGTGGAGGATGTAGGCGATGACCGCGTACGTCTGATTCGGCGTGAGCACACCCGGGGTGAGCTGGGGCATCGCACGCGAGATGTAGTCGTACAGGGTCGTCGCGTACGGCCAGTACCCACCCACGGTCACGCTCCCCGGCCACGCTTCCCACGGGTCGCTCCCCACCAAGACGTCGTTCGGACCCTCCGTACCGGTCGGGCCGTGGCATGCCACGCAGTAGGTCATGAACACCACTTCGCCCTCTGCCACCGTGCCCTTCCCCGCGGGCAGGCCCTCCCCGTCGGGCTTCACGTCCGTGTCCCAGCGCGCGACCCGGGCAGCGGACGCCTCGGCGCCGAACCCGAACCGGCGCGGCGCCTGCTCCGGGAGCGCATAGGCGATGTCCGCAAACGACTCGTCGGCCGGCGTGCCCGGTGCGTCTGCAGGTCCAGCGCAACCTACGAGCATCCACGATGCTGCGAGTGTGACCGCTGCAGCCGTTGGCCTCATACGAGGTCCCCCAGTCCGAACGTGACTGCGCCGTCGCTCGCGACCTTCCAGGCGCGCTGATGGTTGAAGTGGTAGCGCGTGCGCTCGCCGCGCGCCTCCCACAGTTGCTGCACGGTCGGCTGCACGTAGCCGGTATCGTCCGTGGCACGACTGAGTATGACGGTTTCACGTCCGTTCCATTCCCACAGATGGCGGAAGCGCGCCGTGCACTTGGGCAGCACCGGCTGTTGCAGCACCGCGTCTGCCCAACGCGCACCGCCGTCCGTGCTGACCTCCACGCGCGTGATACGGCCCCGTCCCGACCAGGCGAGGCCAGTGATCTCCCACCACCCCCGCTCAGGGAGGACGAAGGGGTAGGTGGGAAACGTGATGGTCGACTTGGCGTCCATGAGGAAGCTGAACTGGCGCGCGGTCCCGCCCTCGAGCGGATCCGTGTACTTCGACGTCTCCTCACGGGTCATGGTCGGCCGGTCGGTCACCTCGATGCGCCGCAACCACTTCACCTGAGCGTTCCCCTCCCAGCCCGGAAGCATCAGGCGAAGCGGATATCCCTGTTCAGGCCGGATCGCCTCTCCGTTCTGACCGAACGCGAGCAGCGCATCGTCCATCGCCTTTTCGAGCGGGACGCTCCGGGACATCATCGCTGCGTCGCTCCCCTCGGCGAGCAACCAGCTCGCGCCCGAGCGCACCCCCACTTCTCGCAGGATCGTCGAGAGTGGCACTCCGGTCCACTCGCTCGTGCTGAGCAGGCCATCGAGTGCTTGCACGGTGATTTCCGTGGGCATGTTCTCGCGCGAGTAGGCTGAGCCGCCGTTCCCCGAGCACTCGATGAAGTAGAGGCGCGATACCCGCGGATAGCGCTCGATGTCGGACATGCGGAAGACCATCGGTCGGTCGACCATGCCGTGGACCAGCAGCTCGTGGCTCCCCTTGGCGATCTCGGGAATGCCGGCGTGGTGGCGCTCGAAGTGGAGGTCAGCCGGGGTGATGATCCCCATCAGGTCCTGGAGCGGCGACTGTGCCGAGCTCGACAACGCCTGCGCGCGGGCGAGCCGGCGCGGTTGCTCACCCACGGCGCGGCGCCCGACCTCGGACGTGAAGCGCCCGGGTACTTTGGTCGGATCGGGGGTCTGGAGCGGCGCCGTTTGGGCGTCCAGCCTCAGAGCATCGGCTTGCGTCTTGATCAGGCCGGCTGCCACGACGCCCGACGTGGTCGTGATCCAGGCGCGCCGCGATAGGCGGGGTCCGTGCTTCTCGGACATCGATCCTCCAGGCAGGGGTGCGCGCCGGAAGGTGCGGCGCGCGACCGGCGACGGCCAGGGGCCGGGTCGACCTACCCGGCGGAGCCGCCTCAGCCCCGCGAAACGATCCCGGGAGCCTCGCGGCGGTTCGCGCGCGCCAGCTCCGAGGCCGTGCGCATGGATCCGAATCCCAGGAAGCTCAGCACCAGGAAGGCGGCCAGATACTTGAGCTCCTGGAGCGCACCACCGATGGCCACCGCCGCCTGCGCGTCGGGCTCACGCAATGCGCGCACCTGCATCACGTCCATGGGCCAGAGCACGATGATCATCAGGAGGACCACTGCCATGACCGCTCCGAGGATCCCCAGCGTGCGCAGCACGCCTGCATGGGCCTGCCAGTACGCCACCGCCGACGCGATCACGAGACCGAGGAGCGGCGTCTGCAGATAACCCGCGGCCAGGCCCAGGAATCCATAGCGCCACGAGAGGTCGCCCAGTCGCGGAGGAAACGCCGTCGAGAAGAGGTCGGAAAGGGGCGCGACCACGAGCATCGCGGCGAAGACGTAGAGGCCCGCGATGGCCCCCGAAGATGGAGTCGGTCGGTTCATGGGAAGAGACACTAGGGCAAGAAGAAGCGGAGCGCGAGAGACTCGCGCTCCGCTCAGGCACGGCTTGGGGGGTTCGTGCCTGGACGCGCTAGGCGTCCCTCTCTCTCATTTCGGTGATTCGCTTGCGGCTCACCGCGGCGAGCATCAGGAGCCCCGTGGCCATGAGGAGGAAGCCGGCCGGCTCGGGGACGGAGACCCGCGTGCGCATCAGGAACTCCTGGCCGGAGCTGCTCTCGGCCGCGTTCGTCGGCGTCAGGATGTACCAGCCGTCGGTGCTGAAGCTGGTGGGGACCGCGGCGGCGAGCAGTTGGTCGCGATAAGTCGCCGTTGCGCCGGTGCCGAGCGTGACGCCAGATGCGATCTTCCAAATGGCAGCTTGGATGCCGCCCCAAGACGTTTGGGTCTTGGGGGCGGTGTCGAACAGCGATGCCAGATACGCGAGCTTGCGATACCGGGTGTAGTCGTCGAGCCTCGTGGGACCGTTGGCGCCGACCGAGTTCAACAATGTGACGTTGACGTTGCCGTCCTTGGCATAGTGCAGGTAGTCGACGCAGTAGAGGCTGAAGGGCGACGAACCCGCGCCATCATTTCCCCCGACGAACTGGCCGGTGTACGGCCCCACCTGGACCCCGTATCCGCCGCTGAAGCCGGACCCGGACATGAAGTTCAGGTACTCGGTCGCATCGGGAATGCCGTTGTAGTAAAGCTGGGCAGATGCCTGTCCAGGCTGGGCCAGCAACGCGGCACTCAGCGCGATCAGCAGGAACCTCTTCATCCAGCCTCCCTCGAGTAGGGCGCAACGGGCTTACACGACCACACGCCACCCTCGAGCAACCGGCATGCCCAAACCGTGGCAGGCGTGCCAGTGGGTGGACATATGCCTCAACTTGCTATGCATCAACGACTTATGGGCACATGCTCGACCTCACTTCGTCGACGGACAGGGCCCCAGCCCCCCCGGCTGTTGCGGCCGAGCCACATCGTCTTGGGGACAAATCGCCACATACTCCGGTACCCGCGGGAACACAAGCACTTCGTGTGGTATCAATTCGGCGGACTCCTCTGCGTGCTCCCTAGGAGCGACCGATGCCATACTACGAATACCGCTGTGCCTCCAACGGCCGGACCCTCGAGGTCCGCCATGGGATGGACGAGCACCTAGAGACGTGGGGTCAGCTCGCCGGCCTGGCCGGAGTCGAGCCCGGTGGCACCCCGGCGGAAGCACCCGTCGAGCGACTCCTCAGCGCCCCGGTCCCGCTGAAGGGCGGCGGCGGCCAAGCGGCTTTCCAGGGGTGCAGCGCCGGGTGCGCCTGCGCCCGCGACGCCTAGAGCTCGCCCGGCTCGATTCAGGATCCGACGCTACTACCGCGCTTCCGCGATCCGCTCCAGCATCCCTCGCGCGCTGGACCGCCAGCCGTCCTCGACGGCGTACTCCACCATGAAGCGCTCCAGGTATTTCTGAGCCAGCGGGTAGTCGCCCCGATCGAATCTGGCGGCGCCGGCGTGGTAGAGCGCCATGTAGTGGTTCGGCCAGTAGTCCACCACGAGCTCCATCAACGGCCCTGCCGCGACGTCGTCTCCGGCGTCGGCGGCAGGGTGTCCGGCCTCGAACACCACGCCAGCAGCCTGCGCGCGGAGCCCCGCGGGCAGAGCGTCGATGGTCTCGCGAGCGCGATCGATTCGCCCCGCGAGCGCGTAGCACGCCGCCACGTACATCGCGCCCTCGGGCGTCGCCGGGGCGGGCTCGAGGCGCATGCGCGTATCGACGTCGACGGAGTTGCAGAACTGACGGACATACCCGAACCACCCGGACGCGTCCATCGGGGCCGGCTCGGGAATCAGGAAGGGTTGCACATCGACGATCGGTGGTTCCACGAACACGTCGCGCTCTCGGTTCCACCGGATCGCCACCGTGCCGGCGAGGGCGAAGGCGACAAGGGCACCGATCAGCAGCACTTCAGGTCTGTGTCGCACCTTTCTACCTCCCCCTGGACTTCCTTGCCCACGTCCGTCTTCCCGTCCAGCTCATAGGACGTCGGAAGGGCCTGAAGTCGCACAGGGCCTGCACCATCAGTGTGCAAGGCGCGTACCAGTGACGCGAGAGGCGTGACTCGAGTCACGAGGCCCGGAGAAAAGGCCGGTAGACGAGGCCCGGGAGACGGGTAGAGAGGGCTAGGCCGAGGTCGCGGAAGCAGCGGCCTCGCGGCGGGCCAGCCCGGGCAGCACGACGAGCGCGAGCGTCGCGGCGGCAGCCGTGCCGAGGATCACCCCGAGCCCGAAACGCTGCGTGGGCGGGAACGTCGACAGCACGAAGATGCCGAACCCGGCCGAGATGATGCCGGTCGCGCCGAGCACGGGCCGCCCTATCTGCGCGACCCCACGCGTCCAGGGCGTCAGGTCGCCGGCGGCGGTCAGCCTACGCACGCGCACGACCAGGTGGATCATGGAGTCCGCCCCCATGCCCAGCGCCACGTTGGCCGCAGGCGAGGTGATGATGTCCACGGCGATGCCGAGGTGGCCGAACGTGCCGAGCACCACGGCCGGGATGCCGGCGAGACACACCCACATCTTCAGGGCGGTCGGCACAGCGCGGGAGACGACTACGGCTACGCCCAAGAAGAGGACGAGTAGGCCGCCGATTCCCGAGACGAGGCTGGAGGATATGAGGCGTGCGAGCTGTGCCTGCAGGTCGTAGAGCCCGGCCACCGCAACCGGCTCGAGGCCTTCGTCGGTGGCATAGCCGCGAAGGCGATCCATGACCACCTGGCGCTGCTCCTCGTGTCCCGACTCGCGCATCCGCAGGAAGTAGTGCGCCTCGTCGCGCTCCTCGGTGATGTAGCCCAGACCCACGCCCCCCAGGCGGGGGCTCGAGGCCATGTCGAGCAGCAGCGGCGTCGGCAGGAGCCCAGCGAGCGGCAACGTGCGCGCATGCGCGACGAGCACGGTCGGCGAGAGTGCTACCCCCACGGCGGAGTCCGCTTCGATGGCAGTTTGCAGCGCCTCGAGCCGGGCGAACGAGGGCGGCGCGTCCAGCCGCCCGCCTTCCCTGTTCCGCACCACGATGTCCAGGGTGCTGCTCCCCCCATCCTGGTCCATCTGCTCGAGTCCCTCGCGCAGCTCGGTCCCCTCGCCGAAGTAGGTGAGCAGCCCGGGGTCGGTGTTCACCCGCACTACCCCGATCGCGGAAACGAGCACGATCGCCACCACCGCCGCGACGAGCGGACGGCGGCCGCCCGCAGATCCCTGCGCGAGCACGCTCTCTACCACCGGCCGGACCTTGGCCCAGCGAGCGATGAACGCCGGGTAGAGCGCGTAGGCGGTGAAGAATCCGACGAGGGTCCCGATCGATCCCGCCAGGCCCAAGTCCCGCAACGGCTTCGCGCTGGCCAACAACAAGCTCAGGAAGCCCAGCAGTGTGGTCGCCATGCTCCAGAAGGAGCCCTCCATCGTGTCGCCGATGCCGAGCCGGAGCGCCGCGCCGCGGTCCGTCTCGGCCGCTGCCCGACGCTTCCAGTTGGCGGTGAGGAAGACGACGTGGGAGAGCGTGAGCACGAATACGATCGTGACCAGGTTCGCCGTGAGCAGCCCGATGCGGACGCCGATCGCCTGCACGAGGATGAGCGTGAGGCTCACGGAGGCGAACGTGGTCGAGAGCGTGCCGACGAGGATCGCGAGGTCGCGATACACGAGCCCGATGATGAGCCCGAACACGAGCACCGCGGCAATACTGAAGACCACCAGGTCGCGGTAGAGACTCCGGCGGATCAGCTCCACGATCACGGGCACGCCCGACGTGATCACGCCGAGCTGGGGGCTCGCGTGCTCCGCGACGACGGCCTCGATGCGGGGGACGAGCACTTCCGGATCCGTCGCGTCGGCGGAGAGAATCACGTTCGTCGCCGCCGCATCCGGGGTGAGCAGGATCCGGCGGAAGAGCGGACTCGCTGGATTGTCCGTGGCGATGCTGTAGCCGCCCGTGACCCCCTCCACTGCCAGCAGGTCGGAGGTCAGGCCCGCTACGCGCTCGCGATACGCCGCGCTGTCCCCCGCGAGGTCCTCGACCCGAAGGATGATCTGCGGGCTCGAGGGGAAGCGCTCCGCGACCGCTCGGGACGCCTGCATCTGCGGGTCGTCGTCCGCGAAGAAGAAGTCCCCCTCGACGCGCGGCGCGAGGTCCACGAAGCGCGCCACCACGAGCATGCCCACCACAGCGAGGGTCGCCGCGGCCCACGGCGCGCCTGTGCTGGCCCAGAGCCTGTGGAGCCCGGCAATCACGGAAGGCTAGCTCCGCGGACCACCGCGGTCAGCGGATGCCGGAGAGCGAAGATCTGCCCGGCCGCGTGCGAATGCCGCTTCGCCTCCTTGGCGGCATCGACGTAGTCACGCAGGTGGAGGAGGGCCGTCGCGGTGTGTCGCGCGGCGAGGTCGAGCCACGTGAGCGTGCACAGCGTGCGCACCGCATGCGGCCGCACCCGGATGATCTTGTTGGCGACGCCCCGCGCGGCCTCCGGCTGTTCGTCCGCCAAGAAAGCGTCGATGGCCCGGCCGTAGAAGCCCATGGCGCGCTCGGCGTCGCCCTCCCTGAGCGCCACGTCTCCGGCCCGATTGTACGACGTGCCGACGTAACCCGGAGCCGCGTTCTGCGCCTCTTCCTCGAGCCGCTCCAGCCGCTGCGTCAGGCGACCGCCAGGTTGGGCTGGCTCGCCCTTGGACCCGAACAGGCGTGACAGGAACGACATACGAGGACCGAGTCGGCGACGAGGGAACGAGCCCGACGCTACTGTACGCCGCTATTCGGCGTCAACGATCTCCAGGAGCTCGATCTCGAAGATGAGCGTGGAGTTCGGGCCGATCCGTCCCGTTCCCTGCGGACCATAGGCGATGAGCGAAGGGATGACGATGCGGTAGTGGCTTCCCACCTGCATGAGAAGGAGTGCCTCGGTGAAGCCGGGGATGACTCCGCTCACCATGAAGACCGCGGGCTCCCCACCGTACGAGGTGTCGAACTCCGTGCCATCGACCAGGGTGCCGCGATAGTGCAGACGCACCGTGCTCTCGCGGGTAGGCCGCTCACCATCGCCCACGCGCAGCACCTCGTACTGGAGGCCGCTCTCGGTCGTGGTGACGCCCGTCTTGGCTCCGTTCTGAGCGAGGTACGCCTCACCCGCGACGCGGTTGGCCTCGCCCTGGGCAGCACGCTCGGCATTGGCAGATGACTCCACCTCGTTGCCGAACTGCATGAGGATCTGCTGCATCTCGCCGTCGGAGATCTGCGGGTCACGACCCTGCAGCCCGTCCTCGATTCCGCGCAGGAGCGCCATCCGGTCGAGGCGGTCCTTCGCCGCGGCGAGCTGACCGCCCATGTTGAGGCCGATGCCGTAGCTCGCCTTCTGGTCGTTCGTCTCCATGGCCGCCGACTCGTAGTCGGAAGTCGCGTCGCCGGAGCAGGCCAGGAACGTGAACGAGGCGAGAAGGACTCCGAGCCGGGGGGTCGAAGGCGTCATGGTCGTGCGGTGCTCCTGTCCACGCGTTGGAATGCGGGCCCGAAGGTAACGAGAGGACACTGGCCCGCCCACTGGAAGCCGGGTTAGGTGCACTCTCGATCACCAAACGCAGGTAGCACCGCCGACTTCGCGAAGCGTCCGGTCCTTCGTCAGGATCGGGACTTCGGCGAGCAGCGCGCTCGCCACGATCACGCGATCCGCGGGGTCCCGAAGGGCCCGCTCCAGGCTCAGGGAGCGGAGCCAGGTGGTCGTGTCGACCGGGAGCAGGTCCACGACACCGCCCCGTTCGATGCGCCGCGCCAGTTCGTCCACCGTAATGGGCAGTTCGAGCGTGCCGTTCCTCACCTTCACGCCCAGCTCCCAGAGCGAAATCGAGCTGGCAAAGCCCCCATCCTGCTCCATCCGGGAGGTCACCGTCGCGGCCGTGGTCGAGAGCTTTCCGGGATCGAGCGCCCACCAGAGCAACGCGTGCGTGTCCAGGAGGATCACGTCTCGGGCCACTCTTCGGTGGTCGGCTCGAGGATGTCAGCGTGGTAGACCACCTTGTTGCGGAGGTCGGCGAAGAGCTCGGCGGCCGGTACCCGATCGCGAATCGGCACCACGCGCAGGACCGGCCGGTTGTGGTCCGTGACGATCAGCTCCTCGCCGGTTTCCTCGACGCGGCGGAAGTACTCGAGCATGCGGGCCTTGAGTGCGCTCTTGGACACGGTTTCCATCCCGCAATATGACCAGAGTCATGACTATGGTCCAGTCTCCGCGGGCTGATGGCTCCGGCAGAATCGCCGAGCTCACGGAGCGCCGGGGACATCGCGTTGGGTGCACGATGTCCCGGCCCCTACCACGTGACCCGCGGCTCCGAATGGCAGGACATGGGTATTGAATGGCTCCCAACGTACGTTTGCCCCCATGAGGAACCTGAAGTGACGCCAGCCCTGACCGCGGCCAGTCCCGTCGAACGCCTGAAGGGCGTCCTGCCGGACGTCGAGATCGCAGCGCTCGCGCCCCTCTTCGAGGAGATCGAGGAGCTGAAGCAGCGCCGCAACGCCGTCGTGCTGGCGCACAACTACATGACGCCGGACATCTACCACGGCGCGGCGGACCTCAAGGGTGACTCGCTCGCCCTCGCGCGCATGGCCGAGAAGACCGACGCCGACGTGATCGTCATGGCCGGCGTCCACTTCATGGCCGAGACCGCCAAGATCGTGAACGAGGCCAAGACGGTCCTCATTCCCGACACGACCGCAGGCTGCTCGCTCGCCGAGTCGATCACGGGCGCGGATATCCAACTCCTCCGCCAGCGCTACCCCGGCGTGCCCGTCGTCACCTACGTGAACACGTCAGCCGACGTGAAGGCCGAGTCCGACATCTGCTGCACGTCGAGCAACGCCGTGAAGGTGGTCGAGTCGCTCGGTGTGGATCGCGTGATCTTCCTCCCCGATCAGTACCTCGGCCGCTGGGTCGCGTCGCAGACCGACGTCGACGTGATCCTCTGGCAGGGCTCGTGCATCGTGCACGAGCGCTTCACGGGCGCCGAGCTGCGCGGCTACCGGCAGTCGTTCCCGGGCATCCAGATCATCGCGCACCCGGAGTGCCCGCCCGACGTGCTCGCCGAAGCCGACTTCGTGGGCTCGACGTCGGGGATGATCGACTGGGTGAAGCGCGTCCGCCCCGAGCGCGTGGTCATGGTGACCGAGTGCTCCATGAGCGACAACGTGGCGGCCGAGGTGCCGGAGACCGACTTCGTGCGGCCGTGCAACCTCTGTCCATATATGAAGAAGATCACGCTCGAGGGGATCCGCGACTCCCTGCGCGACATGAAGTACGAGGTGCTGGTGGATCCGGCGGTCGCCGAGCGCGCCCGCCGCGCGGTCTCGCGCATGCTCGAGGTGAAGGTCTGACGCCTCGGAAGGCGTCGGCCCGGTCCCGCGCCAAGCCGTTCTCGGAGGTCGATCTCGACGGCCTGCTCGCCGCGGCCTTGAGCGAGGATCTGGGGCGCGCGGGCGACATCACGTCCCAGGCGACGATTCCGGTCGACGCGGAAGCGGCCGCGAACGTCGTCGCTCGCGCTTCGGGGTGCGTTGCCGGACTCGCGCCGGCGCTGCGCGTGTTCCAACTGCTCGACGCTGCGGTCGCTGCGGGCGCGCTCGTCACCGACGGTACCGTGGTGAGGCCGGGCACCGTGCTGGCCTCGGTACGCGGACCCGCGCGCGCAGTCCTCGCGGGGGAGCGCGTGGCGCTCAACCTGCTTGGACACCTGTCGGGCGTGGCGACCGCGACACGCGCGCTCGTCGACCGTATCGAGGGGACGCGCGCCACGATTCTGGACACCCGCAAGACCACGCCGCTCTGGCGCGCGCTCGAGAAGGCCGCCGTGCGCGCCGGCGGAGGCGCGAACCACCGCATGGGGCTCTACGACGCGGTGCTCATCAAGGACAACCACGTCGAGTCCGTCGGCTCCGTGGCGGAGGCCGTGCGGCGCGCGCGGAAAGCCGTCGGCCCGAAGGTGCACGTCGAGGTCGAGATCGATCGGCTCGCGGATCTCGAGTCGGCCATCGAGGCGGGCGCGGACATCGTCATGCTCGACAACATGCGGCCCGCCACCATGCGAAAGGCGGTGGCACTCGCACGCGGGCGCTGCCAACTCGAGGCGTCGGGTGGCATCACGCTGGCCAACGTGCGGCGGGTCGCCGAGACCGGCGTGGACTTCATCTCGGTGGGGTGGATCACCCACTCGGCCCCCGCGCTGGACGTGGCGCTGGACTTCGAGCGGGATCGCTAGCCGGCCGGGATCGACAGTGCGAGTGCCACGCCGTTCGGCGTCGGCACGACCCGGAGAGCCGCCCCCGCGGCTCGTAGCCGTGCGTTGCGGTTTCGCGCCACGTTCGCCGCGTCGACGACCCCGAAGACGTATCCGCCTGCGGTCAGAGCGAGCCCGAGGTAGAGCAACCCCTCCGACTCGTCGTTCGTCGTCCAGTCGATGATCTCGACCGTCTCGATGAGAAAGAGCGTGCTTCCGACGGCCATCACCCCCATCGGGATGAGGCCCCGCGGCACGTTCCCGGCATACAGATAGCCGAGCGGAAGTAGGGGGAAGGCCGCCTGCAGGAGCCCCGCGAGAAGGGGACTTCGCTCCGAGTGTGCGGGTCGAGTCTGCAGCTCCACCGGCCACAGCTCGACAGCTGACGGCTCGATGGACGAAGACTCGACGGACGCAGAAAGAGTCTGTGCCGCGGTCGGTGCGGCGGCGGTCACCACCAAGGCGGCCGCCCATGGCAGGGATCGGCGCGTGGTCATGCTGAAAGTTAACGGAACGGCTGTTACCCGCCGACGACCCCCGGTCGCCGCCCGCCTCATTGTTACATTCTCCCCCCATGATTGCGGCTTCCAACGTCACCATGGACTTCGGCGGGCGCGTCCTCTTCCAGCACGCGTCGTTCCAGCTCAACCCCGGCCAGCGGTACGGCCTCGTGGGCGCGAACGGCTCGGGCAAGACGACGCTGCTCAATATCCTGACGGGCTCCGTCGAGCCGACGGATGGCTCGGTCTCGCTCCCGAAGCGCCTGCGCCTGGGCGTGCTCCGTCAGGACCAGTTCCTCTTCGAGGACCGTGAGATCCTGTCGGTGGCGCTCATGGGGAACGCCGAGCTCTACGAGGCGATGGCCGAGAAGGAAGCGATGCTCGCGAAAGGCGAGGCGGGTTTCGACGCCGATCGCTTCGGCGAGCTCGAGGAAATCGTACAGCTGCACGACGGCTATTCGGCCGAATCGCGCGCGGGCACCATCCTGGAAGGCCTCGGGCTCCCGACCGCGATCCACCGCCAGCCGCTCTCGACGCTTTCGGGCGGCTTCAAGCTGCGCGTGCTGCTCGCGCAGGTGCTCGCGAGCAACCCGGGCGCGCTCCTGCTCGACGAGCCGACGAACCACCTCGACATCCTGTCGATCCGATGGCTCGAGAAGTTCATGCGCGCCTTTGCGGGCCCCGTGGTCGTGATCTCGCACGACCATCGCTTTCTCGACAACGTCACCACCGACATCCTCGACGTCGACTACCGCACGGTCACGCACTATCCGGGCAACTACACGCGCTTCCTCACCGCGAAGGTCGAGGACCGCGACCGGCGCGAGAAGGACATCGAGAAGCGCGAGAAGGAGATCGCGCACCATCAGCTGTTCGTCGATCGCTTCAAGGCGAAGGCGAGCAAGGCGCGGCAGGCTCAGAGCAAGGTCAAGATCATCGAAAAGAAGATGGAGTCTCTCGAGACCTTGCCGGGCTCGAGCCGGCGTTATCCGACGTTCAGGTTCACGGCTAGGCGCCCGTCGGGACGCGACGTGCTCACCGTGAAGGGCGTGAAGAAGGCGTTCGGCCAGAAAGAAGTGCTGCACGGCGTGAACCTCGAGGTCCGGCGCGGCGATCGCCTCGCCATCATGGGCCCGAACGGGATCGGCAAGTCGACGCTCCTCAAGATCCTCATGGGCCAGCTGAAGCCGGATGCCGGCGAAGTGACGTGGGGGTACGAGGCGCACCGCGGATATTTCGCGCAGGACCACCGCGAGGACCTCGCCGGCTCCGAGCGCACCTGCGAGGCGTGGCTCTGGGACTTCTGCCCCGGCAAGGACCGCGGCTACGTGCGCGGCCAGATGGGGCTCATGCTCTTCTCGGGCGACGACGGCGCCAAGAAGCTCGACGCGCTCTCCGGCGGCGAGGCCGCGCGGCTCGTGTTCAGCCGCCTCATGCTCGAGCACGCCAACGTGCTCCTGCTCGACGAGCCCACCAACCATCTCGACCTCGAGTCGATCGAAGCGCTCGTCGAGGGGCTCGAAGGGTTCGAGGGCACGCTCATCCTCGTGTCGCACGACCGCTGGCTGGTCAGCCAGGTGGCCACGCGCGTCGTCGAGATCACGCCCGGGCGCATCCGCGACTACCTCGGCACCTACGAGGAGTACGTGGCCGCGTGCGGCGACGACCACCTCGACGTCGAGAGCGTCGTCCTCAAGGCGCAGAAGGAGAAGAAGGAGGCGAAGCGCGAGGCGGCGCCTTCCCAGAAACCCAAAGTGGCCCGCCCGGCTGATCCGGCCGCGCGCTTGCGCACACTCGAGAAGCAGCGCGAGGAACTGACGGCGCGCATCGAGGCTGCCGAGGCGCGCGTGATCGAGATCGACGACCTGTTCTGCCGCGAAGGCTACTTCGAGAAGACGCCCAAGGCGGAGATCGCGTCCGCGGAGCGCGAGCGCGCTGACCTCAGTGACGAGGTGGCACGGCTGCTGGCGGAGTGGGAAGGGCTGGAGGACGAGATCGGGGAGTTGAGCGCGTAAGACGCCGGCTGGGCGTGCCACAACCGGCAGGTTCGAGCAGGGCGACGCCCGGTCGGCTCCAGCGTCCGCCATGGCCACGTGCACCGCGCTGCCGAGACGGCGCACGTTCCTATCCGTGACGCGGTGGTGCTGGCGGGCGTGCCCGCGATCGGGACGCTCACCGGCCTCTTGGCCTGCGCGGTTCCCGCGGGTGGGATCCGGAGGTGGCGATGCACTCGCCGTAGCGCGTCGCCGCCCCTTTGGCCAAACTCGTTCGGTCCCGCCGAGCACCAGGAGCGGGCGGCGTGCGCAAGGGCCATGGCATCGCCCTTCCTGTTACGACTGTAGGTGCCGGCGACCTCGACACCGGCGTTCCGACTGCCGAGGCCCGTCTACGTCAGTCGTCCCCTGCCCCCACCGACCTTGCGGGGACCGGCGCACGGCGAACAGAATCCCCCTTGGCAGCTGTCTTCGGCCCCGGGAGGCACACGATGAGCGACGCCCTGCCCCGTCGCCGGTTCCTACAGAGCGCGGGCGCCGCCGCCGTATGGGTGCCCACGACCGTGAAGGGATACTCGGCGGAGGAGATGCGTTCGAGGGCCCTCGACGACGAGCTGCAGGTCGAGGTGTCGAAGTGGGAGCTCGACACGCCGGCCCTCTGCGTCGATTTGGACGCGCTCGAGGCGAACCTCCGCAGGATGCAGGAGGCGGTGGCTCGCAACGGCATCGCCACCCGGCCGCACGCGAAGACGCACAAGTGCCCTCAGATCGCGCGGCTCCAGATGGAGAGCGGCTCGGTCGGGATCTGTGCCGCCAAGGTCAGCGAGGCGGAGGTGCTGCTCGAGCACGGGCTCCAGAGCGTGCTGATGACCACGCCGAACGTGACGCCCTCGAAGATCCAGCGCGCGATGCGTCTCAGGGCGCGGCACGGCGGCTTCATCCAGGCCACTGACTCACCCGAAAACGCTCGCGACCTGTCCGCAGCCGCCGTGGCCGCCGGCATCACCGCCGAGGTGGTCATCGACGTCGACCCGGGAGCCCATCGCACGGGAATCGCGCCTGGGCGGCCGGCCCTCGAGCTGGCCCAGCTCGTGGACCGCCTGCCCGGGCTCCGGCTCGCGGGTATGCTCTGCTACGACGGAGGCTCCCAGCACGTGCGGGGATTCCAGGAGCGCAGAGCTCAGACGCTCGCGCGGCTCGAGCCGGCCGTCGAGACGCGCGCGATGATGCTGCGCACTGGGCTGAGCACGGAGATCTTCAGCGGCGGCGGCACCGGGACCTACAACATCGACCACGCGAATGCGGGCTTCACCGACGTGCAGGCCGGCAGCTACGTCTTCATGGACGCGCAGTACCTGGCGATCGGCGGCGCGACCGACCCCGAGGTGTACTCGGACTTCGAGCCCTCCCTCACGATCCTCACCACCGTCCTCAACAGCCAGCACGAGGGGCAGGTCACCACGGACGCCGGGACCAAGGCGTGCACGCTCAACCAACCGTGGCCGATCGTGAAAGGTGAGGCCGGCATGACGTATCGCGCGGGATCGGACGAATTCGGTACGCTCCGCTACGACGATCCGTCGCGCACGTATCGCGCCGGGGACAAGCTCGAGCTCATCGTCTCGCATTGCGACCCGGTCGTGAACCTCTACGACCAGATGTACGCGGTGCGGAACGATCGAGTCCGGGCGATCTGGCAGATCGCCGCGCGGGGCAAGTCCGTCTAGAACCAAGGAGGAGGGCGCGCTTAGCCCGCGCGCTCAACGGCCACACGGGCCGAGCATGCGCTTGGGGACGCTGCGCTTGGGTCTCATGATGGCACGCGGTGCGGCGCGCCAGGCGCCGTGCAAGCCGTTGCTTCGGGCCACGGGCCACTGCAGTGTGAAAGGATCCAAGCGTCGGGCTTCAGAAGGAGGCTTCCCCATGGAATGTCGACCGAAGCGATCCTCCCACGGCCAGGCTCGTGCGACGCGGTCGTGGCCTCGGCGGGGTCTGCTCCTCCTGCTCGCCGTGGGCACCGCTGTCTCGTGGGCGGCAGCGGCCGAGGCGCAGCAGGCCACGCCACGTTGGGTGGTCCCCCGGACGACGGACGGCCACCCCGACCTCCAGGGCAACTGGACGAACGCCACGCTGACGCCGGTCGTGCGTCCGCCCGGGCTCGGTCGGGTGCTCACCGGGGAGCAGGTGCGCGAGCTCGAGGGTGAGCGGGCGGCATTCATCGAGGCGGACCTCGCTCCGAGCGCTCCGGACCGGGCGCCGCCGCCGGTCGGTGGCCAGCTCACGGGCGACGCTCGTTGGGACGCAGGCGCGGGTGCGGTCGGAGGTTACAACCAGTTCTTCATCGACGCGGGCGACTTCGTCGCGATCTACAACGGCGAGCCACGCAGCTCACTCATCGTCGACCCGCCCGACGGAGGCAGGCCGTCTTTCACGCCCGAGGCCCAGAGCCGCATGCGCCAGCGAGCGGAGCTCAACGCGCAGTTCGGCCAGTACGACAATCCGGAGAACCGCCCGCTCGCCGAGCGTTGCCTGATGTCCTTCGGCTCGAACGCGGGTCCGCCGATGATGCCGAACTACTTCTACAACAACAACTATACGATCGTGCAGACGGCCGACCACGTCGTGATCATGACGGAGATGGTTCACGACGCGCGCATCATCCGGCTCGGCACTCCCCGACCCCTTCCCCCTCATGTCCGCCCCTGGATGGGTGACTCGTGGGGAAGATGGGAAGGCGATACCCTCGTCATCGAGACGACGAACATCCACTCTGGGCAGACCCTGGTGGGCGGCGGTGCGGGCTTCAGTCCGTCCGAACGCGCCAGGATCACCGAGCGTCTCACCCGCGCGGGTCCCAACACGATCAACTACGAGTTCACGGTGGATGATCCGGGAACCTTCACGCGGCCCTTCAGTGGCGAGGTGCCGTTCAACAGGCTGGACGCGCTCGTGTACGAGTACGCCTGCCACGAGGGTAACTACGCGATGGCCAACGTGCTGAGCGGCGCCCGCGCTCAGGAGCGAGCGGGCCGCACCGAGGTGGGACGTTGAGCGGGCCCCGTCGATTCCGCAGCGGAGCGTCGGTCGCTCTCGCCGTGGTCTGCGTCGCGGTTCCTCGCACGGCGACGGCCCAGACGCCCGCGACCCCGCTGTAGTCGGAGCTCGTTTTCGAGCTGCTGCTCGGCGAGGGCCCGCAGCTCAACGCCGGTCACGTCCGCATCGCGCCGATCGCGGGCGGGGAGTTGAGCGCGCAGACTGCCCGCCTGGCATCCGGATACCCCGCGCACCGGGCGTCGAGGACCGATCTGATCGAGGCTCTGAGAGCCGAGTAGTGGTCCTCGGACGAGCGTCGTCGGCTTGCACTTGCTGCGAACTCCCCTACTGGAGCATGATCCCCACCAGCCCATCGCCGAGCGCTGCCCGCGCCTCGCGCACCTGCCGGGGCGACAGCTCCGCGGCCCCGTCGAGGGCTTGGCGCAGCAGTTTTCGCGCGCTCCTCCTGTCTCCTGCCGCCCCCGCGATGATCCCAGCCCGGAACGCGACGGGCGGGGACGGCGCCCGTGAGCGTATCGCGCGCTGCGCGTGCTGCCAGGCACCGCTGGTGTCCCCCATCCTGTACAGCACCCAGGCCAAGGCTTCCCAGGCGCCCGGGTCGTGCCGCTCCGCCAGGTCTGCGCGGACGAGTCGCAGCGCCTCCCCCAGGTGCTCGCGACTTTCCGCCAGCACGAACGCGAGCGGCCGTCGGTAGAGCCGTTCCGAGGCTGCGCTCGCCCTCGCTCGCGCGATGAACTCACCACGGATCGCCGCGGCGTCCGCACGGTCTCCCATCTCCTCGACGATGTCCGCGAGCACGGGCATCACGTCGAGATGCGCCCCGTTCCGGAGCGCCCGCCGGTAGAGATCGCGCGCGGACGGGAGGCTTCGGTCCGCGCCGTATGCCACGGAGGCGAGCCCCTCGATCGCCGCCGGATTCGCTGCAACCACATCCAGCGCGGAGCGGTAGCTGCGCACCGCGGCGGCGGGATCACCCGAGTGCAGCTCGAAGTTGCCGTGCTCGACCCTCGCCCACGCTCGCACGGGCGCCGGCTCGGCATACGCGTCGACGTTCCGGACGACCAGGCGGAAGTCGTCGCGCGCGGCGGCGACGAGGCCCTCTGCGTCCAGCAGGCGCGCGCGCCGCGAGAGGTACGCGGTCGAGAGCGTGTCCGACGTCCCGCGCAGCGCGCGGCGAGCCTGATCGTCGTCACCCAGCGCCCAGTGCACGTCGAAGAGTCGATACCCGTCGACGTCGGGCGAGCCGTGCGCCGCGGCGCGGGCGAGCCCGAACTCGTGGCGGGCGAGGTGCAGCGCCGCGCGCACTCCTCCACCGGCCGAGGCCTTCCGGATCAACGTGTCGACGGCGTCGAGATGCGCCGGATCCCCGTAGGCCCGAAACGCCAGCATCCGCGCTTGCGCGACTCGAAGAGCGGCAAAGGCCTCCTCGGGGCGCTCCGCTGCGCGCGTTTCGAAGTATCGGATCTCATAGGTCATCGTCGGATGCGCCGGGACCTCGATCGCCAGGACCTCGGCGAGCACTGCATCGGTCACGTACTGCTGCCCTTCCTCGCCGCGGCCGTCGAGGCGCGGGAGCGTGAACGCTCCTCCGGCGGCCACGGCGAGGAAAAGCAGGGCGCGCGAGCCGTTGCGGGCAGCTAGCGGACGGCCCTTCCAGACGCGGGCGTCCATCAGTGCGGCGCCGCCACGTAGGGGAACGTCGCGAGAAACGCCTTGTCGTTGGCGTCTACGTTGTCCGACTGGAGGCCAGGCACGCCGACCGTGACGGACAGCGCCACGTCGACGGCGTCGTCCGCTAGAGCCCGTCCCGTCAGGGTCGCGAGCGACGTGGCGGCACCTAGGCTGACGGGCAGCTCGTCGGGCAGCAGCAGCGCGGCGGTCGCCGCCGGGTTCGGGTTGGCGACCGCGCCGAGCACCAGCTCTAACTGGGCTCGGTACGTCGCGAGATCGCTCGACGGCGCCGCGATGTTGTAGGGTTTCTTGCCGAAGCTGCCGATGCCTGAGACGTGGTTGAAGACCGTGTTCAGCGTGGGGATGCCCTTGCGGTCTACCTGCGTGTACTGGAAGCTCGCGCCCCGACCCATCACGGAGACCTCGATCCGCGGCTCGCTCGGATCGTTGGTCGATATGACGATCCGAGCGGCTTTTTGGCCCAAGCCCTTGGGCGCGAATCCGACCTCGATCTGTCTGGCACTCCCCGCGGCCACCACGAAAGGTCCGCTCGAGGCGATGGCGAAGTCCGCAGGGTCGGCGCCTTAGAGAACGACGTCGGAGACGAAGAGCGGGGCCCCGCCGCGATTCACGACTTCGACGCCGATCACCTCGTCCGACCCGAGCAGAGGATCCGCGTCGAAGAAAGAGCCACTGGAGGCCTGCACGACGGCGTCGGGGAGGGTGGCAGGGTCGAGCGCGCCGTCGCACGCGAGCAGCGCCGACGACAAGAGAGTAAGCGTGGCGCCCAGCGCACGGCGGGTCGCCCGAGCATGGTTCGTGCTCATTTCGATATGGCTCCTGAATGGCGGCATGAGACTGGTTGGCTTGGAGTGATTCAGCGGACGCTCGTGGTCGCCCACGCGTAGAAGACGCCGTTGGCCGGGATGCCCAGCGCATCGGCCACGGTCTGCTTGGGCAGGCGCACGACGATGGAGAGGGTGTTCAAACCCGCCAGGTCGTCCGCGGCGGGATCGGCGAACGCCAGCGTCTGCTCGCTGGGATCCCCGACCTGCCTTCCAAGCGCAGCGCCGTAGGCCGCGTTGAGGACGCTCCTCACGCTCCGGTCGCCGAAGAGGTTGATGAAGAACGGGTCATCGCTCGGGCCCACCCACGCCGTGATCCCCGAGCCGCTGAGCGTCGAGCCGAAGCGTCCCTTCAAAGAGGGCCCGGGCTCGATCCGGGAAGTCGTCCCAGTGACGGCGGGCCGGACCGGACCGCGCACCATGATGGTCTGCGACGCGCCCGAGCCGGCTGTGGCGACCTGGATGACGGACTCCTCGACACCATCACGCTGCGCGTCCAGGTTGAACTCGTAGAGCCCGCGCGGGTTGAGCGCCGCGGTGCGGGTCGCCTCCCCGGGGGTCAGGAACGGGGCGACGGTCATGATGAACACGACGTCGTTCCCGTCGTTGAAGACGTACAGATCGTTGATGTCGAGGTTGCCTTCCATGGTATCGGGGGCGTCGGCATGGTCGGCGGCACGCACGAGGGCGGTGCCGATCGCAAGCGCGCAGGCGATGAGGCCCGCGACGGTGACGGACCATGCCCAGCGCGCATGTGTGGTCATCGATTTCACCGGCTCGAGGGTGAACTCTGGTCACCCTCAGTACGTCAGCCGGCGGCGATCGGATGGTTCAGGCCCCCGCGGCCGTCCAGGCGCCTACGAGGAAGGGTTGCGTGGTCGGCTGAGGCGAGCCTCCCGCGGGCTCTTCCGTGAGCGCGCTCGCGTCGTATTCGGCGGCGCTCGCAGCCAGCGTGAGCAAAGCAGCTCCGCTCGCTTCGGTGTCGAACGTCCCGAGGCTCACAGGCGCCTCCGCTCCGCGGATCCCCCAGAGCTGGTAGGTCCTGCCCGCGGGTGCCGGGGGCAGGTTCTCCGCGGCTACCAACAGCAGCGCCCGGTCGGGGCTCCAGAAGAGCCGCAGGCTGGGCGCCAACTCTCCGGTCGACCTGGCGAAGCGGAGGTCCGGCCCCGTCAGCGCGACCGCCAGCGAGTCGAAGCGGGCCAAGGAGATCTGCGCCGCTTCCAGCGCCGCCCCCGCGGACTCGAGCGACGCGCGCGCCGCCGCGAGCTCGTCCCCGAGCGAGGCCGACTCACGCCCCAGTCGGGCGTTGTCGACGCCCAGCCAGATGAGGCCGGCGACCGATGCCGCCAGGAGGAGCCACGGCGCTGCGGTCACGTATGGGCGCCGCCGCACCGTCGGGCCCGCGCGTGGCGTGGTGCGCCCACCCACCGGGCCCATGCTCGCCACTCTGCCGGACCGATCGCCTCGAGCCCGTTCGAGCAGGCGGTCGCGAAGCCGTGCCGGGGGCCGCGCATCAGGAAGCTCCTCGGCGACCGCCAGCAGGGCGGCACGGGCCTCGTCCACCGAGCGCCGAAGCTCCGCGTCCTCGGCAAGGCGCGCCTGGAAAGCGGCCAGCTCGTCGGGCTCGAGTGCATCGAGCACGTATCCTGCGACCAGGTCCGGCCAGTTCTCGCGGCTCACGAGCGGCCTCCCGTCGTTGCGAATCGGTCTCTCAGGTTGCGCATGCCGTCGCGGATGCGGGTCTTCACGGTGCCGAGGGGCTCGTCCAGTCGCCGGGCGATTTCCGATTGGGACAGGCCGGCGAAGTAGGCGAGCTCGATCGCGCGCCGCTGGTCCGGGCTGAGGTCCGAGAGGGCACGCTCCAACGCAGTGCGGATCTCGGAAGCGAGCGTCCGCTGGTCCGCGGCCACGGCCGGTGAAACCTCCACGGCCATCCCTTCACCGACCCGCTCCGCGGCGCGGGCGTGCGCCGCCTGTCGTCGGTCCCGGGATCGGACGTGATCGAGCGCGCGTGAGCGCGCGACCATGGCAAGCCACGTCCGCGCCGAGCCACGGGTGTGATCGAAGCCGGCCGCCCCTCGCCACACCTGGAGGAAGACGTCCATCGTGACCTCCTCGGCGTCCGCATCCCCCCCGACGATGGCTCGGGCGAGCTTGAACACGAGCGGCTAGTGTCGGTCGTAGGGCTGGGCGAGCGCGCGGTCGTCCCCGTCGCGGATGCGCTCCAGCAGCGAGAGGTCGGCTTCGAGGTCCGCCACAGATCCAGACAGGAAGGGGCTTTGGCTGCTCAGGCAAGGCACACCTAGTTCGGGGGACATGATAGGCTGCCGGGCCATTCTTCCAAAGCTCGCTCCGTGGTTTGGCGTGATCCCGATGGCGACCGGCACCCTCCCCCTTCGTCAGGTACGCCGGAGGCGAGGGCCCCGGATGGCCGCTCGCCGCCCGGGCTACTGGAGTGTAAGCGCTACCAACCCGCGTCCGCGCCGCTCCCGTACACCACCACGGTGTGCTGCCGCCCGTCGGCCATGTACGTCATCGGCGTGGCGGTCGGCGTCGCCGGCAGCTCGATGGCGTGCAGCGTCGCTCCCGTGGCCTTGTGGATTGCGAGCAGCGCGGGGCTAGCAACGGGTCGCGTTCGAACACGCGCAGTGCTGCGCGTGTGTTGGCGAAGGATCTCTAGTTGCCGTGTTTGCCCGGGCTCCAACCCATGTGTCCCAGATGTTGCTGACCGGCTGACTGGGCGCCTGGTTCAAGGCTAGTTCCCATCGAGTCGTGCCAGCGGTTGAGATAGCCGAACAAGGCGACCACACCCAGGATTTCAACGATCTCGCCATCGTCCCAATGGCGGCGCAGCTGATCGGCGATGGCGTCATCGACCGCGTTCGGCACGGCAGAGGCCGCAATCGCAAATTCGAACGCCGCCTTTTCAGCGGCGCTGAATAAGTCAGTGTCACGGAAGTTCCAGATCGCATGCAGGCGGGCGTCACTGCCGCCGTAGCACTGCGCCGCAAGGATGGTGTGTGCCTGGCAGTACTTGCAGCCGGTGTTGGCCGAAGTCAGGTAGCCGATCAGGCGCTTCTGCTCGCTGGTGACGCGGCCGTGGTTTCCCATCACGGCCTTGTTGAGCTCGATAAAGGCTTTGGCGATGGCCGGGCGGCGTTGCATGGTCAACACGCTATTGGGCGGGAAGCCGAGCGTTTCGTTGAAGAACGTGGCCAGCTCGGCAACTTCGGCGTCATGGCCAGTAGGCAGTGGCCTGATCAGGGGCATGGCGAATATCAGTGGCGATGGTCAAGAGGGAAGCCGACAAGACGGGAAATGGTAGTCGGCCCGAATGCCCGCGCGTAAGACGATCTCGGTTCGCCAGGCGTCCTGTTTAACGCCCCGGCAAAGAGCCGACGTTTTGGACCCCACCTCGTGATAAGTCGCCGAGCGATCCGCCTTAGGATGAAGACCAGTGCGAGTCACGTTCTCCTCGTCTTCCTCCGGACAGCAGGATCCCCGCTCATCGGCTGCCTCAACCGATGGGATCGCCAGGGGGCATCCCCAACTTCGGTGCTGGCTCCGTGTTCTGCGAGCGGGCCTGCCAGCGCCGGATGTCCTCGGCGACCAGCCTGGTGTGCGGCGTCGGGTCGCCTCCTTGCTCGATGCGCGCGGCCAGCTGGTCGAGCCGATCCGACAGCACCGCCCGCACCTGCGCAGGATTCCCGCTGGAGCCCCCCTCGGACATCATGCGATCCACGACCACGCGCTGGACGATCTGTTGGACCTTCTGCCGGTACTCGTCCCCGGGCGCCGGCGTTTCCCACGTGGCGCGGAGCACGCGATCGACGACCTCGGCGAGGTCCGGGTAGTCGCCCATGCTCCCAAAGACTTCGAGCCGCGCCATGCGCGCGGGGTGGAAGATCTCCCCGATGCTGAAATCAGCCGCCGCCTCCGCGGCACCCAGCGGATCGAAGAGGCGCTCGGTGTACCCGGGGAACGGCTCGCCCCTCGTGTAGCGATCGGCGGTGGGCGGAATCATGGCGACGATGCGCTCGGGGAGTGCCAAGAAGTACGGCGTCACCGTGGAGAGGATCAGGTCGAGCGCGCGGCGCTGCTCGTTCCCCGGAACGACCTCGACGGGCGCCTGTCCGTCGCCACGCACCGCTGGCCGGTAGTCGGCACCCCCGAGACTCTGCGCGGCCGAACGGAGCTGGAAGCGGTGGTGCATGTAGAGCGGCAGGAGGACGTACTCGAGGTTCGAGAGCGGCTCGCCCACGCGGATCTGGTCCATGCCGAAGCGCCGCAAACCGATCTCGCGCACGCGCAGCTCCACCTCGAGGTGGTCCACTAGGTTCGAGCCGTTGTCCCAAACGCTCGCGTAGCGATGGCCTGCGCCGACGAACGTGTTGTTGGTGTGACCTCCGTAGCGGAGATCGCGCCCGAGTCCGTCGCGCACGATCGCTTCGAGGGCCGCCTCTTCGTCCGTCGAAGCGTCGAACTCGCGGTACAACCAGTTCACCGAGAGCTTGTCGTACTCGCCGATCCGCCTGGTGTAGGCGTTCGACAGGTCGAGCGTGCCGTCGCCCCTGATCTCCACGAGGGGCGCGGGATAGTCCATCACGGTCTCCCTCCCCTGCGCGCTGCCGATGTAGTTGTGCGGGAAGCCGAGCGTGTGCCCCACCTCGTGCGCGGAGAGTTGGCGCACGCGCGCCAGCGCCAGCTCGTAGGCGTCCGAGCCCTCCGCGACTTGCGCCAGGTACTCGAAGTCCGGAGCCCCGGACAGGTCGCATCCATCGAGGCCCCATGCGCCCTCGAATACGCTGCCGCCGTCTGCCGACAGCGTGCTGCCCGAGAACGGTGACACCATCCCCTGCCCGAGCAGGAAGTCGTGTCGCAGGCGCAGGCTTCCGAGGTTCACGACGCCGCGGATGATCTCGCCCGTGCGCGGGTCGATGATCGAGTTGCCGTAGGAGTATCCGCGAGTCAGCCTGTGCGTCCAGTGGATGATGTTGTAGCGGATGTCTTGCGGATCGGCGCCGTCGGGAAGCACTCGGACCTGGAATGCATCGATGAAGCCGGCGGCCTCGAACGCTTCGTTCCACCAGCTCGCTCCTTCGATCAGCGCGCTCCGCACCGGCTCGGGCGTCCCCGGGTCGACGTAGTAGACGATCGGCTCGACCGCCTCCGAGGGCGCCACGCCGGGCGTTCGCTTCTCGAGCCTGTGGCGCGCGCTCAGCCGTACCATCATGTCCGCGTCGATGGCCGTCGCGTAGTCGAGCACGTTGGGGCCGCTCACGCCGATGCGCGGATCGGCAATGCGCGTACGGAACCCTGGTTCCGGTAGTCTGATGAGCGAGTGATGCACTCGCAGCGTCACCGCTTCACCGGAGGACGCCACGCCCTGTACCAGCGGGCCCGGGTCCGAGCTCGTGAAGGTGAGGAGCGCCTCCACCTCCGTGTTCTCGGGATACGACTTCGTGTTGGGCAGGTAAACCGCGCTCCTGCTCCGGTCGAGCTGGTAGCGACCCTGACCGCTCTCGGCCAGCGTCTCGACGACGCCGCTGGCGTCACGCAGGAAGAAGTCGGTCGCGTCCACCAGGATGCTGCCGTCCGAGGTCGCTTCGATGTCGAAGCCCCAGTGCACCGAGGGAGCGAACGCGTCGCGCACGGCCGACGCCTCCGTGGGGTTGTCCGTGTTCGCCACGAAGCGATAGTTCGGCTCGAGCAGGAGCACCCGTGGTCCCGCGCGCAGCACGCTCAACACGCTGGTGCCGTTCAGCTGGCCACGGTCGATTCCGACCGGGTTGCTGCCGAGCCCTGATGCCATGGAGATCTGATAGAGGAACTCCCGGTCCGGCTCGGAGATCTCCCAGAAGAGCGACCCCGTTCTCTCTTCCCAGTAGAGATCGAAGAGGCCGGCTAGGCGGGTCATGCCTTCGGTCCGCTCTGCGACGGAGGGGAGCGCCTCCTGCGCGGCGGCCGCCCACGGGAGCGCGGCGGTGATGGCGGCGAGGGCGAGTGCGCGGAGAAGACGGGGTGCGGCGGTAGTCATGGGGTCATCTCGCTGAGGACGGAGCACCAGGGCCTGAAAGTACGGGGCTGCGGCGACGGGTGCCTACCGCCCGCCGGGGGTTTCACGACCCGGCGACGCTGTTCGGGCCGCCGTCTTTGCGACGGCTGAGTCGGTGGGCTACCCTGTCGTCATGCGAGCGCGCCGGGCGTGGGACAGGCGCATGTTCTTGGCGGGGAGCGCCGGAGCCGTGGGAGCCGCGTGCTTCGCAGGGGTTCCGCTCGACCTGCTACGAGGACTCGGACCACCGCCGCAGTCGCGCTGGAATCCGGGGCGCGTGCGGCACCTCCTCCCCACGGTGAGCGACACCCGGATCCTGCTGAAGGTCTCCTTCGTTGAGCCTCTCGCCGGCGCGCCCAGGCTGCGGGTCGGGGCACGTGACTTCCTCGGCCGCATGAACGACACGAGCGGATCGTTCTGTCAGTTCTACGCGACGCAGCTGCGGGCGTCCACCACGCACACGCTCTCGCTCGTGGCCTCGAACGGATCGTCGCTCTGCGAGCCCTGGGAGATCTCCACTTTTCCGCCCCCCGACGCGCGTCCGGAGCGCTTCCGTCTACTCTGCTTCACCTGCGCAGGGGGGCCCGAGGGCGCTTACGCGGGAATCGGCAGCCTGCGCGGCAACCTTCCCACCGCAATTCGCAGCAGGCTGCTCCGTCGGGCCCTCTCGTTCGCACCCGATGCGGCCGTCGCGAACGGCGACCACGTGTACTGGGATCTCCACGCCTGGAGCGGGTCGCTCACGGGGTCGCTCAGCCCTCGAGCGCGCGAATCGAACTTCGACTTCGCGGCGCCGGTCTATGGCACCCGCAATGAAGACGCGCTCCACCTCGCGGCGGGGCCGCAGATCGTTCCCGTGTACGGAACGGACTTCCGCTCCACTCCGGTCTTCTTTCTCCAGGACGATCACGACCACTGGGAGAACGATGCCGCGGGCGCCTTCCCCGTCGCATGGTTCCAGCTCCAGCTGGCCCGCGCCACCCAGCAGCTCTACTACCCGGAGTTCCTACCCGACGCGACGCGCCCCGGAGGCCTGCCGTGGTCGTCGATAAGCGACCGCGGCGACCTGTCGGAGAGCTTCGGCACCATCCGCTACGGCGCGCTCGCCGAGGTGCTGCTCTACGACGTTCGACGCACCATGTCCCTCGGACCGACCGCCGTGTTCGTCGACCCTGTGGTGGAGGAGTGGCTCGTGCGGCGCACGAGCGCACCAGGCGTGCGCCACCTCGTGCACGCGCCCTCCAACCCCATGGGGTGGAGCGCGGGCAAGTGGGGTGAGTGGTACCCGGACCTCCTGGACGAGGCGGCAGGTCGGTTGACGACATCGGTACCCAAGCCGTTCTGGCCCGAGGGCTGGCTAGGGCAGCACGATCGCCTCGTGCAGGCCATGACTTCGATGCGCGAGCGCGCCCCTCTGGTCGTGAGCGGTGATCTGCACGCGATCGGCCTCGGAGCGATGACGCGCGCAGGCTCACTCGATCTCCGCGCGAACCCGGTGACCGCGGTTCTCAGCGGACCCGTGGGGACGGCGCCGGCCGGGTTCCCGTCCGCCGTGCGCGGCATAGGCGCCACGCCACCGAGCCACTTGGACCTGGTGGAGCACGCGCCGCCGAGAGAGGAGCACGGCTTCACGCTCGTCGACTTCCTACCCGACCGCGCCGTCGTGAGGCTCTTCGCCTGGGACGTGAATAGCCAGCCCCTCGAGGCCATCGACACCCTGGCGCCGTTCCATACCTCGGAGGTGGCGGTGCCGGCGTAGTCGGCAGTTCGAGCACCGACGATGTCGCCGTCTCGCCCGAGTCAGGCGTTCGACTTGCAGCGGAGCGACACCCCAGACCACGGAGTCCCTCCGGCCGCTCACCTTCGTCCGGTGAGCCGCGCGACGACCTCCTCGACCACGGCGTCCGCGCGCGCCCGGATCTCGGCAGGCGTCTGGTCCTGGATGGGATGGGGCACGAGCACGACCTCGAGTCCCGTGCGGCCGAGCCGGCTCGCCTGCACTCTAGCCGCCGTCCGAAACTCCTCGGTCGCCACAGGCACCGCGGGTATCCCTTGCCTCTCGAATGCTGCGCTGTCGTGCAAACTGCACGTTGTGCACGACCCTCAATCGGCGAGCGCTTCGATCACTCCGTCGACGAAGCCCAACTTGCCCACGAGCGCCGGAGGCGCCGGCTTGGTGTAGGTCGGCTTCGTCTCGCGGACGATGCGCGCGACGCCGTAACGCGAGACGAGCAGCTCGGCCATACGGTCCAGGAAGTGACTTCCGCCCGGCTTGCTGATGTCGAGGAGCGCAAGCGTGCTGCCTTCCAGACGTTCGAGGCGCGGGGCCGGAACACCGGAAGCCTCGGCGCGCTCGTCGAGCGGGTTCACCAGCGTGGTCATCGCATCTCCTTGCGGATCGGGTACGTGACGCTCTCGGAGCCCTTCGGTCCCGCGAGCCAGCCGCCGATGACGGCCGAGAACTTCCCTGCCGTGCCGCCGGCGACGACGAGCTGAATCTGATATGGGTCGGCGAACTTCCGGTAGTGGCGCTCACCATCGATGAGCACCTCGGTGAGTCCGTCGCGGCTCTGCGTCCCCTCGGTCCCCTCGTGCTCGAACGCGCGCAAGGGGACGCCCGTGTTCTCGAAGAGGAAGTCGCGCGCGTCCCGCTTCGAGAAACCGTCTGCGGCGATCGTGGCGGCGTGCTCCGGGCAGACGACCACGACGGCATCCACGCGCCCGCACCGGCGCCAGCTGAACACGACGGAGAGCGTCGCCGCGATCGTTCTGAGCACCCCCTCCGCCTTGCGGGCGGTGTGCTCACTCACCTCCATGGGGGCCGCAGCAGCGAAGAGCGTGACGGTGCTCTCGTCGGGGGCGAATCCCAGATCCACGTGCAGCGGTTCCCATGGGCTGGCCGCGTGGTTCTCCGCAATGCAGTACGAGAAGCGGCCCGGGTGGGCGAGCGTGGCCATGTCGATCTCGCCCGGGCGCGCGCCGCCGAGGTTCGCCATGATCAGCTGGAGCGCGCGGCCGACGGTGCTGTTGGCGCGGGCCACGTTGCCGAAGACGCCGGCGCCGCTCACGAAGCCGAGCCGCGCGGCGGCGGGCCCGCTCAAGATGACGAGCGGCGTGGCCGAGTTCGTGGTCGCCTGCACGCCGTGCAGGTTGAAGCGCTCGTCACACGCAGCGCGGACGATGGGGATGAGCACTTCCATGTGCTCCGGCCCACACCCCGCCATCACCGCGTTGGCGGCGATCTTCTCGACCGTGGCGGCCCCGTAGCAGGGCGGCACGAGGCCGATCACGCGCTCGGGCGCGAGGCCCGCCGCAGCCACGAACGCTTCGACCCGGTCGACCGTGGGCGGCACGACCGGCAGAAAGCCGGAGAAGCCGGCGCGTATGCAGTACTCGTAGGCATCCTCGGAGTCGGACACCTCGATGCGCGAGGCGCGCGCGCCCCGCTCGGGGCGCAGGTCGAGCGGCTCGGGCGACGCCGCGCCGCCGGTCGCGGTCGCGATCGACAGATGTCTCGATGCGCACCCCGGCTTGCTCTCCGGGGCACCGTCGTGTGCATCGGCCACCGGCGTGGCGCTCAGCCCCAGGCTCGCGAGCAATGCCCCCGCGGTTGCGTTCAGGTCGGCCTTGTGGAAGCCCACGTGCGCACTCCCGATGCGCCCGTCGGCCCCGACGAGAAAAAGAGCGGGCACGCTCGGGGGATCGAAGGCACGCGAAGCCTCGAGCGCCTCGTCGAGGAGCACCGGGACCGCCAGCTCGTAGCGGGCGACGAGTGCGCGCGTCTCTTCGGGGCCGTCCTGCGAGACGAGAACGAGTCGCTCGCACCGCTCGCCCAGCAGCCCCGCGAGGCGGTTCAGGTAGGGGAGCGTGAGCCGGCACGTCGGGCAATCGACCTCCACGAACGCGATCAGGCGCGGGCCGTCGTCCACTCCGAGCGCGTGGCGCTCGCCGGCGAGTGAGCGTAGCGTCGGTGAGGGGGCGAGGTCTCCAGGGCTCAGCATGGTGGTGCAAACTAGCAGGTCGCTGAAGAACGGGAGTGCCCGAGCGCAGGGGGCGCGCTCCTCATCGCCTTGGCGATCGAACTCGTATGGACTTCGTATGGACGCGGCTCGCGGTTCGCCGACAGGTCGCCGCCGACTAGGATGTCACGTTCGGGGGGGGCGCGATCGTCTGATAGTCATGGGCCACACGCCGAGACACGCTGCGCCGGTCCTCGCACTCGTTCCGATTCTGCTCATCGGGGGCTGCAGCACGAGCCCCACGGGACCGCACGATCTCGAAGGCTTGTCGATTCGGTTGGACGTGTCGGGCGGGATCGCGGGCGCGGACATCTCCTACGTCGTCGAGTCCGACGGCTCCGTGGTCGGCTTACGCTGCGCGTCGCTCTGCGCGTTCGCTCCAGGGGACACGTTGCACCGGCTCAGTCCCGCGCAGGCGGAGGTGCTCGTCGCGGCCATCGTGTCGTCTGGCCTCATCGAGGTCGAGGGCCTCGTCGACTACGGCACCCAGTGCTGCGACCAGTTCGAGTACACGATGGCCCTCACCGACGACGACGGCGAGCACACGATCCGCGGTTCGAGCGAAGTGCTTCCCGAGGGAATGGCTCGCCTCGTGGGCTTGCTCGAACGCTATCGCCAGGGCATCGATCCGATCGTCATTCAGATGGAGGGCGATCTCGACGGGTGGTCGGCGGACGCGGTCCAGATCGTCGAGGCGACGCTCGACGCACCGCTGCTCCGTCTGACCGTCCGCTTCGGTGGCGGCTGCGAGCGTCACGATCTGGACTTGGTCGCCTGGGCGGCGATCCGCTCCTAGGACATGCGAAAAAGCGCGGCGAGGAGTGCACGGCGGGCGCGATCACCCCGGGGGGCCTGCAGTCGTGCGGGCGGGCGGCCTCAGCTCGTCGGCGGGTATCGAGGACCGGCCCTGCGGGACACGCTGTGGGCGACATGACCGCGCCCGGGACATGGGGCTCGCCGGCGTTCCGGGGCCACCCGGCCGGGCGCCCACCTCGAGCACGACGCGCAGCTTCGACGATGGGAGCGAATGACGCCCGCGCGCTCAGCGACCGCACCGCATTCGTTGAGCCGAGGACGCGAACGTGACGGAGGCCGCCCCGATGATCGCGCCCCTTGACGGTCGCGCGGCGTCCGTACCGCTTTCCGCCTGATCAGGGCCTCCGTCCGCCCTCTGCGCCACCAGGCTCTGGCGCCCCACCCTGTATGCCAAGCATGAGAGATCCTCTTTGAAACTCGTCATCACGGGGGCCAACAGCTCCGTGGGCCTCAGTCTGCTCGGCCGTCTGCGGGGTCCGGGCGACGTGGAGGTCTTCGCGATCGTGCGATCGGAGCGCGCGGCCCGCGAGATCGCGGGGGCCGGCCGCATGCACGTGCGCGTGGTCTCGTACGACGACGCCGATGGCCTCGCAGAGACGCTGACCGGCGCTGACTGTGTCGTGCACCTGGCGGGGATCCTCCTCGAGGGCCGGGGGACGAGCTACGCAAGCGCGAACGTGGCGCCGGCCGCGGCCGTTGCCGATGCGGCGGCGCGTGCAGGGGTCGGGCACCTCGTGCTCGTGAGCGTCGTGGGTGCGGACTCGGGGTCGACGAACCGTTACTTCCGCACCAAGGGCCAAGCCGAGCGCGCATTCGCCGAGTCGGGCGTTCCGGCGACGATCGTGCGCACGCCGATCCTGCTCGGCGTGGGCACGGCGGGCGCTCACGCGATCTCGCGAACGATCGAGGCCGGGCGTGCGCGGTTGCTCGGCGGCGGGCGCCACACGATGCGGCCGCTCGACGTCGACGACCTCTGCGAAGCGATCGTGCGCATCTGCCGAGCCCGCCCCGAGGGAGTCCGGCTGCTCGAGCTCGTCGGTCCCGAGCCGGTGACGTACCGCGCCTTGCTGGAGCGGGCCGCGACGGTGGCGGGCACCGACGTGGCGCTGGGCTCCATTCCAGTCGGGCTCGCGAAGGCCGGCGCGGCGGTGCGCGCGGCGCTGACGGGCAGCGGTTTCACGCCGACCGTCGTCGAGGTGATCACGCAGGACGAAGTCGTGGAGAGGAACGCGGACGTGGATCTCGGCATGACCCTCACGCCGCTCACGGAGACGTTGCGACGAATCCTAGCGAGGGGTGAACGAGCGACATGACCGACACGACAGACGCACCCATCGGAGCTCAGCAGCCCGCCCCTCCGCAGCAGCGACGCAAGAGCCTGCTGCAGCGGATAGTGATGACGGCCGTCGCGGCGGCCTGTTTCGTCTATCTCTACTTGCGGGTGGACAGCGCCGCGGGCCGCGCGGGCATGTCGCTCGTCGATTACATGGCGGACGTATTCGCCAACGTGGCCTGGCTCCCGTGGCTCTTCCTGATGATGGCGTACTCGTTCCTCTACTTCGCCATCGACACGATGGTGATCACGAGTGCGGTCGGCTGGTTCATCAAGAGGATCCCCTTCCGCGACATCATGCCGATCCGCGCGAGCGCCTACATCATCTCGATCTTCAACGAGCAAATCGGCAAAGGCGCGATGGCTTGGTACCTCTACCGGCGCGACCGCGTGCCGGGGTGGGAGGTCGGCTCGGTGATGCTCTTCATCATGTTCTGCGAGATGTTCTATCTGGGAGCTTGGGCGACGGTCGGGTACTTCATCACCCGGGACGAGCTTCCCGACGCGTTCGACCTGATTCCGTCGATCGCGGTGGGCGCAGTCGTCTTCTTCATCCTCTGGCTCCTCTATTTCGAGGGTAAGCTCCTCCCGGGCAGCAAGCTGAGGGAGCGCAGCATTCTGCACGCCTTTCGTCAGGCGAGGCTGCGGCACTATGTCGGGTTCTTCCTGCTGCGGTCGCCCGCGCTGCTCTCCGCGGTCTTCGTCTACAGCACGGCGCTCGGGTTCTTCGGAGTGGAGACTTCCGTCCTCTCGCTCATCGGCTACCTGCCGGTGATCTTCTTCGCCGCGACGATCCCGACCCCGATGCGCGCGGCAGCGATCACGTCGTGGGTCGTCCTCTTTCCGGCAAACGAGGGGCAGATGGCCGCGTTCGGTCTGCTGCAGCACAACTTCTTCATCTTCTTCAACGCGCTGATCGGGCTCGTCTTCCTGCCCCGCGCGCAACGGGAGCTCGCGGACAAGTAGCGCCGTGGCCCATCTGCTCACCACCGTCCGGCTGTTCGTCGTGGTGCCGTCGGCGCTCGTCATTGCGGGTGGTGCGCCAGGAGGCTCGATCCTGCCGGCGCTGTTCGTGGCAGTCGCGATCGCGACCGACTACTTCGACGGCATGGTCGCCCGCGCGCGCGGCACCGCGTCGCCCGCCGGCATGCTCTTCGATCACACGAGCGACTTTCTCTTCGTCACGGCGAGCCTCGCCGCTGCGGCCGCGGCGGGCGCGGTCCCGTTCGTTCTGCCGGTGCTCATCGCCGTGGCGTTCACGCAGTACGTGGTCGACTCGTACTTCCTCCACCGGCACAGGGCGCTCCGCATGAGCCGCCTCGGACGCCTGAACGGCATCTTCTACTTCGTGCCGCTCGTCGTGCTCGGGCTCGCGTGGCTGCCGCCCGTGCCGGAGGGCGCGCGCGCTCTGCTCATGAGCCTCGCGCAGGTGGTGGGCTGGGCGCTCGTGCTCTCGACGCTGGCATCGATCGTGGACCGCGCGTTGGCGGCTCGAGATCCAATGCCGCCGTGAGCGGGCTCGCCGGAGACCGCTTCCTCGTGGAGCTCCCCCGTGCAGCGGGAACGATCCGCGGTGCCCGCGCCTAGGGTGGGCGGCGGCATTGGCGAGGCGCTACTTTCGGCGCCGCTGTGGTCCGAACGCGGTCGCTCATGCGCACAGGGGGAGCTCGATGGCTGGAAAGGCGAAGGTCGCAGGCCTCACGATCGGAGCAGCGCTGGCGCTCCTGATCTTGGTTTGGATGTTCACGGCACCCTATCTCGGCAACCGGGGATGGCGGCGTACGCCTGGCGTGATCCTCGGCGGCACGCCCACGCCCCCGCCCGCCGACTTCACGCCGCTCAACGACCTGGGCGGGCCCCTGATCATGAAGCTCGGGGGCTTTCCGCCGTTCGTGGCCTACCTCGCCTACGTAGGCACGCCCGAGGGCGTGATCACCGCGACGCGGCCCGACGGGGGCTATTGGGCGCGTCGGGTGCGGGAGGGGGACGGCGACGGCTGGCTGCGCGTCGGTGACGCCACCTACGCGATGCGGGCAACCGAGGTCCTGGGCGACGCCCGCATCCCCATGCTCGAGCAGTACTCGGCGAGGACCGGCCTTCCCATGGACGTTCCCATGGGCGGGCCCGATCCGGTGCGCGACTGGGAGGTCTTCTTCTGGACCCCTCGCTAACCTCTCGTCATCGCTGGCCATTCGGGGCCAGCCGCGGCCGCCGAAGGACCTGGCCCCGCGCGGTCGAGCCGCCCACTTTGGGCGTCCGATGCCGCCGTGCCGCAGCGGCACTCACCCGTTCATCGAAGACACGAGGGAATTCATGATCACGAGCCCTGCCCGTCTGAGCCTTCTCGCCCTCGCCGCGAGCGCCACGGTGCTAGGCGCGGAGCCGGCCACCGCGCAGCGCGGTGCCTCCGGTCCGCCAGAGCACGCGCGGGTTGCACCGCTCAACCATCACCCCAATCCGTACGAGACGCAGCGCAACTGGGGTCGACTTCCGGGCGGCCGGACGTGGGGTTCCGTGAGCGCGATCCACGTCGATGTCGACGGCAGGCACATATGGGCGGGCGACCGGTGCGGCGCGAACTCGTGCGCCGGCTCGCCGGTGGCTCCCATCGTGAAGCTCGATCCACATGGCAATGTCGTGGCCAGCCTAGGCGCGGGGCAGATCCTCTGGCCGCACGGGATGGACGTGGACCGCGAGGGCAACGTGTGGATCGCCGACGCACGCTCCGCGACGCCCCAGGAGATTCAGCAGTTCCCGACCGCGGCTGGCAAGGGTCATACGGTCATGAAGTTCAGCCCCGACGGCCGATTGCTCATGACCCTCGGAACGCCTGGCGTCGCCGGAGATCCGCCGACGCACTTCACGGAGCCCAACGACGTCCTGGTGGCCCCCGACGGGAGCATCTTCGTGGCGGAAGCACACAATGCGCAGTTCCTCGACCAGGCGGGGCCGGGTGCGATCGGACGCATCTCCAAGTTCTCGCCCGACGGGCGGCTCATTCGGACATTCGGTTCTTTCGGATACGGACCTGGCCAGTTCCGGGGGCCGCACTCCCTCGCGATGGACACACAGGGACGGCTCTTCGTGGCAGACCGGGGCAATCGCCGCATCCAGATCTTCGACCAGGACGGCAACCACCTGCACACCTGGTACCAGTTCAGCCGCATCAGCGGGCTCTACATCGACCACAACGACGTTCTCTACGCGATCGACTCCGAGTCGGACGAGAACTACAACCCGGGCTGGCGCAAGGGGCTGCGTGTAGGTAGCGCTCGGACCGGAGAGGTGTGGTACTTCGTGCCGGAGCACATGTCTGGTCGCGCCTCCGGAATGGGCGGTTACGGTTCGATGGGCGAGGGTGTTGCCGTGGACGGAGAGGGCAACGTGTTCGCGGGTGAGGTGGGCCCGGTCCAGGGGATCACGAAGTACGTACCGCGCCTGACGCGCTGAGAGGGCCCGGCAGTCGACCGGACCCAGCTCGTTGCCGGAGGTTCGCGCGCCCGAGCGCGGCCAGACCGCTCACCCCAGCTGTCTGGCGCGCTCGCGCAGCAGGAACTTCTGGATCTTCCCGGTCGACGTCTTGGGGAGCTCGCCGAAGACGACCGTTCTAGGCGCTTTGAAGTGGGCCAGGTTCTGCCGGCAGAACGCGAGGAGGTCCGCCTCCGAGACCGACGCACCGTCGCGTAGCTCGACGAACGCGCACGGCGTCTCGCCCCAGCGGTCGTCCGGACGCGCGACCACCGCCGCGGCCGATACCGCTGGATGGCGATAGAGCGCGCCTTCGACCTCGATCGAAGAGATGTTCTCGCCGCCGGAGATGATGATGTCCTTGGAGCGGTCGCGGATCTCGATGTAGCCGTCCGGGTGCATCACCGCGAGGTCGCCCGTGTGAAAGAGCCCACCGGCGAAGGCGGCTTCCGTGGCGCTGGCGTTCTTGAGGTAGCCCTTCATGACGATGTTGCCACGCATCATGACCTCGCCGAGCGTCGCGCCGTCCGCGGGCACGGGCTCGAGCGTCTCGGGGTGGCGCACCGAGAGCTCCTCCTGGACCACGTACGCGACACCCTGGCGCGCCTTGCGCGCAGCCTGCTCGGCTGCCGGGAGCAGGTCCCAGTCAGCGTGCCACGCGCACACCGTATTGGGGCCGTACACTTCGGTGAGCCCGTACGTGTGCGTCACCCGGAAGCCGACGCGCCCCGACCGCTCGAGCACCGCCGCCGGCGGAGCCGCACCCGCCGTCATGAGCTCCACCGTGCTCGGCAGGCGCTCGCCCCTCCGCTCGGCCTCGGTCGTCACCGTGTTCAGCACGATCGGTGCGCCGCACATGTGCGTCACGCCTGCGTCGCGGATGAGCCTCAGGATCTCCGCGGCATCGACCTGGCGCAGGCACACGTTCGTTCCGGCCACCGCCGCGATGGTCCAAGGGAAGCACCACCCGTTGCAGTGGAAGAGCGGCAAGGTCCAGAGATAGACCGGGTGTCGCGGGAGCGCCCACTCGAGCGCGTTCCCGACCGCGTTGAGGTACGCGCCGCGATGGTGATAGACCACGCCCTTCGGGTCGCCGGTCGTGCCGGACGTGTAGTTGAGCGCGATGGCGTTCCACTCGTCCGCCGGAAGCGACCAAGCCCCGTTCGGATCTCCCTCTGCGAGGAGGGCCTCGTAGGCGAGCGCGCCCGAAGGCGGCGTGGGCTCGATGGTCGAATCGTCCAGCTCGACGAGTAACGGCGTCACGTTCGCGAGCGCGAGCGCCTCGCGCCCGAGCCGCATGAGGCCGCGGTCGACCAGAAAGGTCCTGGCCTCTCCGTGATCGAGCATGAACGCGATGGCCGGCGCATTCAGCCGCGTATTGATCATGTTGAGCACGGCGCCGGCCATGGGCACCCCGAAGGCGACCTCGACCGCAGGCGGCGTGTTCGGGCAGAGCACGGCGACCGTGTCGCCCTCGCGTATCCCGCGCCTGCGCAGGGCGTCGGCAAGGCGCACGCACCGCTCGTAGGTCGCGGCCCAGCTCTGCGTGCGACCCGCGTAGCGGATGGCGGGACGCTCCGGGTAGACCTCTGCTGTCCGCCTCAGGAAGGTCAGCGGCGACAGCGGCACGTGGTTCGCTGGGCGCTTGCCGAGATCAGCGTCGTACTTGTTCATGCCCGTTGCGCCGGGAGCTCCGTGCCGGGGTGGTGATCGCCCATCCGCGTCACGACGCTAGCGCGGATTGGCCTCCGTGCGCTCCTGGTACCGTGCGCCGCGCAGCACACCTTCGACGGCGCGATTCCCCTCGTGGCAGGCGTACTCGTAGATCAAGTACTCATCGTCGCGCATGAGCGGGAAAGCGAGCGTCCAAGGCTGCGTGAAGACCTCGGGGTCTTCGATCCTGGCCTCGTAGTCGATCCGATCGGCCGCCACGCGAGTGAAGCGCTCGACGATGCGCAGCGAGGTGCTCTGCGGGATCCCCTTGATGCGACCCGAGGCGGCGCTGGTCGCGATCCAGTTGCGGTCGCCGAAGTTCGTCGTCTCGACCACCAGCGTGTCGCCCTCCCAGTGCCCGCGCGAGTCGCCCTCCCAGAGGCGGAGCGACGGCGGCAGCGGCGGGCGACCGTCGAGCGGAATGATCCGCGCGTCGTGAATCATCTCCGAGTGAATCACGACGAAGTCGGAGGTCTGCACGATCTGGTAGCCGTTGTTGTAGCCCGCCGGGATGACCCAACCGGGGGCGCCACGCGAGATGCACCGATCCCAGACGCTCATGTACTCGGGCTCGTCCGCGCTCCGGGCCAGCGCGAAGTCGCGGCGCTGCTCGGCCTGCGGACGGAGCGGAACGCGGCCGTCCGGCGGATCCACCACGAGCGACGTTTGCCCGGTGGGGAGGTTGGTGGTGCCGGAGTCGAACCAAACCTGGTTGTAGCTGCCGACATCGCCCCGCGCCGCCGCCTGCGCGCGGGTCGCGGCGGCGTCGGCGTTCGCGCGCTGTCCGGCCGCCCGGGCTGCGATGGCGGAGGCTTCCTCGTCCGTGAGGAACGCGCGGTCACCGAGCGCCAGGGGACGCTCGAGCGGCGTGAGCGTGGCGTTGGTCCAAATACCCTGCAGGTCGGGACGTCCATCGGGTGTCCGAGGCGGCGTCCAAGTCGGTCCGGCGCGTGACTGCGCCGCGACTGGTGCGCCGCCGCCCAACACCACGGCGGCAGCGAGCGACATCAATAGGAGGCTCGAGCTTCTCAGCTGGCGACGCATGTCTGGTCTCTCCTCCGGCAGCCAAGCGGGAATGTGGCGAATACGACGCCGCGCGGCCACACGGTCGCGGCAGGGTGGGCCCGGACGGGCCCGTCCGTGCGCGCTCCCGTGCGGGCGGCGGGACTCGAACGTATCATGCGGCGAGAGGGATGTCGGTGGTCGTTTCGGTTGATCCGGAGGGCCGGCGCTTGGACGACTCGACACGGTTGGCGACGAGCGGTGGCGGGCTCGATCGGCTCCGCAGAATGCTGCAGATCCCGGGAGGGCTCATCGTGGCGTTTGCCTTGGGGCCGGCCGGGGGTGTCGCACAAGCACGGACCTCGTGGGGCGATCCCGATCTCCAGGGCGTCTGGAACTACGGCACGATGACGCCGCTCGAGCGGCCGGCGCAGTGGGCCGGGCGTGAGGTGCTCACCGAGGCGGAGGCGAGGGACTACGAGCAGCGCACCGTAGCGCGCCGCGCCGAGGGGCTCCAGACCGCCGGCCCGGACTGGTGGGAGCCCGAGAACAACGTGCTGAGGAACCTGCGCACGTCGCTCATCATCGATCCACCGGACGGGCGCATGCCGCCCCTCGTCGACGCAGGCGGGCGGGGTGGAGGCGGGCGGGGCGGTCCGCGTTACGACAACGCGGAGGACCTGAGTCTACAGGACCGCTGTATTGCCTGGCCCTCCACCGGTCCCCCGATGGTGCCGACGGTATACAACAACAACGTGCTCGTCGTTCAGGCGCCGGGCTGGGTGGTGCTCGTGACCGAGATGATCCACAATGCGCGGGTCGTCCCACTCGACGGCCGGCCGCACGCGAGCACTCCGTCCATGCATGGAGATCCGACCGGACGTTGGGAGGGCGATACGCTCGTCATCGAGTCGACGGGATTCGACGGGCGACTCCCGTTCCGTGGATCGGGACGCGGCCTCCAGCTCGTCGAGCGCTTCACGCGCACGTCCGAGGGCACGCTCGAATACCGGTTCACGGTCGAGGATCGCACGGTGTGGACTCGGCCCTGGACAGCGCGTGTCGACATGGCGCGTAGCCAAGGGCTCATGTACGAATTCGCCTGCCACGAGGGAAACGAGCGCAGCATGACCGGTATTCTCGGGGGAGCGCGCTACGAAGAGGGCAGAAGGTAGGAAGGCTTCGGCCTTCGGGACGAGGCGGTCCGCGTCGTCCCGCGGCAGGTAGCCCTCCTGAACGAGCCGCTCGGCGGCGGCGCGCACGATCCCGAGGTAGCGCAGCCGAGCGCGCTCGCAAAGTCCCTGCCCCGGTGACTACCGTGACTCGGAGTGGCGAGAGCCGAGCGCTGGACGTTCGGCGACACTGCGCCAATGTCGCTGCGACGGGTCGGGAACGGACACGGCGGCCCCAGCCACGACACGGTCGCGCTGCGGGTGCGCGTCCGACACCCGGTCGCCAGTTTGTGGCCATCCAGCACAGGAGGGTGACGTGACCGAGCCCCAGCGCAGCCCGACGTGGTCCAGGCGCGACTTTCTTGCGACCGGTGCCGCCGTGATCGGCGGCGCAGGAACTGCCTCGCAGCGGCGCCAGACGGCGACGCCTCTGCTGAAGGCCGCGATCAACGGGAGCCGGCAGGCCGGCAGCCACCCCGCCCTGCCGGTCACGCCCGAGGATTGCGCGCGCGACGCGGCCGCCGTGGTGCGCGCCGGAGCGGGCGCGATCCACGTACACGTGCGCGGCGCGGACGGCGGGCAGAGCATCGCACCCACGGACGTTGCGCGCACCCTGCAGGCGATGCGCGCCGCGGCACCGGGAACCCTTGTCGGCATCAGCACCACGTTCCAGATCGTCGGCGACGCGGCGCGGCGCCACGCGATCGTCGGCGAGTGGACCGTGCTCCCCGACTTCACCTCGGTCAACTTCAACGAGGAGGGTGCCGTCGCGCTCGCCGAACTGCTCATCTCGCGCGGCGTGGGCATCGAGGCGGGACTCTTCGACGCCGCCGCGGCACGTGCGTGCGTGGATGGTGGCCTGGCGACGCGATGCCTGCGCCTCATGCTGGAGCCGCGGGGGGCCACGGTTCAGGACAGGCTGCGCAACGTCGCGGAGATGGAGGCTGTGCTCGACGCGTCGGGCACCCGGATACCTAGGCTCCTCCACGGATCCGCGGACGCGGCCTGGCCGCTCATCGACGAGGCCGCGCGGCGGGGCTATCAGACGCGCGCGGGACTCGAGGACACGCTCGTCTTACCGGATGGAACGACCGCGCGGGACAACGCGCAGATCGTGGCCGAGGCCGCGCGCCGCATCGCCGCTGCACGAGGCGCCTGAGTTCTCAGCGGCCGGCGACAGCAAGACCATCGCCGCGCGCAGTGGCAGAACCCGGAGCCGCCCGATAGTCTTCGGCCTCTGGTTCCGGCCAATGAGGTAAACATGTCCGCGACGGCGTACATGAGGGGGCGTCGGCGGTGTGGAGCGTTCGCGGTCGCGATGGCAATCGCCGCGACGTGCTCGCCGTTGAGCGCCCAGCAGAAAGGCGGACAGGACCTGACGGGTCCCTACGACGTCGTCGAGGGCTGGCTCCGGCCGCTTCCCTGGCACCAGGGGTGGACTTTCGGGCTGATCGCCGCGGTCTTCCCCGAGACGCCCGATCGGATCTTCGTCCTGCAGGGCGGCGAGCTTCCCGACCCACGGCCGAGGGATCGCTCTCCCGGCCCCAGATCGAATGCGGACCACCGACCCACGAACTTCGTCCTCGTCTTGAACCGCGACGGCGAGCTGGTCGAGTCATGGAGCAGGTGGGACTCGCTCTTCCTCAGGCCGCACAAGGTCCTGATGGATCCGTACGATCAGGAGCGGCACATCTGGATCGTGGACGACTGGGCCAGCCAGATCTTCAAGTTCACGCACGACGGTTCGCGCTTGGTGCTGACGCTCGGGGAGAGAGGCGTGACGGGCGCCGATGCCGCTCATTTCGGCCGTCCGACGGACATGGCGTTCCTCCCCGACGGCACGTTCTTCGTGAGCGACGGCTACGTGAACACGCGGATCGTAAAATTCGACCGGCACGGCCGATTCCTCGCGGAGTGGGGCTCCGCAGGATCTGGCCCTGGCCAGTTCAACCTGCCGCACTCCGTGAAGGTCGACGCGCGGCGTCGCGTGTACGTCGCGGACCGGCGTAACGGCCGCATCCAGATCTTCGACGAGAACGGGCGCCTGCTCGACATCTGGGGCGACATGGTCGAGCCGTCCCACCTCGTGGTCGCGCAGGACCAGACCGTCTGGATGAGCGACCCGACCCTCAATCGACTATCTCAGTACAGTCCGGACGGCTTCCTGATGACCTACTGGGGCGCGGCCGGCGCTTTCCCGGGCGCGTTCTCCAATCCTCACCATTTCGCGTCGGACTCCGAGGGCAACCTCTACGTCGCGGACTACGCTAACTTCCGGGTCCAGAAGTTCGTGCCGAGGGCAGATGCGGATTCACGGCGCTTGATCGGTCCCGCCTTCAGATGAAGGAGCTGCGGATGGTGCTCGGGGTTTTCCTCGCGGTCGTAATCGCCACGTCACCTGCCAGGGCGCAACCGGTGCAGCTCTCGCCGGTAACTGACGCGATGCTCCGTCGCCCGCCCGACCAAGACTGGCTCCATTGGAGGAGAACGTACGACGGCTGGGCGTACAGCCCGCTCGACCAGATCACGCGGGAAAACGTCGCGACCCTGCAGCTGGCGTGGTCGAGGACGCTCGGGGAGGGGCCGATCGAGCTCGTCCCGCTGGTCCATGACGGCGTGATGTTCCTCCCCGAGCCGGACGGTCGCGTGACCGCGCTCGACGCAACCTCGGGCGACCTCATCTGGCAGTATCAGCGCGACTCCCCGGGGATCATGCGGAGCCTCGCGATCTACGAGGACAAGGTCTACTACGCGTCGCCCCGCGACGGGTATCTCGTCGCGTTGGATGCGCGGACGGGGGTCGTGGTGTGGGAGACGTCGGCTCACGACCCGGACTGCTGTCGACATTCCTCGGGACCCATCGTCGTCGCGGGCAAAGTGCTGAGCGGCCGGGCGTGCAACAACAACCTGGCCGGCGGCTGCTTCATCGCCGCGCACGATGCGCGCACCGGACGCGAGCTTTGGCGCCGCTACACCGTTGCCCGACCCGGCGAGCCGGGCGGCGACAGCTGGGACATTCCGCTGGAGCTGCGCCGCCACGTGTCGCCCTGGATGCCGGGGACCTATGACCCCGACTTGAACCTGGTCTATTGGGGAACCGGGGTTCCAGGTCCATATCCGCACATTTCGCTGGGCTCCCGCGAAGGTGACCTCCTCTACTCCAACTCGACGTTGGCGCTGAATCCGGATACCGGAGAGGTCGTCTGGCACTTCCAGCATCTTCCAGGCGACGAGCTCGACATGGATCACGCCCACGAACGGATCCTCGTGGATGCTCCGTTCCGGCCGTCGGACGAGCTCGAGTGGTTCAACCCCTCCATGGCAACGGGCCAGCCGCGAAGGCTGCTGTGGGCAGCGGGCAAGGCGGGAACGCAGTTCGTGCTCGACCGCGCCACGGGTCAGTTCGTCTGGGCGAGGCCACTCGTCCATCAGAACATCATAGCGAGCGTGGACGAGCAAGGTCGGGTGACGAAGAACGCCGCTCTCGGGCACCGGCGAATCGGCGACGTTGTCGTTGCCGGTGCTCGAGGTGGAAAGGATTGGTGGTACGGCGCGTACAGCCCGCTCACCAACGCGATATATCAGCCGTTGCTGAACGCTTGGCTCGAGCAAACGAGCTCGGAGTGGGATGGGGGCGCGAGTCAAGGCGCCGCCCGGCGCACGATCCCGTCGCCGTCCGAGCCCGAGTACCCTGGCATGGTGAAGGCCTTCGACGTCTCCACGGGGGATCTGCTCTGGGAGCAGAAGCGACACGCCCCGTGGCTCGGCGGTCTCGTGACCACGGGCGGAGGGCTGGTCTTCGGCGGCGACATCAATCGTCGCTTCCAAGCGTTGGACCAGGAGACGGGCGCGGTGCTGTGGGAGACGATCCTCAACAGCCGCGTCACGGGCGGTGCGATCAGCTACGGCGTGAACGGTCGGCAATACATCGCCGTCGCGACCGGTGGCGGCTCGTCGAGCTCGTATGAAACCTTCGGCCTCGCGCCAGGAATCCGACTCGAAGCACCCGAAGGTGGCAACGCGATCTTCGTCTTCGCCCTACCACGGAGGACCCCATGACGAGAGCGAGAATTCTGCTGGTGGCTGCGGCGCTGTCCCTCGTGCATGCGCGGGGTCCCGCTCCCGTCATGGCACAGCAGGCTCGGAACCCGTACGTCGCAGCCACCGATCGAGTCGTCGCCATCCGGGCGGGCCGCCTCTTCGACGGCACGCGCGCAACCTACGCGAACAACCAAATGATCCTCGTTCGCGGTGACCGCATCACCGAAGTGGGACCGAACGTGGCCATTCCGGCGGGAGCGACCGTGATCGATCTCGGGAGCGCGACCGTGCTCCCGGGGTTGATCGATACGCATCTCCACATGATGGGCACCGGCTCGCCGGCCACCCAATGGATCGTGGCCGTGCAGTCGTCGCAGATGGCGCTCTACAACGGGTGGACCACCGTGGTCGACCAGGGATCGCGCGAGAACCTGCCGTGGGCCACCATCGAGCTGCGGAACGCGATCGAGGCCGGTCTTCTCATGGGGCCGCGCATGCAAGTCGCGGGGCCCGTGGTCAACTCGCGTGGCAACTTCGCGACCGAGTTTCCCCCGGACGCGAACGATCTGACGCTCCCCGGAGATCGACTCGGGATCCGGGGCCCGGAGTCGGCGCGGCATGCCGTACGCCTGCTCAAGCTCATGGGTGCGGACTGGGTCAAGACCTACGCGACTTGGGACAACGAAGCACCTCATCAGAGCTTCGTGGAGAGCACGGTCAGGCAGTTCAAGCCCGATGGGACCATGGTCGGGATTCCGGCGCTGACGTTCGAGGAGGTCCAGGCAATCGCCGACGAGGCGCGCAGGCTCGGGTTGCGTACGACTTGTCACACCTATGGCATCGGAGAGGCGGCGAACAGCTGCGTGCGCGCGCCCTTCGATGTGCCCATGCACATGATGGACATCGACCGGGATCCCGCGCTCCTGCGTGAGATCGTCGAGCGCGGCACGACGGTGCAGCTCACGTTCAACGACGCCTGGGAAGGACCGCGCCGTGCCACCACGGATCGCGCGTTCAGGGCGCTCCACGCCGCGGGCGTGCCGCTGCCCTTCGGCAGCGGCACTCAGGGCGCGGCTTGGTCGCAGCTCGAGAGCACGCGCCGGCGCGATGGCACCAGCGGCGCCGTGGGGGAGGCCGCCAACCAGTTTCCGGTCTTCGTGCAGCTCGGCATGACCCCCGCCGAGGCGCTGAACTCGGCGCTCATGGTGGCCGCGCGCGACCTCAACTACCACTGGGAAGGCCGCGTCGGGAGCATCGAAGCGGGCAAGCTCGCCGACATCGTGGCCGTGGCGGGGGACCCCCTCGCCGACATCACGGAATTGCAACGCGTGAGGTTCGTCATGAAGGGCGGGGTCGTGTACCGCGACGACCTCACGAATCACCCGTCGGTCATGAGCTCGCTACTCGCTCAGGCACCGTCCCGATGAGGCGGGGGGTTCCCGGCGAGGCGACCGCGCGGCTCTTGCCATGGCGAATAGCGAACCGGTAGCATGGTCTCGTTGCGCGAGACGGATGGCGTCAAGTGAAGGAGGAATGCGCTATGGCCGACGAATCGGGTTTGCTTCGTAGCACCCTGGGCTTCTGGGGTGGGCTCCTCCTGCTCGCTTGCTCCGCGCCCCTCGCAGCCCAGGCGCCCGCCACGGTCGAGGTCACGTACGCGCGGGACGTGGCGCCTATCATGCAGGCGAGCTGCCAGTCGTGTCACCGCCCAGGCAGCGTCGCGCCGATGTCTCTCCTCACGTACCAGGATGCGCGACGCTGGGCGCGATCGATCAAGGAGCAGGTGCAGAGTCGCGTCATGCCCCCGTGGCCGCTCGACACCGGCGTGGGCATCCAACGGTTCAAGAACGACCAGTCGCTCTCGGATGAGGAGGTCGAGACGATCGTAGCCTGGGTGGACGCGGGTGCACCCCTGGGGAACCCGGCCGACATGCCTCCCGACATCGCCTGGCCGGCCTGGGGAGAGAGATGGGCGTACGAGGAGCGGTTCGGTCGGCCGCCGGACGTGGTCGTGTCGTCGCCCGCGTACACGGTCACCGCCGACGGAATGGATCAGTGGCCGATTCTTCCCGCGGTCGACGTCACCGCGGAGATGGGCGTAAAGGGCGAACGCTGGATTCGGGCGGTGGAGCTGCGTCCCGCGACGCCAGGGTCCGCGTCGGTCTTCCATCATGGCTCCGCGCGAGTGGCGAATAGACTTCCGGAGGACGTGTACATCGGCCCAGGCAGCTCCAACTCGCCGGCGGAGGTGCGCGACCTGCAGCGCGATCAGCTCGCCGAGGCTGCGGTCGGCGTCGAGGGCTCGATATTCCCCGAGGGCACCGGCAGGCTGCTCAAGGAAGGGGACCAGATCGTCTTCAACCCGCACTTCTATCCGGCCAAGCTCACCGAGGACCTCCCGGACGTCGCCCTACAGGTCGGCGTGTGGCTGTATCCGGAAGGCGTGGTGCCGCGTCCGACCGACGGCGACATCGTCTACGACCAGACGTCGATGCCGGGAATGGAGGACGCGCCGCTGATCATTCCGCCCAACAGCCAGGCGACCTACCGCACCTCGTTTCGACTGGAAGGGAACGCGCGCATCCACTCGATCCGCGGCCACATGCACCTGTTGGGCGCGTACAACGTCGTCGAGGCCGTCTACCCGGATGGTCGGTACGAGCTGATCAACAAGCTCAACTGGGACCAGCGGTGGCACACCGCGTTCCTCTATGAGGACGACGTCCAGCCGCTCCTGCCGAAGGGCACGGTGGTGATCATCACGACCGTGTTCGACAACACGAGAAACAATCTCGCCGCTCCGGATCCGGACCAGTGGGTCTTCGCCGGGAATCGCACCGTCGACGAGATGTTCCGGCTCAGGCTCGGAACGACGTTCTACTCGGACGAGGACTTCGCGGAGCTCGTCGCCGAGCGGCAAGGCCGTCCGGTAGCGTCGCGGTAGCGCCCGGACGGGGCGCTTGAGCAACACGAGACGCTTGGGTTCGAAGGTCATCGGGACCGCGGCGTGCACGCTGCTCGCCGCGACGCCGGCGGCGCTGTCGGGGCAGATCGTGCCTCGGCCCGCGCTCGAGCAGATGGACTGGAAGATCCGGACGATCAGGGATTCGGGGCAGCCGGTCGTCCCGGCCTTCGAAGGCTGGTACCAGAATCCGGACGGCACTTACGACCTGTGCTTCGGGTTCTTCAACCTGAACCGCGCCGAGTCGCTCGACGTGCCGCGCGGTCCCGACAACTTCATCGAGCCGGCGCGTTTCGACGGAGCCCAGCCGACACACTTCACGGCCTTGGGCGAAGGTCGGCCGCAGCGCGAGTTCTGCGCTTTCGTCGTGAACGTCCCGGCGGATATCGGGGACCAGCGCGTCTGGTGGAACCTCCGCTTCGCGGGGCGGACCTACCGGGTGCCCGGTCACGTCACGCTGCGCCCCTACATGATCGACAACCTCGTCAACTCCGTCGGCGCGGCCATGGAGGAGTTCGAGGTGAACCGGCAGTTCGCGGGCGCCGAAGCGGCTCCCTTGGTTCGCGTCGTCGACGCTCAGGGACCCGAGGCGCGCGGGAAGGGCGGCAACGTCCCGGCCCAGGCGCGCGCGCGCGTGGGGGCTCCGCTCAGGATTCGACTCCAGATCTCGCGGCCACCCGCACCGGACGCGGCTGCCGCCGATGACGCGCGGCGCGACGAAGACGCGCCGTCCCAGCAGTCCGTGAAGTGGACCAAGTTCAGCGGGCCCGTGGACGCACCGGTCGCGTTCAGCCCGGCCCGAGCGCAGGTCTCGGTTCCCGGAGAGCACAGCGTGCAAGCCACGTTCGTCCGCCCCGGCGAGTACGTATTGCTGGCTCAGGTGCTCCACGGGAGCTTCGCGAACCAATGTTGCTGGACGAACGCCTACGTCCGGGTCGTGGTCGATCCTTAGCCCTGCGGGGTCGAGGGCGCCGGGCTCTGAGCTGGGGTGAGGACCTGACATAGGGCGCGAGGGGGCTCGTCGCCCTATATTGGTGGCAGACGTGGTCCCCAGCGGAGGGCTCCCATGAGCAGTGTACGAATCGTCGTCCGGGCTTCCTTGGTCACCGCCTCCATCGCGCTGGTCGCGCTGCCTCATGCGGCGACCGGGCAGGAGGCCAGCGAGCGTGGAGAAGTGACGTTCTCCGAGCAGGTCGCGACGCTGATTCAGGAGAACTGCCAGGTCTGCCATCGTGAGGGGGGCATGGGTCCGATGCCGCTCACGACGTATGACCAGGCGCGGCGTTACGCCACCCGGATCCGCGCGCAAGTTGCTTCGCGCGCGATGCCCCCCTACCACTACGATCGCGAGGTGGGCATCCAGGAGCTCGAGTACGACATGCGCCTGAGCGACGCGGAAATCGCGACGATCGTGGCCTGGGTCGATGCCGGTGCTCCGCAGGGCGACCCGGCGCTCATGCCGCCGCCGAAGGCCTTCCCCGACCCTGCGGAGTGGCGCATGGCCGAGATGTTCGGTCCGCCCGACATCGTGGTGCCGACCACGCCCTACGACGTACCTGCCTCCGGGAACGACAAATGGTGGGAGCCCACCATCAAGATTTCGGGGCTCGAATCCGACCGCTACATCCGCGCCATCGAGGTGAAGCCCTCCGTAGCTGGGCGGCGAGTGGTGCACCACGCCAACACCAACCTGATGCGGCCCGGCGACGATGGTGAGCTGTACAATGCGTCTGGCGGACGCTTCACCGAATACGCGGGCAACAAGCTGGGCGAGATCGTTCCGGAGGGCGCAGGCCGGCTGATTCCTGCCGATGGATGGGTGGAGTGGAGCGTGCACTACCACCCCGACGGCACGGCGATCGAGGATGACGTGACCGAGCTGGGCTTCTGGCTCTATCCAGAAGGCTACGTCCCCGAGTTCGAGTCGAAGCTCCACAGCTGGCCGCTCCAGGGCGACCTGTTGATCCCGCCGAACGGGACCGCGATGACGCAGGGTTTCCTCTCGTTCGATCATCCGATTCGCATCGACAGCTACCAACCGCACGGGCATTTGCGGCTGAGAGGCGCTTCGATGGAAATATTCCATCCCAAGACCGGCGAACGGGAAGTCGTCTCGATGGTCAGCAACTGGTCTACTTGGTGGGCGCACAGCCACATCTACAAAGAGAACGTGGCGCCACTCGTGCCGACGGGCTCCGTCGTGATCCTGACGCACTGGTACGACAACACGGAGAACAACCCCTACAACCCGGCTCCGAATCAGTGGGTCTATCCCGGCAGCCGTACGAACGACGAGATGTCGCATGACTGGGTCGGCGTGACGCACCTCACGGAGGAGCAATACGAGGAGCTGGTGTCGTTGCGGCAGGCGAGGCCCGTGGCGAGCGCCCCGGATAGCCCCGGTCGCTGAGCCACCGATGGGCATGCCGATGTCAGGGATGAGCGCGCGGATCAGGCTGCCCGGGGCCGCGCTGGCCGTGGTCCTCGCTTGGTCCCCGCTCTCGGGTCAGGAGCCGCCGAGGCCCGTCTGGACGTTGTCGCCCAATGCCCGGCTCATGGCCGGCGAAGGGCTCCCGGTGATTCCCCTCTTCGAGGGCTGGTACGCGAATCCGGACGGGACCTACACGTTCGAGTTCGGATACTGGAACCGGAACGGGGAGGAGCACTTCGTCATTCCAATCGGGGCGGACAACTCCATCGAGCCGGCCGAGTATGGCGGTGGTCAGCCGACCGTGTTCAACCCGAGCAACGCGCGGGGATACAATCACGGCGAGAGCACGGGGAACTTCACCATCACCGTGCCGAAAGAGTTCGCCGAGGGCGGCGGGCAGGTCGTGTGGACGATCCGGTCACACGGCTCAGTGAATGCCGTGCCCGCGGAGGTAGTGTCGAACTACGGCCTGTCCTTGGGTCCTCAGGCGCGCGGCTCCCTCCCGCCGGCGCTCGCGCTCGAGGAAGGAGGCCCCGAGCTCTGGGGGTCGTTCAGCGCGGACGGCGATCCAAGGCAGTCGTACACGAGGCGCGAGTTGGGCGGTGGAACCGCGCGCGGAAGCTACGCGAGACCGGTCGTGAGGACCGCTTCTGTGGGCGCGCCGCTCACGCTGAGCGTTCGGGTGGCCGACCGCTTCGAGGCGATCAACGGCCGCGAGCGGGTGACGCCAGGCGTCATGTGGTTCACCCATCAGGGGCCGGCGCCCGCCGAGCTATCCAGTGCGGAGGTGGGAGAGGACGGCCGGGCGGCCGCGACCGCGACGTTCCCTGTGCCGGGCCGTTACCTGCTCTTGGTGCGCGCTGACAACTTCAGAGGGACCGGGGACAGCAGCACTGGCGACCACTGCTGCTGGACCAACGGCTACGTCGAGGTCAACGTCGCGCGCTGAGGGCGTCCGGGCCGTTGGAGGTCCGCCTCAGCGGGCCGCCGCTTTGATCTCGCGCAGCACCTGCCGCCAGAACCTCGCGATCGCTCGGTTGCCTGCTGACGGGCCTTCCCCGTCCGCCCGCCCCCATCATCGCCTCAGCGGGCTGTCATGAGGAAGTCCCAATGCGCGCCCGCGTACGCGACTGCTCGCTCGACGTCCTCCGCCAACATCAGTCTCTCGCCAACCATGCGACGCGCGGCGTCCTCGACGCGCCGTAGGTAGTCGGACTTGTCGGTGTAGCGCTCCTCGATGGAGAGCCTCGGGTCGCCCGTGCGCTGGCGCTCTGCGCGCGTGCGTGGGAACGGGATGTACGAGCCCGCCATCATCTGGATCTCGCCCGGGAGCCCAGCCCGTTCGCTGCGGAACGCCCAACCGGTGAAGGTCGCGAGCGGAACGGTGACGTCGGGCACCACGATCCCGCTGGTCTCGTTGCCGTCGGCGTCGACGTTCGGAACGAGGAACGGTAGGGGGTGGTCGGTCAGCTTGCCAGGCAGGTCGCTCCGGTACCCGCCGGGGACGTGGCGCGGCCAGTGCACGCCGGGAATCGCGGGGAACTGGATGTCGCGTTGAGCCACGAGCGTGCCTGCCGCCAGCGTCGGGTGGCGGTTCGCTGGCGGCGCCACGCCCTCGCGCACCCAGCGGTCCAGGCCGGCCAGGATGGCCCGCAGGGCGAAGCGCCCCTCGAGGGGATTTCCCGGGAGCTGCTGCTCGAAGAGCGGCCGAGGCGGGAAAGCGACCGTGCCGTGCGGAAAGGACCCCATCAGATAGAAACGCACGTTCTCAGCCGGCTCGAGGTCGCGCAGGCCGTCCAACGTGGTGTGGTTGAGCGCGCTCACCCGTCCTCGGTCCCAGTACTCCGACGAGCTCTCGAGTAGGACGATCTTGGGCTCGAGCCCCGCGGGGATGCGCGCGCCGAGCCCGTCGACGCGGCCGGTTGCCGGGTCTCGCGTGCTCTCGTAGCGGATCGGGAAGCGCGTCGTGTTGTGCCCGCCGCCCTCGTTGGGCTGACCGAAGCGCTGATTGAACGTGCCGAGCGAAGCGCCCGCGATCCGAACGAAGACGGCGTCGAGCGCCTTTCGCTCCTGCTCGTCGACGGTGAAGCCATCGTAGATGAGCTGGCGCAGGGAGCGGCCCGTCTGAGACGAGCCGAGGGCGTACGCGAACTCGCCGCGGACGGGTGAGCTCGGCTCGTACTTGAAGTACGAGGCCGCGTCGCGGATGGCCGCGGCGCCCACGCCGATGACGCGGGGGTCCTTCGTCTCGTAGGCGAGCTCGTACGTGTACCCCGGCTCGAAGCCCGTCCAGAGCAGGAGGGTGCGCGGGTCGTACACGACCTGGCCGCCCTCCATCCGTCCGAACTCCCAGCTCTCGCGCGGGAGCCGCCGGGGCGCGCCGTGGAAGCCCTCGCGAACCGTGAGGCTGTAGTCGGGGTCCCTCGGATCGAGCGGCGGGTAGTCCTCCATTCCGGTCCAAATCCCGGCGGCGAGGTCGAACGTCCGACCGGCCTCGAGCGGGATGAACCACTGGCTGATCTCGCCGGTGATCGGCCTACCGTTGTCGGTGGCGACCGGCGGATGGAGCGCGACCGCCGGCGTGTTCGGGCTTGGCTCCCAACCGACGGCCACGAGCGTGTAACCCTCGCGCATGAGGTAGCCGTCGCCGAAATGCGCCTCGGTGGTCGGGTCGACCGCGCCCGCGGCCAGGTTGAAGCTGGACAGGAGCGCTTTGTTGCCGCGATTGACCACGTCGAAGAAGAGGACGCCGTTTCCGCGCGAGGGATCCTTCGGGCGCAGCACGAAGATGTCGGAGGAGAAGCCCACCGCGCCGCCCGGGTCGCGCGGCGCTTTGTCGAGGTCCGCGATGATCGCGTTGCGTGGAAGACGCGGATCCAGGGAGAAGAAGATCGTGCCGGTGCACTTCTCGTAGGCCCCCGTCGTGCCGAACGGCCTGCCGCCCAGCACGTCCTCGCAGTGCGTGAGCACGACGCCCGTGACTTTGGCGGCCGCGGCCGACGGGAACGCGAGGGGGAGAAGCAAGAGCGCCGGCAGCAGCCAGCGTCGGGTCATGGGTGCGCGCATGGTGCGTCCTCCGGGAAACCGGTCCTGGGTCGATGCTGGAAAGCCCCGACGTCGGGCGTCCTGGATGCTCGTGAGAGCAGCACGGACAGGCTACGGCCTGCGCCGCAGAAGGCAAGGTCCCCCGTCCAAACGACTGGACCCTGGGTGGACGCAGCGCGCCCGACAGCGTATGTCAAAGGCGCGAGTGCGAAGTCGATGCCTGTCCTCTGAGCAGGAGGTACCATGGCGCTGGGCCGTAGGAACGCGCACCAGGAGTATCGGCACAGCCGACGAGCGACGGTCGTTGCGTTTGGGCTCCCGGTCCTGCTTCCGCTCTTCGCTGACGTAGCGAGCGCCCAACAGGCGCTCCCATTGGTCCCCCAGGCGCAGTACGAGCGCTGGCAGACCGAGCTCTCCAACTGGGGGCGGTGGGGCCCGAACGACGAGCTGGGCGCGCTCAACCTGATCACGCCGGCGAAGCGGTTGGCCGCGGCAGCACTCGTGCGCCGGGGTAGAACGGTGTCGCTCGCGCGGACTGCCGACCCGGTCCAGAGCGTCGACAACCCGTGCCCCATCCAGTGGGAGATGGTGACCGCGAGTCAGAGCGGCGCCACCGATCGCGTGGCGTACCCATGCATCCACGGGCCGGGGACCACGCACCTCGATGGTTTCGCGCACCGCTTCTTCGGCGGGCGCATGTGGAACGGCTACCCCGTGGCCGACCTGGTCACCAGGGAGGAGGGCGCCAAGCGGAACGCCGTGCTGACCATGAAGGACGGCATCGTGACGCGCGGCGTGCTCTACGACATCCCCAGGCTGAAGGGCGTGCCGTACCTCGACGCCGGGACGAGCATCACCGTCGCGGACCTCGAGGCTTGGGAAGCGCGGACCGGCGTGCGCGCCGGTCCCGGAGACGCCATGCTGCTCCGCTGGGGCCGGTGGGCGCGCCGCGAGGCCGTGGGCATGTTCGACACCGGTCTAGAAGCGGCAGGGTTCGACAACTCCGTCATCCCATGGCTGAAGGCGCGCGACGTCGCGATCATTGGCTGGGAGACGCCAGGTTACACGCCGCGGCCCGAGGGCGACCTGCCCACGCTCGCGCTGCACGACTTCGCGCTCACGATCCTGGGCATCCACCTACTCGACCGCGCCGACCTCGACGCGCTCGCCCAGGTGGCGGCGGAGGAGGGGCGGTGGGAGTTCATGCTGATGATCGCGCCGCTGCCGATCCCCAACGGCACGGGCTCACCCGTGAACCCGCTCGCGGTGTTCTGACGCCGGGGTCCCCAATGGCAGCGCCTTCTGAAATCGATGCGATCCGCGAACGAGCAATCCTCACCTCTCTGGCAGGCTTCCCCTTTCTGCCGGTGTTCGGCGTGGTGTGGATCACCGCCGGGGCCCTGAGTTACTGGGTTCCGCTCACAGTCGCGCCTTGGCTGTACCCGGGCCTGGGAGGCTTGGCGATGCCGATCGCCATCATGCTGGAACGGCGGCTGGGGTACGTGCGCGCGGTCGACCCGGATCCGCTGCTCCCGCTCACGCTGCATCTTCTCTTTGTGCAGATCGTGGCGTTTCCGGCTATCCTGCTCGTCTGGGACACCACCCCGGCCCTCATGCCGGTCGCGTTCGCGGCGGTGGTGGGTGCCCATTTTCTGCCGTTCCAGTGGGTCTATCGCACCAGCGTGTACGGTGTGCTGGCGGTCGTCGTGGCCGTTGGGCCCTTCATCCTCGCGCTTCTCGTCGGGCAGCGCGCACTGCACCTCACCGGCCTCTTCGTCGGCTGCGCCCTCCTGGCAGGGGCGTTCCTGGTGCGTTCCCACGCGAACGCGACGTGGATCGCATCCGGACAGGCCGCCCACCCTCACCAGGCAGGGGACGGCGCTGCGCGTGGACACTGAGGCGATGGGCCTGGCGACGTTGCCGCGACCGGTCGGTTGGCCTACACTGCGCGTCGTCCGACCCATCGAGGAATCCGCCCTTCCGTGAGACAGCTCATGCCCGAGGCTCGGCTCGTAGTCGCTCTGGCGGTGCTCGCGTGTGCCCTCGCGACGGAGGCCTGCTCGGGCACGGGCGAGGGCCGCGGCGCGGGTGGGGATGCGGCTGGCGCGGCGGCGCTCGACCAGGCCGGTGCCGTCGATCGCCTCGGCGAGACGCGATGGTCGCCAAGGACGGACGGCGCCTCGGCCCCCAGCTTCGTCGTCGATCCGAGCTGGCCGAAACCGCTCCCGAATGACTGGCGGATCAGCCAAGTGGGCGGCATCGCCGTCGACACGCACGACAACATCTGGGTCTACCACCGGCCGCGCGCCCTGGAGTCCAGCTCGGCCGGAGCCCTGCCCCGAGCGGGCATGAACGGTCGGGGGGTGCCCATCAGCGGGCTCGGACACCCTCGCCCGTACGCCGACCGGAACACAGGGTGCTGCGTCCCGGCGCCCTCCGTGCTCAGGTTCGACCCTGAAGGCAATCTGCTGGACGCGTGGGGCGGACCGGCGGACCCCGGGTTCCTCGAAGCCAACTGCCGCGAAGAGGATGGATGCTTCTGGCCCGCCCGGGAGCACGGGATCTTCGTTGACCACAACGACTACGTGTACATCTCCGGAAACGGAGAGGACGGCGGGGCCGGCCAGCAGCAGGGCCTGGATACCTATCCGTGGGCACCCACCTTCGGCGACGACTCGCACATTCTCAAGTTCACGGCGGACGGCGAGTTCGTTTTGCAGATCGGCCGCGCGGGGATGGAAGGACCGGACAGCGAGAAGATCGACGGCGGCCCCAACGGGACGCCTCAGCCCTACCTCGTGGCGGACATGTCGGTGGACCCCCGCACGAACCGCCTCTACATCGCGGACGGCTACGGGAATCGCCGCATTCTCATCGTCGATGCCGAGACGGGGCAGTACGTCGGGCACTTCGGCGCGTACGGGCAGAACCCGGTCGAGGACGACCCGAGCGCGGGCGTCGCGGACACGGACGTGGGACCGTGGATGACCGATTACCTCGCGGGCAACATGACCCCGCTGTTCTTCAGAAGCCCGCTGCACTGCGCGAGCGTCAGCCGCGACGGATTCCTGTATGCCTGCGACCGCGGCAACAACCGCGTCCAGATCTTCGACCTGGGAGCGGAGGGCCTAGGGAGGCCGTGCGCAAACCCGCAGGCGCAGGCCAACACGTGCGGCTTCGTGGCCGATCTCCATGTGGCCCCGCAGACCGCCAGCGGCACGGCCGGCACCGCGGCGCTCTCGACCGATCCCGGGCAGACCTGCATGTACGTCGGCGACCTCGCCAACGGCACGCTGTACATCATCAACCGCGATAACCGCACGGAGCTCGACCGGATCGGGCGGCCCGGGCGCCAGGCGGGCGAGTTCCATTGGCTGCACGCACTGGCCGTGGACTCGCGCGGGAACGTCTACACGGGTGAAGTCGACAGCGGGCAGCGGATCCAGAAGTTCCTCCGGTACGGATCGGAGAGCTGCAGCGGCACCGGCAGCAGCGAAGTGGGAAGCTACGACGCCAACAGGTGAAGGACCGCAGTGCCACGAGAGACTTCGATTTTCGCCGAGAGCGGAGGATTCTGATGACGCACGCAACGACGAGATGGTCCGTGCTCCCGGTGCTGACCGCGACGCTCGTCGCATGGTCCGCGCCCGCGGCCGCACAGAGCGCCTTCAGCAACCCGAACATGCGGCCGACGAACGACCTCCCGAATCCGTACTCGGCGAGGCAGGTCATGCCGCTGCCGGACGGTCGCTCGTGGGGTTCCACGGCCGGCGTCGACGGAGCCAAGGGCCGGGACGACATCTGGGCGATCGACCGGTGCGGGACCAACAGCTGCGTCGGATCCGGCGTCGATCCCCTCATGCACTACGACGCGAGCGGGAATCTGATCGGCCGCATGGGAGCCAACCTGTTCGCGTTCCCGCACGGCATCCACGTGGACCAGGAGGGCAACGTCTGGGTGACGGACCCGCTTCCGCCCGATGGTCGCGGTGCCGGCGGCACGGTCGGACAGCAGGTCACCAAGCTTAGCCCCGACGGTCGGATCCTCCTGCAGCTGGGTACGCGCATGGTGACCGGGACGGGTCCCAATCAGTTCAGCTCACCCTCCGACGTGGTCGTGGCGAGGAACGGCGACATCTTCGTGGCCGACGGCCATGGAGAGGGCACGGCCGAGCGGATCATGAAGTTCGACAGGAATGGCACGTTCATCATGCAGTGGGGGCGGGCGGGCAACGGCCCGTGCGGAGCGGGTGAGTTCTCCAGCGTCCATGCGATCGACATCGACTCGCAGGGCCGGCTCTTCATCGGCGATCGCGACAACAATCGTATCCAGATCTACGACCAGCAGGGCAACTACCTGGACTGCTGGTACCAGTTCAGTCGCCCGAGCGGGATCTACATCGATGCCCAGGACAACATGTTCGTCACCGACTCGGAGTCGAGGGACGGCGCCGACAACGGGATGGACCTGGCCCACCCCGGTTGGCAGCGCGGCATCCGGATCGGCAGCGCCAGGGACGGCACGGTGCGGGCCTTCATCCCCGATCCCAATCCCCAGGGCGGCAGCAGCACGTCGGAGGGCGTAGCCGCGATCAGGGGCGGCGCGGTCGTATACGGCGCCGAGGTGGGGCCGAGGTCCTTCGTTCGTTATACGAGGAGGTAGCAGGACGCCGGCGCCGCCCGCGGGGTCGACCCGCTCCAACGTCTTTCGCCTGACCAGCTGGACCAAGTAGCTCCTTTTCGGACGACCTCGGGGCGCGTCGCGTCAGCTCCCTTCGGACGACCTCGGGGCGCGTCGCGTCAGCTCCCTTCGGGCGTCGGGGGGGTGGTCATCCGACGGATCACCACCGGAGCCGCCAGGCTCGCGAGCGCCAGCACCCACAGGGCGATCGCGATCGGCGAGTCGAACAGCACGCCCCAGTCTCCGCCCGATAGCGCGAGCGAGCGACGCAGGTTTTTCTCCATCAGCGGACCGAGCACCAGCCCGAGCACGACGGGCGCGAGCGGGAACTCCAGCTTGCGCATCCCCCACCCCACGACACCGAAGACGGTCATGAGGACGAGGTCGAGCGCGGTGCCGTTCACGGCGTAGACGGAGACGAACGCCAGCGCGGTCACCGCGGGCATGAGGAACCAGCGTGGCAACGCGAGCGCGCGGACGAACACGCCGACGAGCGGCAGGTTGAGCACGAGCAGGAAGACGTTGCCCACGTACATCGACGCCGCGAGTCCCCAGAAGAGATCGGGCTCCTCTTGGATGAGGAGCGGGCCCGGGGTGATGCCGAGCCCGAGCAGCGCCCCGAGCATGACGGCGGTGGTGCCGCCGCCGGGGACGCCGAGGGTGAGCATCGGAATCATCGCGCCCGTCGCGGCCGCGTTGTTGGCGGCCTCGGGCGCGGCGACGCCGCGGATGTCGCCGTAGCCGAATCGACCGGTGCGTCCCGCGATGCGCTGCTCGGCGGTGTACGCGAGGAACGACGCGATCGTGCTCCCGGCGCCCGGCAGTGTACCGATCACGAAGCCGAGGCCGGACGCGCGCAACATGGTCGCCGTGGTCTCGCGCAGCTCGCGCATCGACATGAGCACTCGCCCGTAGGCGAGCCTGCCGGTCTTTCCGACCGGGCCCTCCTCGAGCAGCTGGAGCACCTCGCTGACCGCGAACAGCCCAATGGTGACGACCACGAAATCCATGCCGTCGAGAAGCTGGATCTGCCCGAACGTGTAGCGCGGGACCGCGCTCTGCGGATCCAGCCCGACCGTGGCGAGCCAGAGCCCGAAGGCCGTCGACGCGAGCCCTTTCACGGCGCTCGTCCCGGACAGGGTGGAGAGTGCCGTGAACGCGAACACGACCAGTGCGAAGTACTCGGCCGGGCCGAAATCGATCGCCCACTGTGATAGCAATGGCGCGAGGAGCACCAGCGCGAAGATCGACAGCGTGCCACCGACGAACGACGCGATCGCGGCCGTCGCCAGCGCCGGGCCGCTCCGGCCCTCGCGCGTCATCGCGTAACCGTCCAGCGCCGTCATGAGCGAGGAAGACTCGCCCGGCACGTTCAGCAGAATCGAGCTGATGGAGCAGCCGTACTGCGACCCGTAGTAGATGCCCGCGAGAAGGATGAGCGCCGACTCGGGCGGCAAGCCGGTGACGAAGATCACGGGGAGGAGGATCGCGATCGCGTTGATCGGCCCCACGCCCGGGAGCATCCCCACGAGCGTCCCGACCAGCACGCCTCCGAACGCGAGCGACAGGTTGAGTGGCTGTAGCGCGATCGCGAAGCCGCCCGCGAGTGAGCTCAGCGCATCCAAAGGTCACCGACGGGCAGCGGGAGCGCGAGCACGCGGACGAAGACGATCCACAGCGCCACCGTGAGCGCCAGCGCAGCAGGTACGCTGCGCTTGGGCGCCGCTCCGAATAGATGTGACAGCGCAGCAACGACGGCCGTCGTGGAGAGCAGGAAGCCGAGCCAAGGGAGCGCGAGTCCGTACACGATCAGTGCCGCGCTCCCGAGACCCATGCGCACGAGCGTCGCTCGTTCGGGCCAGCGCATCCCGACGAAGGGACGGCGCGCCTGCTGAGCGCCGGCCAGCACGAGCCCGACCGCGGCGACGAGGGGCAGTGCCTTGGGTCCAACGGGATCCGTCAGGAACGCCACGTCGAACCCGGTGGCCTCGAGGCCGATGAGGGCCCCGACCGCGATGAGCACCGCCCCGGGGATGCGATCCGTCCAGCTCATTCGATGAGCCCGAGCTCGCGCGACATGCGCCGAAAGTCCTCGACTTGTGCCTGCACGAACGCGTCGAACTCGGATCCCACCATGAAGAACGGCTGCAGCCTGTTGCTGGCGCGGGCCCTTTCCCACTCGCTCGAGCGGCCTACCTGCTCGAGAACGTCCACCCATGCTCGATAGCGGGTGTCGTCGATTCCGCGTGGCACGTAGAACCCGCGCCACGTGACCCACGTCAGATCGACGCCCGACTCGCGTGCGGTCGGCACGCCGGCGAGCACGCCCTCCGTGCGCTCGGGGGCGAACGTCACGAGCACGCGGATGCGACCGGCGGTGATCTGCCCTTCGACCTCGGACGCCTCGCCCGAGAAGAGGTCGACGAAGCCGCCGAGCAGCGCCGTCATCGCCTCACCGCCGCCGTCGAACGGGACGTAGCGGATACGCAGCGGATCGATGCCGGCGCGGTCCGCGAGCAAGAGCATCTTCATGTGGTCCTGACCCGCCACCGCGGAGCCGCCGCTGACCACGAGCGAACTCGGATCACGGAGCCAGGCCGCGAGCACGTCGTCGAGGGAGCGCAGCGGCGAATCAGCCGCGACCGCGAGGATGCCGTACTCGGCGCCGATCGCTCCGACCCAGCGCACGTCGTCCACGGTCAGATCGCCGTATTGACCCTGCGCTAGGCGGAGCGTGGTCGACGGGCTCGCCGCGATCAGCACGTTGGGGTCCTCGTTGCGCTGCGCCACCGCACGCGCGAACGCGACGCCGCCTCCCGCGCCCGGCAGGTTGGTCGTACGCACGAGGCCGCGAGCGAGCCCGAGCTCGGAGAGCACCTGTCCCACGGAGCGGCACGTCAGGTCCCATCCGCCGCCGGCCGCCGCGGGCGCGAGGCACTCCCACCCGCGCGTTTCGGGCGAGGGCGCGCAGGCGAGCCACGCGACCGAAGCCACGGCGAGGGCGGTCGCGTGGACCGCCCTACGGCCGGTTGGCGCTTTGCCGTCCATACCGTCAGAGGCAGGCCGGAGAAACAGGTGAGGCTCCTGAAGGGCGTGAAGGTCGGGAAGATACTCGCGGCCGCCGTGAGGCCGGGTACGAAGCCAGCGCGTCCAGAAGGGCACTCGCGGACTCGAGCTGGGTCTGCGAGTCGGAATATGCCCACAACAAGATTTCGAGCGCGGCCCGCGCCTGCATGTAGTCCGCGCGGGTGGCGACGAAGGCGAACTCCCGCGGCGTGTTGGCGAGCGCCTGCTCGGCCGTGATGCCGTACCTCGTGTCCACGTAGCGCGGGTTCGCGAACCGGTAGGGCGGCGTCGCGACCATGGAGAAGTCGTCCCCGGGCGCGTTGGGCGCCGTGACGCGTACCGTCCAGCCCGGGGGGTTCGCGGTTACGGTATCCGCGTCGAGCCGGAAGACGAGCGACGGGGTCAAGGCAATCTCGAGCGACTCCCCCGCCACCACGCGGCCGCTGAACGAGTCCGCACGGAAGGGCGGCATGGTGCGTGCCTGCTGCGCCGTCGCGCCTTGAGCGAGCGTCAGCGCGAGCAGACCGACCGCGACCGCCTGAAGGGGTCGGGAACGCGCGTCAGTCGCCGCCACCGCCGTCGCCCCCTCCGCCACCACCGTCGCCAGCGGATGCGCCGTCACCGCCGTCCATGGCGCCGTCGCTCGCGTGCGTCCGGTCCGACTTCCTGCCCGGGGCCCAACCCGACGAATCGGTCATGCCCAGGTGCGTAGCCAGGTCCCGGTCGTCCCTGGGCTTCGGCCGGAAATGGCGTCGCGCGTACGCCAGCAGGAGCACCATCGCGGCGACCAGAACGACCGGCGCGAGCAGGGCGAACGCGTTCATGTTCCGTTCATCATGTCGGCACCGCACGCACGGGAGCAAGAAAGCCCGGCGCCGCGCGGGGCGCGCGGCGCCGGTCGACCGACGGAGACGCGTGCGTTCCACAACATGTCGAAGCCGGCCTCCTCGAGAGCGGGCTTCTGGGCCTGGTTCTCACTGACGACTCGACCATCGAATGAGGTGGATGGCACGCTCGGAGATGTGCGCGTAACGCGGATCGTGCGTGACTAAGCAGAATGGTCGCGCCCTCGTGCAATTCCTTCACCAGGTCCATCACCTCCCCGCCGTTCTTCGAGTCCATGTTACCCGTCGGCTCGTCCGCCAACAGGATCAGCGGCTTGCCCACGATCGCCCGCGCCACCGCCACCCACTGCTGCTGCCCGCCCGACAGCCGGCTCGGATAGTGGCTCATCCGGCGCGCCATCCGCCGCCGCTGTTGCCCGGCAAGCGCCGGAGCCTCGATCTTGCAGTATGTCCGTGCCGCTGCTCGCTGTCGTGACGCTCACGGCGGCGCTCCAGGTTCCTCAGGCGTCTGTCGCGGGCGTGATCCGTGACGCCGAGAGCGGCCGGGCGCTCGCCGGCGCGACCATCCTGCTCGGCGACCTGGGTCGCGCCACCTCCTCCGGCTCCGATGGTGCCTACGCACTGTACGCCGTCCCGGCCGGACCCCAGCACGTCAACATATCCGCGCTCGGCTACAGGTCGCGCACGGTCCACGCCCTCGTTCCGGGCTCAGGCTCCTTGGGCATCGACGTGTCGCTCGAGCCGGACCCTATCTTGCGCGAGGGCCTCGAGGTCGAGCCGGCTCGACCCGTGTGGGGGGCGGAGCCGGTGGGGGTGGGCGCGTTCCCCGACCGGGAGGTCTCGCTCGCCGCGGTTCGCAACCACCCCCTGCTCGCAGAGGCGGACTCGCTCGCGGCGCTCGCCGGCGGCGCGGTGGTGCTCGACCCCGAGGCGCCGAGTGGGGTTCATATCCGCGGGGGCGCGGCCGACCACACTGCCTACGCGCTCGACGGCATCCCGATCCTCGATCCGGTGCACAATGCAGGGCTCTTCTCGGCCTGGAGCCCGGATGCGCTGGCAGGCGTGGCGGTGAGCTCCTCGGCCCTTTCGCCCGCGCTCACCGAGGCGCTCGCCGGGGTCGTGTACGCCACCACGCGCGAGCCCGGCGCGCGCTTCGGCGCGATCGTCGAGGCAACCGGGACGGCGGTCTTCGTCTTGGTCGCCCTGGCGCCACTCCGCCGGCTCGAGGATCGCCTGACCGAGCGCCGCGAGGGAGATCGTCGCGCGGGCGATCGACGTGCCGGACCGGACGTCCCTCCACCGGGAGCGGCCTGAGCAGGCCTAACCCCGCCGCCTCCGCACCATCGTGCATAGGTGAAGCAATCTCCCTATCATGCCGTCCACTCGAGCACTCTCCCCCGGGCACATGCCGCAAACCCAAGCCTACGAAGCCCCGCGCACGCTCGCCGACGCAGTGCGGCTTCTCTCGACCGACGGCCACGCCCGCCCTCTGGCTGGCGGCACCGACCTCCTCGTGCAGAGCCGGGCCACCCAGAAACTACCGTCGACGTTCGTCGACCTGAAGCGCATTCCGGAGTTGGTCGGCATCGAGGTAGGCCCGGACGGCCTGCGCCTCGGTGCAGCGACCAGTGCGGCCGTGATCTGCGAGCATGCCGAAGCACGCCGCCTCTGGCCGGGACTGGTCGAGGCGATCGGCTTGCTCGGCTCCACGCAGATCCAGGGACGCGCAAGCGTGGGCGGCAACCTCTGCAACGGCTCACCCGCCGCGGATACGACGTGTTCGTTGATCGTGAACCGCGCGCGCGGCGTCATCGCGGGGGCGAAGGGCGAACGAACCGTCGAGGTCGAGCGCTTCACGACTGGCCCGGGCCGCACGGTCCTCGAGCCGGGAGATCTGCTCGTCGCCCTCGTGGTTCCCCGCCCCGCGGCGCGCACGGCCGACGCATACCTGCGCCTCATTCCGCGAAGCGAGATGGACATCGCGGCGGCGGGCGCGGCGGCGAGTGTCACCCTCGACGAGCGCGGAGTTTGTACCGCGGCGCGCGTGGCCATCGGAGCGGTGGCACCTACGGCGCTCCTCGTGCCCGCCGCCGCCGACGCGCTGATCGGAAGCCGGCTCGACGACGCGGCGCTCCGACGCGCGGCTGACGCGGCGAGCGCGGCTGCGCGGCCGATCGACGACAAGCGCGGTACGGCAGTCTACCGCAAGACCGTGGTTGGCGTGCTCACGCGCCGTGCCGCAGGCATCGCGGCCGAGCGCGCCCGCGCCCGACCCTGAACATCCCCAGGAGACGTTTGTGACGGTCCATGTTCGCACGACCATCAACGCAGAGCCCCAGGAGTTCCTCTGTGAGCCCGGGGAGACGCTGCTCGAGGCGCTCAGAAGCCGACTGGGGCTGACGGGCACGAAGGAAGGGTGCGCGACCGGTGACTGCGGAGCGTGCTCGGTGCTCCTCGACGGACGCCTGGTGCCCGCGTGCCTGGTGCTCGCCGCCGAAGTCTCCGGCCGGGAGGTCCTGACGGTCGAGGGCGTCGCGACAGGCGACACCCTCCACCCCGTGCAGCAGAAGTTCCTCGAGCACGCGGCGCTGCAGTGCGGCGTGTGCACACCCGGGTTCGTGGTCGCGGCCAAAGCGCTGCTCGACCACAACGACGACCCGACCGAAGAGCAGGTGCGCTACTGGCTGGCGGGCAACCTCTGCCGATGCACGGGCTACGACAAGATCGTGCGGGCGGTCCTCGATGCGGCGGCCGACATGAGGGGGGTCACGGTATGAGCACGGCGACGAAGACGTTCGAGCACGTCGGCACCCGGCCGATCCGGCACGACGGCCTCGACAAGGTCACCGGGCGGGCCAACTACGGCGCGGACTACGCGCTCCCCGGCATGTTGCACGGCTACGTCGTCCGCAGTCCGCACGCGCACGCCCGCATCGTGTCGATCGACACCTCGGCTGCCGAGGCCATGGCCGGCGTGAAGGCCGTCGTCACCGGGAGCGACATCCCCAAGACGAACGCCAAGCTCGTCATGGGCGAGGCCGCGCTCGACTTGGGCGCCATGGGCGACAACGCGCTGGCGCACGACAAGGCGCTCTACGAGGGGCACGCGGTGGCGGCAGTGGCGGCTACCTCCCCAGAGATCGCGAGCGCGGCGGCCGAAGCGATCCGCGTGGTTTACGAGCCGCTTCAGCCCGTCATGAACGTCGACCAGGCGCTCGCACCCGACGCGCTGATCCTGCACGACGGGATGGTCACCAAGGGACGACCCAAGCCCGATGCGCCCACGCGCACCAACGTAGCGCTCCGCATGGAGCTCACGCGCGGCGACCTCGACAAGGGGTTCGCCGGAGCCGACGTGGTGATCGAACGGACCTTCACTACGCCGATGGTGCATCAGGGCTACATCGAGCCGCACGCGTGCGTGGCCCGGTGGGGCGAGGACGGCCAGGTCGTGGTGTGGACGTCCACGCAGGGGCACTTCGTCGTGCGCGATTGCTGCGCGGGGATCCTCGGCATCGATGCGGCGCGCATCAAGGTGATTCCGAGCGAGATCGGTGGAGGTTTCGGGGGCAAGATCCCCGTCTACCTGGAGCCCGTCGCCATTGCGCTCGCGCGCAAGGCACACCGGCCAGTGAAGCTCGTGATGTCGCGCGAGGACGTGTTCCGCGCTTCGGGGCCGACGTCGGGGACGAAGATCCGCGTGAAGCTCGGCGCCAAGAAGGACGGCTCCTTCGTCGCCGCGAGCGCGTCGCTCTACTACGAAGCGGGCGCGTATGCCGGGTCGCCCGCGGGCGCGGGCGCGATGTGCGCGATCGCCGCGTACGACATCCCGAACTTCCTCGTCGAGGCGTACGACATCGTCGTCAACCGGCCGAAGGTAGCCGCCTACCGCGCGCCCGGGGCTCCCGCGGCCGCGTTCGCGGTGGAATCGGTGGTGGACGAGGTCGCCCGCCGCCTGGGCAAGGACCCGATCGAGCTGCGCCTGCAGAACGCCGTGCGCGAAGGCGATCAGGCTGCGTACGGGCCCGAGTTCGGGCCGATCGGGCTGCGCGAAGTGCTGGAGGCGGCGCGTTGCCATCCGCACTGGAAGGCGCCACTCGTTCCCCAGCCTGGCCGAAAGGTGGGCCGCGGCGTGGCGTGCGGGTTCTGGTTCAACGCCGGCTTGAACTCCAGTGCCACGGTATCGCTCTCCGCGGATGGCAGCGCGAACGTGGTCACGGGCAACCCCGACATCGGCGGCACGCGGGTGGCGCAGGCGCTCATGGTGTCCGAAGAGCTCGGCATCCCGGTGGAGCGCGTGCGGCCCATTGTCGCGGACACGGACAGCATCGGCTACAACGACGTCACCGGCGGCAGCCGCGTCTGCTACGCGACCGGCATGGCGGTCATCGAGGCCGCGCGCGACGCGCAAGCGCAGCTGCGCGCGCGTGCCGCCAAGATCTGGGACGTGCCGGTGGAGCAGGTCGGCTGGGAGCGCGGCCGGGCCATTGCCCTGAACGGTGCGTCCGGGCGTGAGCCACTCACCGTGAGCGAGCTTGCGGCCAAGCTCATGCACACCGGCGGGCCCATCATCGGCAGTGCCACCGTCAACGCACCCATGGCGGGGCCCGCGTTCGGCGCGCACATCTGCGACCTCGAGGTCGACGAGGATACCGGCGTGAGTCGCGTGGTGCGCTACACCGTCGTGCAGGACGTCGGCAAGGCGGTTCATCCGAGCTACGTCGAGGGACAGATGCAGGGAGGCGCATCCCAGGGGATCGGGTGGGCGCTCAACGAAGAGTACGTGTACGATGCGGAGGGGCATCTCCAGAACCCCGGATTCCTCGATTACCGCATGCCCGTGGCATCCGACCTTCCCATGATCGACACCGTGATCATCGAGGTGGCGAACCCTCTGCACCCCTATGGGGTGCGCGGCGTGGGCGAAGTGCCCATCGTGCCGCCCCTGGCCGCCGTCGCGAATGCGATGCACGACGCGACTAGAGTTCGCTTCACGGCCCTCCCGCTCTCGCCGCCCCGCGTCCTGGCAGCGCTCAAGCAGCGCGGCTGAACATGGCGACGGTCCACTTCTCCCGTGGGCTCGCGCGCTACACCGGAGGTGTGGAGTCGCTCACGGTCGATGCGCCGCGGGTGCAGGAGCTGCTCGTGGTCGTGACAGAGCGCTTTCCCGGGCTCACGCAGCCGCTCGAGGTGATGGCGATCGCGGTGGATGGTGAGGTGCACCAGCACCATGACTACTTGAAGCTCCGGCCCGATAGCGAGATCCACTTCGTGCCGCAGATCGCGGGGGGATGAGGCGGGTGAGGTCGGTTTCGCGAAGTGAACCGTCAAGGAGGCGCCTGTGCGTCTGACGAGTGCGTTGGTTCTAGGCGCGGTGATCGCGTGCGCTTCACCGCATCCGGCTGTGGCCCGTGTGCAAGCGGCGGGTGGCCCCCCCGAACCGTTCCGCATCATCGGAAACGTCTACTTCGTCGGAGGCGAATACGGCTCCTACCTCATCACCACGCCCGAGGGCCACATTCTCCACGACACGGGCACCACGGACATGCACGAGCAGATCGTCGCGAACATCGAGAAGCTCGGGTTTCGTGTGCGGGATGTCCGGATCATGATCTCCAGTCATGCGCACTGGGACCACGTGGAGGGACACGCGGCCATGAAGCGCGCCACGGGCGCTCAGGTCGTAGCGCTCGGCGGTGACGCGGTCGCGCTCGCGTCGGGCCGGGACAACTCGGCTCTGGGGGCCCGAGGCTGGGAACCCGTCATGGTGGATAGCGTGATCGCGGACGGCGACACGGTCACCCTGGGCGGCGTAACGCTGCGTGCGCTCCTCGTGGCAGGGCACACCCAGGGGGCGACGATGTGGATGACGAACGTCCAGGAAGGCGGACGCGCGTATTCGGTCGCCTTCCGCGGCGGCGAGATTCCGAACGCAGGGGTGCAGCTGTTCGACAACCCCAGGCACCCGTCGGTGGTCGCCGACACGGAGAGGACGCTCCGAAGACTGAAAGAGCTCGAGCCTCCGGATCTCTTTCTGCACAACCACCCCCAGAACACGTCGCGTCCGCTGAGTCCGGCTCTCCCGGTCGACCCGAGATGCGTGACCTGCCTGGATGCAGCTGCCTGGAGCAGCTACGTCGCGCGCTCCGAATCTTCGTTCGAGGGCATGCTCCGCGAGGCCCAGGAGCGACGGGGCCGCTAGTCAGTGGGGCTGTAGCCGCACCTCTCGCAGAACGCGCGGGCGTGGGCTCGGAGACCGGCGGCAGGCGGGGCGACCGCCGCCGAGCCCAGAGCCGGCCGGCCGCCCGACAGGCGGCAGCCCAGCGCGCAGACATGGCCTCGCGGTCGACCCGTCTGCCCCGCAGCCAGACCTCGGAGATGCGGCGCGTATTCCGGATGTCGTCGAGGGGGTTGGCGTCGAGGACGATGAAGTCGGCGCTCTTGCCGACCTCGAGCGTCCCCAGCTCGTCGGCCACGCCGACGAACTCGGCGGTGGCGCTGGTCGCCGCCCGGATGGCCTCGTGGGGCGTGAAGCCGAGCCAGTTCACGAACGCCTCCATCTCCATGTGGCTGCCCCATCCGAGCGCGCGCCGCCCACCCGCGTCGTGACTCCCCACCAGGACGGTAGCGCCCGCCTCGCGCACGCGGCGCGTATTCTGCGCCCACAGGCCGCCGTCTCCAGGCGCGGGGGCCATGCGCTCGAACGCCAGACCCCACTCGTCCAGGAAGGCCGGGCACTTGAGGGCCCCCAAGAGCGGATCCGACAGCCATTCGGGCCGCTCGCCCGGGGCGCGCGTCGCGCTGCCGCCGTCCATCTGTGAGGTCAGCACGGAGATGTTGACGAACCCCGGGCGCGCGCGGATGAGCCCGAGCAGCTCCTCGTCCACCGGCGCGTCCTCGACCGTGTGCGTGATCGCGTCGACGCCCGCCTCCAACACCCCCTTCCAGTCGTGCACGGTCTTCACATGGGCGATGGTGCGGAGCCCGAGCCTGTGCGCCTCACGGATCGCCGCGCCGTAGATCGGGGCCGGCATGTACGCGGGCTCCTCACTGCGCGGATCGATGAAGCCCCACCGGTCCTCGATCCATAGCTTCACGAGCTCGACGCGCTGGGCGGCGAGCTCCCGCACCGCCGCTTCTGCGAGCCAAGGGCTGACGGTCGGGTAGAAGCTGGTGCTGCGCGGATTCCCCGTACCGGGCCAGGCGAGCCCTCGCCCGACCGTCAGGTAACGCGCACCGGTGAAGTCGTCTCCCTTCGACCGCTCGCGCAGATCGACGAAGCTCGTAGGGTCGTCGCTGTAACGTGCGTCGATGAACGTCGGCAAGTCGCTGCCCAGGCTGTAGGTCAGGGCGTGCCCCGTGTAGGCGAACCGGTCGAGGTGATCGAGGATGCGCTCCTCGCGGAAGTCGTCCTGGATCTCGGTGTCGAGGATCTCGTCGTAGTAGCCGACGTGACTGTGCGGGTCGACGATGGCAGGCATCAGGGTCTTGCCCGTGAGGTCCACACGACGAGCCCCGGCCGGAGCGACCAGCTCTCCCGCGCGACCCACACCCAGAATCGTGCGTCCTCGGACGAGGAGTGCTGCGTTCTCGATCGCGGGCGTGTCGTCCCCGATGATCAGCCGGGCGCCCTCGAAGAGCGTCGCATCATCGCCCTCCGCCAGCGCGTCGCCGCCCGGAGATCCGGGAGCGCACCCGGCGACGAGGAGCGTCAGACAAAGAGTCGGACACCTGGGCCGCTTGGGCCTCATCAGGGACGGATCGCTCATCGCCCGCATCGTCCTCGACCCTCCGTATTGCGTCTCACCCCGACGCGTCGATCGTCAATCTGCGGCCCGTCCGGCGCCCGGGAAACCGGTCGCACGTAGGAGCGGCATCGAGTGCGGAGTCACGCCGGATCGATACGTCCGAAGCCGACGCCGACGACGAGCCCAACCGCCGTGAACAGGATGAAGAAGAGCAGCGCCTCTGGCGTGAGCAGCCCGCGGAAGGACCCGCTCCAATAGCGCGCGATGGCGGCGGTCGGCAGCGCACCGAGGAGCACGCCGAGCACCGGGTACATCCAGCTAGCCCAAGCGCGAGGCGCCGCGCGGCGAGCCAGTCGGAGAACGGGCAGATAGACGAGCCAGTAACAAATCCAGAATACGATCAACGAGGAGAACACCACCGCCCCGAGATCACCCGGCGAGATCATCCACTCGCCGTACAGGATTCCGAGCGCGGCGATGTACGCCAGTAGACCTATCAGCCAGGCGCGCATACCGAGGCGAAGAACCGTCACGTGTGACGCGCGTGCGTATCGCCGGCCCGGAGCTCCCAGCGCCATACCCGCCCATCCTGCGGATCCATCACTTCGCCCAAGAAATCGAAGGCGCATTTGCTGAGCACGCGCGTGGAGGCGTTCTCGTGCGGCAACGTATGCGCCCGCACGACTTTTGCGCGGCCCGTGCGGAATGCGTACACCGCCATCGCCTGCGCGACCTCTGTGGCATACCCTCGACCCTGGTAGGCGGGAGAAATGCTGTACGCGATCTCGACCACCCCGTCGGCATCCGGAGGACCCGTGAATCCACAGCTCCCGACCACCGTGCGACTTTCCCGGTGGATCACGTTGAAGCCGTGAAGCCAAGGGTCCGCGGCCGTGGCAGCCTTCGCGCGCGCGAGCCACTCGGGCGACACCTGGGCGCGATCGACCTCGTTCATCGCCTCGATCGAGGCCAGAAGCTCCTCGATTGTGGGAAGACTCAGCTCGAGGTTCTGCGTGAGGATTTCGGCCTCTCGCATGGCTGACCTATGGCAGCATAGACGTGGCGAGCGCCTGTTAAGTTTAATCGCAAGCTCTGGATCCGCACTGAGCGCCCTGGAGGTCCGCCGAAGACACCAGCGCGATCCCAACCAGGGCGGTGGACTTGCGACGCTCGCGCCGTGTCATGCGCCGAACTGCCGGAGGTGGTGGTCCAAATGCTTCGAGAACATCACGTTCCATTCATCGGCGCTCAGCGCTCCGAACGACGCCGACTCCCGCCCTTCGAAACGCGGGCGGCCCTCGTCATGCATGCGTCGCATGTAGGCCACGAGCCGCCCACGCTCCGCCGCGAAATCGCGGCGGTCGGCGATCTTGAACTGAGGAGCCGTGGGTGAGCTCCGCGGATAGGGCGTCGGGCCGACGACCTTGTTCTTGAGGAACATGCGCAGGAGCGCACGCATTACGGGGTTCGGGCGCGCATGCTTGTCCTCGTACAGCATCTCATACGCCACGTTCAGGTGGGCGAGCATCTGCGCGACATCCATCTTGCCCCATTGCGCGCGGGTGTCGGGGGCGAGCGCCTCGAGGCGGCGGAGGGAAGCGTCCAGGCCGGAGGCGGAAAAGAGATCGGCGTAGGTCGGCGTTGTCATCGGTAGGGCACCCTCCCAGGTTCGTCTGGCAGCAAGCTCGTCTCTCGACGTTCCAGCGCGCCAGTCCACACGCCGGAGTCCCATGGCCATGCCGCATGCGATCCGAAGGGCCGCCACGGTCCTGGGTGCCGTCGCCCTGATCGCCGCGGCCGCGGGCGCTCTGGTCGTTGGCCTCCGGCGGCCTTCGCTCGAGCGCGAGTGGGACGAAGACGTGCGCGTACTGGCGGGCGTCGAGCAGCTCGCCGATGGCAGCGTGATGCTTACCGACGTCCGCAACTGGCGATACACGCGTGAAGCCATCGTGTCGAAGGAGTACTTCACTGGGCGGTACGATCCCGCTGACATCGTCAGCCTCTGGATGTACGAGCAGGAGCTCGGGTTCGGCGGCCGGATCGCGCACACGTTCCTCGTGTTCGAATTTCCCGAGAGCTATGGAGATGGGCGTTGGGTGGGGCTCTCCGTGGAGACCCGCCGCGAGGTCGGGGAGACGTATTCTCTCGTGGCGGGCGTCCTCCGAGGCTTCGAAGTGACCCACACCTGGGCGACCGAGGAGGATCTGGTGACGCGCCGCGTCGAGCTGCTCGACTACCCGCTCACGCCCTATCGCGTATCCGTCCCGTCCACCTACCTCGGGCCGATGTTCGAGCAGTTCGTACGGGAAACGGCGGCGCTCGCGACGACTCCGCGCTGGTACAACACGCTCACGACGAACTGCACCAACTCGCTCGTCAACTACGTGAACGAGGTGAAGGCCGATGCGATTCCGTGGAACATCAGCCTCGTGCTGACGGGGCGTGCCGACACGTATATCGCAGAGCTGGGATACGTCGACCTGGAATCCGCATTGCCGATCACGAGGGACTGGCTGGCAGAGCATCCACTGCGGTGACGCATCCGGACACGCTTGCGCAGACCCCCGCCTCGGGGCACCGTCACCGCGCCATGACCCCCCGCTCTTCGCCCTGTGCCGCGCTGGCGCTCGCTGTGATGGCCGCCACGCTCGCCCTCGCCCCCCGCTCCGCCACGGCCCAGCAGACCCCCGACGTCGCGACCCTGTTCGACCTCGGTCAACTCGTGCGCGACACGAACGGCGACAGCGTGCCCGACCTACTCGACGCGTCGTTCGTGCTCGGCCCCGCGCCGACCGTCGTCGAGACATCGGCCGCGGCCGAGATCGCAGCGCGCCTCGGGTTCGAGACGATGGCGCTCGACCTACCGCTCACGCGGGGCATCGGCGCCGACCCCACGACGATCGCGATCGCGATCGGGCGCAGCGGGCTCGACTCGGCGACGCTCGCGGCCACGGGCGTCGACACGATGTCGCTCGCGGCCGGCGAGGGCGTCGTCGCGGTGACGGCGGTGGCCAACCGCACGTGGGTGCTAGTGCAGGGCGGTGACGATGCGGGACTGCTCGCCGCCGCGCGCTTGCTCGCGGGCGTCCTGCCCCACACGCGCACTCTATCGGCGCCGCGGGTTGACAGCGTGCGCATCGACCTCTCGACGGCGCTCGACTCGGCGGGCATCGTCGGGGCGACGGTCCGCCTGACGCAGGCGCGCACCCGCGCGGGCCAACCCGGCATCCCGCGGCTGGTCGCGGAGATCGCCGGCGTCGACGACGTCGCCGCAACGGCGGCGCTCTCCCCGCTGGCTGCGACCGAAGCGCCAGCACCACCGACCCCGGCCGATTCGACGGCAGCCGCCACTCCCCCACGTCGCCCCTTGGCCTACGCCGGCCTCGGTGAAGTCGAGGTGCGCCTCCCCGGAGGGACGGGCCTCATGCTTCCCGGCCGCGCCGAACCGGACCCTCCCGGCCCGATCGCAGCGCGCCCTGGCAACGGCGCCAAGAGCGACCTCGATCTTTCCAATCTGTACACGGGAGACGGCCTCCTCGGCGGCGACCCGTTCCCGAACCGCGTGGACGTGATGCTGGTCCCGGGGAATGCGGGCGTGGGGCTCCTTCCCGAGCTGGCGGCGCGTCTGGGCCTGGAGTCTCTCGGGCTCGCCGTGCCCCTCGTGGAGCCGGCCGCAACGCTCACGCGCCCCGCGTCACAGCCGACGCTCCTGCTGGCGGGCCTCGACAACCGGCTCACCCGTCAGCTGGCGGACAGCGGCAAGGTTGCGGCCGACTCGCTGGGCGCCGGTCAGGGCTTGATCGAGCTGGTGCCCAAGGCGTTCGGCGACAAGTCCGCGCTGGTCGTGACCGGTGCCGACTCGGCCGGTGCGGCGCGCGCGCTGGAGCAGGTCGCGGTGACGCTTCCGAACCTGGGCGCGCGCGGCAAGGACCGCCCGACGGTCGACGACGTGGAGCAGGAGCTCTGGGACGCGCTCGCGGGCTATTCGCCGGTCGGTCAGGCCGCGGTCGGGCTCTACAAGATCGACCGCATCGGCACCGAGCTCGCCTCGCGCGGGCCCACCTCGGCGAACGTCCTCATGTCCGTCGAGAAGGCGGACTCATCGCTCGCCCCCTACGTGCGCGCTCGCGCTGCCTCCGCGCTCGGAATCCCTCGTGACTCGGTCGCGGTCACGATCGACGACCGCGACGTCACCAAGGCCGCCACGATCTTCGAGGATCAGCGGGAGTTCACCTCCGAAGTCGAGCGCTATTGGCTCCTCATACGCGAGCGCGTGCTCCCCGCGCTCGCGGAGGGCGACCCGATTCGCCTGGAGGCGCGGCTGTCGGAGCCGCCGGAGCTCCGCGCCAGGATCGCAGCGGAGACACGCCGTCTGCTCATCGAGAGCGGCTCGGACCCGTCGGGTACGGACGTGGTGGTGCTATCGGCGTTCAAGCAGGGCTACTCCTGGCTCTACGAGAGTGTGCGCCCGCGCATCGCCGGCAGGCCCATAGGCGACATCGTCATTCGCTTCCGTCGCAACGACCCGCCCGAAGACTGGCCGCAGCAAGCGATGCAGACGCCGGTGCGCTGGCTGCACGAGATCTTCCCGATCGACGAGATGTTCGCGAACGAGCTCAGCGTGCCGCTCGAGCGCATCCGCTTCGAGATGACGACGGAAGGACCGACCTACGACGTGCTCGTCACCGACTCGGCGGGCATCGAGCTCCTTTCGGACACCTTCGACCCGAAGTGGGTGCTGCGGCCGTTCTTCGATCGGTTCCAGGACTACGAGCAAGTGCGCGTGACCACGGGCTGGATGAACGCCGTGAGCGCCGACCGCACGCTCGTCGACGAGAGCATCCTCACGGACGCCGAAGCGTTCTGGGACTATTTCCAGGCGGACGTCCTCCCGCGCATCTACGACTACGTCATGGAGCGGCACGAGGGGCTCCCGCGCGGCGGATCCATCGACGCGCCCTTCTTCGGCGAGCTCACGGTCGAGCTGGAGATGAGCGAGCCGGACTACCGGCTCGGACTCGACAACGAGCTCGTTGCGCCCATGGATGCGCTGCACGAGGAGATCTACTTCGGCACCGTCCAGTTCTTCGACATCCTGGGGCGCAATTCGCGCGGTCAGGGGCTGACGTTCCCGGGGCGTGTCATCCCCATCATGACCCCCAAGGCGGACGGAGGGCCGTCCCGAGCTCACGTGACGTTCACGGGCTTCGCGACCTCACGCCCCGCGGTGGTGGTCGAGTACCGCGACAGCACCGGTACGTCCGGCGAAGCCCGCCTCGACATCCCGAAGACCACGCTCGCGCGTCCCTCGGCCCGCCTCGCCACCGTAACCGCCGGCCAGCCGGGGTTCTCGGCGCTCGCGCTGCGCGTGCGCGTCGACACGGAGCTCGACGTGCGCGACTCGCTGCTCGACTACGCCACCCCCGAGACCGTCGACCGCACGATGGTGTCCGCCGAGCAAGTAGTGGTGACGCTGCGCGAAATCGAGGCACTCCGCGCCGCGGGCATGTACGCGTCTGCGCTCGCCTTCCCCGGGCTCGGCGCGCTCGAGGTGTGGGCCGAGTGGACCCACGAGCAGGACCCGAAGGCACGGGCGGTGGGGACGCTGGCCGCGAACGGAAGGCCGGCCTCGCTCCCCGACTCGCGCGCGCTCCTGCCGCGCGGCTGGACGTACGGGGGAGAGCGGCTGGTGCAGTGGAGCACACCGATCCCGCCGACCGAAGGAAACGGGATTCTGGCGCGCATGGCCGCCACGTTCGACGAGGTGAGCGTCTACCGTGCGGGCCGCTCCTTTCTCGGCCAGGACGTCTGGGCGATGGACTTGATGAGCCCCGTCACAGGCACGCATTGGTCGCACCTGAAGGCCACGACGTTCAAGCCGACGGTCGTGTACTCGGCGCGCGAGCACGCCAACGAAGTGTCATCGACGAGCCACGTGCTCCGGCTCGCTGAGCTCCTGCTCACCGACTCGACTCAGCGCGCCAAGCTCGACCGGGTCAACGTGGTCGTGCATCCGTTCACCAACCCGGACGGCGCGGAGCTCGCATACCGCCTCTTCCGGAGCACGCCCGACTACGTGTTGCACGCGGGATATCTGGCGGCGCTCGGCACCAACGTCACGATCGGGCAGACCGATGACCATCCGATCTACCCGGAGGCGCGGGTGCGCCAGCGGCTCTGGGAGGAGTGGCTCCCCGACGTCTTCCTGAACCCGCACGGATATCCCTCTCGGCAGCTCGTTCAGCTCTTCTCCGAGTTCAGCGGGCTGGTGCGCGGCGGGCGCGTGACGGAGCGCAACTGGGGCTTCAACAAGGGGTGGTTCATGCCGGGCTTCGACTACGTCGACAGCCCAGACTTTCCACGGCATCGCGACGCGGCGATGGAGCTGCGCGATTACATGACGCGCGGGATCAACTCGAACCCCGACGTGGTGGCACTCAACCAGCGAGCGTACGCGCGTTACGAGCGATACGGCGCCACGTTCGATCCCAGGGTGTTTCGCCTCCCCATGTCCGACAGCGTCCTGATCGAGATGCCCCTGAAAGGCTCGACCGGTGAGGCGAACGGCGGATTCAACCCGCGCGTGACGATCTGGAGCGGCACCAGCGAGGCCCCGGACGAGACCGCGTACGGCCCCTGGCTGGAGCTGGTCGCCAAAGCTGGCCTTTCGTGGGACCAGGCGGTGCTCGACTACCTGGCCGACGGGGACCACCAGGTGAACCGCTCGGGATCGACGTTCTTCGGCGGCGTGTCGCTGCAGATGGCGCGGCCGCGGCCGCCGGAGCGCTCGGCCCAGGCGAGCCCAGAAAGCAACTAGCCAGGCGCTGTGGGCCGAGTTGGTCAGGGACCTGTTAGCCGGCTTGCGAGGGCACGGGAGTTCACCTTCCTTTCCCCCCGCTTCGACCCCCCGCTACAACCGGAACTTGCCATGAAGAACGCGCGCAGCTTCACCCTCGCCCTCGCGATCGGGCTCGCCGCCTGCGGCGCCCCGGCCGACGAGCCGGCCGAGGAGACCCCAGCTCCGACCCCCGCCCTCACCTCGGGTGGCGGCACCGTCACCATCGTCGAGCCCGCCAACGGCGCGGAGATCACCGGCCGCACCGTCACGGTGCGCCTCGAGTCGACGGTAACCATCCTGCCCGCGGGTGACCTGACCCCGGGCAGCGGACATCACCACCTCTACCTGGACGCGGAGTTGACCGCGGCGGGCGTTCCCGTTCCGACCGTGCCCGGCAGCATCGTGCACATGGGTAACGCGGCGAGCGAGTTCCGCTTCGACAGCGTCGCGCCCGGCACGCACCGGCTGATCGCGGTGGTCGCCGACGGCGTCCATGTCCCGCTGCAGCCGTGGGTGGTGGACACCATCACGTTCACGACGCGGTAAGCTTCGTCAACGACGCTCGAAGGGCCCGGTCGTCTCCGCGACGACCGGGTACCCTTCGACGGATTTGGGCAGCGAGCGACTCGCCTTCGCGTCGCTCAAGTAGACCAGGAGGCACGGCCTCCCGCGCCTCTCCCCGATCGCGGTACCCGACACGCCCGGCCGCCCCATCACGGAGCGCGTCAGCTCGCGCAGCGCATCCGCGATCGTCGTAGGCACTCAGTTTCCGTAGATGCGCACGCCAAAGCGCTCGAGCACTAGGTCGATGGGGTTCGCGAGCGTGGAGCCCCTGGCGCCGGCGAACAGAAGCCCGACAGGTCGACGGTCGGCGAGCAGTATCCCCTTCGTCACGATCAGCGAGCCCGAATCGCCGCCGGCGCTGAAACCGTCGCCCGAGATGACGATCTGCTCCTCGAAGCGCGCGGCGCCATTTCGATATCCAACATCGATCGTAGCATGGATGCCTGTCACGCGTCCGACGGTCAGTCCGGTCGTCCGTCCGTACTTCTGCACCTCGAGCCCGAGATTGGCTTCGACAGTGCGCGCCCGCGGAGTGCCGTAGCCGCCTTCGGGGGTGGCGTTGCCGAGCTGGTCGGGTGTGGTATGCGCGATCGCAGCATCGATGCGATTGAGCTCGCATCCGACCGTGCCGCAGAAGTGAAGCGGCTCGAAGTCGAAGAGCGTCCCGATGGCATCATCCGGATTGCGCCCGCCGTCGGCTGTGCCCGGCTGCAGGAGCGGGTCGCCTTCACTACCGCCATTGCTCGCCGCCACGACGTGGTTGTTGCTGAGCGCGAACGTGCGGGTACCGTCCGTCACGCGCGCCCCGACCGTGCCTGCGCTCACGTTCGGATGCCCGGTGCTTACGCCGATCGGAACCGGTCGCTCGAAACCGCGTTTGGGATCGGCGTCCCCGCCGTCGTCCGAGGGAATCGCCAGGAACGGCCCGGTGACCTCGGTCACGACTTCGACGCCCACCCAGCGCGGTAGCGCCGCGGCCCCCGCGGCGGTCAGGTAGACCTTGAGCACCGCGTGGCCGGCGCCGTCGACGCCAATGGCGGTGCCCACCACGCCATCGAGCGCCAGCCACCGATCGGTGAAGCGCTCTTGGGCGGCCAGCGCCGCCTGGAAGCTCTCGGCGGTGTAGTCGTAGGGGCCGGGACCGCTAGCATACAGGGCGAGGTCCGCGCACAGCGCGAGGGCCAGACCGAAGCGCGAGCGGAGGAGTCGCAGCATCTTCACCCCAACCTATACGGCACGACGCACTCGGATGGTTCTCGATTGGTGAAGGTCAGGCGAGAGTGGGTCATCGTGGCAGCGCTCCTCCTCGCTGCCTGCGGCGGGGCGCCCCGCCCAGGGCAGCCGGGGTACGCATACAACGTACGTGGTGTCTACGCCGGCCGCCTCCAGGTCGAATCCGAATCGTTCGCTGCCGAGCTCGAGCTTTCGACCGCGCTGGGAGGCGCGGTGCGGGGTACGTTTCGTGTGCGCCAGCCCCTCGAGATCGATGGCCGCGTGGAGGGTGCGGTCATCGAGAACCTCGTGCGCCTCACCGTGACGCACCGCACCGCGGATCGGCCGGCCTGCGTGAGCCGAATCGAAGGGATCCTCACCGTCGAGCCCGGCGGGGGCGTGATCGACGGACCCGCCACGATCTCGGACTGCGGGGACCCGCTCGCTGGACGCATGAGCTTCCGCCGCTGACATCGCTGATGACGACCTCCCGCTCGACACGCGTCACGCGGGCGCTCGCCGCCCTACTCATGGCGCTCGCGCTGACCCCGTCGGCGGCGTCGGCCACCTGGTCGATTCTCGCGGTCGACGTTTCGACGGGCCGCATCGTCGTCGCCTCGGCGACCTGCGTCGCACAGTCGCGCTTCCGCGACTTTCCTGCCGCCGGGCTCATGTCCATCCAGGCGGTCGTCGTGCCGGGTGTCGGCGTGGCGGCGGCCCAGGCGGCCGCTGACCGGACGCTCGCCAACCAGCGGCTCATCGCCACGGAGCTGCGGGCAGGCACCGACCCGCGGCTGATCCTCGACCTGCTCCGCGAGGACCCCGGCATCGCCGAACGCCAGTTCGGCATTGTGGACCTACAGGGCCGCAGCATCGGCTTCACCGGGAGCGCCAACGGTCCTGCGGCCCTGGCGCGACAGGGCCGGGTCGCCGGCACGGACATCTACTACGCCGTGCAGGGGAACATCCTCGCTTCTGACGAGGTCGTGCTGGACGCGGTCCGCGCACTGGAAGCCGACGGGGGAGACCTCCTCGAGAAGGTGATGCGTGCCATGGAGGCCGCGGATGCCGCCGGCGGCGACCGCCGTTGCACCTGCGAGACCGAGCCGAGGCCGACCGCACCGTGTGACGGCAAGAACGCCCACGTTGCATACTTGCTCGCGGCGGACCGGAGCGATCCGGCCGAGCGACCGTTCCTGTATCTGGACGTGACCGACGAGAACATCGTGCCCAGCGAGAACGCGAACCCCGTGATCACTCTGCGCATGCGCCTCGACCGGTGGCGGAGCTCGAGCCGTCTCCGATGACCACGAGACGGCGGGCGTCATGGGCCCGCGGCGTCCGCATCCTGGTCGTGGCCGCGGTCGGGCTCGCCACACCGTCGGTCGCGCTGGCGCAGGCGGCACCGGGAGGAGGAACTGTCGCAGCGACGCAACCCGACCGGCGTTCGTCGTATCCGCAATACAGTCTCGCACGCGAGCTGACGCTCGCGGGGGTGGGGGCCGGCTTTGCGCTGGGGACCGCGCTCGTCACCTCGAACGTGCGCAGCGTGCCGTCGCAGGGGCTCGACGCCACTGCCATCGCTTGGTCCGTGGACAGGGAGGTGCTCGGCGACCTCAGCTCGGCCGCGGACCGCTCGAGCGACCGGACGCGTGAACTCGCCGCGGCCTATCCGTTCGTGCTCGCTTGGGCGACCAGCCCGGGTGAGAGATGGAGCGCCCTGGGTCGCCGGAGCCTCCTGTACGCGGAGGCCTTCTGGATCACGGGCGGGATCACCTACCTCACCAAGGAGCTCGTCGGCCGACCGCGGCCGTTCACGTATGCCTCGTCGGCAGAGCGTGCCTCGAGCTCCGCATACGACGTCGCGACCGAGTCCGCCTTCGAGTCCATGCCTTCCGGGCATGCGTCCTCGTCGTTCCTGGGCGCCGGCCTCTCCATCACCGAGTACCTGCTCAGACACCCAGACGCGAGCGGACTCGAGCGCTTCGGCGTCGCCGCGCTCGGGGGCGCACTCGGGGGCTCGACCGCCGCCCTGCGCGTGCAGGCGGGCAAGCACTTCCCGTCCGATGTGCTCGTCGGCGCTGGCATAGGACTCGGCACGGGCGTGGCGCTCCCGCTCCTCCACCGTGGAGAGCGCCGGGCGCCCTCGGGGAGAGCTTGGCTGCAAGCCGCCGGCGGGCTGGCTGTCGGAGCGATCACGGGCGCTGCCTTGGCGAGCGTGGCCTACTAGACCGGCTGCTCCACCGGACCGTGACAAGAGAGGGCTCTTTGGTCATCGTGTTCGGCCGCCCTTCTCCGTAGCACGCCGCGCATCCGAGGTCGATGGAAGCCATGCCGATCACGCAATCCGCCCCGCTCGCGACCCTCAGCTCCCTGGTTCCAGGCGCGCGGGACCGCCCAGGAGACGACCCGCTCTTCGCGCTTCACCGCGAGGCGACGGAGCGCGCTGCGCGCGGCGAATCGATCCTGAACGCGACGCTCGGCACGCTCTCGGGCGAAGACGGCAAGATCGCCGTCATGCCGTGCGTGCTGGAGACGCTGGCCAAAGTCGATGCCCGCACGGCGGCAGGCTACGCGCCGGTGGCTGGGCTGCCGGCGTTCCTGGGCGCCACCATCGCCGACGTGTTCGGGGATGGGCCGCTCGCCAAGAAGGCCGTGGCGGTGGCCACACCTGGCGGCACCGGCGCTGTCTATCAGGGCGTGGTCAACTTCCTGGAGCCGGGCCAGAAGCTGCTCACCACGAGCTACCACTGGGGCCCCTATACAGGCATCGCGCGCAACATCGGCCGGGACGCCGAGACGTTCACCATGTTCCGTTCGGATCGCACCTTCGACGTCGACGGGTTCGCGGCGGCGCTCGCGCGGCACGTGGACACGCAGGGGCGGGCGCTGGCGGTGCTCAACTTCCCCTGCCACAACCCCACGGGGTACTCGCTCGAGAGCACCGAGTGGGGCCAGGTGGTGGAGGCGGTTCAGCGAGCGGGCGAGCGCGGCCCGGTCACCGTGGTGCTCGACGTCGCCTACTTCGCGTTCGGAGGGCGCTCGGCCCGCACGTGGATCGACGCGATCCCGGGACTGGTCGCGAACGCGACGGTGCTCATCGCCTGGACGGCCTCCAAGTCGTTCACCCAGTACGGGGCCCGCATCGGGTCGCTCATCGCGCTGCACGAGGACGACTCGGAGCGCACCCAGATCAAGAACGCCCTGTCGTTCACGTGCCGCTCGACGTGGTCGAACCCCAACCACCTCGGTCAACGGGTGATCACCGACCTGCTCACCAACGCGGAGCTGCGCCGGCGAGCCGACGCGGAGCGCGAGGAATTGGTCGGCGTGCTGCGGAAGCGCATCCAGGCCTTCAACGAGGGTGCGCACGCCGCAGGACTCCGCATGCCACGCTACGACAGCGGCTTCTTCAGTATGGTCTTCGTGAAGGACGGGGAACGCGCCGCCGCGAAGATGCGCGAGCTGGGCGTATACGTGCTGCCGCTGAAGGGTGCGGTGAGAGTTGCGCTCTGCGGGACGCCGCTGCGGGAGATTCCGCGGCTGGTCGACGCGCTCGTGACGGGGGCGGCGGTTTAGAGAGTCCAACCCACACAGGGGGTCCCATGACGCGCTGCTTCGCGATGCTTCTCGTCTGCATGCTGGTGGCTCCCCCTGCGCGGGCGCAGGAGCCCGACGCGACGGCGAGGCTCCTACGTGATCTATCCGAGGCGCCCGGACCTTCCGGATTCGAGGAGGCGGTCCGTGCGCTCGTCGTGGGCGAGTACCGCGCGCTGGGTGCAGAAATCGCATTCGACGGGCTCGGCTCGGTCCTGGCCACTTTGCCCGGAAGCCCGAACGGTCCCCGCATCATGGTGACCGCGCACCTCGATGAAGTGGGCCTCATGGTGCAGTACATCACCGATGACGGCTTCCTGCGCGTGAGGAATCTCGGCGGGTTCCTGGACCAAGCCTACCCCGACCAACGGTGGACGGTGCTCGGCCGCAACGGGCCCATCCAGGCGTTCAGTGGACTCCCCACTGTGCACGTCACGCCCGCGGACCAGCGCGCGCGCGTCTGGTCGCTCTCGGAGATCTTCCTGGACGTCGGGGCGACGTCTCGGGCCGAGGCCGAGGGCCTGGGCATCCGTCCGGGTGACGGCATCGCACCGTGGAGCCCGTTCACGGTGTTGCCCAACGGCCGGTATGCCGCCAAGGCCTGGGACGACCGCGTCGGCTTGGCCGTGATGATCGCCGCGGCCCGGCGCATCCGTGCGGAGGGCATCCGCGTGCCCGCGCGCGTCGTCTGGGTGGCCACCAGCCAAGAGGAGGTGGGTCTGCGCGGTGCGCAGACGGCGGTCGACCTCGCGGACGCCGACCTCGGCATCTCGGTCGAGGCAGGCGTCGCCGCCGACTACCCCGGAATCGGACCTACGCAGGCCCAGGAGCGCCTCGGTCGCGGGCCGGGAATCTTCCTGCTCGACAGCTCGATGATTCCGAATCGCAAGCTGCGTGACTTCTTCTTCGATGTCGCCCGCGCAGAGGGTATCCCCCTGCAAACCGACGTGCTCACCGGCTACGGCGAAGACGGGGCCGAGATCCAGCTCTACGACACCGGCCGACCTGCGGTCAACATTACGGTACCCGCGCGCTATCTGCACGCTCATACGGGCGTCATCCAGCGCTCCGACTTCGACCAGGCGGTCGAGCTGCTCATTCAGGTGCTGCTGCGCCTGGATGCGGACGCCGTGGCGGAGATCGGGAGCTTCGAGCCGTGAACGCCGTGAGAGGCGTGGCCATGGCAGTGCTCGCAGCGAGCGCCGTCGTCATGACCACCGGCTGTGCGACGCTCCAGCAGATCGCCGCGCTCCGCGACGTCGACTTCGCCGTCGATCGCCTATCGGACGTCCGGCTCGCCGGAGTCGACCTGGGGCGGGTCACGTCCTACTCTCAGCTCAGCATCGCCGACGCAGGCCGCCTCGCGGCCGCGGTGTCGCAGCGCACGCTGCCGATGGACTTCCGTCTGCACCTCACCGCGCTCAACCCGGCGGATAACTCCGTCGACGCACGCCTCGTGCGCATGGACTGGACGCTTCTGCTGCAGGATCGGGAGACGCTCTCAGGAGTGTTCGCCGAGGAGACGTTGCTCCGACGCGGTGGGCCGACCGACGTGCCCATCACGATCAGCGTCGACCTGATGGACTTCTTCCAGGGGAACGCGCAGGATCCCTTCAACCTCGCGCGCTCGCTCACAGGCCAGGGCGGTCCACCCACGCAGGTCACCGTGCGCGCCACCCCGACCGTGGATACCGCGCTCGGGCGGATCCGCTACCCGAGCCCCATCACGATCGTGAGTCGGCAGGTCGGTGGCTGAAAGACGAACCGGCGCCCGGGCGAGTGCCCGGGCGCCGGCGTCACTGCTCTCCTGGACAGGTCGGCGTTACTGACCTGCAGCGGGCGCGGCCCGCGCCACTCCTTGGTCCCGCGGCGGGCTCCCGTATCCGAGGAAGGTGTGCTTCTGCACGCGCTTCCCCTCGTAGGTCTCGGTCGTGTAGATGTTGCCGCGCGAGTCCACCGCGATGCTGTGCACGCCCAGGAAGGTGCCCGGGTAGCGGCCGCCGTCCCCGAACTCGGTGACGACTTCGAGCGTCGAGCGCTCGAGCACGTGGATCTTCTCGTTCGAACCGTCGGCCAGGTAGATGTAGCGCTGCTCGGGATCGTGGGAGAACGCCAGATCCCACGCGGATCCCGAGCCGAGGGTCTCGGGTGCGACGAACGCCTCGCGGACGTACGTGCCGTCGAGGCGGAACTCCTGGATGCGATCCCCTGCCCTATCGCACAAGTATACGAGGCCGTCGTTGGTCGGCTGGGCGCAGTGCATGGGGCTCCGGAACTGCTGCGCCGGCGGGTCCGCCGGGTCGTAGACCGGCAGCGGTCCGTCGTCGGGACGGTTGCCGTATGCGCCCCAGTAGCGCTTCATCTCACCGGTGTTGATGTCGAGAACCGCGACGCGCCGGTTCCCGTAGCCATCGGCGACGTAGGCCTCGTTCGCAGCCGGATCGATTTCGATCTCGGCCACGCGCCAGAAGTTCTCCTGGTCGTTGCTGCCGGTCCGCATGTTGGGCTGGCCGACCTGCATGAGGAACTGGCCGCCGCGCGTGAACTTGAGAATGTGCGAGTCGTTGGCACCGTTGCCGCCGATCCAAACGTTGTCCATGTGGTCGACCGTGATGCCGTGGTTCGACTCGGGCCAGTCGTAACCCTCTCCTGGACCGCCCCACGAGTTGACCACGTTGCCGTCGGCGTCGAACTCGAGGACGGGAGGCGCAGGGAAGCAGCACTCCGCCGTGCCCTCGGCGCCGAGGAGTTCCTGCGGGATCACCGTCGCCTGCCGGTGAATGATCCAGACGTGATCACGCGAGTCCACGTCGACGCCGATCGTCGAGCCAAGGACCCAGTGGTTCGGCAGCGGACGCGGCCAGAGGGGATCGACCTGGAACACCGGCACTTCCCCCCCACTCACCATCGGCCCCCCGGAGTCGGAGCCGCTCTCCATGCACGCCGATGCGATCCCCAAAGCGCCGGCGACGACCAAACACGACACTCCGATCTTGAACTCACGACTGCGGGCCACGGCTCACCTCCTGATGGGTTGCTTTAGGAGACAGCCCGGACGCGGCCCCGTCAAGTCGAGGACCGGTCTTCGGGCGGACCCGCCGTTACTGGATTTCGACCTCCCGCGTGCTGTCCCTCGTCGTCCGGGGCGACCTCGCGGTCTCGTGCGCCCTGGCGCGCGGCCAACCAGGCCTCCTTGGAACGCCCAGCAGACTGCCTCTATCTTTCCGGATTTCACGCTTTGGATATCCCCGACGTGCCGCGACGCCGTGGCAGGTCGAAACATCGGATACGACGCTCCCATGCGTAACGCCGTCCTCGCGACGACCCTCCTGAGTCTCATCGCCACCGCGGGCGCCAGCGCCCAGTCGCCGACCCCGGCCGGAGCGCCCCAGCGCACGGCCAGCTCCGTGGGGGTCACCGAGCGCCCGACCATCGACGGCCGGCTCGACGAGGCCACCTGGGCTCGCGGTCAGCTCATCTCCGGCTTCACGCAGCGCGAGCCGAGCGAGGGTCAGCCCGTCTCCGAGCGCACCGAGGTGCGCGTCCTGCACGATGATGACGCGCTCTACGTCGGGGCCTGGCTGTACGATCGTGAGCCCGGCGGGATCGTCGTCGGTCGCACGCTCCGCGACGCTTCGCTCGGCGACACCGATGCGTTCCTGGTCATCTTCGACACCTACCGGGACCAGCAGAACGGGTTCGTCTTCGGCACCACGCCGTCGGGCATCGAGTACGACGGCCAGGTCACCGACGAGGGCGGCGGCGCGGGCACCGGGGGAGGTGGCGGCGGCGGCGGCGGCGGCGGCGGCGGCGGTGGCGGTG